>Ga0307373_10005890_pt1 | contig 19758 bp, 18 predicted proteins | sample OX2MG_FD_202534 | JGI IMG/M metagenome (GOLD analysis project Ga0307373, IMG submission 202534) | Soil microbial communities from Risofladan, Vaasa, Finland - OX-2 | ecosystem: Environmental > Terrestrial > Soil > Coastal area > Acid sulfate soil | place: Finland: Risofladan, Vaasa | collected...
CGCCGGACGATGCGGCTCGCCTGCCTGCTCGCCGGTCTCGCGGTGCTCGCCGAGGCCGCCGCGCGCGCTGCGGTCGTCTTCTCCTTCACGGTCGGCCAATCGCTGTTCCTCGCCCACGGTCCGGCGGTGATCCTGGTGATCGTGCTCATAGCGATCGCGCGGTTCATGGTGGCGCCCGCCGTGACTGGCGCGATGGCCGACGACAACCCGGACCCGAAAGCTCCCGGCGCCGCATAGGTTCCGACGCCGCCGGAGCGTCACGATATCGGCGGCGCCTCGTTCCGCTCAGGCGCGCCACCATGGCTCCGGCCTGGCGCGGAAGTTCGCGGCCTTCTCCAGCGCCGAGGCGAGCTGGAAGAGCGTGCCCTCGTCGAGGGAGCGGCCGATGAGCTGCAGGCCGAGCGGCAGCCCTTGCGCGTCAAGGCCGCCGGGCAGGCTGAGCGCCGGCAGGCCGGCGAGGTTCACCGTCACGGTGAAGATGTCGTTCAGGTACATGGCCACCGGGTCGGCGCCGGTCTCGCCCAGGCCGAAGGCGGCCGAGGGCGCGGTCGGGGTGACGAGGGCGTCGACCCGCTCGAAGACGGCGGCGAAATCGTCGGCGATCCGGCGGCGCACCTTCTGCGCCTTGAGGTAGTAGGCGTCGTAATAGCCGGCCGAGAGCACATAGGCGCCGATCAGCACCCGGCGCTTGACCTCCTCGCCGAAGCCGGCGGCGCGGGTCGCCTCGTAGGTGTCCAGGAGCGTCGGCGCCTCGACCCGCAGGCCGTAGCGCATGCCGTCGTAGCGGGCGAGGTTGGAGGAGGCCTCCGCCGGGGCGATGATGTAGTAGGCCGGCAGGGCGTAGCGGGTGTGCGGCAAGGAGACCTCGACCACCTCGCAGCCGGCGTCCTTCAGCCATTCGACCCCCTGCGCCCACAAGGTCTCGATCTCGGCCGGCATGCCCTCGACGCGGTATTCCCTGGGCACGCCGACCTTCAGACCCTTCACCGAGCGGCCGACGAAGCCTGGGAAATCCGGGACTTCGACGGGCAGGCTGGTGGAGTCCTTCGGATCGTGACCGCTCATCGAGGCGAGCAGGATGGCCGCATCCTCGACGCTCTTGGCGATCGGGCCGGCCTGGTCGAGCGAGGAGGCGAAGGCGACGACGCCCCAGCGCGAGCAGCGGCCATAGGTGGGCTTGATCCCCACCGTGCCGGTGAGCGAGGCCGGCTGGCGGATGGAGCCGCCGGTGTCGGTGGCCGTCGCCCCCAGCGCCAGATCGGCCGCCACCGCCGCGGCCGAGCCGCCCGACGAGCCGCCGGGCGCCAGCGGCCGGTTCGAGCCGCGCGAGCGCCAGGGATTGACCACCGGCCCGAAGGCGCTGGTCTCGTTGGACGAACCCATGGCGAACTCGTCCATGTTGAGCTTGCCCAGCATCACCGCGCCGTCGCGCCAGAGGTTGGCGGTGACGGTGGATTCGTAGGTCGGCCTGAAATCGCCGAGGATCCTCGAGCCGGCGGTGGAGCGCACGCCCTTGGTGCAGAACAGGTCCTTGATCCCGAGGGGGACGCCGTCGAGCGGGCGGGCCTCGCCGCGGGCGCGCCGCGCATCGGAGGCCTCGGCCATGGCCAGCGCCTGCTCCGGGGTCTCCAGCACATAGGCGTTGAGGGCGCGGGCGGCGGCGATGGCGTCGAGGTGCGCCTGGGCAAGCTCCCTGGCCGAGAACCGCCGCGCCGCCAGGCCGGCCAGCGCCTGCTTCAGCGTCTGGCTGGTGAGTTCGCCGCTCATTCCACCACCTTGGGCACGACGAAGAAGCCCCGCTCGGCCCGGGGGGCGTTGGCGAGGATGGCGGCGGCGTCGCCGCCATCGGTGACCGCGTCCTCGCGCATGGGCAGCAGGACCGCCTCGGTGGAGGCCATCGGCGCGACGCCCTCGACATCGACCTCGTTCAGCTGCTCGATCCAGCCGAGGATGCCGGAAAGCTCGGCCGCCAGCGGCTCGAGGCGCGCGTCCTCGATGCGGATGCGCGCCAGCCGGGCGACCTTCCTCACCGTGGCGGCGTCGATGGACATGCAGATCGGCTCCCGTCTCCGCCGCGGGGGTAGCCGGCGCTTGGCGGGCCTGGCAAGCCCCCCTATGGAACGGGCATGGCCGTCGTCGAACTTCTGGAGCTGCCGGGGGCCGCGCCGCCGGGCGCGCCGCTGGTCGGCCTCGACCTCGGCGAGAAGACCATCGGCGTCGCCGTCTCCGACGTCCGGCGCGTGGTGGCGAGCCCGCTCGCCCTGATCCGGCGCGCGAAATTCACGGCGGACGCCGCGAGGCTCTTCGAGCTGATGCGCAGCCGCGGCGCCGGCGCGCTGGTGATCGGCCTGCCGGTCAACATGGACGCGAGCGAGGGGCCGCGCGCCCAGTCCGCCCGGGCCTTCGCCCGCAACCTCATACGGCTGAACGACCTGCCGATCGCCTTCTGGGACGAGCGGCTCTCCACCGCCGCGGTGAACCGGCTGCTGATCGGCGAGGCCGACGCCAGCCGCGGCCGCCGGGCCGAGCTGGTCGACAAGGCCGCGGCCGCCTGGATCCTGCAGGGCGCGCTCGACCGGCTCGCGGCGGCCGGCGCGCCCTTCCCTGGCCCGTCCATCGCGCCTAGAACGCGGCTTTGATGACCGCGACCGCGCCCGCCTCCGCGCAGATCCCCGCCGGGATCTTCCCCTTCCCGCAGCGGCATTTCCTTTGCGTCGCCGACCTCGAGCCGGGCGACGTCGCGGCCCTGCTCGACCTGGCCGAGACCTTCGTCGACCTGAACCGCCAGAGGGCCAAGAAGCTCGACCTGCTCAAGGGCCGCACCCTGATCAACCTCTTCTTCGAGGCCTCGACGCGCACCCAGAGCTCCTTCGAGCTGGCCGGCAAGCGGCTGGGCGCGGACGTGGTCAACATGAGCCCGCGCGCCTCGTCCATCGCCAAGGGCGAGACCCTGGTCGACACCGCCGTCACCCTCAACGCCATGCAGCCCGACATACTGGTGGTGCGCCACGGCGCCTCGGGCGCGGCGTCATTGCTCTCGCAGAAGGTGAGCTGCAGCGTCGTCAACGCCGGCGACGGCCAGCACGAACATCCCTCGCAGGCGCTGCTCGACGCCCTGTCGCTGCGGCGCGCCTTCGGACGGCTGGAGGGGCTGGCGGTCGCCATCTGCGGCGACGTGCTGCACAGCCGCGTGGCCCGCTCCGACGTCGGCCTGCTGACGCTGATGGGCGCGCGCGTGCGCCTCGTCGGCCCGCCTACCCTGATGCCGGTGGGCGTCGAGCGCTGGGGCGTCGAGGTGTTCCACGACCTCAGGGCCGGCATCGCCGGCGCCGACGTGGTGATGATGCTGCGCCTGCAGCTGGAGCGCATGCAAGGCGCACTGGTGCCGTCCATGCGCGAATACTTTCGCCTCTGGGGCCTCGACCGCGAGAAGCTGGCGCTGGCCAGGCCGCACGTGCGGGTGATGCATCCCGGACCGATGAACCGCGGCGTGGAGATCGACTCCGACGTCGCCGACGATCTCGCCGTCAGCCTGATCCAGGACCAGGTGGAGATGGGCGTCGCTGCGCGCATGGCGGTGCTCGCCTCCATGGCCGCGCGCCTGGACAACGCCTGAGGATGGCGCCGCGCGCGATCGCCTTCGCCAACGCCCGGCTGGTCGATCCGGCCAGCGGCTACGATGGTCCGGGCGCGCTGATCGCCAGCGGCGGTCGTATCGCCGAGGTGCGGCGCGGGCGGGGCCTCGCCGACCTCTCGGCGGACATCCGCCAGGTGGACTGCGCCGGCGCCATGCTGGCGCCCGGCCTGGTCGATCTGCGCGTCAAGACCGGCGAGCCGGGGGCCGAGCCCAAGGAGACGCTGAAGTCCGCCGCCAGGGCCGCGGCCGCCGGCGGCGTCACCTCCATCGTCGTGCAGCCGGACACCGACCCGGCCATCGACGATCCCTCCGTGGTCGATTTCATCCTGAGGCGGGCGCGCGACATCGAGCTCGTGCACGTCTATCCGGCGGGCGCCGCCACCAAGGGACTGGCCGGCAAGGCCATGGCCGAGATCGGGCTGATGCGCGAGGCGGGCTGCGTCTACGTCACCGACGCCGACCGGCCGATCGTCGATTCGAAGGTGATGCGCCGGCTGCTGGCCTATGCAGCGGGCCTCGACCTTCTGGTGGCGCACCGGCCCGCCGATCCGTGGCTGGTCGACGGCGCGGCGGCGACCGAGAGCGAATTCGCCGGCCGCATGGGCCTGCCGGCCGCGCCCGCCATCGCCGAACGCATCATGCTGGAGCGCGACCTGGCGCTGGCCGAGCTCACCGGCGCGCGCCTGCTCGTCGACCAGGTCAGCGCCGCGGCCTCGCTGGCGAGCCTCGCGCGCGCCAGGGCCGCGGGGGTGAAGGTGCTCGCGACCTGCTCCATCAACCATCTCAGCTTCAACGAACTCGACATCGGCGACTACCGCACCTTCTGGAAGCTGACGCCGCCGCTGCGCGCCGAGGACGACCGCCAGGCCCTGATCGAGGCGCTGCTCGCCGGCCTCGTCGACATCGTCGTCTCGGCCCACGCCCCGGCGCCCGCCGAGGACAAGCGCCTGCCCTTCGAGGAGGCCGCGCCCGGCTCGGTGGGGCTCGAGACCCTGCTGCCGGCGCTGCTGGCCCTGCACCACGACCGCGCAGCGCCGCTGCTGGACCTGATGCGCGCCGTCACCTTCGCCCCGGCCCAGGCGATCGGGCTGAAGGCCGGGCGCCTCGACGTCGGCGCGCCCGCCGACCTGGTGCTCTGCAACCTCGCCACGCCGCGCATCATCGATGCGGAGAAGCTGCTCTCCAAATCGAAGAACTCCGCCTTCGACGGCCGGCGCCTGCAAGGCGAGGTGCTGATGACCCTGGTGGACGGACGGGTGGTGTTCGAAACCCGACCAGACGCGCTGAGCAACACCCAGAGCCCCGCTCACCCCGGCGGTCCGACGGGATGAGCGGATTGGGGGAAGCATGCGCCGAGCCTCCGGAGACGGACCGGCCGAGCTTTGCCGCGGGGGCGCGGCCCTCTAGACTGGCGCAATGCTCGCGTCGCTCGCTCCCCTCGCCCCGGCCGTCTGCATCGTCGGCGGCTACCTCTTGGGCTCGATCCCGTTCGGCGTCATCGCGACGCGGCTGGGCGGCGCCGGCGACATCCGCAAGGTCGGCTCGGGCAACATCGGCGCGACCAACGTACTGCGGACCGGACGGCGCGACCTCGCCCTCGCCACCCTGATCGGCGACGCCGCCAAGGGCGCGGCGGCGGTGCTCGTCGCCGGCGCACTCTTCGGGTCGGCGCAGGCCGCGGCGCTCGCCGGCGGCGCGGCTTTCCTCGGGCATCTGTTCCCGGTCTGGCTGGGATTCCGTGGCGGCAAGGGGGTCGCGGTGTTCTTCGGAACCCTGATCGCCATCGCCTGGCCCGCCGGCCTCGCCGCGGGCGCGACCTGGATCGTCGTGGCGGCGCTGTTCCGGCTGTCGTCGCTCGCGGCGCTGGCGGCGGCGGCGCTCGCACCCCTCTACGTCTTCCTCCTGGCCCCGACGCCGGCGGCCAAGCCGTGGCTGGCGGCGTTCATGGCCGTGCTGATCTTCGTGCGCCACCGCGACAACCTGCGCCGGCTGGTCAGCGGCCAGGAGCCGCGCATCGGCGCCGGCGCGAAGGGCGCGAAATGACCGACTTCGGCCCGCGTCAGCGCCTGGACTGGCTGCGCCTGGCGCGCACCGAGAACGTCGGCCCCGTCGCCTTCCAGCACCTGCTGCGCCGCTTCGGCTCGGCGAGCGCCGCGCTGGAGGCGCTGCCGGACCTGGCCCGCCGCGCCGGCCGCGCCCAAGGGCCGACGATCCCCAGCGTGGCGCAGGCCGAGGCCGAGGTCGCCGCGGGCGAGGCGCAGGGCGCGGTTCTCATCGCCGCGTGCGAGCCGGCGTTCCCGCAGAGCCTCGCCGCCATCGATCCACCGCCGCCCGTGCTCTGGACGCTGGGCGATGCCGCCCTGCTGCGGCGCCGCAGCGTCGCGGTGGTCGGGGCGCGCATCGCCTCGGCCGCCGGCCGGCGCCTCGCCCGCACGCTGGCGGGCGAACTCGGCGCGGCGGGGCTGGTGGTGGTCTCGGGCCTGGCGCGCGGCGTCGACGCCGCCGCCCACGAGGGCTCGCTGGCGACCGGCGCCGTGGCGGCGCTGGCCGGCGGCATAGGCGATGTCTATCCGCCGGAGCACGAGAGCCTCTATCGGCAGATCGCCGAACGCGGCTGCATCGTCTCCGAGCGCGAGCCGCTGCATCGCGCCAAGTCCAGGGACTTCCCGCGCCGCAACCGGCTGATCTCGGGGCTATCGCTGGCCGTCGTGGTGGTCGAGGCCGAACTGAAGTCCGGTTCGCTGATCACCGCCAGGCTCGCCGCCGAACAGGGCCGCGAGGTCCTGGCCGTGCCCGGATCGCCCCTCGACCCGCGCGCCCGCGGCTGCAACGACCTGATCCGCCAGGGCGCGGGCGTCTGCGAAGGCGCGGAGGACGTGCTGAGGGCCATCGAGGGCTCGGGCGGCTTTGGCGCGCCGCCGAGCGAGTTCGAGCGGGCGCCGGCCGAGGCGGGCGAGGCGTTGCTGGAGGCCGTCTTCGCCCTGCTCTCGCCCGCGCCGGTCCATATCGACGAACTGGCCCGCCTGGCCGCAGCGCCCTCGGGCGCGGTGTTCGCGGCGCTGGTGGAGCTGTCGCTGGCCGGACGGGCGGAGCTGCAGGCCGCCGGCATGGCCTCGCGATCCTGAAACACCCGCCGGCCAGCGAAATCGACGCAAATGGACGCCGGCGTTGACAGAGCGGCGCCCTCGCCCCCACTTTCCCCGGCTCGCAAATCAGGGGCGCGCCCGCCCCGCGCAGAGATCGAGACTTCCCCCGCTTGAAAAACGTCGTCGTCGTCGAGAGCCCGGCCAAGGCCAAGACCATCAACCGGTACCTGGGCCCGGACTACAAGGTGCTGGCCTCGTACGGCCATGTCCGCGACCTGCCCTCCAAGGACGGCTCGGTGCGGCCGGACGAGGACTTCGCCATGTCCTGGGACGTGGACGCCAAGTCGCAAAAGCGCCTGTCCGAGATCGCCGAGGCGGCCAAGGGCGCCGATCGCCTGATCCTCGCCACCGACCCCGACCGCGAGGGCGAGGCGATCAGCTGGCACGTGCTGGAGGTGCTGAACCGCCGGCGCGCCCTGAAGGGGGCCAAGGTGGAGCGGGTGGTGTTCAACGCCATCACCCGCTCGGCCGTGACCGAGGCCATGAAGAACCCGCGCGCCATCGACATGGAGCTGGTCGAAGCCTATCTCGCCCGCCGCGCCCTCGACTATCTGGTCGGCTTCACCATCTCGCCGGTGCTGTGGCGCAAGCTGCCGGGCGCCCGCTCGGCGGGCCGGGTGCAGTCGGTGGCGCTGCGGCTCATCGTCGACCGCGAACTGGAGATCGAGCGCTTCCGGACCCAGGAATACTGGACCGTCGAGGCAGACGTCGCGGCGGGCGCCGAACCGTTCCTGGCGCGTCTCGTCAAGCACCAGGGCAAGCGGCTCGCCAAGTTCGACCTCGCCGACGAAGCCGCCGCGGCCGGCGCGAAGAAGGCGGTGGAATCGGCGAGCTTCGCGGTGGCGGCGGTCGAGAAGCGGCCGGCGCGCCGCTCGCCGGCGCCGCCCTTCACCACCTCGACGCTGCAGCAGGAGGCGGCGCGCAAGCTCGGCTTCTCGGCGCAGCGCACCATGCAGGCGGCGCAGAGGCTCTACGAGGGCGTCGAGGTCGGCGGCGAGACGGTGGGGCTGATCACCTACATGCGCACCGACGGCGTCGCCAGCGCGCCCGAGGCCCTGGCCGAGGCGCGCGAGGTGATCGTCGGCCTCTACGGCGCGGCCTATGCGCCCGAGAGCGCCCGGTACTACAAGGTCAAGGCCAAGAACGCCCAGGAGGCGCACGAGGCGATCCGGCCCACCAGCCTGGCGCGCAACCCAGGGTCGCTGCATCTGGAGGGAGATCTGGGCCGCCTCTACGAGCTGATCTGGAAACGCATGATCGCCTCGCAGATGGAAGCGGCGCGCATCGAGCGGACCACCATCGACCTGGAGAGCGCCGATGGCCGCGAGGGGCTGCGCGCCACCGGCCAGGTGGTGCTCTTCGACGGCTATCTGCGCGTCTACGAGGAGGGCCGGGACGATCACGACGCCGCCGCCGCGCACGCCGGCGAAGAGGGCCAGGATTTCGCCGGCCGGCTGCCGGCCGTCGTCCAGGGCGCGGCGGCCAGGGTGCTGGCGGCGCGGGCCGATCAGCATTTCACCGAACCGCCGCCGCGCTACTCGGAGGCCTCGCTGGTCAAGAAGATGGAAGAGCTGGGGATCGGCCGGCCCTCCACCTACGCCTCGACCTTGAGCGTGCTGCGCGACCGCGCCTATGTGCGCATGGACAAGACCCGCTTCGTTCCGGAGGATAAGGGCCGGCTGGTCACCGCCTTCCTCGAGCAGTTCTTCCGGCGCTACGTCGAGTACGACTTCACCGCCGCCCTCGAGGAGAAGCTCGACCTGGTCTCCGCCGGCGAACTCGACTGGAAGGCGCTGCTGCGCGACTTCTGGGTTCCCTTCAGCGCCGCCGTCGCCGAGATCGGCGAGCTGCGCATGGGCCAGGTGCTGGAGGCGCTGAACGAGGCGCTGGGGCCGCACGTCTTTCCCGACAAGGGCGACGGCGCCGACCCGCGCACCTGCCCCGGCTGCGGGGCCGGGCGGCTGTCGCTGAAGACGGGGCGCTACGGCGCCTTCATCGGCTGCTCGAACTATCCCGAGTGCCGCTACACCCGCCCGATCGCCCAGGAGAACGGCGAGGCGGCCGCCGAGGCCGGCGAGCGCGAGCTGGGCGTCGATCCGGCGACGGGACTGCCGGTCTGGCTGAAGGCGGGGCGCTTTGGCCCCTATGTCGAGGCGCAGGGCGAGACGCCCAGGCGCGCCAGCCTTCCCAAGGACTGGCCCGCGGCGGCGGTGGACCTCGACAAGGCGCTGAGGCTGCTTCGCCTGCCCCGCGAGGTCGGCCTGCATCCGCAGGACGGCCAGATGATCCTCGCCGGCATCGGCCGCTATGGCCCCTACGTGCAGCACGCCGGCGCCTACGCCAACCTCTCCGGCGCCGACGAGGTGTTCGACATCGGCCTCAACCGCGCCGTCACCGTGCTGGCCGAAAAGCGCGCCGGCGCCGGGCGCGCCCGCACCGCGGCCGCCGCCCTGAAGGAGCTGGGCGCCCATCCGCGCGACGGCGAGCCGGTGCGCCTCCTCGCCGGCCGCTACGGCCCCTACGTCAAGCACGGCGCGACCAACGCCAACATCGCCAAGGGCGCCGACCCCGCGACGCTGACGCTGGAGGAGGCCGTGAAACTGCTGGCCGATCGCGAAGCCAAGGACGGCGGCGGGAAGGCTCGGCGCCCGACCGGAAAGACCGCGCCCGCCAGGAAGCCCGCGACCAGCAAGCCCGCGGCCGCAAAGCCCCCGGCCAGAAAGGCCGCCGCGAGGCGCAAGCCGCGGAAGGCTCGATCCGCGGGCTAGAAGAGCCCGCCGCCGAAGCGATAGTTCACCTTGGCCAGGATCTCGTCGTCGGAGAAGCCCATCCGCGACGCGCCCGACAGCTGGTTCGGGCCGCCGCCGCCGGAGACGAAGGTCCGGTGGCCGAAGTCGGAATGCCTGTACTCGGCGCCGATGCTGACGTGGCGCGACAGCGCCCACTCCGCGCCGCCGCCGACCGTCCAGCCGGTCAGAGTCCTGTCGCCGCTCGAACCGTTGGCGTAGGGGCCGAAGGTGGTTCCCGGGTTTGCCGTCGTCACCGCGGGCGTCACCGCCGGCGCATAGCCGTAGCCGGTCGCCTCGCGCACGCCGGCGAAGGCGACGCCTCCGGTTCCGTAGAGGAGCAAAGGCCCCATGGCCCAGCCCAGGCGTCCGCGCACCGAGCCCATCCAGTGCGGGTCGGTATAGTTCGTCACGGTGGTGGCGCTGCCGGTGGTGAGCCCGGTGGCGGGAAGGGTGAAGGCGCTCGTCTGCGACCTCGCGCCATAGAGCGCATTGAGATCGCCCTCGACGCCGAAGACCAGGGCGCCCGACTGGGCGTTCACCCCGAGCTGGCCGCCCCACGTGCCGCTCGAGCCCTTGTTGTCGACGCCGAAGGTGCTGAACGTGGTGGGCGGGACGGTGACGGGCCCGGCGCCGGCGTTGACGCCGCTCAGCTGGTTGACGGTGACCTGCGACGGGTCGACGTGGTTGCTCCAGCTGTTCCAGCCGCCGTTCAGGCCGGCATAGACGCCGCTCCACGTCGGCTGGGCGGCGGCGGCGCCCACGAGGGCGAAGCTGGCGAGGCCGGAAACGGCGAGCGGGAGGATGGCGATGGACTTCATGGTGGTTACTCCTGGAAAGCGCCCGGGCCGACGTGGCCTGGGCGGAAGTTGCGAGCAGCGACGGGCACAAATCCGGATCCGAGCCCCGAGGTTCCAAAGTCAAGCTAATGTTCTGCATGAACCGTGGCTCGCAAGTCACGGCGCCCACAGTGCCCGCGCTTCAGGCGTTCGCCGCTGGCCCGCCGTCGCTGCGCAAAGCTGAACCGCACGCCCGCCCGGGCGTTTCAGCTCTGTTCATGTGCGGGGATCTACGGGATCCTTCGCAAGGGCCGCAGCGGCGCGGCCCGACGAGGAAAGCCAATGACCAGCAAACGCCAGATCTGTCGCAGCGCCTCCATCCTGGTCCTGGCCGCATTCTGCGCCGGCGCCGGACTGAGCGGCTGCCAGCGCGCCGCTCCGGGCGCGGCCGCGCCGCCACCGCCTCTGGCGGCCCTGCCGCCGACGACCGGCGCCCTGCCCCCCAGCGCCCCCGCTCCCGCGGCGGACGCGCTGCCGCCGGCGCCGGCCGCTCCGGTGCAGCAACTGGCCGATCCGAGCCAGGGCTATGCGTTCGCCGACCGCGCCTACGCCATGAGCCAGGCCTTCGCCGGCGCGCCGCCGGACTACACCTTCGAGGACCAGGGGGAGCGGCCGTGGGTATGGCGGGCGAACGACGGCGCCGAGCGCGTCGCCGAGGCGACCCCGGAAGGCGAGCGCTACTATTACTACGCGCCCGGCGCGGATCAGCCCTACTACGTCCAGGACGGGCCCTATGGCTATGGCTTCGAGGGCGGCGCCCTGGTGGCCAGCTTCGGCCCTGGCGGCCGCTACCTGCCCCCCGACGCCCAGCGCGAGGATCTGGCCGGCCGCTATCTGGCGCGGTCGCGGTGGCTGCACCATGCCGCCAGGACCGACCCGCGCGCCCCGGTGGGCGCCGGCAACTGGGCCGACCGGCGCGCCCAGATTTCCGCCCAGCGCCAGGCGTGGGCGCAGGACGTGAACGGCGATCCGGGTTGGCGAGCCTACCATGACGCCCATCGCGGCGAGGAGCAGGCGCACTGGCGCGGCGAGGCCGAGCGCCGCGACGCCTGGGCGGCGCGGGTCGATGCGAGCCTCGGCGACCAGGCGCGGGCGCAGGCGGAGTGGCGCGCCGCCGGGGCGACGGCCGCAGCCTTGGCGGCGGCCCGCGGCGCCAGCCCCCCGCCGGGCGGGCAGCCTGCCTGGGCCAGGCGACCGCCCCCGCCGCTGACGCCGCCCGCCCAGCCGCCGGGGTTCGTCCGCCGCCAGTTCGGCCAGGGCGCGCCGGGCGGCCTTCCCGGCCAGGCTCAGCCCCTGCCCGCGCCGGCCCAGCAGCAGGGGCCGCGCCAGGGCCGGTTCCAGCCCGGGTTCCAGACTCGACAACAGGCGCAACAGCGGCAGGGCGCCTACCAGGCTCAGCAGCAGCAGGCGGCGCGGCTCGCCCAGATCGGCGCGCAGCAGCAGGCCCAGCAGCAGGCGCAGGCCCAGCAGGCGCAGCTGCGGGCGCAGCAGCAGGCTCAGGGGCTGGCGGCGCGCAATGCCCAGATGGCCGCAGGGCGACAGGCGCAGGCGGCGGCGCGGCAGGCCGCGGTCCAGGCGGCCCAGGCGCGCTTGGCCCAGGCGGACGCCGCCCGTCAGGCCCAGATGGCCGCCCAGGCGCGCCAGCAGCAGGCCGCCCGCGCCGCCCAGATGCAGGCGCAGGCCCGCGCTCAGGCCCAGGCTCAGGCCCGGGTACAGGCCCAGGCGGCTCGGCAGGCCGCGGTCCAGGCGGCCCAGGCCCGCTTCGCCCAGGCGAACGCCGCCCGTCAGGCCCAGATGGCGGCCCAGGCGCGCCAGCAGCAGGCCGCCCGCGCCGCCCAGATGCAGGCGCAAGCCCGCGCTCAAGGCCAGGCCCAGGCTCAGGCTCAGGCCCAGGCGGCGGCGCAGCGCCAGGCCGCTGCGAGGATGGCGCAGATGCGCGCCGGTCAGGCGCACGCGCCGCCGGCCGCGGGGCGGGCGAACCACAGGCCCCGCGGGCCGGGCGCGAACGCTCCGCCCTGACGAGACGCCGCCGCGGCGAGCAGGCCGGCGGCCGCTTCGCCTTGGCGCCGCTCGAACACGCGTCTAATGGGCGCTCGGGCGCGGCATTGCGCCCGATTTGAAGGGGCAAGCCCGTGGACCTGAAGCTGAAGGGCAAGCGAGCCGTCATCACCGGGGCGTCGCGCGGCATCGGCCGGGCGATCGCCGAAGCCCTGGCCGCCGAGGGCGCGGACGTGGCGCTCTGTGCGCGCGGCCGGCAGGGGGTCGACGAGCTGGTGGCCAAGCTGGAGGCCGGGGGCGTCAAGGCCGTCGGGGCGGCGGTGGACATCGCCGACGGCGCGGCGCTGAAGGCCTGGATCGAGGCGGCGGCCGCGGCGCTGGGCGGCGTGGACATTCTCGTCTCCAACGCCAGCGCCCTGACCCGCGGCGCCAGCGAGGAGGACTGGCGGCGGATGTTCGATGTCGACCTGATGGGGGCGGTGCGCGCCCTCGAGGCGGCGCGGCCACATCTGGAGCGGGCGGGCGCGGCGTCGGGCGACGCCGCCTTCATCATCACCTCGTCCGTCTCGGCGGCCGAGACCAGCGCGCCTTCGGCCTACGGCGCCGTCAAGGCGGCCCTGATCCATTTCGCCAAGGGCGTGGCGCGCGAGGGCGCGCCGAAGCACCTGCGCTGCAACGTCGTCTCGCCCGGGACGGTCTATTTCAAGGGCGGCGTCTGGGGGCTGGCCGAGGAGCGCGCGCCGGACTTCTTCAAGACGATGATCCAGCGCAACCCCACCGGGCGGATGGCCACGCCCGAAGAGATCGCCGCGGCCGCCGTTTTCCTCGCCAGCCCGGTCTCGGCGTTCACGACCGGCGTCAATCTCGTCGTCGACGGCGCGATCACCCAGCGCGCCAACTTCTGACCACGGCAGCGCCAGGAACGCCGACGTTCGCCACCCGTTCACCAACCGGGACGGGTTGGGAGGCTCAACCTGAAGAGAGTTCACGTGAATGTCGACGACTTACCCATCAACTGATACGCGGCGCTCGCGCACGGTGAGCGCCAGCGGCGGGGCCACCGAGAGCATGGGTGGCGTCGCCGTCGTGGTTCTGGCGATCCTGTCGCTGGTGGACGTGGTTCCCAGAGTGCTTCTGCCCATCGCCGGCATCGTCTTCGGCGTCGCCTTCATGGTGGAAGGCGCCGCGGTGGCGGCGCGCCAGAACGCCCTCGGCGAGGAAGGCGCAGGCTTCTCGGCGAGCAGCATCACCATCGAGCTGTTCGCCGGCCTGGCGGCGCTGGTCCTGGGCATCCTGGCTCTCATCGGCATCGCCATTCCCGTGCTGATGGCCGCCCTGGTGATCACCGGCGGCGGCGCCTTGATCATGTCCACCGGCGCCGTGACCGCCAGCACCGAGACGGCCACCCGCGGCGTGGTGGTGACCACCGCAGTCTCCAGCGCGGCGGGCTCGCACCTCATCGCCGGCATCGCCGGCGTGGTGCTGGGCATCCTCGCCCTGACGCACCCCACCCTCAGCGGCGTGCTGTCGAGCGTGGCCCTGATCGTCCTCGGCGCCGCCCTGACCTTCAGCGGGTCGGCGGTCTCGACGATGATGCTGCGGCTGTTTCAGCCTCGCGGCTGACGCCGGCGCAGCGAACGTGGTTCGGGCCGCTCGCATCCGAGCGGTCCGAACGCGTGGTCAGGTGGGCGCCACCTCGGTCACCTTGTAGGTGAGCAGGCGGCCGTCCTCGTCGGTGATGCTGACGTATTCGCCGACAGCGAAGCGGTGGCCGCCCAGCCGAAACACCGGTTCGTCGTCGGCGATCTCCTCGCCATAGTCGAAGAACCACCTTCGCCCGGCGCGGGCGAGCCGTCCGTCGGCCGGATCCTCGTCGGGCGCAAAACGGCGCACCACGCAGGCGTTGCGAGCCTTGCCGTAGGCGACCTCGTCGAGATGGCCGTCGCCGGTCAGCGGCGCCACCAGCGCATAGCCGCGGTGATCGTCGCCGTCGGCGAACTCGGTGCCGGGGTTGCGCGCCAGGCGCAGGACGATTCGGGAGAGGCGCGTTCTCTCGGCCATGGTTCGGGAGCCCTAATGCGAAAGAAACAGCGACGGCGATTCGGCCGCCAGAAAGGTCCGCGTCGCGCCGCCGAAGATGAACTCCTGCAGCCTGGGGTGGCCGAAGGCGCCGGCGACGAGCAGATCCGCGCCCAGAGCGGCGGCGGCGGCGAGGAGCCGCGGCGCAGCGTCGCCGGTCCCGGAGATGGTCTGGATCTCCACCGCGACGCCACGGCCGGCCAGATAGGCCTGCAGCTCGGCCGGGTCGAACTGCCGCGAGGCGGCGACCGGCGCCGAGAGGATCACGGCCTTGGCGGCCTTGGCGAGCAGGGGCACGGCGGTCCGGGCCGCGCGGCTGGCCTCCTTGCCGCCGTCCCAGGCGATGGCGGCGATCCCGCCGACCTTGAAACCGGGGCGCGCCACCAGCGTCGGGCGCTGCTCGTCGGCGACGATCTGCTGGAAACTCTCGGCCAGCGGACCCTTGCCCTTGGCGGCGGTGTCGTCGAACACGATCAGGTCGGAGAGCCGCCCCTGCAGCGCCAGCGCCGCCCAGACCGGCGATTTCAGGGTGCGAAAGCTCCGGTGCGCATAGCCGCAGGCCTCGGCCGCGGCGAACGCGGCCTTGGCGCCATCGGCCGCCGCCTGGCGGATCGAATCGACGGCGCTGGCCTGCACGCCGCCCATGAAGCCGTCGCCCATCCAGGGCACGAGGTCGGCCACGTCGGGCGGGGCGTGGACGCAGGCGAGTTCGCACTCGAACGCCGCGGCGACGCCGGCGGCGGCGGCGACGACGCGCCGGTCGCTCTCGCCGCCCGAAAGCGGCGCCATGATCCTCGCCCAGTCCATCGCCGTTCTCCGTGCCCCGCGGGTCGAGACGCCCTTGCGCCTTGAACTTTGTCAAGCGGCGGGTCTCTTGGCGCAGGCGCCCCGCCGCAGGTCCGGCCGGGCCCCGTGGAGAGGCGTCCGGTGGTCAGAACCTCGCAGCCCAGACGTCGCAAGGCGGCCGAGCCGCGCGCCTGGCAGCGCATGCTCTCGGGGAGGCGTCTCGACCTGCTGGACCCCTCGCCCCTGGACATCGAGATCGAGGATATCGCCCATGGCCTGGCGCGCGTCGCCCGCTGGAACGGCCAGACCCTGGGCGACCACGCCTTCTCGGTGGCGCAGCACTCGGTGGTGGTGGAGGAGATCGCGGTCCACGTCCGTCCGGCGCTGGAGCCGCGATGGCGTCTCGCCGCCCTGCTGCACGACGCCCCCGAATACGTGATCGGCGACATGATCTCGCCGTTCAAGGCGGCGCTGGGGTTCGACTACCGCAGCTTCGAGGAACGACTCGAGACGGCGATCCACCTGCGCTTTGGCCTGCCGGCGCGCATCCCGGCCGAGATCCGCGCCCTGATCAAGATGGCCGACCGGGCCTGCGCCTTCTTCGAGGCGACGCAGCTCGCCGGCTTCAGCCACGCCGAGAGCCTGGATTTCTTCGGCGCGCCGCCCGCCGGCTATGGGCTCGTCATCGAGCCGCTGGCGCCGGCGCTGGCGCAGAGGCGCTATCTGGAGCGTTATCATGCCCTGGCCGAGGCGGCGGGATTCGCCCCCGCCGCCTCGGCGCCGCACACCGGGTAGCGCCATGTTCCTGATCGTCTCGCCGCTGAGCCGCCTTGCCGAAGTGATCGCCGAGCGCGCCCCTTCGCACCTCGTCACCCTCCTGGGTCCCGAGGAGATGATCGCCACGCCGGCCGGCATCGACCCCGCGCGCCATCTGCGCCTGGGCGTGCACGACATCGCCGCGCCCCAGCCCGGCCTCACCGCGCCCGATGCGGCCCTGCTGGAGGAGCTGCTTCGCTTCGGGCGCGGCTGGAGCGGCGAGGCGCCGATGCTGGTCCACTGCCACGCCGGCATCAGCCGCTCGACCGCGACCGCGTTCGTCCTCGCCTGCGAGCGCAATCCGCGCGCCGACGAACTGGAGATCGCCCTGAAGATGCGCCGCGCCGCGCCTCAGGCGTATCCGAACCGCCGCATCGTCGCGCTCGCGGACGACATGCTCGGCCGGGGCGGACGCATGATCGGGGCCGTCGAGGCGATGGGCGCGAACGGCTTCGCACTCGAAGGGGTTCCCTTCGAGCTGCCCGCCCGGCACTAGGCGCGTGGGGGTGGCGACGCCGATCGTCATCGGGCTGTCGGCGGTGGTCATCGCCATCCGCGACGGCGAAGCGGTGGCGCTCGCGGTGCGGCCGAGGGAGCATGGCGCCGCCTCGCCCCTGGAGGGATTGCCGTTCGGTCCGTTCGATCCGGACGGACAGCGCACCTTCGAGATCGCGCTGCGCGAATTCGTCACCCAGCAGACCGGGTTCGAACTCGGCTTCGTCGAGCAGCTCTACACGTTCGGCGACAAGGGCCGCGAGGCGCCGCTGGCCGACGTCGGGGCCGGGGCGGCGCGGGTGATCTCGGTCGGCTATCTGGCGCTGGCGCCGCTCGCCCTGCCGACGCGGGCGCCGGGCAGCGCCTGGTCGTCGTTCTTCAACTTCTTTCCCTGGGAAGACTGGCGCCGGGGCCGCCCCGATCTCATCGACGCCGCCATTGCGCCGGCGTTGCGCGCCTGGGCCGGACGCTCTGCGACGCGGCTGGCGCGGGTGCGCCTGCTGTTCGCGCTCGAGGGGTCGGCCTGGAACGAGGAGCGGGTGCTGGAGCGCTATGAGCTGCTCTACGAGGCCGGGCTGGCCCCGGAGGCGGCCCGCGACCGGACCCGGGCGCTCGGCGGCGCGCCAGCCGAGCCGGCGGCCGTGGGTCTGGGCGAGCCGATGATCTCCGACCACCGGCGCATCCTGGCGACCGGTCTTGGGCGGCTGCGCGGCAAGCTCAAGTACCGGCCGGTGATCTTCGAGCTGATGAGCGAGGCCTTCACGCTGTCGGCGCTGCAGCGCACCGTCGAGGCGATCTCGGGGGTGGCGCTGCACAAGCAGAACTTCCGCCGCGTGGTGGAGCGCACCGGCTTCGTCGAGGGCCTGGGGCGCGTGGACGTCGAGACGGGCGGCCGGCCCGCCGAACTCTTCCGCTTTCGCCGCGAACTGCTCACCGCCCGCACCGCCTCGGGCCTGTCGCTGCCGCTCGTGCGCGACTAGCCTCGCCGCGCCCCTTCCACCCCCGCGTCGCGGGGAAGGATGAAGCGCGCGGCGCTGCCGAGCGGTCGAGGCGGCCGGCTGGCGCTCAGAGGAAGGCCCAGGCGCCCGCGGCCAGTCCGGCCGCGCTCAGCGCCACGGCGGCGACCCACGGCCAGCGGCGCGTCAGGATGATCGCCAGGGTGGCGATGGCGATGGCCATGTGGAGCAGGGTCGAGGCGACCGTCAGGCGTCCGTGCCTCCTCTCGTGGCGCTCCGAGCGCCCCAGCGCCGCATCGCGCTTGCGCTCGAGGGCGAGCGCCTGGCTCTGCGCCCGCCGCTCGTCGCCGCTCTCGTGGGCGGCCGACCTGGCGTAGGCCCCCGATCTCGCCCCACCCCGATCGGCGGCGATCTCGTAGACCTTCTTGCGCAGACTCTTGGAATTGGCGAGGCCCCAGGCGTCGGTAGCCTGATCCTGGGCCAGCACCGCATCGTTCTTGGCGGAGATGGCGGCGTCGCTCTCGCTGTTTTCCAGGCTGGCGCTGATCGCCGCCAGCACGGCCAGCACGGCGATGGTGAGGGTGACGCGCGATATCAGCTTGTCGCCCGAGCGGGCGCCGTGGGCGGCGTGCTCGGCCTGCTCGTGATGCTCGAGCTCCTCGAGCGGCGAATCGGTCGGCGCCACGCCCCTGGCCTATCCTCGCCGCTTCAGCGCCGCCTGGGCCGCGGCCAACCGGGCGATCGGCACCCGATAGGGCGAGCAACTGACGTAGTCGAGCCCGAGGGAATCGCAGAAGTCGATCGAGGCGGGATCGCCGCCATGCTCGCCGCAGATGCCGAGCTTGATCTGCGGCCGGGCCTCGCGGCCGCGCTCGGCGGCGATGCGGATGAGTTCGCCGACGCCCTCCTGGTCGAGCGAGACGAACGGATCCTTCTGCAGCACCCCCTTCTCCAGATAGACGCCCAGGAAGTGGCCGGAATCGTCGCGGCTGATCCCGAAGGTGGTCTGGGTCAGGTCGTTGGTGCCGAACGAGAAGAACTCGGCGTTCTCGGCCAGTTCGCCCGCGCGCAGCGCCGCGCGCGGCAGCTCGATCATGGTGCCGACGCAGTAGTCGATCCGGCGCCCCCGCTCCTCGATCACCTGCCGCGCCACCCGATCGGTCAGCTGGCGGAGCAGGGCCATCTCCGCGCCGGCGGCGACCAGGGGGTGCATGATCTCGGGGGAAGGCGCCTCGCGGCCGCCGGCGGCGATCTCGCAGGCCGCCTCGATGATCGCCCGGACCTGCATCTCGTAGATCTCGGGAAAGGAGACGCCGAGCCGGCAGCCGCGGTGGCCGAGCATGGGATTGGTCTCGCGCAGCTCCTTGGCGCGCCGCAGCAGCTTGGCGGCGTCGAGGCCGGTGGCGCGCGCGACCGCCTCCAGGTCCGCCTCGGTGTGCGGAAGGAATTCGTGCAGGGGCGGGTCGAGCAGGCGGATGGTGACCGGCAGCCCCTCCATGATGGTGAAGAGCTGGACGAAGTCGCCGCGCTGCATGGGCAGGATCTTCGCCAGCGCCGCGCGCCGCCCCTGCTCGTCGTCGGCGAGGATCATCTCGCGAACCGCGGCGATGCGGCCCTCGTCGAAGAACATGTGCTCGGTGCGGCAAAGGCCGATGCCCTCGGCGCCGAACTGCCGGGCGGTCGAGGCGTCGAGCGCCGTCTCGGCGTTGGCGCGCACCTTCAGGCGCCGCCCTGCGTCGGCCCACGTCATCAGCGCGGCGAAATCCCCGGAGAACTCCGGCTCGACCATCTTGACCGCGCCGGCGAGGATCTCGCCCTTGCCGCCGTCGATGGTGATGATCTCGCCCTCGCGGAAGCTGCGCCCGCGCGCGCGCATCTCGCCTTCCTTGGGGTAGATCTGCAGCTCGCCGGCGCCGGAGACGCACGGCCGGCCCATGCCGCGCGCGACCACCGCCGCATGGCTGGTCATGCCCCCGCGCGCCGTGACGACGCCCCGGGCCGCGTCCATGCCGCGGATGTCCTCCGGGCTGGTCTCGTCGCGCACCAGGATCACCGCCTCGCCCGCGGCGCCCAGGCGCTCGGCCTCCTCGGCGGTGAAGACGATGCGCCCGGTGGCCGCCCCCGGCGAGGCCGGCAGGCCGGTGGCGATGAGGTCGCGCTCGGCGGCGGGGTCGATGGTGGGATGCAGCAACTGATCGAGGGACGCAGGCTCGACGCGCA
>Ga0307373_10005893_pt1 | contig 19745 bp, 16 predicted proteins | sample OX2MG_FD_202534 | JGI IMG/M metagenome (GOLD analysis project Ga0307373, IMG submission 202534) | Soil microbial communities from Risofladan, Vaasa, Finland - OX-2 | ecosystem: Environmental > Terrestrial > Soil > Coastal area > Acid sulfate soil | place: Finland: Risofladan, Vaasa | collected...
CCATCGAGTCGGTGGGTAGCCGGTCCGGCGCGCCCTCGGAGCGCGTGGTCATCGAGTCCGTCACGATCACCGAGTCCGACTGACCGCAGGCCACCGGTCCTCGGGCCTTCGGCCCTCAGGCACGCCGCCGAAAGCCGGAGGCTCAGGCCGGGAGGGCACCGAGGCCCGCCTGGGCGCGGGCCCCGTCCAGGTACACCGTCACCGTCCCCACCCCGGCGGAGCGCCACGTCCCGCCGGGGTCGCGGATCAGCGCGGTGCGTTCGGGGATGCCGGCGACCGGCGTTCCGAGAGGCGCCAGCTGCACCGAGCGGTGGAGCTTCTCGCCGTGCCCGTCCTCGTGGGTGTCGCCGAAGTGGGGCACGACCGCCACGCCCCCCAACAGGCCCAGACCGATGGTCAGACCTCCGCCACGGGCGTCGACCATGGGATCGGTGAGGGTCATGGCCGCCGCCGAGGAGCCGACCACCACGGCGCCGTCGTGCCATGCCTCGAGGAGGGCCTCCCACACCGCTGAGCTCTTCAGGACGCTGCGGAGATGCATGGGGGAGCCACCGGCCAGGTAGATCAGGCGGGCCTTCCTCATGACTCCTGCCGCTCCGGGATCCTCGGCGTCGGCCCGGGACAGCACCATCAGCCCCTCGACCTGGCCACCGAGGGGTTCGAACCACTCCCCGGCCCGCACCACCAGCCGCTCCGGGTGCTCGTAGGCCGCCGCGGTGGGCAGGACCAGCACCTGGTCCGACCCCGAGGCGGCCAGGAATTCCGAATCGAACGTGCACCCCTCGCTCCATTCGCCGCCGCCGACCAGTGCCAGCATGCCCGGGGATCCGTCCATCGCCCAACTGTAGAGGCCGACGCCGGGCCCCACGCCGGACCCGCCCGGCCCGGCGGTCCCCCGCTTGGACCGCCGCCCCGCCTGGTCCCGCCCGCACGCCGAGGACGGGGTCCGCCCCTAAGCGGTGGCCCCGGCGGCCGGCCGCCGGATCAGCCGGCCCATGGCGTCACAGACCTCGGTGGCCAGGGCCAACGAATCGGACAGGATGCCCATCCCCATGAACCCGTGGACCTGGTCGTCGTAACACCGGTACTCGACCGGGACCCCGGCCGCCCGCAGCACGTCGGCGTAGCGCTCCCCGTCGTCCCGCAGCGGGTCGAAACCCGCCGTCACCACCAGCGCCGGGGCGGCACCCCGGTGATCCCCGGCCAGCAGGGGCGACGCCCTCCCGTCGGTCCAGTCCGTCGGATCGGGCAGATAGAACGCCCTGCTCACCTCTATGGCCTCCCGGGTGAGGAAGAAGGAGTCGGCCAGGTCCCGGATCGACTCGGAGTCGATGCGGGCGTCCACCGCCGGGTAGATCAGGCCCTGGGCTGCGGGCGGGGGCACGTCGGGGTCTGCCGCCGGCCCACCCGTCCTGGTCTGCAGCGCCACCACCGCCGCGAGATTTCCCCCGGCGCTGTCCCCCATGACGCCGACCCGCCGCGGGTCGGCGCCCAGCTCCTCGGTGTGCCGCCGGACCCATGAGTAGGCGGCCAGCGCGTCGTCGACGGCCGCCGGGAAGGGGTGCTCGGGAGCCAACCGGTAGTCGACCGACACCACCAGGCACCGGGCCACCGCGGCCAGCATGCGACAGGTCGCATCATGGGTGTCGAGGCCACCGGACACCCAGCCGCCACCGTGGAAGTAGACGACGCACGGGATCAACCGGCCGTCCTGGCCGAGGCCGAGTCCCGATCCGTACTGACGGTAGAGCCTCACCGGGACCGGCGGTGCACCCTCCGGCCCGGGCACGACACGACCCCAGGCGTGGATGTCGGTGCGTACCGGCATGGCCAGGACCGCCTTTCGCCTGAGCTGTGTCCGCATCACCACCGGGTCGGCCGCCGGGCCCCCGCCCTCGGGCCCACCACCCCCGAACCGGGTGGCCAGCGCCAGCATGGCCTGGACGCTCCGGTTCAGGACCCGTCCGTCCCGCTCCACCGGATCGCTCCCCCCCAACGCCTTGAGCACCAGCTCGGGATGGCGCAACAGGCTGGCCACGCTCCGGGTGGCCAGGGGCCACCGCTCGTTGGCCCGCTGGATCCGACGGCTGTAGGCCGCCCGGCTGCGGGCACCTCGCCACGGACCCCGGTCGTGGTCCCCCGGGTGCTCGGGCACCGCCCCGACGCCGTCGGAACCGTCGCCCGTGCCCGGCGCCGGTGCCGGGCCGACGGCTCGGGTCCGACGACTGCCGGCACCGGAGGCCGCCGGTCGGGGCCGTGCGGGCTTGGCGGCAGCTCCAGCCGCCCCGGTCTTGGCCCGAGCTCGGGCCGAGGACGGTTTGGCTGCCGCCTTCGGGGTGCGGCCACGGGCCGCCCGGCGGCCGCCGGATGCGTCGCCACCGGGCCGGTCACTGCCTGCAGGTTCGTCCATAGGGCACCATCGTGTCGGCAGGGTGGGCCGAAGGCAAACGGCCCGGGGCCGGGGGCCGGACCAGGTCGGGAGCGCCCGGCGGGAGCCCCCCGCTACCATTGGCCCCTATGTCAATCGCACGCGTGGGAATCGTCGGTTCGGGAATCATGGGCTCGGGCATCGCCGAGACGGCGGCGGTGAACGGGTTCGAGGTCGTCCTCCGCTCGAGGAGCCAGTCGACCGCTGATGCCACCCTGGCCGCCCTCGAGAAGTCGCTCAACCGGCAGATCGAGAAGGGCAAGAAGACCGAGGCGGAGCGGGACGAGGCCCTGGCCAGGGTCACCGGCACCTCCGACCTGACCGCCCTGAAGGACGTCGACCTGGTCGTCGAGTCGGTGGTGGAGGACCTGGCCGTGAAGCGGGAGCTCTTCAACGAGCTCGACCGGATCACCGACGATCGCACCATCCTGGCCACCAACACCTCCACTCTTCCGGTGATCGAGCTGGCCATGCAGACCGGTCGGCCCGACAAGGTCTGCGGCGTGCACTTCTTCAACCCGGCCCCGGTGATGGAGCTGGTGGAACTGGTCAAACCCCTCACCGCCTCCGACGAGACACTGTCCGCGGTCCGCACCTTCGCCGAGGCCTGCGGCAAGACCCCGGTCGAGGTGAAGGACCAGGCAGGGTTCATCGTCAACGCGCTGCTGTTCCCCTACCTCAACAACGCGGTGCGCCTCTACGAGCAGGGTGTGGCGACGGTGGCCGACATCGACACCGCCATGAAGGGGGGCTGCGGGTTCCCCATGGGGCCGTTCGCCCTCTTGGACCTGGTCGGACTGGATACCTCCCTGGCCATTCTGGACGCCCTCTACGAGGAGTTCCGCGACCCGAACTACGCCGCGGTGCCCGTCCTGCGCCGGATGGTCGCCGCCGAGCTGCTGGGCCGCAAGTCGGGCCAGGGCTTCCTCGACTACCGCAAGTAGGGCCGTCCAGCGGTCGCACGGCGACGCCGCCTGGGCGACAATGGAGGGATGATCGACATGGGTGACACGGCCGGCGAGGTCGCGCCGGGCACCGGCGACGAGGGGGAGCGGCCCGCCGAGGGGGAGCGGCCCGCCGCGGGGGAGCGGCCCGCCGCGGCTCCCACCCGGGACCGGCCCTGGGTGATGCGCACCTACTCGGGCCACTCCACGGCCAAGGCCTCCAACCAGCTCTACCGGACCAACCTGGCCAAGGGCCAGACCGGCCTCTCCATCGCCTTCGACCTCCCGACCCAGATCGGCTACGACCCCGACTCCCCCGAGGCCGCCGGCGAGGTGGGCAAGGTGGGCGTGCCGGTCGCCCACCTCGGCCACATGGCCCAGCTGCTGGACCAGATCCCCGTCGAGTCCATGAACACCTCGATGACCATCAACGCCACCGCCGGCTGGCTGCTCGGTCTGTACATCGCCAACGCCGAGGACCGCGGGGTCGACCCCCGGGTGCTGTCGGGCACCACCCAGAACGACATCGTGAAGGAGTACCTGTCCCGGGGGACCTTCATCTTCCCCCCGCTCCCCAGCCGCCGGCTGACGGTGGACACCATCGCCTACACCGTGCGCCACGTGCCCAAATGGAACCCGATCAACGTGTGCAGCTACCACCTGCAGGAGGCCGGGGCCACCCCCCACCAGGAGGTGGCCTACGCCCTGGCCACCGCCATCGGGGTCCTCGACGCCGTCCAGGAGTCGGGCCAGATCCCCGGGGACGGGTTCCCCTCGGTGGTCGGTCGCATCTCCTTCTTCGTCAACGCCGGGGTCAGGTTCGTGGAGGAGACCTGCAAGATGCGGACGTTCACCTCCCTGTGGGACCGGGTGTGCACCGAGCGGTACGGGGTCACCGACCCCACACTCCGGCGCATGCGCTACGGCGTTCAGGTCAACTCCCTCGGCCTGACCGAGGCCCAGCCCGAGAACAACGTGCCCCGGATCGTGCTCGAGGCCCTCGGGGTCACCCTGTCCAAACGTGCCCGGGCGCGGGCCCTGCAGCTGCCGGCCTGGAACGAGGCACTCGGGTTGCCGCGGCCCTGGGACCAGCAGTGGTCGCTGCGCATCCAGCAGATCCTGGCCTTCGAGTCCGACCTCTTGGAGTACGGCGACATCTTCGACGGATCGGTGGTCATCGAGAACAAGACGGCCGAGCTGGCCGAGGCGTCGTGGGCCGAGTTGGCCGACGTCCTGGCCCTGGGCGGGGCGTTCGAGGCCATCGACGAGCTCAAGTCCCGGCTGGTACGCAGCCAGGCCGACCGGGTGCGCCGCATCGAGACCGGCGAACTCCAGGTCGTCGGCGTCAACTGCTTCACCGAGACCGCCGAGTCCCCGCTCTCCCCGGAGGGACCGGAGCCTGGGAGCTCCGCCGGATCCGCCGGCCCTGCCGCGGCCTCCATCCTGAGGGTCGATCCCGCGGTGGAGTCCGAGCTACGCGCCGACGTGGAGGCGTGGCGCTCGGCCCGGGACGGCCGGGCCGTGGCCCGTGCCCTCGACGAGCTCCGCAAGGCCGCCGAGGGCACCGAGAACATCATGCCGGCCACCATTGCCCTGGCCCACGCGGGCGGCACCACCGGCGAATGGGCCGGCGCGCTGCGGGAGGTGTTCGGGGAGTACCGGGCGCCCACCGGTGTCGGGGGCGGGGTCGGCCATCGGGGCAGTGAGTTCCGTGCCGTGCTGTCCCGGTCGAAGGCCATGGCCGAGCGCAGCGGCGGCCCCCCCAGGCTGCTGGTGGCCAAGCCCGGCCTCGACGGACACTCGAACGGCGCCGAACAGATCGCCGTGGCCGCCCGTGACGCCGGCTTCGAGGTGGTCTACCAGGGCATCCGGCTGTCACCGGCCGAGATCGCCGCAGCCGCCCGCGACGAGGACGTCGACGTCGTGGGCGTCTCCATCCTGTCCGGCAGCCATCTCGAGTTGGTCCCCGAGATCGTCGACCGGCTCCGGGCCGCAGGGGTGGACGCTCCGGTGGTGGTGGGCGGGATCATCCCTCCCGAGGACGCCGAGATCCTGATGGGCAAGGGGGTGGCCCGGGTGTACACCCCCAAGGACTTCGAGATCGGCCAGATCATGGACGACATGCTGGGGCTGGCCGAGGTGCACCGGTCCGGTCTGGTGGGCTAGCGCCGTCGGGGCTCCGACCGGGGCCGGGCTCCACCGGTGGACGGCGGCCACCGGATAGGTTCCCGGGGTGTCACCGCGCCGCGACCCCATGGCCGGCATCCTGTCCGGACCCATCGACGCCCCTCCCGAGGACCGCCTGGCCAGGGTGTACCCCAAGGTCGAGGCCGTCGCCGGCATGACCGTGACCCACCGGGCCAGCGGCTTCAGCGGATCCTTGGTGCGCCTCGAGGGTGGCGGCGCCGAGATCCGGGGGCGGACCGGACTGGGGCGTTCTCCGTCGGTGGGCGGGCCGTCTCCCTGGTGCGCCCGGCCACGGCGGCCGGCCGCACCGCCGGCGTCACCGCCTCGGGGTCGGTGGCCATGGCGGGTACCTCCGCCCGGGTGGCACGGGCCGGGCGCCTGTGGGTGGAGGGCGTCCACGACGCCGCGCTGGTCGAGCGGGTGTGGGGCGACGACCTACGGGTCGAGGGGGTGGTCGTCGAGCGACTTGACGGTATCGACCACCTGGCCGCGGCGATCCGCGGCTTCCGGCCCGGTCCGGCCCGGAAGCTCGGGGTCCTGGTCGACCACCTGGTCGTCGGCAGCAAGGAGTGGCGCATCGCCTCCGACCTGGGCCACCCCCAGGTGCTCATCGCCGGCACCCCGTTCGTTGACGTCTGGGAGGCGGTGAGGCCGTCGGTGCTCGGTATTGACGCCTGGCCCCGGATTCCCATGGGCCTGGACTGGAAGACCGGGGTGTGCCAGGAGCTCGGGTTCGGCGACCCCTCCACCACCTGGACCCGGATCCTCGCCTCGGTCCGCTCCTACGCCGACCTCGAGCCGGCCCTGGTGGGAGCGGTGGAGCGGCTGATCGACTTCGTGACCGACCCCACCTGAGCGGCCCGCCGCTCTCAGCCCCCGGCCCACGGACGGTCGCGCCGCGTCGTGGCCGGCCTCGACCACCACCGGCCGCTGAACCGCCACGCCGGGGGCCGGATCGGGTCCTCGGCCGCCACCACCCGGGGGCGGGGCCAGGCCTGATCGACAGCGGCAGCCAGGACGGCCAGCACCGCCGGATCGACCACCGGCCGCTGGGCGATCCCGGGGGCGGCTGCTGCGCCGGTGCCGGCGTCGGTTCCCGTGATCGTGCTCATAGCGGCATGTTCCCGTGCTTGCGCTTGGGGAGGTCCTCCCGCTTCGACACCAGGAGGGCCAGGCTGCGTACCAGCACCCGGCGGGTCTCGGCCGGATCGATGACGTCGTCGACGTACCCCCGCTCGGCGGCGGCATACGGGTTGGCGTACCGCTCGGTGTACTCCTCCACCAGCTCCTTCCGGCGGCCGACCGGGTCGGCGGCCTCGGCCAGGTCCCGGCGGTAGACGATCTCGACGGCACCCTCGGGGCCCATCACCGCCAACTCCGCCGACGGCCAGGCATAGGCCAGGTCGGCCCCGATGGACTTGGAGTTCATGACCACGTACGCCCCCCCGTAGGCCTTCCGGGTGATGATCTGCACCCGGGGAACCGTCGACTCGCAGTAGGCGTAGAGCAGCTTGGCCCCGTGGCGGATGATGCCCCCGTACTCCTGGTCGGTGCCGGGCATGAACCCCGGGACGTCCACGAAGGTGATGAGGGGGACGTTGAAGGCATCGCAGGTGCGGACGAACCGGGCGCCCTTCTCCGAGGCGTCGATGTTGAGCACGCCGGCCAGCATCTGGGGCTGGTTGCCCACGATCCCGACCGCCCGACCGTCGATGCGGGCGAACCCGCACACCAGGTTCATGGCCCAGTGGTGGTTGACCTCGAAGAACTCGCCGTCGTCGACGACCCCTTCGATGACCTTCTTCATGTCGTAGGGCTGATTGGGCGAGGCCGGCATCAGATCGGCAAGCTCGGGAGTGAGCCGTTCGGGATCGTCGCCCGAGGCCACCAGCGGCGCCTCCTCGAGATTGTTGGACGGGAGGAAGCTCAACAGGTAGCGGACGTCGTCCAGACAGGCCTTCTCGTCGGGGGCCACGAAGGCGGCCACCCCGGACTTGGTGGCGTGGCTCATGGCCCCGCCCAGTTCTTCCAAGGTCACGTCCTCGCCGGTCACCGTCTTCACCACGTCGGGCCCGGTGATGAACATGTGGCTGGTCCCCTGGACCATGAAGATGAAGTCGGTCATGGCCGGGCTGTAGACCGCCCCCCCGGCACACGGCCCGAGGATCACGCTGATCTGCGGGATCACCCCGGAGGCCTGCGCGTTGCGGTGGAAGATGCCGCCGTAGGAGTGGAGCGAGACCACACCTTCCTGGATGCGGGCGCCGGCCCCGTCGTTGAGTCCGATCATCGGTACCCCGATGGACGAGGCCAGGTCCATCACCTTGTGGATCTTCTCGGCGAACACCTCGCCCAACGCCCCCCCGAAGACCGTGAAGTCCTGGCTGAAGACGCACACCCTCCGGCCCTCGATGGTCCCGAAGCCGGTGATCACCCCGTCGGTGTAGGGCCGGTTCTCCTCGAGGCCCATCCCGTGGGCCCGGTGGCGGGCCAGCATGTCCAACTCCTGGAACGAGTCGTCGTCGAGGAGGTAGTCGATGCGCTCCCGTGCCGTCATCTTCCCCTTGGCGTGGTGCTTCTCCACCGCCCGCGGCGATCCTGCGTGGCGTGCCAGCTCGCGTCGCTCGGCCAGCTCTTCCAGTCGTTGGGCCATCGGGTGATCCATGGCCTGGAGGCTACCGGACCGGCCCGGCGGGTTCGATTACCGGAACCTCAGGGGACGGCACAGCTCCGGCGGACACGACCGGTCGTCGGGCGACCACGACCGCATGGGGACCCAGGGGTCGAGGGCGACCTGCCCTCAGCGCGGGGCGCTCTCCCAGCGGGGGCCGCACCCGACGAAGGTGACGGGGCTGGGGACGCCTGGCCATGACGGGGCACCCGGGCCCCGCGCCCCGGCCGGTCCCGTGGCCGGAGCGGTGGCCGGAGCGGTGGCCGGAGCGACGGCGGCGGCGACAACGGGACCGGCGGCGGCGGGACCGGCGGCGGCGGGACCGGCGGCGGCGGCTTCGGGGTCGAGGTAGGACGCAACGCTCCTCCCCACGTACCGCCGTTCGAGCTCGTCGTCCCGCACGCCGACGAAGGAGTAGCGGGAGGACGAACGGGCCGTGGCACTGGCGGTGGCCGGCGCTGCGGTGGTGGTGGTGGTGGTGGTGGTGGTGGCGGCGGGCGCTGCGGTGGTGGTGGCGGCGGGCGCTGCGGTGGTGGCGGTGGTGGCGGCGGGCGCTGCGGTGGTGGCGGTGGCGGGCGCCGCGGTCCCGGTGGCCTCCGCGCTTGCTCCACCCCGGCCCGTACGGCCGGGGACCGGGGTCGGCTCCCATGCCTCGATGCCGTAGACGGCCACTACCAACTCGCCGGCCACGATGACTGCCCACCGGGGCGACCGGGGCGACCGGGGGTCGGTCCACCTCCTTCCGATCCGCCACCCGTGGCGGACCTCCTCGTAGGCGGGGTCGGGACCCTTGCCGCGGACCTGGAGCAGCACGACCCGGTGGTCGCGCTTGAACTTGGCCCGCTTGGCCAGACGGACCCCCAACTCGGAGGCCGGCTGCCGCTGGCTGGCCAGCTTCGGATCCAGCTGCAGCCCGAGCGCGTCATGGGCGGCCACCTCGACCAGGCGGGCCCCGTCGGCATCCAGGCCGTAGCGCAGGATCTCCACCCGGACCGGGCCGGCGGCCGCCTCGATGTCGTTGATCCGATCCAGCTCCGGGAACTCCCCGGCCGGGGCGTCGTGGTGGACCCGATCCCGCTCCGAAGGGGGCGGGTCCGCCGCCGCCATCCGTGTGCCCCGCGCCGCCCGGACATGGCGAAAGCAGCGGTCCCCGCGGCCCCGGCCCACGTAGAACGGCTGCTCCGACCGGGGGTCGACCAACAGGTAGACGTACCACCCCAGCTTGGAGGCGACGCCGGCTGGGAACGCCAGCGCGAACGGCTCGGGGACGTCGGAACCGGCCGTCGCCTCCGGGGCCGCACCCGACCCCACGTTCCCCCCACCTGCGCCCACGGTCCCCACGCCGCCAGCGGGATCGACCGCCGGCTCCGGCTCCTCCCCGCCGAGCGAGGGCACGTCCACCGAGGGGACGGGGGCCGGACGCCGGCGCGCACCGGACCGGATCGGGATCCTCGGGACGCCGATCGACGGGGGTCCGACGACCGCGGTCTCCTCGGGGTTCCCCTCAGAAGCCGCGGCGGCGGTGTCCATCGATGCGGTCGCTCACTCCTGGACGAGTTCGATCAGGGTGCCGAACGCCGCCTTCGGATGCACGAACGCCACCGTCGTCCCGCGGGACCCCGGCCTGGGCGCCTGGTCGATGACCTCGCCACCGTGGTCCTTGACCGACTGGAGCGCCGCGGCGCAGTCCTCCACGCGGTAGCCGACGTGGTGGATCCCCTCGCCCTTCTTCTCGAGGTACTTCGCCACCGGGGAGTCGGGCCGGATGGGGGTCAGCAGCTGGATGTAGCTGTCCGCCACCTGCAGCAGTGCCTCCTCCACCCCGTCGGAGTCGATGCGCTCCCGGTGGGCCACCAGGGCCCCGAAGGTGTCGGCGTAGTAGGCGATGGCCGACTCCAGGTCCTGCACGGCGATGGCCACGTGGTCGATCTCGGTCAGCATCGGGGCGGTCATACCCCGTGCCTCCGGAACAGGGTGATCCGGTCCTCACCCACCTGGGCCCGGAACTCGGGGTCGTCGATGCCCAGACCCTCCTCGGGCGCCAGGCAGAGCACGCCGATCTTCCCCTCGTGCAGGTTGCGGTGCACCTGATAGGCGGCGTCCCCCACCTCGTCGAGGGGAAAGACCGCCGACAGAGGTGGGAGGATCTTCCCCTCGCACACCAGCTGGTTGGCGTCCCAGGCCTCCCGGTAGTTGGCGAAGTGGGATCCCTTGATGGTCTTGAGCTTCATCCACAGGTGGCGGTTGTCGTACTCGATCATGTAGCCCGACGTGGCCGCGCAGGTCACGATGGTTCCCCCCCGCTTGGCCGCGAACACCGACGCCCCCATGGTCTGTCGGCCCGGGTGCTCGAACACGATGTCCACGTCGTCGCCGACCAGGCCCCGGATGTCCTTGCCCAACCGCCGCCACTCGCCCTCGTCCTGGGTGTGCTCGTCCTTCCAGAACCGGTAGCCGGCCACCCTCCGATCGATCACCGCCTCCACCCCGAGGTCGTGGAGGAGCGCCACCTTCTGCGGGGACGAGACCACGCCCACCGGTGTGCCGCCGCCGTTCAGCACGTACTGCACGGCGTAGGCACCGAGTCCGCCGGATGCTCCCCAGACCAGCACCTTGTCGCCCTGCTGCATGTGGGCCCCGTTCTTCGACACCAGCATCCGGTAGGAGGTGGAGTTGCACAAGGCGTTGGCCGCCGCCTCCTCCCAGGTCAGGTGCTTGGGCTTGGGCATCAGCTGATTGGCCTTGACCACGGCCAGATCGGCCAGGCCGCCGAAGTTGGTCTCGAAGCCCCAGATGCGCTGGTTGTCGGCGAGTATGGAGTCGTCGTGGGCGCTCGGGCTCTGGTCGTCGACGTAGTTGCAGTGGACGGTGACCTTGTCCCCGGCCCGCCAGTTGCGGACGGCGGAGCCGGTGCGAAGGACCACGCCGGAGGCATCGGACCCGACCACGTGGTAGTCCAGCGCGTGACGCTTGCCCCACGCGCTCTCCTTGCCCAGCCGGTCGAGGAACCCGAAGGTGGGAAGGGGCTCGAAGATCGAGGTCCACACGGTGTTGAAATTGATGGCACTGGCCATCACGGCGACGTACGCCTCGTCCGGGGCCAGTTCGGGGACGGCCACGTCGCTGACGTGCAGCGACTTCCGCGGATCCTTGTCCTCGGTCTCCAACCCTTCGAACATGCCCACCTCGTCGCGGAGGACGAAGGCGGCGCGGTAGTGGTCCGGAAGCGGCAGCGCTTCCAGCGCCTCGCCCGAAGCACCGGCCCTGATGGCTGAGAGGAACTCCTGCATGGGGTGAGGATAGCCCGCTCGCCCTCCCCGGATTCCGACCCGGAGGGGCCGACCGGGGCCGGCCGGGCACGGTGGGGCGTACAACGGGCTCCGGTCGACGTCCGGTGGGGCGTGGTGGGGCTCCCCGGGTGGGGGTCCGGTGGGAGCGTGTCCGGACGTCGGGAGGGGGGCCGTCCGGGGATCGGGTGGTGGTCCCGCCCGGAGAGGCCGTAACATGGTGACCGTCGTCGTGGCGGGCCCGTGGGGGGAACGCCGCCTGATCTGGCCACCAGGCCGCGGAGGTCGTCATGTCCGGAACCGTCATCGTCGCAGGGGCCAGGACCCCCATCGGCAAGCTGTCCGGGTCGCTCGGGGGGTTCGCAGCCACCGAGCTGGGCGGATTCGCAATCGCCGGCGCCCTCGAGCGGGCCGGGATCGGGCCGGAACAGGTCGACTACGTGTTCATGGGCCAGGTGATCCTGGCCGGGACGGGACAGATCACCGCCCGTCAGGCCGCCGCCAAGGCCGGCATCCCGATGAGCGTCCCGTCCACGACCGTCAACAAGGTCTGCCTGTCCGGGCTCAACGCCATCTTCTTGGCCGACCTGCTCATCAACGCCGGTGAGGCCGACATCGTGGTGGCCGGCGGCATGGAGTCGATGACCCAGGCCCCCTACCTGCTCCCCGGGGCCCGCGCCGGCTACCGGATCGGGGATCAGAACGTCGTGGACTCGATGATGTACGACGGACTGTTCTGTGCGTTCGACAACTGCGCCATGGGGCTAGGAACGGAACGCTACAACGGGGCCGACGGGGTCTCCCGTGAGCGCCAGGACGCATTCAGTGCGCTGTCCCACGAGCGCGCCGCCGCTGCAATCAAGGACGGGAAGTTCGCCGAGGAGATCGTTTCCGTCAGCGTGCCCCAGCGCAAGGGTGACCCGCTCGTCGTGGACACCGATGAGGGCGTCCGGCCGGAGACCACCGCCGAGTCGCTGGCCAAGCTGCGCCCGGCCTTCGACAAGAACGGCACCATCACCGCCGGGAACGCCTCACAGATCTCCGACGGCGCGGCCGCGGTGATCGTGATGTCCAAGGCCAAGGCCGAGCAGCTCGGTCTCAGCCCGCTCGGTGAGCTGGTCGGCTACGGCCAGGTGGCCGGACCGGGCCCGTCCCTGCTCCACCAGCCCTCCCACGCCACCAAGGTGGCCCTGGACAAGGCCGGCCTCGAGGTCGGCGACGTCGACATCTTCGAGATCAACGAGGCCTTCGCCGCCGTCGGGTGCGCCTCCGCCGCCGACCTCGGGGTCGGCGACGACGTGGTCAACGTCAACGGCGGGGCCATCGCCCTCGGCCACCCGGTCGGCATGTCGGGCACGCGGCTGGCCCTCACCTCGCTCCTGGAACTCAAGCGGCGGGGCGGCGGCACGGCGGCCGTGAGCCTGTGTGGCGGCGGCGGGCAGGGCGACGCCGCGGTGCTCCGCACCCTCTGATCCGGAGATCCCCACCCGACGTCCGCCGACCGGCTTGCGGCTCGGTCGGGTCTACGACCGCCGGCTCGGTCGGGACGCCGACGGCCCGAGCTGATCGTCGGGAGCGGGTCACTCGCGCTGACGGCGCCACTCGGCCCGGGACCCGGCGGTGTCGATGCCGAGGTCGGGCTCGGTCCCGAAGGGCGGCTGGGCGGTGAAGGTCCAGGTCGGCCGCCCCTCAGGGTCGGCTCCGGTGCGGGCGAGGACCCAGCCCTCGTAGGTCTTCAGGTGGTGATGGTGGTGGCACAGCAAGGCCAGATTGTCGAGCTCGGTGGGTCCGCCCAGGCTGACGTCTTGGACGTGGTCGATCTCGAGCCCGCCGCCGACCCCGCACCCCGGGACGACACAGGTGCGGTCGCGGTAGACCAGGGCCGTGCGCAGTCTGGCGTTGATGGTCCGTCCCAAGTGGGAGATGGCCCGGACGTCACCGGCCCGGTGGAACAGGACGGCGAGCGCCGAGTCGTTGGCCAGGTCCCTGGCCATGGCCACAGGGATCGGCCCCTGGCCGTCGATCTCGCACAGCTCGCCGGGCTCGGCCCTCCCCCGTAGGAGGGCATCGAGGTCCACCCGGACCACTGTGGTGCACGTGGGTGGTCGGGTGATGATCCCCATGGCATCGGCCGACGGCCCGCCCGGTGTCCCCTCGGGGTCGGGGAACACTGGTGGGGGCTCGGGTCCGGCGCGACCGGACCTCCGGCCCACCCGCCGTGCCGGTGCGGGCACCCGGAGGTCGGAGCCGACCCTGTCGCGGGCGGCCGGCCCGTCGGGATCGTGGCGGGTGACCAGGGCGAAGAACGCGTCTGCCCACAGGGCCCGCTGGGTGATCCCGTCGGTCGACTCCCCGACCCCCCTGCCGACACCACCGGGGCCGTGCTGGTGTCCGCCGGCCGACCGCTGCTTCTGCAGGCAGTTGGCGGCATGGCCCAGGTGGCCGAGGATCTTGGCCCCCCGGTCGGCGGTGTCCCGGCCCTGGAAGCAGAAGGCCCCCTCGGCATCGGTCCACGAGGTGAAGTGGCGATCGGCGTGGACCTTTCGCACCGTGGCCAGAGGATCCCTTCCGGCCGAGGTGGCCCTGGAGCGCCGGCACCGCTCCTTCACGATGGCGAGGGGCTGGTCGGCGGCCCCGGCCAGGAGCTCGGGCTCCCGAGCCGGGTCGAGCACCCCGGCCCCGCACAGCTCGGTCAGCTTGGGAGCCGAGAGCCTCCCCTGGCGGAGGACCTCGGAGGTCCCGGGAAGCTCGTCCAACCGCCGGCCGTTGGCCAGGGTGCCCCGGGCCTGACCGGTCGACACCCCCTCCAAGGAGGCCAACAGGGAGGCGGCGTCACGATGCCCGCCCTCGCGCCAGACCCCCGAGGCCTCGACCCGGGGAGCCAACACCGTCTTGCCCGCCACCGAGAGCCGCTCGAGCGCGGCGAAGGAGTCGTAGAGGGAGGCGGCGTCGATACCGGACATCCGATCTGGATCGAGCCCGGACACCACTGCGCCGAGGGATGCCAGGAGCTCGGACAGGCGGGCGGACAGGCCGGGTCCCCTGGTCTCGGCGTTGTCGCCGGCTACGGCGCTGTCGGTGGCTACGGCCATAGGGACACCATGCCAGGAGGGTGTAACGACAGGGATGGAGCAGGGCCCGAACGGGGCGGGGTCCCCGGGAGACCGGCGATCAGTAGGGCGGCTTGAACGCCCCGGCCAGGTCGGCACAGCCGTGGACGACGTCCTCCCATGCGCCCACCTCGAGGGCGAGCACGGCCAGGGCGCAGGTGGGAAAGCCGTTGGCCTCCAGGACGGCGCGATCGGTCGTGGGGTCGCCGCCGTCTGCCGGTACCGCGAGCAGCTGCCAGACCACCTCGAACACGGTCGGATTGTGGCCGACGAGCAGGGCGCTCCTCACCCCCTCGTCGATCTCGCGCACGTACCGGAGGACCAGGTCGGGGTCGGCCCCGTAGAGCGCCTGATAGGCGTCCACGGGAAGGCGGCCGCCCATGGCCTCGGCGACGAGGTCGGCGGTCTGGCGGGTCCGGACCGCGGCGGAGCAGACCGCGAGCTCGGGTGGCCGCACTCCCCCGAGGCCGAGCACCGGCCGCTCACCGGCCAGGCGGGCACCGAGGGCCCTTGCGTCTCGGCGGCCACGGGCAGTCAGCGGGCGCTCCTCGTCACCGCCTCCCCATGGCGCCTCAGGAGCGGCCTTGCCGTGCCGGAGGACCCACAGATGGCGGACGGAGCGGTTCCCGGAGGTGGCCATGCACCATGGTGCCCCAACTCGTCGCGGCCCGGCGCTGGTGGCGGTCCAGGCGGGATCCGGCCGGCGGAGCCGTCCTCAGGCCTCGACCTCCCGGCGCCCCTCGAGGGCCCGGCCCAGGGTCAGCTCGTCGGCGTACTCGAGGTCGCCCCCGACAGGCAGGCCGCTGGCGATCCTGGTGACCGTGAGCCCCAGGGGCTTCAACAGGCGGGCCAGGTACATGGCGGTGGCCTCGCCCTCGAGGTTGGGATTGGTGCACAGGATCACCTCGGCGATTCCCTCTTCCTCCACCCGCACCAGCAGCTCCCGCACCCGGAGCTGGTCTGGCCCGATCCCCTCGATGGGATTGAGCGCGCCCTGGAGCACGTGGTAGCGACCCGAGAACTCGCCGGTCTTCTCCACCGAGACGATGTCCCGGGGGTCCTCCACCACGCAGACCGACGTGGCATCCCGCCGGTCGTCGAGGCAGATGGCGCACAGTCCCCCCTCGGCCACGTTGAAGCACCGTGTGCACAGGGTGATGCGCTCCTTGACGGCGATGATGGCCTCGGCCAGCCGGAGGGCGTCCTCGGGTGCCACCTTGAGGAGGTGGAAGGTGATCCGCTGGGCCGACTTGGGTCCCACCCCCGGCAGCCGGCCCAGCTCGTCGATGAGCGACTGTAGGGGACCGGAGTAGATGGCCAACTAGATGACCTCCTCGGCGCCGGGGAAGGCCTCGAGCACCCGGGCCTCGGCCGAATTGTCGATCTCGGCGATGTCCCCGAGCTCGGACTCGTCGAATGCCGCCAGGTCTCCGTGGTCGTCCGGCTCGTGGTGATCGACGGGACCGCCGGGCCGGTCAGGTGCTGTTGGCGCATCGGGTTGGACGGAGGCCGTGGTGGAGGCCGTGGTGGAGACCGTGGTGGAGGCGGACGACCGGTTCGTTCCGGAGTTCCCCGCCGACCGGCCGGACACCGAGGCGGGATCGTCCGGTGGGGGCGCGGCCCGGCCGCGGGTCGGTGCCTCGGCTGAGGGGTCGACGACCAGCTCGAGCAGGACCGGTCGGCCGAACTGCTCGGACAACGCCGCCTCGATCTCGCCCCGCACCTCTTCGCACCGCTTCCGGTGGATCTCGTTGGGCAGGCCGAACACCGCCCGGTCACGCTCGGCCCCCACGAACCGACCGGCCTGGAACAGGGCCTTGGCCTTGGGCCGCAGGCGACCGATGACGTGATCGCCCCAGGCCTGGACCAACTGGTCCCGGGTGGGAAACGGACCGGCGGGAGGCGGTGTGGGTGCGACCCCGGATGGCTCGGGGGCCGCCTGGCCGGCCGTGTTCGCACCGGCTGGCGCCGGAGCCGGTCCCGGGGTAGGGACCGGTGTCGCGTCCCCGACGTCCTCACCGTCCGACCCCGGGCCGACCCGGCGTCGGAACGCCCCCAGCGCCCGCCGGTCCACGAGGGGCTCCGCGGTCGTGGGACCGTCCGGCTCGGCGTGTCCCTGAGGATCCGACAGGACCGAGGACGCGGGCGGCGCCGCGGACGGCGTCGGAGACGCAGCGGCCGGGGCGGTTCCCCCCGAGCGGGCAACCGACTCCAGGCGTTCGATGCGGGCCAGAAGCGCCTCGGGTGACTCGTCGGTCTCGGGATGGGCCAACCGGACCAGGGCGACCTCGAGGTCGACCCGGGGGTCCGGGGCGTCACGCATGGTGACCTGGGCCCGGCCGAGCACCTCCATGGCGCGGACCAGTGCGGCCAGCCCCACGCGCTCGGCGCGGGTGGCCATGGAGTCCCGCTCGCTCCCCGACACCGCCACGAGGTCCGGGGCCACCAGGGCCAGGAATCCCTGCCGGAGATAGTCGACCAGGTCGCCGGCCAGCTGCTGGGGGCTGTATCCCGCCGACGTCAGATGGGCCACGGCCACGAGGGCCCGGCCGATGTCCCGCTCCGCCAGGGCCTCGACCACTTCGTCCAGCTCGGGGAGGTCGTCGTCGACCGAGTCGGATGCCACGACCTGGTCGAGGACCGAGAGCGCGTCGCGGGCCGATCCCCGACCGCGTCGCACCGCCAGGGCCAGGGCCTCGTCGGGCACGTCCAGGCGGGCGTCCCGGCGCACCTGGTCCAGCAGCGCGCCGAGCGTCTCGGGTCCCAGCAGTCGGAACTCGAAATGCTGCGTGCGGCTCCGGATGGTGGGCAGCACCTTCTGGGGATCGGTGGTGGCCAATACGAAGACGACGTGCGCCGGGGGCTCCTCGAGGGTCTTGAGCAGCGCATTGGAGGCTGCGGTGGACAGCATGTGGACCTCGTCGACGATGTAGACCTTCTGGCGCCCCGGAGTGCCCAGCGCGGCCCGGGAGACCAGGTCGCGCATGGCCTCGACCCCGTTGTTGGAGGCGGCATCGAGCTCGTGGACGTCGAGGGAGGTGCCCTTGGCGATCTCCACACAGGAGAGGCACACGCCGCACGGCTCCCCGTCCCGCAGGTCGGTGCAGTTGAGCGCCATGGCCAGGATCCGGGCCGTCGACGTCTTGCCGGTGCCGCGGGGTCCGCTGAAGAGGTAGGCATGGGCCACCCTCCGGTCGCGGACGGCGTTGCGGAGCGCCAGCACCACGTGATCCTGACCCCGGACCTCCCCGAAGGTGGAGGGACGGAACCGCCGATACAGCGACTGGTAGGGGACGTCCTCCGGTGTGTCGGCCACGTCGAGGGAGCCTACCGGCCCCCGGGTGCGGAGTTTCCGTTCAGGACGGGGCTTCGATCAGGCTGCGCGGCCCCAGTGGGACGGGGGCGACGGCGTCCCGGCGGCGGGTGTCCCGGCGCTCCGTGCGACGGCCAGGTTGGCTGCGGCACACGGCCTGACCTGCTGAGAGCTGCTGCCTTCCGACCCTGACTCGATTCACAGGAGGACGTTGCGCAGGACCCAGCCGTCGCACGGAGCGTCGGGACCGTCCCGATAGTACGCCCGATCGCCCGCGGTCTGCCCCCCCGCCCCGCCTCCGGGTGCAGACAGCCGTCCGGGAGCGTAGGGCCAACCGGGGCCAGAGCCCGGACCGACCGGGGCAGCGGAGTAGCCTGTCGAAGCTGTCGGCGCCTCCGGAACCCTCCGGTGGGGTCGGGGCATCCGGAGGCGTGCGAGAGCGGCCGAATCGGCACGACTGGAAATCGTGTGTGGGGAAACTCACCGTGGGTTCAAATCCCACCGCCTCCGCCACATGGGCACTGACGCGATCACACCACCCGCCGACCGTGGGTCGGGAGCCGGCCCGGACGAGCCGGCCCGTCCGCACACCACGGACGGGCCACACGGGCCACTGCTCAGCGACGAGCAGGCCATGGGCCTGGCCCTCGACCAGGCCTCGGCTGCGGTGGTCCACGGTGACGTGCCGGTGGGTGCCGTCGCCCTCCACCACGGCCGACTCGTGGCGGCGCGACACAACGAGCGCCAGGAGAGGGGGGATCCGACGGCCCACGCCGAGCTGTTGGCCCTGGCCGACGCGGCGGCGGCGCTGGGAACCTGGCGCTTGACCGGGGTCACCCTGGTGGTGACCCTCGAGCCCTGCCCCATGTGCGCCGGCGGGCTGGTGGCGGCCCGGGTCGGTCGCCTGGTGTTCGGGGCCGCCGACCCCAAGGCCGGGGCGTGCGGCTCCCTCTACAACCTGTGCACCGACCCGCGGCTCAACCACGAACTACCGGTGACTCCCGGCGTGCGGGCTGCCGAGGCATCGGCCCAGCTCAAGGCGTTCTTCGCCGCCCGGCGCTCCCCGATGGCCCCCTGAGCCCGGGGCCCTGGCCTGGCCCGGACCCCCCGACCCCCGGGAACCCCGGGAGCCCTGGGGCCCTTTCGGTCAGGCGTTGGCCATGGCCACGATGGGTTGGTTCAGGTGCGAACCGCCCATCGAGCCGTAGAACAGGTCGCTGCCGAAGTCGAAGATCCCGCCGTCCGAGGCCACGAAGCGGTAGCCGGCCCCGTCCAGCGACGCCGACATGCCGACGATCGGCTTGTTCAGGGCGATGTTGCCGGTCGAGCCGAGGAACGGTGCCCCGCCGAAGGTGAAGATGCCGCCGTCGGAGGCCACCATCCAGTAGGCCCCGGGGACCTGCGCGTCGGCGGCCATGCCCACGATGGGCTGGTTCAGGTGCGAGCCGCCCATCGAGCCGTTGAACTGGGCGTCGCCGAAGGTGAAGATGCCGCCGTCGGAGGCCACCAGCCAGTAGCCGCCCCCGTCGGGTGTGGCGGCCATGCCCACGATGGGCTGGTTCAGGTGCGAGCCACCCATCGAGCCGAAGTAGCCGGCGTCACCGAAGGCGAAGATGCCCCCGTCGGAGGCCACCAGCCAGTAGCCGCCGCCGTCGCCGGTGGAGGCCATGCCCACGATGGGCTTGTTGAGGTGCTGGCCCCCCATGGACCCGAAGAAGCCGGCCGAGCCGTGGGCGAAGATCCCGCCGTCGGAGGCCACCATCCAGTAGCCGCTGGACGGGCTGCCCCCGGTGGGAGGCGTGGCG
>Ga0307373_10005895_pt1 | contig 19742 bp, 15 predicted proteins | sample OX2MG_FD_202534 | JGI IMG/M metagenome (GOLD analysis project Ga0307373, IMG submission 202534) | Soil microbial communities from Risofladan, Vaasa, Finland - OX-2 | ecosystem: Environmental > Terrestrial > Soil > Coastal area > Acid sulfate soil | place: Finland: Risofladan, Vaasa | collected...
GCCAAGTGCCAATGCTGTCGCTTCCTCAGTTGCACCATCAATCACGCCCGCGCTGGTCCTCAGCGCACCGCGGTCTTCCGTGGTTCCCGCGTCTTCAAGGAGCGCATCAACGAAACCAAAGCAAGTTACAATCCCGAAACGGCGGGGGCCACTTCCGAGCAACGAAGTATTAGCACTACTGCGTTCAACTGCGGCACTAACCGTCTCAAGCAACCCCGACGGACACACCGCTTATGTGACCGTACCTGATACACCGGCCAAGGGGACAGCAGATGCAAATCGCATGATCAGTGGGCAACTCGCCGATGGGCGCTGGGTTGTTTTCGTTCCGTTGGCCTCGGGTAGCGCCAGCGTCGGAGACAATTATTCTCTAATGTGGGTGTGGACAAATGGCCATGCGCAGTTTGTCGGCGAAATTCCGGCCGAAAACGGCGGACTCGGGCGACTCTCCACATCTATTCGTAACGGCGAAATTTATATCAGTTGGCCCGTCTGTTGCCCGCAAGCGACGCGGACGAAAATCCTCGCGCTGGACGGGATCCGGTTACGTCCACTTAGTGATACGACGTCGGGGTCGACGCAATGCGAAACCGGGACGGTTACCGCGCTAAGCGAGGGCAGCGGGATGGGTTCGTTCCACCTTGTTCCGTTCGACAAATCTAGCGACGATGAAATCTGGCTCAACTATGGCAGCACGAGGATCTACGGGAAGCGCGTTGCCGACGCTGAGATCGCGAACGGCGACCGCGTCGCCGTGACGTTCAAAGGTGCGCCCAACGATTTGAGGGCCATTCGCGTCGATCGCTTAACGTCCATCGACGCGAAATGCAAATGAGTAGCGCCACGCAACCCGACCACTTCGCACTGCCGCTAGCCCGGATATCGCGATACGGAGAATTGGCAATGAATCTTGCCCTAAGCGCCGCATGGAAAAGCCTGACCGCAGGTCAATACCGTCGTACGATAGCAAACCCTGAGGAGGGGGCGCCGGTCCCGAAACGGGCTGTTGGAGCTTCGACATGAAAAAGCTGTTGTTTCTTGGGTTGCTTCTTCTACTTGCTGGATGCCCCGCACAGATCAGCAAGAACTTGGCCTCTTGGGAAGGCCATAATGTGAATGAGCTTCTCGCGGTTTGGGGACCGCCGAATCAGACGTTTTCGGATGGGCAGGGCGGCCAGGTCTTTGTGTACACGGAGACGCGGGAGTTCCGGCAACCGGGAACGGCGACAACCACCTTTTCGGCAAGCACGTACGGAAACTACACATACGGACAGGCTACGACAGTTTACCAGCCGTCCTACGTTTCCGGGTACACCGCGTATCGCATGTTTTGGATAGATAGCTCTGGGACAGTATACAGTTGGTCATGGCGCGGCCTTTGAGGAGTAGTATTATGATTCGAGTTGTTGCTACGTTCATGCTTACCATCTCGCTCGGCTTGTGTGTCACTCAGCCGAAAGCAAGCTCATATCCACTCGCAACTCACGGCCTGCGAATCTTTCATCAGGCGTTCAACGTTGAGACAGATGCTGGGGCGGAAGCCTCCTTTACTAGCGCCGTCGCGTCACTGGATGAAAAGGCTTTCCGGGGGCGCCTATCCGCTTTGGATGACCGGACCGCACTGAACCAATTTATTGCTACCGTCGCAACGCAGGCGGTGAGCGAGCACTGGCGATTGCTTAGGGTTGATATGTGGGTTGGCGGTAAAATGTCACCGACTGGATACTACGTGCGCTACACTGCGATCGACCTGAGCGGAAAATCGATTTATGGCGGAGCCCTTATCGCAACCGACAAGGCCGCAGCTCGCTCAGCCGATCACGATGAACTGTTAGAACGCGGCCCACAAGACTAGTCTCGCATAACGCCGCCCGGCGCAGGGGGCTCGTTTCCGCGCGGATCTGGATCGGTCATTGCCCCATATGAAAGAGTCGCGCGGCGTCGCTTCAGGCAATTCGGGCGGGACGGCAGCGCATCCGAAAAACATACAAGCTATACGAGAACTAGTGCTAACCTGAGGCCGCACTGATGCCACTGAGCCCACGAATCGAGCGTTATCTTACTGAGCAGCGCAAGGCCACCGAACGCCTCAGATCGCTTGTGTCCACATCATCCACAAAAGCCATCGTCGAGGCTGCCGAGCGCCTGTTTTACATAGGCCCTGCGGAAGCAGGAAGGCGATTCGGCCTATCATCGCCATTGCGCGAAGCATTCTTCTTACTTGGCACGATGCTCGTCACGCCTGAGCCGATCAGTCCAAAAGCCCTTAACGTTCAACAGCTATTCGAATCCCTTGAGCACGTCGTTCAATCGCAAGTCAGGCCATACTTTGATGTTACAAATCCTTCTGATCACGATACCGTTCATGTCGCGGCCGTTAGGTTTATGCAGAAATTTCTCGCTGGAAGGCTCCGCACGGCCGAGCAGGTCGCCGATCGCATTTCAGGCTTACTTGCACCTTTTGATAACGAGCTCCGATCCATGGTCGGAATTTCAGCAACAGACGCACTCGCATTTGCAAACCATATTGTTAGCGAAATGCAAAGGGGCGCCGATATTGCAACTGGAGCTGTCAATATGGGTACGGCAATCTTCCGTGAACCTGAAAAGCGCCAGCGGGAACTTTTTCTAGAGTTTCGTAAAACCGGGTGGATATTCCCACATGCAGTGTTGAGTGCACGCTTTAGCTCCGACCTGGTTTCGGCTTTCTTCAGCACATTTCGAGCGGTTCGTGGTCAAGAGCTTCAACAGTTCGAATTTTTTGATCCCAACCCATTTGAGGCTCGGCCACTTGTCGATTTAGGTCAAGGAGAGTTCTCTGTCCCACTTTCCAACCAAATGTTCGAGGCGATCTTTGACAGGATGACACAGGCGCTGGAATCGTCCGGGGACGCGGATCGCTATTTCAGGGCAAGAGGACGCTGGCTTGAAAAGAAAACTCTAGATGTCATTTCGCCATTGTTTAAGAACGATGCGCATCTTCTCTGCAAAGCATGCGATGAGCCCGGTACAAATGAACACGACATTGTAGTCGTTTACCGGCGATCGCTGATTGTGATCGAATGCAAAGCTGGCGCAGGTGGACTAGTCATGCGCGTTCCGGAGCGAGCCTTTGCACGCGCTAAACAGCAATTTCAATCGGCAGAAGGTATCCAGGGTGGGTTCGTTCAGATAATGCGTGTCGTCGATAAACTGCAACAGTCGGGCAGCGTCGAATTCTTCAACCGTAAATCCGAGCATATCGCCACGATAAAGACTTCGGATATCGACGACTTCTTCGGTATTGTGGTAACTAACGAAAACTTTGGGATGTTAGGCACGGATCTTACCATCTTCTTAGAAAAGCCGGAATATATTGACTTTCCCTGGGCCATCGAAATAGCGGACTTTGAAAGCCTCGTTGCGGCCTGGATCAAGCGCGGATTTGGGCCGAATGAGTTCTTGGACTTTCTAAGGCAGCGTCGTGCGAGACAAGGCGTCCTTGTCACAAGTGATGAGCTGGACATCGCAGCCGCGTTCTTGCTTTACGATTCGTTAAACGAATTTCCGACCGATCGCAATACTCCGGTGATAATTGAAGGCTCCGGCTATGCAAGTATTTTTGATGACATTTATAATGAAAAACATGGTGGGCCGCCTGCATCGTTTAAACCAATGCACGCCACGCCGACGCTACTTAACGCTAGAGAGGAATTCGCAAAGGCTGCGCGCGTCCCTCAAGAGGTCTTGGCTGGGATGATTCAAGGCAAGAAACCAAAGGTTGGGCGCAACGATTTGTGCCCGTGTGGAAGCAACGTCAAGTTTAAAAAGTGCCATGGCACTACGTAAAAGCCTCTCTCGATTAGTTCTGTTGGTAAGCTTTTCCTAATGAGAGTTCACGATGAGACAGGGCGACTCAGCAGGTTGGGTGGGCGTTGCGCTCTATAATAGCGACCCTTTTAAGGGGGTGACAGGATTGTCGGTGTGGGGTCTTTCCAACTACTGCGGACGGTCGCGCCAATGCACTCTTATTCTCGCACGAAGCTTCTGCCAGGACCCATTCCAGCTTATCTCGTCGTCGCAAAGACGCAATGGTACCGGAGCCGCAATCCGCATAGCTATTGCTTCGACGACTCGCTCGATCTGTTCAAATAGTGCGGGGTTCGATTCCGGCGTTACGGTTACGAGGGCCTTTTCTGCTAGATGCTTGTTGCATTGTCCGCAAACAACGCGGAGATTCGCAAGGTTATCGGAGCTTCCGGCGATATGATCTATTTCGGTACCCGGAGAACCGCATAGACGGCAGATGCTTCCGTCTCGTGCAAATACTTCGGCCCGTCGCGCACTCGATAGTTCGCGCGCTCGTTCCGGATAGCCGCCTAGGAAAATCATTGTAAGGCGTACGCCAATGGCCTCTTGTATATCGAGTTCTCGAAAACGCCCGTTGCAAAACGTAGATCGAGCATAACGAATCAATTTGCCTTGCTGCCTGCAACCTTCCCCGCAGAATACGCTGGGGCTGGTTAATGGCTCGTCGCAGTTCGCGCATTGTAGCCTGCGCGGCTGACATTCCTCGCACTGGTCGGCGAACTGCATAACACGATCGTCTAGCAATAACGCACGGAGCATTAGCTGCAGGCCCGTTTTCCGAAAAGGGTCGAGTCGCTTTACTTTAAGCTTTTGCGAAACAAACGCTAAAGGATCGTCGCCCCATGCACGAACCGATAATAGGCCCATGTTTGCTCTAGGTGCGCAAACGTGCGTAAGCGGGTCGAAGTCAGGAATGTCTACGGGTGCAGAACGTCGCTTACCCCCGCGTGGAAGTGGCCTGCCCGCTGCCTTACGGGCAGCGCGGTATGCTCGTTGTTTTATGGGGTGCAAGTCCGTGCCGCGCGGAACGGGATTACCCTCTGCCTTACGCTTTGCGCGGTATGCGCGTGCCTTTTCGGGCGTGGATGGCATGCGGTAAGCTCCTCGAAAAGGAATGCCCTTGTAAAGCGACTTCGATCTCTGATCGTGAACCTACCTCCTCGGTGACGGATCGACCTACTCTCCTGCCAGGGGTAGTCTTCGGGCCGAATTGCCGTTTTTCGTGCCGTTTATGACGTGCTTAAAATGGCAAAATACCGACTCCGAAAGGAGAACGGTAACGCGGTTGAAACCCTTATGTCATGGACGTTTTGGGATATGATGCGACCTTGGTCGGAACTGCGGGCTGCGACTTTGCAAGCAGGATGTCGCAGGTTCGATTCCTGTCGTCTCCACCATTCCAGCCCAGCTCACGAGGACTCCGCTAGCACGGCGTGAATAGGGGCGGGTCGCACGGCGTTCGGCCGCGCGTTTGGGGGCATAGCTCAGCTGGTAGAGCATCACGCTGGCAGCGTGAGGGTCAGGAGTTCGAGTCTCCTTGCCTCCACCATATTCGGGCACTGCGTACGTTCCGACGTGCGCGGTGCTTTTTTCATTGAGTTACCGTATGCGCGCATCTAGCGCCCAGGGCAGCCTTCGTGTATGCTCGGGACGCGGAGTACGCTGGACGGCCGCGCTTTACGGTCGTTCGCGGCCGTTAGGGTGAGGAAAGTCCGGGCTTCACAGGGCAGGGTGCAGGATAACGTCCTGTCGGGGTGACTCGAAGGAAAGTGCCACAGAAACAAACCGAAGGCGATGTCGGCGCAAGCCGGCCCGTCTCCAAGGGTGAAATCGTGAGGTAAGAGCTCACGGGATGTCACGGTAACGTGCGTCCGGGTAAACCCCACCTGAAGCAAGATCGCTCGATCGTCCGCTTGCGGACCGGACGGCCCGTCCGCTCGAGATACATCGCACCGAGGTGCGCGGTGACGCGTACCCCAGATAGATGGCCGTCGGGGAACGTTCGCAAGGACGGGCCCTACAGAATCCGGCTTATAGGCGTACTCCGCGCTCTTTGGGCCGCAACCCGCGGGGACCGCGGCACGTTATATCCAATTGAAGTAGACCAGCCAGGAGTTTGAGGACGAGAACCGTGAGCCAACAGCAATTTTCCCCCGAGATGACCGTCGACCAAGCGTTTCAACTGCACGCCGGCGCGCGCCGCGTGTTTGCGCGCTTCCATCTCGGCGGTTGTTCCAACTGCGCCATTAGCGAATCGCATACGATCGGTGCGGTGAGCGAAGATTACGGCATCCCGCTCCCGATGTTGCTCGAAAGCCTCAATGCGCTCTTTGACGAGGGCGGCCTAGCCGTCGGCGATAAGGTACGCATTCCCGATGAGATCCGCGCCAAGGTGCCGCAGCTCGCCAACGTTCCCGAGATCGGCGAAATCACCAGCTTCGAAAGCGGTGCCTATACCGCCGAGTTCGGTGACGTGCGGTTGCAGGGGCTCGCGGAAGATTTTACCCCGGTCGAGGCTACAGCGTCTCCGGCGATGTAGAACGATGCTATAGGGGCCGGCCGAGTGCCGGCCTTTATAGTTCTTTGCGTTCGCTAAAGCCCTCATCCGCACGGTGCCAGTACTGGATCCGGCGTTCTCCGATCCGCCAGCAGAGATATATCGGCTCGCCTTCGCTGGACGACGGGAAATCGAGCAGTCCGAGGTCGATATCCTTGACGATGCAACCGAATGACTCGATCCGGTGGATGAGGCGCACGATCTCGCTCTTGCGCTCGCCGAAACGCGGCGGTGGAAACGGCGAGCGAACGCCGGCCAGTCGCGAGGTGCTCGGCGGGGTTCGCCGCAGAGCAGGGTCGCTCTCCAGCAGCGTAATGGCCAGGTCGCGGCGCTTAGTAAGCAGCTCTTCGACAAGCGGCGTCAGCTTGGGGATGAGGGCGTTGGCGCGATCCGGAGAAAACAGCTTCATGCTCGTGCGACGATCCCTTTGTAAGTCCTGATTATGGCCCATGTCGTATTTCTCGCGGGTCCGGCTGGTGCCGGCCGCAGCCAAGCCATCAAGACCTTTGAAGATTTGGGCTTCTACTGTGTCGAGCACCTGCCTCCCGCGGCGCTCTCGACGACCCTGCAGACGCTCGATCGAGCGCAGGTGCGCGAAATCGCGGTGACGCTCGACGCGCACGGCGAACGGCTACTCGGCAACCCGCTCGAAGCCATCGAAGCCGCCCGCGCAAAACACGACGTAAGTTTGGTCTACCTCGAAGCGAGCGACGAGTCGCTCATGCGCCGCTTTAGCGAGACGCGGCGGCGCCATCCGCTCGCGGAGATCGGTTCCTTACGCGATGCGATCACGGCCGAGCGCGCCCTGCTGATGCCCCTGCGCGAACGCGCGGATACCATCATCGATACGACCGAACTCACGCATGGGGGCCTCAAACATCGCCTCTCCGCGGCGTTCGGATCCAGCGAGCGCCCAGCCCTCGCCGTGACGCTCGTGCCGTTCGGATTCAAATACGGTTTGCCGTTGGATATCGATCTGCTCTTCGACGTGCGCTTTCTGCGCAATCCTAATTACGATGACGCGCTGCGCTCCCTCACCGGGGACGATGCCGTCGTCGCCGCGTTCATCCACGCGGATGCGGCATGCGAACCGTTTTTGACGAAAACTTTCGATCTGCTGGACTTCTTGATCCCCCGCTATATTTCAGAAGGCAAGGCTCATCTCACGATCGGCATCGGATGTACGGGCGGGCGCCATCGCTCGGTCTACGTCGCAAACCGCGTTCGCGAACATCTCGCTCGCGACCCAAAGCTAGCGCTCACGATCGACGCACGGGACATCGTGCGCTGATGCGCCGCAACCCCATCTCTTCGCTGCGCTGGTTTCTTCCGGGTATCGGCGTCAAGCGCTGGCTCATCCTTTCGGTGGTGGGGACCGTGCTGGTGATCGACGCGATCAATCGCTGGTTCGTTGCCGAAGGGGTCGGCTTCCACATCAACGAGATCCTCGATGGTGCGGTTGACGATTACTTCTCCCCGGCATATTTAACATGGGTCTTCGGCATCGTCGGGATCCTCATGATTGTCTCCGGCGTGCGCCAATGGCTGCGTGCGCTGGTGCGAGCGGCAAGCACGCGAGGCCGCGCCGGAATTCTCGATACGCTGATCGGCCGGCGGCTTGAGAACGGCTATAAAATCGTGGCGATCGGCGGAGGTACCGGGCTTTCAACATTGCTACGCGGTCTCAAACGTCGCACGAGTAACCTGACCGCAGTCGTTACCGTGAGCGACGACGGCGGCTCGTCCGGCCGATTGCAGAAAGAACTTGGCGTGCTGCCGCCGGGCGACGTTCGCAACTGCTTGGTCGCGCTCGCCGATAACGAGGCCCTCGTCACCGATTTATTCCGTTACCGCTTCCAAGAAGGTGAAGGACTCACCGGCCATTCGTTCGGAAATCTTTTTCTCGCGGCGATGACGGGCATCACCGGCAATTTCGATATCGCAATCAAAGAATCGAGCCGCGTCCTCAATATCGTCGGTCGCGTTTTGCCCGCCACCTTGAGCGTCGCACGCCTCTGTGCGGAACTCGACGATGGAAGTATCGTGGAAGGCGAGTCGGCGATTCCGCTGGCGCAGCGGCCGATCAAACGCGTCTTCTTCGATCCCGCGAGGGTCGAGCCGCTCGATGAGGTGGTGCAGGCGATCCGCGAGGCGGATGCCATCGTCCTGGGGCCGGGTTCGCTCTTCACCTCGATCTTACCGAACCTGCTGATCGAACGCATCGCCAGTGAAATCGCAGCGTCGTCGGCGATTAAGATGTACGTCTGTAACGTCATGACGCAGCCTGGAGAGACGCAGGGCATGACCGCGGCCCAGCATGTCGAGACGCTCTTCGCCAATGCCGGAGGCCCCGTCTGCGAATACGTTATCGTCAACGAGCAGCCGCCCTCGCGGCTTTTGGAGACGTACGCAGAGGAAGGCCAAGTCCCGGTCGTCGCCGATTTCGAACGGATCGAGCGGCTCGGCGTCAGGGCTGTCGGCGCTCAAGTCATCAGCGAAACGCAAACGGTGCGGCACGACCCGGATCGCTTAGCGGCGGTGGTGTTTTCTATTATCGATCAGGCGGTAGCGGAACGCGCGACGCTGGTTAAGCCGGCGAAATCGTATCGCCGCCCTAGTGCGGCCGCGACGGATCGAGGCTAACGTCGAGTTCGAACGGTTTGCCCGGATCGGTGTTCGCCGTTGAGGTGAGCACCGTATAGCCGTTAGCCTGAACGCTGTAATCGACGATGCCGCTGGGCACCTTGGCGATGGTGAATTTTCCGGCGGCGTCGGTGGTGGCCGTCAGTACCGTATCGACGGTGACGACCGCGCCCGCAAGCGGCTTATTGGTCGCGCGATCGATCACGGTTCCGGAGAACGCCGAATACTTTCCGGCCGGCGGAAGGGCGCTATCGTCGTTGCACCCGGCCAACATCGACGTAGCCAGACCCACGGCGGCTAACAGCATCGCGAAACGAGCAAAGCGCAACATATGTTGTTGTTTCGAGCGCGCAGCCCGCTGCCCTTGTGACGCAGGCTCCGCTCGCGCTCTCGCGGAAGCGGGACCGCATGCTAGAAACGGCTCCCTCCGATCGGGCGACCGGCCCCGACTACTGCTCCGATGCCCTAGAGGCGATCGGCAATACCCCGCTTATCAAGCTCAATAAGGTCACCGACGGTGCCGGTTGCTTGGTGCTTGCAAAGGTGGAGTACATGAATCCCGGAGGGAGCGTCAAAGATCGCCCTGCGGTGGCCATGTTGGAGGCCGCGGAGCGCTCCGGGCACCTCAAGCCCGGCGGCACGATCGTGGAACCGACGAGCGGAAATACGGGATCGGGGCTCGCCATGGCCGCCGCGATTCGCGGCTATCGCTGCATCCTGGTGATGCCGGATAAGATGGCCAAGGAAAAGATCGATCTGATTCGCGCCTACGGGGCTGAGGTCGTGGTAACGCCCACCAACGTGCCGACCGATTCCGCCGAATCGTATTACGGCGTTGCCAATCGGCTCGCTTCCGAAATTCCCGGCGCGTTCCAACCCAATCAGTTTCACAACCACGAGAATCCCGAAGCCCACTACCACTCCACCGGGCCCGAAATTTGGGAGCAGACGCACGGGCAGATCACCCATTTCGTTGCGGGTATCGGTACCGGCGGCACCATCTCCGGGACGGCCCGCTATCTCAAAGAACGCAATCCGAACATTCACGTCGTCGGAGCCGATCCCGAAGGTTCCATCTATTCCGGTGATACGCCGCGCTCGTATGCGGTTGAAGGCATCGGCATGAGCTATTTGCCCGACACCGTCGATCTCAAGGTCATCGACGAAATGGTGCGCGTCTCCGATCGCGAGTCGTTCTTGATGGCCCGCCGCATCACGCGCGAAGAGGGCTTGCTTGTCGGTGGATCGTCGGGGACCGCCGCCGTCGCGGCGATCAAACTCGCGAAGACGCTGCCGAACGATGCCATCGTCGTGGTGCTGTTCCCCGATTCGGGCCGCGGCTACATGTCGAAGATCTTCAACGACGAGTGGATGATCGCCAACGGCTTCCTCTCCGAGGGCAAGCGCCTCGCAATGGTCGGCGACGTGCTGCGCGGTAAGACGCCGTTACCGCCCCTGATCACCGTCACCACCGACGACACCGTGCGAACCGCGCTCGATCTGCTGCGTAAATACGAAATCTCGCAGATTCCGGTGATGAGCGGAGCGGATATCGTCGGCAGCATCAACGATGTCGGCGTCATGCAGGCCGTGTTCGATCAGGCGGATATCCTGCACAAGCCCGTCGGCGAGGTAATGGGCCGCGCCTTCCCTTCGCTCGAGCAGCACGAAGAGATCGATAAAGCCTACAAACTGCTGACGCTCGCGAACCCCGCCATCGTCGTTACCGACGACGGCGACCCGATCGGCGTGGTCACGCGGCAAGACATCATCAGCTTTCTCTCCACCTCCTCGGAGACTCCGTGAAGTTCAGCACCAGAGCGATCCACGTCGGCCAGGAAGCCGACCCTACGACCGGCGCCACGATCGTCCCGATCTATCAAACGTCCACCTACACGCAGGATGCCGTCGGCGAGCACAAGGGCTTCGATTACAGCCGCACCGTTAATCCGACGCGCAGCGCGCTCGAAGCGCAGCTTGCCTCGCTGGAGGACGCGCGATATGGAAGCGCGTTCGCGAGCGGGATGGCAGCCACGGCGGCAGTCCTCAATACGTTGAGCGCCGGCGATCACGTCGTGGTTACCGACGATCTGTACGGCGGAACCTATCGGCTCTTCTCGCGAGTACTCTCCCGTTACGGCATCGATTTCACCTACGTGGATATGAGCGATCTCGATGCGGTGCGAGCGGCCGTCAAGCCGAACACCAAAATGTTTTGGATCGAGACGCCGACCAACCCGTTACTCAAGCTCATCGATATCGAGGCGATCTGCGCGCTGCGCGGCCAAGCCATCGTCGTCGTCGATAATACTTTTGCTTCGCCGTACTTTCAGCAACCGTTGAGTCTTGGTGCCGATATTGTGGTGCACTCCACTACGAAGTACATCGGCGGGCACAGCGACGTTGTCGGCGGTGCCGCGCTCACAAACGATCGCGATCTGTACGATGTGATCAAGTTCCATCAGAACGCAGTGGGCGGAGTACCGGGGCCGCACGATGCGTGGCTCACGATGCGCGGCGCCAAGACGCTCGCGCTGCGGATGCGCGAGCACGCGCGCAACGCTCAAGCCGTAGCGGAATTTCTGGAGGCGCACCACGATGTCGCGCGCGTCTATTACCCGGGCCTCGCCTCGCACCCGCAACACGCGCTTGCGAAACGCCAGATGAGCGGCTTCGGCGGCATGGTCTCGTTCGTTCTCACCGGGCCGCAAGAACGCGCCCTCGATTTCGCCAACCGCTTACAGTATTTCAGCTTGGCCGAAAGCCTCGGCGGCGTGGAATCGCTGATCTGCCATCCCGCCCGGATGACGCACGGATCGATCCCGAAAGAAGATCGCGAGCGCCGCGGCGTCACCGACGGGCTGCTGCGCCTCTCGGTCGGCATCGAAGATCTCGACGATTTGCTCGACGATCTCCGTACCGCCCTGGCCGCTACGCCGATGCCGGCCGGCGTTTCGTAGCTGCCGCCGATCCGCGGTATTAGGGCTCGTTGGTAGGATAGAGCGTCGCCGAAACGTCGAGCAACGCCGCTTTGGCATCCTGCGCATCGATCTCGCCCAAACGTCCGGCAAGGGCGAGAATCACGCCGCGCTGCCCATCGGCCCAGACCACGTCGAACTGCTTCTCGGTCGTAAATCCCGAGCCGAACGTCGTGTCGACGAAATATGCCGGCATGCCGTTCTTCAACGTGATGGGCTGTTTATCGCGCACGAGCAACCCATCGACCTTTTGACGGATCTGGCTCTCGAAACTCGATTCAAAAGTGCTGACCGCATCGGTATACGATTCCATCGAGAGCGTGAGCTCGCGCTGAGGTTTACCCTTTTCGTGCAGCAGCCATACCGCGATGATCGCCGGATCGTTGCCGAGCTCGGCGAGCTGGGGCGTGGGCCTGCGCGTCAAGAGTATATAGTGAGGCGGCGCGACGAAGTGCATTGCGGGGTCGTCGTACACGTGCGGGTCCGGGGTGGGCGTCGGCTGCGGACTGGCCTGAGCCTGAACTTGCGCAGGTGCGGGCACTTGTGCCGCACTGGGGAGCGAGGGCACTAGAGCCAGGGCGACGAGCGAAGCAAGCGCGATCCAACGTATCATTCTATATCCAAAGCGGCTGCGAGCAGCGGGAGCGAACGGGCGTAACGGTACCCCACGTTGCGGTGGTCGTCGTCGAATTCCTCGTGCACGACCGAAAGCCCGGCGTTCCGGAGGCCGGTCGCGACCAAACGCGCACCGATATCGAGGCCATATTCGTCGCGGCGACCGCAATCGAGGTAACGCAGCCGCAAGCGCTGCAGTTCCGCCACGCTCGAACCGATGCGCCGGACCGGATCGAACGCCAGCCAGCGCGCGAAGACGTCCTGGCGGATGGCACCCGTGGCGCGATCGAAGGGCAGATCGATGTCGAACGCAGCACCGGAGCGCGGAGAATACGCGGCGGCATATCCGAGCATTTCCATCGTGCCGTACTCGGCCTGCGAACGTTTATGCCGCGCCTCGAAATCTTCGACGAAATGTTTGAGATCGAAATCGAAGCGTTCGAGGGTTCGTTGCGCGTCGGCGAATCCGCGCGGGTGCGCGTATTCGAAGTAGGCATCTCCGCTGTGCGACGCAAATGCCGCAAAGATACCGGGGTGCGCGATCGAGAGGTGCATCGCACCGAATCCGCCGGAGGACTTGCCGAAGACCGCGCGGCCACCCTCTCGCGCAATCGTCCGATACGAGGCGTCGATATGGCCCACTACGTCGCGAACGACGTAGGTCGCGTACGCACCGTTGTGCGCCGAATCGACGTACTGCGACCCGCCCAAACGCGTGAATCCGTCAACCAAAGCGACGATGGCGGGCCGCATCTCGCCTTTGACGATTAGCCGATCGGCCCACTGCACGACGTTGGTCTCCCACGGACGCGTCGCGAGCAGCGCCGCCGCATCGCCGGTATATCCGTGCAAACAGTACAGCACGGGATAGCGCTGCGAGCCCTGCGGATCGTACCCGGGCGGAACGTAGACGATCGACGGCCGTACCGCCGGGTCGCCCAAAGCGTTGCCGCGCAAGGCCGCACTTTCGATGAAATCGACGTGGAGATCGCCGCTCAAGCCCTGTAAGCGCGCGTAGGGAGACGTTTGGTGCATGCGAACTAGGCTTCGATGCAACGAGCGATCGATCTTCGCGGTGCCGTCGCCCTCAACGTCATCACGATGATCGGTATCGGGCCGCTCGTAACGATTCCGTTGGTGATCTCCGCGCTAGGGGGGCCGCTGGCGCTCCTGGGTTGGATCGGCGGAGCGGTCGTCGCGCTGTGCGACGGCCTCGTGTGGGCGGAGTTGGCCTCCCGCGTTCCCGGCTCCGGCGGCACGTACGCATACCTGCGCGAGGCTTACGGACCCCAGCGGCTCGGGCGCGCGCTGGCCTTTCTCTTTAATTGGCAGTTCTTGCTCGCGGCGCCCTGTTTGCTGGCGAGCGGGTACATCGGCTTCGCCAACTACGCAGCCTATCTCGTCCCGGCGATCGGTGCGTCGTGGTGGCTGCACGATGCGGTGGCGTTAGCAGTCGGCCTCGCCACCATCGCGTTACTCTACCGCAAGACGCGACGCGTCGCGATCACCGGGATCGTCTTGGCCGTCGCGGCGATTTCGACGCTGGCCTTTATCATCGTCGCAGCGCTTCCGCACGCGCATCTCGCGACGGTCTTTCATCTAGATGCTCCGCTACACATCGGCACCGGCTTGCTCGCGGGTTTTGGAACGGCGCTCTACATTACCCTCTATGACTACAGTGGATATTCGGACGTTGCGCTGCTAGGCGACGAGGTGGTGAACCCGCACCGCACGATTCCGCGATCGATTCTCCTCTCGGTGCTGATCGTCGCCGCGCTCTACGTGGCGCTGCAGATCGGCGTGCTGGGCGTCATTCCCTGGCGTTCGCTACTCGACGCGCACGGTCAACCGACCGCGCAGGCCATGTACGTGGGAGCGTTGGTCGTCGAGCGAACTTGGGGTGTCCTTGCGGCGCGCATCTGCACCGTGCTCGTGCTCGTGACCGCGTTTGCGTCCCTCTACGGAAACTTGCTCGGATTCTCTCGCATACCCTATGCGGCGGCTTGCGAAGGAACGTTCTTACCGTATTTTGCCAAATTGCATGCGAGCAAGGACTTTCCTCATCGCGCGCTGCTCGCCGTCGGTGCCCTCTCCCTCGTGGCAAGCTTCTTCTCACTCGATCAAGTGATCGCGTTTCTGACGGCGGGCATCGTGTTGATCCAAAGTATCGCGCAAATCTTCGGGCTCGCGTTGCTGCGACGGCGCGATCCGGCAGCGCCGTTTCGGATGCCGCTGTACCCGCTGCCGTCGCTCGTCGCGCTGGCGGGGTGGTCGCTCGCGCTATGGTACACCGGCTTTACCGCGTTGGCACTCGGCATGGGTTGGCTGACAATCGGCATTCTCGCATATGTGCTTCTCGCCCGTACGCAGCGCGCGTGGCCGTTCGTTGCGGGCCTACTGCTCGCGCTTCTCGTCGTACCGCTGCACGCTCGCGCCGCATCAGGCGGATGGCAAACGTGGCATACGTCGGCGATCGTTCAACAGGGCGGCACGCCGGAGTTCCAAGTCGACGGCAAACCTTTCTTCGTCTATGGTGCGGCCTTCTTCTACGAGCGTACGCCGCGCTCGCAGTGGCGAAGCGATCTCCTAGCATACAAAGCGATGGGCATCAACACGATCGATCTCTATCTCATTTGGAATTGGCACGAGCCGAACCGGCATACGATCGATTTTACCGGAAAGACCGACCCGCGCCGCAATCTCCCGGCGCTCTTTTCCATCATTCACGGACTCGGACTGAAGGCGATCGTTCGGCCCGGCCCCGTGATTCGCAACGAGTGGCGCAACGGCGGCTATCCCGCCTGGCTGCTCGAGCAACCCGCATACGATATGCCCCTCCACGATATTCTGCAAGGCCGGTACCCGGCCACCGCAACGCTGCAAAATGCGCATGCCGACGCCGCAGCAGCCGAGTGGTTACGCAACGGCACGCATCTCCGCGCGGCCGCCGCATGGCTGCATTTGGTCCTCCACGAGATTGCCCCGTGGTCGCACGACGTGATCGCGGTCGCGCTCGACGACGACCAGGGCGCATACATCGACAACGACACCTGGCCGGCTCCCCATTGGCACGCATACATGAGTTGGCTCAAGACGACGGTGCAACAAACCGTTGGCACGCACGTCCCGCTGTTTATCAACACGTATCAGATGAAGGTCACCGCTTCCGCGCCCGTGTGGGCGTGGGGTAACTGGTACCAGAGCGACGCCTATCGCATCGGCGACCACGATCTCGCGCAGTTGGCGTTTTCAACCGGACTTCTGCAGACCCAATCTCGCCGGCCCGTGATGACGAGCGAATTCCAAGCCGGCTGGCTTCAAGGCGCCGACGAAATCGCGCCGCGTCCCGCCGCTCCCGAAAATACCACGCTCGCGCTGCATCAAATGTTGCAGCAAGGCGCGCACGGCGTGGTGAATTTTCCGGTTCAAGATACCCTCGATCCGCCCGGATGGGAAGCTCCGTGGGCAAACTGGTCGTATGCCTGGGATGCGGCCTTGACGCGTGCGGGCAAGCCGTCGCCGCGCTATGCTCCCACCGCGGCTTTTGGGCACCTCGTGCAACGATACGGCACGTACCTTGCGTCGCTCCGGCCGCGTAGCGATGCGTCGATCGCGTGGCTGACGAGTGCTTATGAATCCGCATTGATGAATAACCAGCGCGTTGCCGAACTCGCGGCGCTGACGATCGCGAGCCAACAGCGCTGCCGCGCTCTGGCGCTGACGTGCCGCCTGGTCGATCTGCGCTACGACAGCTTGCGCGATCTGCTCCGGACGCACGTGCTCATCGTTCCCGCGACGGGGTTTCCGCTGCGCTTCACGCCGCGCGTCGTGGCGTTGCTCCGCGCATTTCGCGAACGCGGCGGCATCGTTGTCGCTAACGCGAACGACGCCCTCGCGGCGGGCGCTCGTTCCTCGACGGGAGGCATAACCGACGCATCGCTACTGCTTTCACCGGACGGCCGCTCGGGCATCCTCGACGTGATGAACCCGGGCACAGCCGTACGCACGAGCGCTGCAACGGCGATCGATCTCGCGGGACGACGCATCGCCATCCCGTCGATGAGCGTACCCGAAGGCGGCGCCGTCGATCTGCGCATCCGAGCCGACGGGACCGTTGCGCAACTCCAAGCCGAATCGGCCTCGCCGGTGACACCGGCACCGATTGCGCCCACTTGGCGCACCGTTCCCAACGGGCACGCGGTGGCATACCGCGCCGACGTACTCGCCGATGGCACGCGCGACGACGTGTTGGATAACGGCATCGTGCGAGTCGTCGTCGCTCCCGGCGCCGGCGCGCGTGCGTTCGTCTTCACGCACGACGGTTCGGGAAAAAACGCGTTCACGACTATCGGAGCGTTTCGAGACGACGTGCAGACGCCGGCCACGCCCTCTCCCCGCGACTATATCGCCCGCTACACGCACCCGCTGGAAGCCGGGACCTTCAACCGCGCCTATCGTTGCGCGCTCGACGCTGCGGATCCAACCCGAGCCCTGCTGCGCTGCGACTATACCGCGCCGGACCTTGGTAGCGCGGGCGTTCGCTTTCACAAGACCTACGAGCTCGCGGCCGGCTCCCATACGCTCGTCGTGACGCTTGAGGCGTCGGCTCCCGGCCGCTCGTTGAGCGCGTTCGCGCTACCCTCCTTGCTGACCGTGACCTGGCCCACCGGCACGCAACAATCGAGCCTGGAGCGCCGCGGTTATCGCCTCGACCGGCTCGATTACCCCGCCGATACGCCGGTTCGAATCGAGCTGCGCCTGCAAGGAGCATCAGGCGGCGGCGCGAATCGCCGATAGTCGTCCACGGGGAAGTGGCGGAACGGCAGACGCAGCCGCCTCAAAAGCGGCCGGGGCAACTCGTGTGGGTTCGAATCCCACCTTCCCTACCATCTTCTAAATTCGTTTAAAAGGCCCATCCACGGGCCTTTTTAGCATATCCGGTCCGGTGGAAACACACCGCGGATGAGCAAAATGCGACAGCGCTATCCGGCTTGCTACCCTAGGCTAAGATTTGCATGATCCACAGGCTCGGTAGCCGGAACGGTTCAAGTATGCATCCCCGCTATCACATATTGATGCAAGTCGCGATAGCCGCCACGCTCGTCGCGGCGCTGTATCCGCGCGTCGCCCAGGCAATCCCCGTCTTCGCAAACGGGCAAGGAGTCAGTTGTTCGCTGTGCCACAGCGCGCCGCCGAATCTCAATGCATACGGTCGATATATTTTAGCGACAAACTTTACCAAGGGGCTCGATGCGCACAGACAGATGGAAGAAAATTCCCGGGACCCCGTCTCGTTTGAAATAACGGGAATCGGCTCCAATACGCCGACGCCGGGGCTACCCAACGTTGTCGTCGATCTCGCACAATTTCTTGCTGCCGGGTATCTCGGGAAGGATGTCACCTATTACGCCTCCGTCCCCATCGTGGAAGGCGGCGTTCCGGCAGCCGCGGTCGATCAGGTTTGGGCGGCATACAACGGATTCTCGTCAGGAAACGGGAGCCTGCAAATAGGAAAATTCCCGGCGCCGATGTTCGCCCCATGGCTGAGCCAGTCACTTTCCCTCTCCGGTTACTCGCTCGCAGCGATGCCGGTTGGATTGAACACGGTGGGCGTGGGCGACAACCGCTGGGGTGGATCTTACACGCAGATGGGAAGCAAGGGCCTTATCGGCACAGTCGCCTACCTCACGAACACCGGCGCCGCCGAAAGCGCGTTCGACGGTGATGTCGATTCGGGCGGCGAGGGGCAGAGCTATGTAGGCTCGCTGCTCTTCATGAACCCAAATTCGCATTTTACAGGCGGCATCGCCGCGATGAGCGGGACGTTTCCGCTGCCATCCGGCGCAAACGATCGCTTCGGCCGTGAAATGGCGCTGGTATCCTATTCAACTTCACCTAAATACAGCCTGAACGCCATGGCGCTCGTCGGTTACGACAACAATCCCAACGATGGCGCGTCGTTGGCCGCCGGCAGCAACGGGATGTCGTACGAAGCGATCTACAATCCGTACGCCTGGCTTCACATCGATTCGCGCTACGAACGAACCAACGACGGTCTGGGCGCAATCCAAAATAACTACATCGGCGACCTTGCGTTCAGCATCATGCCGAATCTCGTTCTGACGTTGGAGAATGCGTCGTCGGTCGGCGCTCGACCGGTCACGAGCTACCAGTTGCTCTGGGCGGGTCCTTGGTTTCGCACGCCGAGCCATCAGGAACCCGCCTCGGCCGCGGCAGCACCGGGAGCACCAGGCGCAGCGGTCGTTGCTGCGAGCGGGACTACGGCGACGGCATCTCCGGCTGCCGACGTTCGCGCGGGCTCAGCAATCTTCGCTGCGAATTGTTCGATGTGTCATGGAGCTAACGGCGAGGGCGGCGCGGGCCCGAATCTCCATAAAATCGCCCAGCGAAAAACGCTGGCGGGCACGATCGCGTTCATCGAAAACCCCTCCGGCGGCATGCCGAAGCTCTTTCCCTCGACGCTCTCAGCGGATCAGGTACGCGAGGTCGCAACCTATATTCGCACGACCTTTCTCTAGACCGAGAATGCTTGGTCGTCGCGTACGGCGTAGCGACTGCCCCGATATGCATCGTGGATGGCCCGGGACATGGCTGAGAGCCCAGCCCGTTTCCGCGTTAAAACCGCGCTCGGGCGAGGCCTTTCGGAGTATCGATAGCGAACCTCACGAGCGATGACCGAAACTCAGATTGCTCCGCGGACGTTCGTTTCCGGAGCGCTTCGCGGTGATTTGACCGTCCCCGGCGATAAATCGATCTCGCACCGCGCGCTGATGCTTGCAGCCCATGGACTCTCACCGGTTCGTATTGCGAATCTCAATCCAGGCCGTGACGTCCGAGCAACCCTCGAAGCACTCCTCGCATTGGGCGCTAGCTGCGCGACCGATGGCGCGGATATCGTGGTGAGCGGCGGCCGGTTACGCGAATCGCCCGGACCATTGGATTGCATGAACTCCGGTTCCACCGCCCGGATGATGCTCGGGCTCTGCGCCGGCGCAAATATTCGGGCCCGATTCGACGGCGACGATTCGCTTCGCAAGCGACCGATGGAACCGGTTGCCGCCCAGTTGCGCGCGTTCGGA
>Ga0307373_10005897_pt1 | contig 19741 bp, 20 predicted proteins | sample OX2MG_FD_202534 | JGI IMG/M metagenome (GOLD analysis project Ga0307373, IMG submission 202534) | Soil microbial communities from Risofladan, Vaasa, Finland - OX-2 | ecosystem: Environmental > Terrestrial > Soil > Coastal area > Acid sulfate soil | place: Finland: Risofladan, Vaasa | collected...
CGCGGGGAACGTGATCAAGGTGCCGCCGCCGGCCAACGCGTTCACGGCACCCGCCGCGAGCGCAGCGGCCCCGAGGACGCCCAAGTCGATCACGCTGAGGCTCACCTACGTCTATCCGTCGCCGTCAGCGCAGCACGACGGCCACGCGACGCAGCGGGCGCAACACGGCAAACCCGTCCCACGTCAGCGTGCCGGCGGCCCCTATGAGGCCGTGGCCTCGAGCACCTGTTGCGGCGCCTCGCCCCATAGGCGGTCGAGCCGATAGAACTCGCGCGACTGGGGCGTGAAGATGTGGACGACGAAGTCCAGGTAGTCCATCAGGATCCACTCGGCTTCCCGCTCGCCCTCGACGCGGCGCGCCCTGACGCCATGATCTTCTTTCAGGACCCGACGTATCTCGCCGGCGATGGCCGCGGTCTGTCGCGGAGTCGTCCCCGTGCAGACCACCATGTAATCGGTGTAGACCACCAGGTCGCGCATGTCGAGGATGACGATGTCGCGGGCCTTCTTGTCGGCGGCTGCATCAGCGGCCACCATCGCCAGTTCATGAGGTGTCGCGGGAGACTCCTAGCTCGAGTGCACTGTCAGCGAGGGTACGGCCCTGGTGGCGGATTCGCAAGCACGGTCACCCGACGCCTCCGTCGTCGCGGGCCGTTGCGAGGAGTCGCGCGACGCCGTCGGGCACCAAGTATTCGATGGGCGCGCCGGCCGCGAGTCGCTCCCGGATCATCGTCGAGGACACGTCGACTTCCGGCGCCTCGAGCACGTCGACGCGACCCGGCGCGACCGTCGCGGCGGTCGCACGGAGCGCCGGCTCGTCGACGCCACCACGGGATATCACCGCGAGTCGCGCGACGGACAGGATCCGTCCCGGCTCGTGCCAGTCCGCGAACCCCACCAGCCGGTCGGCGCCCATCACGAACCACAGCTCCGCGCCCGGGTACTGCACGGCGAGCTCGGCCATCGTGTCGGCCGTATAGCTCGGTCCGGGCCGGTCGATCTCGGTTCGCGAACAGCGCCAGGCCGGATGGTCGGCGATTGCCGCATCCACCATCGCCGCCCGCAGGTCACCGGAGAACGTCGGCGGCGATCGGTCCGCCGGCGTGCCGACCGGCACGAAGAGCAGCTCATCCAGGCCCAGTCGCCACCACGCCTCCTGGGCGATCATCAGATGTCCGAGATGCGGAGGATCAAACCGGCCGCCGAGCACGGCGATGCGACGCCGCTCAGCCATTCACCGATACCTCGCGCCGGCGAGCGGCCCGGGTCACAATGTCCCGGCCGGCTCGACGAGCACGAACTTGTCGCGGTGGATCACCTCGACGCCCGCATTCGGGAACAGGCGCTGTACGTCGTCGGTCTTCATCCCGGCGATCTGGCGCAGGTCGTCGGCCGAGAAGGCACTGATGCCCTTGCCGACGCAGCGTCCGTCGATGTCGTCGACCTCGACGGCATCGCCCGCGGCAAAGGCACCCTCCACCCCACTGACCCCGACCGCCAGGAGCGAGGTGCCCTGCCGACTCAGGGCCTTGGACGCACCGGCGTCGATCCGGATGCGCCCGAGCGCGGGCTTGGCGTAGCGCAACCACAGCTTGAACGCCGGTTCGCGGCGCTCGGCAGGCTGGAACCGGGTCCCGACGTGATGCCCCGAGGCGACGGCCCCGAGCACGCCGTCCGCCCTGCCGGACGCGATCACGCATGTCACGCCGGCGCCGGTCGCCATCGTCGCGGCGGCGATCTTCGAGGAGATCCCCCCACGGCCCAGCCGCGACCCCTGCATATCGGCCACCTGGACCTCCTCGGGGCGTGTCGCAGACGGCACGTCGCCGATCAGAGCCACCGCGCCGTCGGGCCCGACGCCGAGAAGCCCGTCCCGGTCGGTGAGCAGGACAAGCCACGTCGCCGACATGAGGATCGCCACCTGGGCCGCCAGCACGTCGTTATCGCCAAAGGTCAGCTCGTCGGTGGCGGTCGTGTCGTTCTCATTGACGACCGGAATGACACCCAGGTCGAGCAGCCGGGACAGCGTGTTGCGCGCATTGAGATAGCTCGACCGTTGCTCGAGATCGGCGGAGGTCAGCAGCACCTGGGCCGGGGTGACCTCGTGCGCCGAAAACAGCGCCAGGTAGCGTTGAAATAGTACCCCCTGCCCGACCGCGGAGGCTGCCTGAAGATCGGGCAGCGCGGTCGGCCGCTCGCCGAACCCGAGCCGCCCCAGGCCGCAGGCGATCGCCCCGCTCGAGACGAGAATCGGTCGGTGCCCGAGCCGGCGCAATCGGACCAGGTCACGCACCCGCGCCGCGAGCACGTCCTCGCGCAGTTGCCCCGTGCTGTCGACGAGCGTCGACGACCCCAATTTGGCCACGATGATGCTCACTGCCGACCCACCCCCAACGCGTCTAAGACGCCCTCGCGCAACGCGGGGATACCGCCGCCGGAGGCGCTGTCGACCGCATAGTCCGCCCACGACGGCACCTGCGCGGGATCCGCCGAGGTCGCCACTACGATACGGCGCGCCGCAGCGGACGCGTATTCGGCGACCGTGGCATCGACGGCGGCGATCCGCTCCGAGGCCGGCGGGGCCTCGAGCACGGCATCGACACAGTGAAGGAGCACTGCGGCCCGCTCACACTGGGTCAGAAACCCCTCCGGGCGCGGGGACGCGTCGGCAGCGACGCCGGGCAGATCTGCCACCAGATGGATCTCCAGGTCGTCATCGACCAACGGGCCGAAGGTCGGTTCCCGTGTCGAATGCGGATACGGTGCGACGACGGCCGCGGCACCGGTCAAGGCCACCAGCACTGCGCTCTTGCCCGAGTTCGGCAGACCGACGATCGCCACCTCGATCGGGAGTCGAAGTTCAAGCATCAGCCAGGTCCCCTCGCCGGACGTGCCGGGAACCGTCTCGCGGGGGGTCCGGTGGGTCGACGAACGAAACACGCGGTTCCCGATGCCGCCATTGCCGCCGCGGGCCACCACAACGCGGTCGCCAGGTTCGCGCACCTCGGCGATCACGACCTCATCGCGGATGATCCTGGTCCCCGGCGGTACGCGGACCTCCGCATCCGCGCCGCTCCGGCCGTGTCGGATCCTGCCCTCGCCGTTGGCCCCCGCCGCAGCCCTGTGGTGCACCGCATGGCGAAACCGCGACAGATCGACGATCTGCTGATCGGCGATGATGACCACGTCGCCGCCACGTCCGCCGTTGCCGCCGTCAGGTCCGCCCTTGGGGACCCGCGCCTCCCGTCGGAACGACAGCCCGCCATCGCCGCCGCGACCCCCTTCGACGTGAATCCGCGCCGAATCGGTAAATGGCACGGCGGCTCCGCTTACGCGGAGGCCACGACCTCCGGGTGAACGGAGATCCGGCGGCCCTTGCGGCCATTAGTGAACTCGACACGTCCCGAGACCTTCGCGAAGATGGTGTAGTCGCGGCCCATTCCGGCGCCATCGCCGGGATGGAACTGGCTCCCGCGCTGGCGCACGATGATCGATCCGGCCGGAATGACCTGGCCGGCGAAGACCTTCACGCCGAGTCGCTGCGCCGCGGAATCGCGTCCGTTGCGACTGGAACCGCCACCTTTCTTGTGTGCCATCTTGGGCTTCCCCTACGCGATCGAGTCGATGCGGACGCGAGACAGCCGAGACCGGTGGCCGCGCTTGCGCTTTGAGTCTTTCTTGGCCCGGTACGTGAACACCAAGAGCTTCGGGCCCAGCACGTGTTCCTCGACGATCACGTTGACCGTGCCGCCGTCGTTGAGCTCACCACCTGCGGTACCCGTCGCGAGCACGGACGGCGAGAACGTCGCGCCCGGTTCGTGCGCCAGACGATCCACGAGCAGCTGCTCGCCTTCGTGAACTCGGTACTGCTTGCCCCCGAGGGCGATCACCGCGTAATCCGGCACACTTCCCCCAACCGGTCGGTCGGAACTCATCCCCGCCTGCAGCCAGCACAGGTCGGTGCCGCAGACTGCGGCGCGGCTCGGGAGAATAGCAAAGCCGGCGACGGTTTCGCATGAACGCCGCCACCGCGGACGCGCCGAGACGCCCGCGCGGGCAGCTGCTATGCAGCCGTGTGGGCCCGCACCCGGACGGCACCGTCATGCAGACCGCGGTCCGAATCCAGGTGGATCCGCTTGCCCACGAGCTCTTCGATCTCCGCGACGCGTGCGCGCCCGTCGTCGTTGAGCAGGGCCGCGGCCCGGACGCTGACCTGGACACCCAGATGGTCGTCGTCGACGCCCATCGCCGCGTGCATGATCGCACGCGATGCGTCGATCGCGACGGTCTCGTCGGACAGGGAGATGCCGACCCCGTCGCACGGCTCGCATGGCTCGGTCATGACCTCGCGCGGACCGTCGGAGATGTTCTGGCGGGTCATCTCGACCAGCCCAAGCGGTGAGATCTCCGCGACGAAGGTGCGGGTGCGATCGCGCTCGAGCTCGGCGTCGAGCACCCCCTTGACCGCGCGGCGGTTCGCGGCGTCGCTCATGTCGATGAAATCGATGATCACGATCCCGCCGATGTCGCGCAGGCGCAGCTGGCGCACGACCTCGACCGCCGCCTCGAGATTCGTCTTGGTCACGGTCTCTTCGAGCCGGTTGCCGCCACGGCCGACGTTGCCGCCGGAGTTGACGTCGATGACCGTCATGGCCTCGGTGTCGTCGATGATCAGGTACCCGCCCGACTTGAGCGGGGCACGCCGGTCCAAGGTGGACCGGACGGCCTTCTCTGCGCCGTACTCCTCGAACAGTGGGCGTTCCCCCTCGTACAGCCGCACCCGGGACGCGACGCCCGGCGAGGTCCGCTTGAGGAAGTTCAGGATGCGCTCGTACTGGGCTGGATCGTCGACCAGGACCTCTTCGACGTTGCCGTTGAGTAGGTCGCGGATCACCTTTAGTGAGATGTCGGCCTCGCTGTAGAGCAGTGTGGGCGACGCAACGGCGTCGGCCCGCTGGCTGAGCGCGGCCCACAAGCGCCGGAGCGCCGCGTAGTCACGGGCGATGTCGTCGGCCGAGGCACCGGCGGCGGCCGTTCGCACGATCAGCCCACCCTCGAGCGGCAGCGCGCTGCAGATCTTGCGCAGCCGGCGCCGTTCGTCGTCGAGGAGCTTGCGACTCACGCCCAGGCCCTCGCCATATGGCACGTAGACCACGAACCGTCCGGCCAGCGACAGCTGCATCGTCAGGCGACAGCCCTTGGTCCCCATCGGATCCTTGGTCGCCTGAACGAGCACCTGGTCGCCCTTCTTGAGCAGGCCCGCGATCTGGCGCTTGTGCTTGGGCACGCCAACGGCGACAACCTCGTCGACATGCAAGAAGCCGCTCTTGGGCAGCCCGACGTCGATGAAGGCGGCTTCCATCCCTGCGAGCACGTTGCCGACGCGCCCCTTCCAGACGTGACCGACGACCGAGCGCTGCCCGCGCCGCTCGATATAGCACTCCGCCGTGCGCCCGTCCTCAAGGAGCGCGACCCGGGTCTCCCACGGGTCGACGGAGACAAGGATTGTGGTCTTCAGCGGTCCTCCTGGTGAGGTTCGCGGCCGTGCATGGCGACGCGCTGCGCCCCGATGCCGACCAGACGAGTAACCGAGTACGCGAGCCCGCCGCGTACCGCGATCCTCGTAAAGGGTACGAAGGCCATCAGACGGCCCGACCCGTGGCGCCACACGGGAGCCAACAGGGCAACCGCCGCGACGAGGCCGGCGTGCTTCGGGTCGAACCCGGCGTCCGACATCCCCGTCGTCTCGGCGACCATGCTGGCATGACCGGATTTCATCCCCTGCGCGGTCTTGGCCGCATCGGCCACCAGCCCGGATCGAATCGCGAGCCGCAACGCCAGGCGATGGTCCATCCGCCGGGCGATGTCGGACTGCGATGAGCGGTACCGACGCCGAAACCCGCGGCTGCTGGTGATGACCAGATCGGCCACCCGGCGGCGCACCCGCGCGACATCCCTGCCCGACAGGGAATCCACAAACAGCATCACGCTGATCCCGACGTCCTGGTCCGTGCTCAGCTCGCGCTCGATGGCACGGCGCTCGACGGCGTTGCCGACGACGATGATGACCGCCTCGCCGCCGGCACGCCGGTGATCTCCGACCAACGCGGCCAGCTCCCCGTGCGCGGCTCCCGGCACCGCGACGCCCACCAGCATGTCGCCGGGGACAGCGGTCCCGACCGGGGCCTCGAGTAGCGCGGCGAGCCGCTCGGCGGCGGTCGCATCGCCGGCGTCAACGACGATGATCCGGCCGGCCTGGTGCGCATCACGCTGCGCATTGACGACCGCCGCCGCGAGGGGCTGCGCCCAGCGGACGGCCGTGCGCACCTGCTTGACACCGCGAGCCACTAGATCGCCAACCGGCGGCGGTGGATCGACAGCAGCACGCCCACCGCCGCCATGTCGGCGACGATGTGGCTGCCCCCGTAGCTGACGAACGGCAACGGGATGCCGGTGATCGGCATCAGCCCGACGTTCATGCCGATATTGACGACGACCTCAAAGCCGAACATCGCGCAGATGCCGGCCGCGACGATCTGCTCGAACTGGGTTGCGGCCTGCGCGGTGATCCGCAGGGCGCGCCACATCAGGATCCCAAACAGCACCACGACCGTCGCGGCGCCGACGAACCCAAACACCTCCCCCACCACGGCGAAGATGAAGTCCGTGTGGTCTTCGGGCAGGAAGTTGTAGACGGTCTGAGTCGCGCCGCCGACGCCCTTGCCCAGCGCACCGCCGGACCCGATCGCGGTCTTGCTCTGGGCCAGTTGATACCCGGCGGTGTTTCCGGACCCGCCGTTAAGAAACGCGGTCATGCGTTGGAGCTGGTAGCCCTTGACGACGTGGATCCCGGCCGATGGCAGGACGCCGAAGGCCATCACCACCGAGGTGGCGATGACGATCCCGCTCGCCGCGAAATGCTTCCACGGCGTCCCGGCGACAAACAGCACCCCTCCGAGGATCGCCACGTAGATCAGCGCCATCCCAAGATCGGGCTCCAGGAAGATCAGCAGCGCCGGGCCGGCCGCCACCGCGGTCAGCATCAGCGTCGTCCGCCAGCGGTCGATGTCCTCGGTGCGCTCGACCGCCAACGAGGCCAGGATGACCACGAGGGCGATCTTGCCGAACTCCGACGGCTGAAGCTGGAATGGCCCGACGCTGATCCACGCATTGGCACCGCGCACCGTCACGCCGATCGCGAATACCACCAGCAGTGCCCCCAGCAGTCCGCCCAGCAGCACGCGCGGGTACGGCTGGAGCCGACGGACGTCGAACATCGCGAACCCGATGCAGGCAACGAGCGCCGGGAGCAGGAAGATGATCTGGCGCGTCTCGAAGTACCCGGGATTGCCGGCGATGGCATGCGAGGTCGAGGTCTTGATCATGACCACGCCGAGGACGAGCAGCATGCCCGCGACGACGATCAGGATCCAGTCCATCCCCGTCAAGAACGTCCGCAGGCTCGCGGTCGTCGCCCCGCGGCGGGACACGCGCATGCTGGTGAGCGTCGTCAATTCGACTTCACCTTCGCCGGGATTCCGCACAGATGCGGGTTGAACTTGGTCGGCCCATACGCCGCTATCGTGCCACACACCGCCGGGGCGGCGGCAGTCGCGCCCACGCCGCCGTGCTCGATGATCACCGCCACGACGATCTGCGGGTTGTCGAACGGGGCGAAACCGACAAACCACGAGTGGTCGGCTTGGCCATTTTGCCCGGACTGGGCGGTGCCGGTCTTACCGGCCACGACCGGGCCGCCGGACGCGGCAACAGGACTGAACACGCCCGACGCCGTGCCCTGTCCACCCTGGGCGACAAGCTTGAGCCCTTGCCGGACCACCGACAGGATCGCCGGATTGAGCCCCAGCGCGCGGGGGGGCGTCACGCTCGACAGCTGGCGCACGACCTGCCCGCTCTGATTGGTGACGTCCTTGCCGAGGGTCGGCGTCACCATGCTCCCGCCGTTGGCGATCGCCGCATACCCGACGGCCAGCTGCAGCGGGGTGACGAGCAGGTTGCCCTGCCCGACGGCCATGTTGATGTTGTCACCGGGAAGCCACGTCTCCATCGAGGGTTCCCCGAGCGCCCCGAACCACGAGCTCTTCCACGCCGGGGTCGGCACACGCCCCGGATCCTCGCCCGGCAGGTCAAGGCCGGTGGTCGCCCCGAACCCGAAGCGCTCCGCCCAATCCTGCTGCTGGAGGCCACTGTTGGGGTTGCCGCTCTGGCTTGCGACGTTGTCGTGCAGGTGCCAGAAGCGGTCGCCCACTTGGTAGAAGTAGGTGTCCGACGAGACTTCGATCGCCGTCGGCAGCGTGATCAGACCGTTGTTTTCTTTCTGGAAGTTCGGGAAGACGGTGTTGAACAGTGTGATCTCCGGCGGCCCGTCGATGAGCTCGGTCGGACTCAGGATGCCCAGCTGCAGCGCGCTGATCGCGGTGACCGCCTTGAAGGTCGACCCGGGCGGATAGGAGCTGATCGCCCGGTTGAGCAGGACGTGCCCGCCGCCGGTCTCGTACTGGGTGATCAGCTTTTCGTTCGTCGGGTTCGGTTGCACGAACGCGGTCGGCTTGTAGGTCGGATACGACGCCATCGCCACGATCTGGCCGGTGTTGGGGTCGATGGCGACGCCGGCCGCTCCGGTTGCGGTCCCGGATGACTGCATGCGCTGGCGCAGCTGGTTCTCGAGCGCAAGCTGGGTCGGCATGTCGATCGACAGCTGCAGCGTGTCGCCCTGGACCGGCGGCGTCGACGACAACGGGGCCGAGCTGACCGGATTGCCCATCGCATCGACTTCGACGTTGGTCTGGCCGGGCACGCCGCGCAGGTACTGCTCGTACTGATACTCGAGCCCGGCTTGACCGACCTCCTCGTTACCGACATAGCCCTTGGCGAGGTAGCTCTTGTACTCCTGCTGGTTGATCAGGCCGGTGTAGCCAAGGATGTGCGCAGCGGTGTACCCGAGCGGGTAATTGCGCACGTACGCATTCTGGAGTGCGACCCCCGGGAACTGGCGGATGCGTTCGGAGATCACGGCCCGTTGATAGGCGGAGATGTTCTCGGCGAGCACGACCGGCTCGTACGGTGAGGCCACCTGGCCGTTGTTCAGCGCCGCCTGCAGGTGGCCGACGCCGGTGTGCAACAGCGGCGCCAGCATCTGCAGCTCCGACGTGCGCTGCGCGCCGGTCAACTCCAGTGGGAACGCCACGACGTTGACGCTCGGCAAATCGTTGGCCATCACGACCTTGCCGGTGCGGTCGGTGATCAGACCGCGCGGTGCCGGCACGACCACGGTGCGGACGCTGTTGGAGACCGCCGCAAGCGCGTAGCTCTGGGCGTCGACGACCTGCATGAACCACAGGCGCACGACCAGGATCCCAACCGCAGCCAGGGTAATGCCGCCGATGACCGCGATGCGGAACGCGGTACGCGGATTCAGCGGGCGCTGGCGCCGGCGCCCCGGGCCGCCGGGACTCCCGCCCGCCGGTGAGACCAGCCGCGAGCTCATCCGTCCCCGGAGACGAGAAACGGCTCGACCACCCGCGGTGCGCCCAGCGCTCGGCGCGCGAGCGCCACGATGGGGGCCGCGATCAGCCCGGTCAGGATCACCGATGCCAACAGACTCCGCACAACATCACCAAAATCGAGGGGGCGCGACAACATCAGCTGCACGAACGCCTCGCCAATCAGCACACCGGCTTCGGCAATCACGCACAGCACGACCGGCGGCAGCAGCCCACGCATCTCGTCGCGGCCGCACAGCCGCCCTGCACCCCATCCTACGACGAGATACAGCAAACCAAGCACACCGAGGGTCCCGATCGGCGAGGTGAGCTCGACGAGCAAACCGCCAGCCGCCCCGGCGACCGCGCCCACCAGCGGGCCCCGCAGCATCCCGACGGCCACGATCACGCACACCAGCACGTCCGGGATTCCGTCCGCGACGTCGACAAACGGCATCAGTGAGACCTGCACCACCACGGCCGCGAGCACCATCAGCGCAACCATCCACATCCGCGGGCCCCGAACGATCGCGCGGGCGGCCGGTGCGTTCGAGCTCCCGACCGAGATGATCATCGGGCGTCGCGTACTCACGGCGTCGTCGCCCGCTGCTTGGCCAGCGCGCTCTTGGGCGCCAGCGCCACCACGTATGCAAGCGAATTCGGATCGACGAACGGATCGACCTGGACGGTCTGGTTGACGTCGGTCTCGCGGTGCCCGACACCCTCGACCAGGCCAATCGGGATGCCGCGCGGGAAGATCGACAACTGGCCAAACAGCCGGAACCCGGCGGTGTAGACGATGTCGCCGTTGGCAACAGGCTTGCCGACGGGAATCCCGGTGATCGCATAGGCACCCGGCGCGGTCGGCTGCAGGATGCCGAACGCGGAGTTCGCGTTCGTGATGGTCACACCGACGCTGGTCTGGGGCTGCGAGAGGAACGCCACGGTCGAGCTAATCGGCCCTGCCTGGGTGATCACGCCGACCAAGGCCGGGCCCGCCGTGCCGGCCGCAATCACGGGCGAGTTGACGATCACGCCATTCGAGGTGCCCTTATCGATCCGGGCCTCGTCGTAGTACGGCGATGCCGACCAACCGATGATGTCGGCGGGCACCTGGTTGTAGTCGACGTTCCACGCGTTGCCCAGGCCGGGGATCTGGGTGAGCCGTTGGTTCTCCTCGGAGTTGAACTGGCCTTGGACGATTTGGGCCTTGAGCTGCTGGTTCTCCTTGGCGAGCTGGGCGGCACGGTCACGCGCGCTCACAAGGCTCTTCGCCCAATCCCAGGCGTTACGCACCGGCTGCACCGCTCGGCTGACGCCGTCCTGGATCGGCGTGACCAACGTACCGGCGCCGCTTTGGAGCCCGTGCAGCGGGCCGCTGGCGCTCTCGCGGCCGTAGATCGAGAGCACGATCAGGCACAGCACGACGAGCCCGCCGACAACCAAGCGACGCGCCAGGATGCGCCGTTGTGCGAGCGGGCTGTGGCTCTGGTTGCTCACCGGAGTCGGCGACATTGCACGCGCCGGCTCAGTAGCGGCGGCGTGACCGTCCCTTGCTGGATCGCCTCATGACCTCGAATTCTTCCAGGGATCGACCGGATCCAACGGCAACGCAGGTCAGCGGCGACTCGGCAACGTGGATCGGCATCTCGGTCTCTTGGCGCAGGCGCTCGTCGAGTCCCTGCAACAGCGCGCCACCCCCCGCGAGCATGATGCCCCGATCCATGATGTCCGAGGCGAGCTCCGGGGGGGTCTTGTCGAGGGTGCTCTTGACCGCGTCGACGATCTGGCTGACGGGCTCCTCGAGCGCCTCGCGGACCTCCTCCGATGAGAGCACGACCGTCTTCGGCAGCCCGGTGATCATGTCTCGCCCGCGGATCTCGGCCTGGACCTCTTCGGGGAGCGGATACGCGGAGCCGATCTCGAGCTTGACCTCTTCGGAGGTTTGGCTGCCGATCATCAGCTTGTACTCCCGCTTGACCCAGTTGATGATCGCCTCGTCCATCTCGTCGCCGCCGACCCGGATCGACTGCGCGACCACGATGCCGCCCAACGAGATCACCGCGACCTCGGTCGTGCCGCCGCCGATGTCGACGACCATGTTCCCGGTGGGTTCCGCCACCGGCAGGCCCGCGCCGATCGCGGCCGCCATCGGCTCTTCGATCAGGTACGCCTGGCGCGCGCCCGCCGACAGCGTGGCCTCCTCGACGGCACGCTTCTCGACGCCGGTCACGCCGGACGGCACGCAGACGACCACGCGTGGATGTGCCCAGCGGTTCTGGTGGACCTTCTGGATGAAGTGCCGCAGCATCTGCTCGGTCACGTCAAAGTCGGCGATCACGCCGTCTTTGAGCGGGCGTATCGCGGTGATGTTGCCGGGCGTGCGCCCCAGCATCCGTTTGGCCTCGATTCCCACCGCGTGCACTTCGTTGGTGCGCTGGTCGATCGCAACCACCGACGGCTCAGAGAGGACGATTCCGCGACCGCGGACGTAGACGAGCGTGTTTGCGGTTCCGAGATCGACAGCCATGTCGCGGCCGCCGAACCCGGTCAGGTAGCCGAGGAACCCGATCGGAATGCTCCTTGCCGTGGTTCGAGCCTGGATCGCACGGGCTCGTGCCGGCCGATATTAGCCGAGTGATGGGCTGCTGCCAGCGAAAGGGGCGCAGCGTGCAACGCGCCGTGCACAGCTGACCGTAGCGAGACGACGGTCCGCGCGCCACTCGCCGAGGTGTTCGCTACCCTGGGTGCGTATGCCGCCCCTGTTTGCCGACGACAACAGCTCGTACCGTCGAGCGATGCGCCGCGCCGACCAGGACGCGCGTGCACGCGAGCTGCGGCGCACCGAGATCCTCGAGACGCTGCGCCGCCTGCGCGACAAGAGCAACGACCCGGCCGAGATCGCCGCGGCCGAGCGCTCGCGTCGCCACAAGGAACTGCTCGAGCGCTACCCGCCGCTGTTCTAGGCCCCGAGGGGCCCCGGCCAGAGCCCGGCCTCGCCCAGGAGCCGTGCGACGAGCGCCATCGGCAGGCCGATGACATTGGATGGGTCGCCGTCGACCCGGGCGCACAACGCCGCGCCGGCCCCTTGAATGGCGTATCCCCCGGCACGGTCGCGCCACTCGCCCGTCGCGCCGTACCAGCGGATCTCGGCCGCAGTCAATGGCCGCATGACGACGCGGGTCGTCTCGTGCGCGGTGCGCTCCCCGGCGTCGGTGATGAGCGCGACCCCCGTGATGACCTCATGCGGGCGCCCGGCCAGCGCGGCGAGCGTCGACTCAGCCGCGCTCAGGTCCTGGGGTTTGCCGAGCACCGCACCGTCCTGCACGACCTCGGTATCGGCGGCGAGGATCGCGCCGGCCTGAGGCACGCCGGCGCGTGCGGCCACCTCCCGCGCCTTGCCGAGGGCGTTGGCGGTGACCACCATAACGGGATCCGCGCCGGTGGTGTGCTCGTCGAACTCGGCAACAACGACGCGGAACTCGAGCCCCAGTTGGCCAAGCATCGCTCGCCGCTGCGGCGACCGCGATGCCAAGAGGATCACAGCTCGGGGAAGTGGAGCGCGAGCTCGCGCGCCGCGGATTCCTCGCCGTCGGACCCGTGGATGATGTTCTGGCCGACGTCCAGCGCGAAGTCGCCCCGGACCGTGCCGGGGTCGGCGTCCAGGGGGTTGGTTGCGCCCATCATGGTCCGCAAGGCGCCAATCGCGCCGTGGCCGTCGACGGCCAGCATGACGACGGGGCCCGAGGTGATGAACTCCACCAGTTCCCCGAAAAACGGCTTCTCGCGGTGCTCTGCGTAGTGGGCCTCGGCGGCGTCACGCGCGACGGTCAGCTTCTTCAGACCCGCGATCACCAGACCGCGGCGCTCGATGCGGGAGATGATCTCCCCGGTCAGCCCGGCGGCGACGCCATCGGGTTTGATCATGACAAACGAGCGATCGCTCAATCGGATCCTCCGGGTTAACTGGGCGTATCGGTTCGGGTCTGGCGGATCGCCTGGGCTTGCCCGGTCTCTCCCGACTGGTCGAACGGACCCCCCGGCGTGGCGGCCTCGCGGTTGACGCGATCGGTCACGCGGAGCCGGAACTCCAGCTCGGTCAATCGCGACTCGAGATCCTTGAGATCGTCACGCGTCACGGCGCCCGCCTGGTGCAGGATGTCGCCGGCATCGATGTCGCCACCCATGCCGAGGCCGTCGCGGGCGATGATGCGTGAGACCATCTGGCGGCCCTCGTCATCGCCGAGCTCGTGCAGGCGACGCTCCAGGGCGACGAGCTCCAGCTCGCGTTCGCGGGCTTCGTCCATGATCTCCGGGGGTCGGATGATCAGGTAGATGATGGGCCCGAAAAAGGGCAGTACGGCGGCCAGAACCACCGCGATCGTGATGATCACGCCGTTCTCGGTCCGCCGACGCACGTCCTGATAGGTCCACCAGATCAGCGCGAGCCACAACAGCACCAGGAAGATCTCAAGGAGCAGGCTGAGCGCGCCCCAAAGACCTGAGCTGAAGAAACTGGTCACGGTCGCAAACGGGTCATTGTGGTCAATGCTGGGCATCCAAACTCGTTCCAAAATTGTGCGGGGCGAGCATAGCAGGGCATTTCCCGGGCATTTCTGGTCTCTCGGCACACCATGCCACTGCGCGACCGCTCAGGGAAGCCTGAGTCATGTCGCCGGCCGCTCCATGAGAAGGCCCGCCCGCAGATCGCGAAGCAGATAGAGGGACCCGCACACGACCACTCCGCCTCGCGGACCGGCCTGTCTGACCGCCTCTTGGAGGGCCAGGCGGGGGTTGCCGACCACCGTACAGTCCGCGCCCCGGTCGCGTGCCAGGCGGGCCACGCGCTCCGGATCGGCGGCGCGTCGATGGCTCGAGCGGGTCACCACGACCGCAGTGCACAGCGGTATCAGCGGCGCAAGCATCGCTGCGACGTCCTTGTCCTCGAGCACCGAAACCACTGCGACCGGCCGGGTCCCCGGAAACACGTCCCCGAGCGACGCGGCCAGCGCCTGCATCCCCGCCGGATTGTGCGCCCCGTCGATGACGATGCGGGGCTGTCCGTCGAAGACCTCCAGGCGCCCGGGCACGCGCACCGTCGCGGCCACCTCGCGCACCCCCTGCGCAGACAATCCGTGCCCGAGGTATCGCTGGGCGGCAGCGATGGCGACCGTCAGGTTCTCCCGTTGGAACCGGCCTGCGGCCCCGACGACCAGGCGCGGGTACTCGCTCCCGCCGACCCGCACCCGATACCCGCCCGGGCCGTCGTCGGCGTCGATCTCGGCACCGACGCGCCAACCTGTCAGGTGACGCTCGGTCATGATCGCGCCGACCGCGTCCTCGGCGGGTGGATCCAGGTACCCGACGACAAGGCGGTCGGAGCCGTCGGGGGCGACGGCGAGCTTTTCGCCGGCGATCTGGGTGACGGTGTCGCCGAGCAAGTCGGTGTGCTCACGCGAGACATTCGTCAGCACCGTCACCACACCGCCGTCGAGGACGTTCGTGGCGTCGTAACGCCCGCCGAGGCCGGCTTCGACGACGAACACATCCATGCCGGCGGCGGCCACGGCCACGAAGGCGGCCGCCGTCAGCACCTCGAACTGCGTGACCGCGTCATCGTCCTGATAGCCGAGCCGGGTCACCATCTGCCGAACGCGGCCGATCGCCTCGGCAAACGCGTCATCGGCGACGGTCTGCCCGTCGATCATCAGCCGCTCGGTCCATCCGACGATGTGCGGAGACAGATACGCGGCACTGCGCAGACCTTCGCCGGCCAGCAGCGCCGCCAGGAGCCGGGTCGTGGACGACTTGCCGTTGGTCCCGACGACGTGGATCGCCGGCTGCGCGCGGTGGGGATCGCCGAGCTCGGCCAGGATGTGCTGCATCCGCGCCAAGCCGAAGCGCATGCCCAGGATGTCGAGGCTCTCGACGTAGGCAAGCGCATCGCTGAGGTTCACGTCCCGAGGGCCCCAATCTGCTCGGACAATACGTCCCGCTCGCCACTGAACCGGCGAACCTTCTCGCGCTCGGCGTCGACCAACGGCGCCGGCGCGCGGGCGACAAAGCGCTCGTTGCCGAGCATCGCCTCCGCCCGCGTCAGCTCCCGCTCGACCCGTTCGAGTTCCGCACGCAGCCGGGCAATCTCGGCCGCCGTATCGACCTCCCCGGCCGGTGCGACGATCCGCAGCTGCCCGGCCTCGAGCGCCAGTACCTGTGCGTCGTCGGCAACTGGGCCGATCTCGAGGTTGGCAAGCCCGGCGAACGCCGGCGCGAACTCCCCAAGCGCGAAACCGTCGAGGGTCACCGTCAGTCCGGTGCGGGGACTCATTCCGTGACGGCTGCGCCATGCCCGCACCGCGGTCACGGCTTCTTGGAGCGTGGTCGCCAGCGCCTCGGCCTGCGCGTCGCGGGCGCCCGGGGGCCGTGGCGGCGCGTGCAGGAGCATCAGCCCATCGGCCCCGGGCAGCTGCTCCCAGCAGGCCTCGGTGACAAACGGCATCATCGGGTGCACGAGCGCCAAGATCTGCTCCATGAGGTCCCCGGCAACCTCGGGCGTGGCCTCATCACGCTTGAGCAGCTCGAGATACCAGTCGCAGAACTCGTCGAACACCAGATGGTAGATCACGTCCGCCAGACGACTGAACTCGTAGCGGGCGATCAGTCCCGCCCCGAGCTCGATGGCCTCGGTCACCCGTGACGCCATCCATCGGTCGGCGACGGTGCGCGACTCAGGCGGTGTTGTGGCACCCGCGCGCCCACCGCGGGTGATCACCAGGCGTGTCGCGTTCCAGATCTTGGTCACCAGCTGCCGGCCCTGACGGATCTTGTCGGCCGAGAAGCGCACGTCCTGTTGGCTGCTCATCAGCAACAGCCCGAAACGCAGCGCGTCGGCCCCGTGCTCATCGATGAGCTCCAACGGGTCGACCCCGGTGCCCAGGCTCTTGCTCATCCGGCGCCCGTCGGTCGCCTGGATCACCGAATGGATATACACATCGGCGAAGGGGACCTCACCCATGTATTCGATGCCGAGCATGACCATCCGTGCGACCCACAAGAACAGGATGTCCCGTGCGGTCGAGAGGACATTGGTCGGGTAGAAGCGTGCCAGTTCGGCAGTCGGCTCGGGCCAGCCGAGGGTCGCAAACGGCCACAGGCCGGACGAGAACCATGTGTCGAGGACGTCGGGGTCGCGCTCCCAGCCCTCGCCTGCGGGCGCGTCGAGTCCGACGAACACCTCCTCACCTCGGTACCACACCGGCAGCTGGTGTCCCCACCAGAGCTGTCGCGACAGACACCACGGCCGGATCTCCTGCATCCAGCGCATGTACACGCCGGCCCAATGGGCGGGCGTGAATGTCACCGACCCGTCCGCGACCGCGGCCATCGCCGGCTCGGCGAGGCGCTTCATGTCGCAGAACCACTGGAGGGAGATCAGCGGCTCGACGCGCCGCCCCGACCGGTGCGAGAACGGCACCGTGTGGGTGTACGGCTCGGTCCCGCGCAGCAGCCCCTCAGCCTGCAGGTCGCCCATGATGCGCTCCGCGCACTCCTCGGGGCTGAGCCCCGCATAGCGCTCCCCCACGGCGGCGAGGATGTGGCCGTCCTCGCCGATCACGCTGATCGCCGGCAGGTCGTGGCGGCGCGCGAGCTCGAAGTCGTTCGGATCGTGTGCCGGAGTGATCTTCAGACAGCCGGTACCGAACTCGGGCTTGACATAGGCGTCGGCGACGATCGGCAGTTCGCGGCCGACCAACGGCAGGATGCAGGTCGCCCCGACAAGGTGGCGATACCGTTCGTCATCCGGATGCACGGCGACCGCGGTGTCGCCGAGCATCGTCTCGGGCCGCACCGTGGCGACGATCATCTCACCGGACCCGTCTGCCAGCGGATAGGCGATCTGCACGAGTGCATCGGTGACCTCGCGATCCTCAACCTCGAGGTCCGAAATCGCCGAGCCGAGCCCGGGATCCCAGTTGACCATGTAGTTGTCGCGGTAGACATGGCCCTTGTTGTAGAGGTCCACGAACGTGTGCTGGACCGCGCGCACATAGCCCTCGTCGAGCGTGAAGCGCTCACGGGAGAAGTCGAGGGTGGCGCCGAGCCGGCGCAGCTGCCCGATGATCGTACCCCCGTACTCTGCGCGCCACTCCCAGACCCGCTCGACAAACGCCTCGCGTCCCAGGTCGTTGCGGGTGAGCCCCTCGCGGGCGAGGGCCTTCTCGACCTGCGCCTGCGTGGCGATGCCGGCGTGGTCGGTCCCGCAGATCCACAGCGTCTCGAACCCGGCCATGCGGTGAGAGCGGATCAGGACGTCTTGGATCGAGTTGTTCAGTGCATGGCCCATATGCAGGGCGCCCGTCACGTTCGGGGGCGGGATCGCGATGCTGTAGGCGGGCCGGCTGGACCCCGGATCTGCCCTCAGCGCGCCGGATGCATCCCAGGCCTCAACCCAGCGGGGTTCATCGGCGATGGGGTTGTAGCTAAGCTCACTCCCGCCTGATGCCGATGAGGCGTTCTCGGGTTCTGTCACCCGCCAGCCTCGGCGCGACGTTCGCGCCCAGGGGCCTCGGTTACCAGCGTCGGCGGCAGACCCTTCTCGATCGTCTCGCGGGTCACCACGCATTTGACCACGTCATCACGCGAGGGCAGCTCGAACATCACGTCCATCAGCGCCGCTTCGACGATCGTGCGCAGCCCGCGGGCGCCGGTCTCGCGCTCGAGGGCGCGATCGGCGATGGCCGCCAGCGACTCTTCGGCAAAGGCGAGGTCGACCCGGTCGAAGCTGAAAAAGCGCTTGTACTGCTTGGTGAGCGCGTTGCGGGGCTCGATGAGGATCTGGACCAGGTCGTCGCGGCTGAGCTGATGCACGGCTGAGATCACCGGCAAGCGGCCGATGAACTCGGGAATCAGCCCGTAGTTCATCAAGTCCTCGGGCAGCACCTGGCTAAACACGCCGTGCGGATCATGGTCGTGGCGGGAGCGGACGTCGGCGGCAAACCCAACGCCCCGGCGCCCGATCCGCCGCTCGATGATCTGCTCGAGGCTCGCGAATGCGCCACCGCAGATGAACAGCACATTCGTCGTGTCGATGCTCAGGAACTCCTGGTGGGGGTGCTTGCGCCCGCCTTGCGGCGGCACCGACGCCACGGTCCCTTCGAGGATCTTCAGCAGCGCCTGCTGCACGCCCTCCCCGGAGACATCGCGGGTGATCGACGGGTTGTCGGCCTTGCGGGCGATCTTGTCGACCTCGTCGATGTAGATGATTCCGGTCTCGGCGCGCTTGACGTCGAAGTCGGCGGCCTGAATCAGCTTGAGCAGGATGTTCTCGACGTCCTCGCCGACATACCCGGCCTCGGTCAGCGCCGTTGCATCCGCGATGGCGAACGGCACGTTCAGGATCCTGGCGAGCGTCTGCGCCAGCAGCGTCTTGCCGCAGCCCGTCGGGCCGAGCAGCAGGATGTTGCTCTTTTGCAGCTCGATGTCGGATTCCCCGGCCGACATCATCTGCACGCGCTTGTAATGGTTGTAGACCGCGACCGACAGCGTGCGCTTGGCCTCGACCTGTCCGACGACGTACTCGTTGAGGACGTCGTAGATCTCCTGCGGGCGTGGCAGCGTCTCGAGATCGAACGCGACCGGTGTGGTCAGCTCCTCATCGATGATCTCGTTGCACAGGTCGATGCACTCGTCGCAGATGTACACGCCGGGCCCGGCGATGAGCTTCTTGACCTGACGCTGCGACTTGCCGCAGAAACTGCACAGCAGCTGATCATTCGCATCGGAAGACTTGGCCATCTAAAACCCCGTCATGACGTGGGCACCCTCGCACTAGTGCGAGGTGATCACCCGATCGACGATGCCGTAGTTCACCGCTTCTTCTGCGCTCATGAAGTAGTCGCGCTCGGTGTCCTTGCTGACCTTTTCGAGCGACTGGCCGGTGTTCTGGGCCAGGATCTCATCGAGTGTCTTGCGCAGCTGGATGATCTCGCGGGCGTGGATCTCGATGTCCGTCGCCTGACCGGAAAACCCACTGGAGACCTGGTGGATCAGGATCTTGGCGTTGGGTAGCGCCATGCGCTTGCCCTTCGCACCGCCTGCCAACAGGAACGCCCCCATGCTCATCGCGATGCCGACGCAGATCGTCTGTACGTCGGGCTTGATGAACTGCATGGTGTCGTAGATGGCCAGCCCCGCATACACCGATCCGCCGGGGGAGTTGATGTAGATCGAGATGTCCT
>Ga0307373_10005898_pt1 | contig 19734 bp, 15 predicted proteins | sample OX2MG_FD_202534 | JGI IMG/M metagenome (GOLD analysis project Ga0307373, IMG submission 202534) | Soil microbial communities from Risofladan, Vaasa, Finland - OX-2 | ecosystem: Environmental > Terrestrial > Soil > Coastal area > Acid sulfate soil | place: Finland: Risofladan, Vaasa | collected...
CATGGTTTCATAGGCGCTCTCGACATGACGGCGGAAGCGATCCGTATCGAAGAGCGGAAAGGTGTCGCGATTCCGGGCAAGCGTCGACTTGATCGCCGCGAGCCGGTTCTGGTCCTGCGCCAGCGCCTGCGCCAGCGCCGCGTAGTCCTCGAGTGAGCGCGCGATCAATTCCGGCAGCCCCACGGCGTCGAGCAGGCTGGCGGCGACGCGTCCCGCAAAGGTCGATCCGAGGCATGTCACGATCGGCACTCCCGCCCACAAGGCGTCGCTCGCCGTCGTGTGCGCATTGCAGGGGAGCGTGTCGAGGAACAGATCCGCGCAGCGGTGCCGCGCCAGGTGCTCTTCGAGCTTCATGCGCGGCGCAAAGATCAGCCGCTCCGGGGCGATGTGCCGTTTCTCCGCCTCGCGCCGCAGGTTGCGGACGGCCGCAGGATTGCCCTCCAACAGCCACAGCACGCTGCCCTCGACCTGGCGCAGAAGCCGCATCCACACGTCGAACACCGGCGGCGTGGTCTTGTAGTTGCTGTTGAACGAGCAGAACACGAACCCCGTCGCCGGCAATCCCAACGCCGCCCGCGACGGCGTGGGCTCGCCGATGCGCCGCTTGCGGTCGTTCACCTGGTAGCTGTCGGGCAGATAGACGACCTTCTCGGCATAATGCCGTTGATCTTCTTCCGGGATGACCCACCGGTCGGCGAGGATGTAGTCGATGTAGTCCGCGCCCATCGTGCCGGGATAGCCGAGAAAGTTGACCTGGATCGGGGCCGGACGCAGGGCGAAGATGCCGGTGCGCGCATAGGTCGTGAACCCATTGAGATCGACCGCGATGTCGATTGCCATCTCGCGCAACAGGCCGGCCACCGTGCGGTCGCTCTGCTGGCGCACGTCGATGAACCGGTCGAAGGCCGCCTCGAGCCGCGTGCGCATGTCCCCGGGCCGCGCCGGGCCATAGGAGACGGCGATCGACTCGAAGCGTTTCCGGTCGTGCAGCTCGAACAGCCCCGCCGTCAGATTCGCCATCGCATGATCACGAAAATCGGCCGAGACATACGCGATGCGGATACGGTCGTGGCCGTAGCGCTCGCCGCGCCAGACGGGCGACGCCGAGGCGGGGCAGTTGTCCTGAACCCAGATCTGCGCACATTGCAGCTGATCGGCCGGCGATGGGGAGACGGCAAGAAACTCGAACGGCAGGATGGTTCGCCTGCCCGACCGCACATCGGCCGTGACGCGCGCCACGTCCCGATCGAACGAGTGCCAATCGCAGCAGTGCATCCTCGAAGCGAGAAGTCTTCCTCTTGCATAGTCGCGATCGGGATCCATACCGAGCAAACGATGGAAGTCCTTGGCCGCCTCCTCGTAGCGCTGCAGCCACATCAGCGTCGCGCCGCGATTGTTCAGCGCGTCGACAGAGCCGGGCCTGAGCGCCAGCGTTCGGTCATAGCTGGCCAGCGCCTCTTCATGGCGCTTGAGGCCATTCAAGGCGTTGCCGCGATTGTTGAGTGCCTCGGCGAAGCTGGGCCTGATCCCCAGCGCGCGGTTGCAGCTGGCGAGCGCCTCCTCGTGGCGCCTGAGGTCGTTCAAGGCATTGCTGCGGTCGCTCAGCGCCTCGGCCGAGCCGGGATTGATCGCCAATACGCGGTCATAGCTGGCGAGCGCCTCCTCATGGCGCTTGAGGTCATTCAAGGCATTGCCGCGGATATTGTGGGCCACGGCAAAGTCCGGGTTGATCGCCAGCGCACGGTCGCAGCTCGCCAGCGCCTCCTGATGACGCTTGAGGCCGTTCAAAGCAATGCCGAGGCTTGTCTGTGCCGGCGCAGACTTCGGATTTGCCTTCAGGGCCTGAGCGATGAGCCGTATCGCGGCGTCGTAATGCTGCCTCTGGATTTCGATCACGCCCAACAAATGCAGCGCGTCGAAGTGATCGGGCACCCGGCTGAGGATGGTTCTGTATAGGAACTCCGCTTGCGCGAGCTGCCGTCGTTGATGGAACGCCTGCGCCTTTTGCAGCGTGATCGCAATGTCAGGTGATTGCGGCGGCATCGCCGGCAAGAGCCTATCGGGTGCGCGACGCCCTTTGCCCTTGCGCATCGCGCGGCCGCCGGCTTCGACGATCTCCGCCTGTTACTTCCCTCGCTTGAGCTTCGCGCCGAGCCGCGGAAAGACCTTGAGCGCGTTGCCCTCGAAGATTTTCTGCTTGTCGGCGGCGGCGATCTTGAGCGCGTCGACATAGCGCTTGGTGTCGTCGAAATGGTGGCCGGTCTCCGGGTCGATGCCGCGGACGGCGCCGACCATCTCCGAGGCGAAGAGAATGTTCTCGATCGGCACGACGCGGGTGAGCAGCTCGATCCCGGGCAGGTGATAGACGCAGGTATCGAAATAGACGTTGTTCAGCAGCAGCTCCTTGAACGGCGGCCGCTTCATGTCCTGTGCCAGGCCGCGATAGCGGCCCCAGTGGAACGGCGCCGCGCCGCCGCCGTGCGGAATAATGAAACGCAGCGTCGGGAAATCCTTGAAGATGTCCGAGGTCAGGAACTGCATGAAGGCGGTGGTGTCGCCGTTGATGTAATGCGCGCCGGTGGCGTGGAAGTTGGGATTGCACGACGCGCTGACATGGACCATGGCCGGCACGTCGAGCTCGACCATCTTCTCGTAGAGCGGATACCACCACTTCTTGTCGGTGATCGGCGGGTCCGTCCAATACCCGCCCGACGGGTCGGGGTTGAGGTTGCAGCCGACGAAGCCCAGCTCGTTGACGCAGCGCTCGAGCTCCTGGATGCAGTTCGATGCCGCAGGCGGCACGCCCGGCGTCTGCGGCAGCATGCACACGCCGATGAAGTTTTCGGGGAAGAGCGTGCAGACGCGGTAGATGAGGTCGTTGCACGCCACCGACCATTCGGCGCTGGTCTGGGCATTGCCGAGATGGTGCGACATGCCGGCCGCGCGCGGCGAGAAGATGGTGAGGTCGGTGCCGCGCTCGCGCTGCAGCTTGAGCTGCGCGCCCTCGATGCTCTCGCGGATCTGGGCGTCGGTGATGGTGGGCCGCGGAATGCGCTGGGACGGATCGTCGAGCGCGGCGATCTGGCGCTGGCGCCAGCCCTCGTGCTCCTTGGGCGACGTGGTGTAGTGCCCATGACAGTCGATGATCATGCGGTCCTCCCTCGCGAGACGGGGCCGATGCTATGGATCGGCGCGCCGCCTGTCAAAGCCTGCGCGCCGCCCGGCGCCCGGCTACAATGCGGCATGCGGTTCTGCTACGATGGCGGCCTTGGCACGGGCTCAAACCGCCGCAGGACCGGCGCATCGGAGGCAGAATGGCAGACATCCCGCGATTGAACGGCGTTATCCGCGCGCTCGAGCAGGGCCAGGCGTTCACCGCCTTCGCCACCGCCGATGTCGATGTCGCGCTCGCCTACAGCACGGCGAAATACGACGGCATCGTCTACGAGATGGAGCACAATCCCTGGGACGTGCGCGCGCTTCGCGACTGTCTCCAATACATGCTGAACCGGCGGCAGATCGCCGTCTCGGGCTCGCTCGCGCCCGGCGTGACGCCGATGGTGCGCATCCCGCCCAACGGCGACGAGAAGAACCAGTTCTTCGCCAAGCAGGCGCTCGATCTCGGCGCCTACGGCATCGTCTGGCCGCATATCAGCACCGTGGAGCAGGCCTATAACGCGGTCGCGTCCTGCCGCTATCCGCGCCTCAAGACCGCGCCGCTCTACGAGCCGGCCGGCGTGCGCGGCGACGGGCCGACGGCGGCGGTGCGCTATTGGGGCGTGACGCAGCCCGAATACTATCAGCGCGCCGATGTCTGGCCGCTCAACCCCCAGGGCGAGATCCTGGTGATCCTCATGATCGAGGACACGGTCGGCATCGCCAATCTCCGCGACATGCTGAAGAACGTGCCGGGGATCGGCGTCGTGCTCATCGGCGAGGGCGATCTCAGCCAGGAGCTGGGCTATCCGCGCCAGTACGAGCACCCGACCGTGCTCGAGGCCATGGCCCAGGTGGTGCGCACCTGCAAGGAGTGCAACGTCCCGGTCGGGCATCCCCATGTCGATGCCCGCAACGTCGAACGCATTCTCGGCGAAGGCTACCGCTTCCTCATGGCCGCGCCGGTACGCAGCTATGCCGCGCTCGAGAAGGGCCTGCAGCTCGCCGGCCGCGCCAAGGCCTAGGCACGCGCGGCTCAGTCGCGGTAGGACGGGTCCTTGCGGTCGAGCCAGCGCAGCATCGCCTGCCATTCGTCCCGGCGCGCGTGCTTGGCGGCAAGGGCCTCGAATTGCCGGGCGGTGCGCTCGCACACCTCGGGCAGCGGTTCGTTGAGCTCTTCGCCGGCGGCGAGAATGCGGAGCTGAGTTTCGGCGGCCATGATGAGCGAGCGCAGCCGCAGCGCCGCATCGGCGACCGTGTCGGAGCAGGTCAGCACGCCGTGATTGCGCAGGATCAAGGTCTTGTGCGGGCCGAGATTGGCGGCAAGCCGCTCGCGCTCGCCGATATCGAGCGCGATGCCCTCGAAATCGTGGTAGCCGACGCGGTTGTAGAAAGTCATCGCCTCCTGGCAGAGACACCTTAATCCGCCCTTCAACGCCGCGATGGCGACGCCGGGATCGCTGTGGACATGCATGACGGCGTTGACGTCGGGGCGCGCGCGATAGACCGCCGAGTGGATGGTGAAGCCGGCGGCATTGACGCCCTGGTCGCGGTCGACCGGCGCGCCGTCCTGATCGACCCTGATGAGATTGGACGCGGTCACCTCCTCGAACATCAGTTCGTGGGGCTTGATGAGGAAGTGGCTCGGCTGGTCCGGCACGCGCGCCGTCAGGTGGTTGAAGATGAGGTCGGTCCAGCCGTTGATCTCGGCCATGCGGTGCGCCGCGGCGAGATCGACGCGCACGGCCCATTCCGCGGCCGAGACCGAATTGCGGGGATAGGCCGTGCCGTGCATCGGCTTCGCGTCGTCCATGCCGGGGTCCTCCTGCGCCGCGGCCGTGCCGCCGCGCGCCGGCGAGGATATGGCGGTTCCGCGTGCCGCTCAAGAATGGTGCGGCCGCAGGTCCGAACGGGGTCCTTGCGACGGCGTGCGGCGACGGTTAGGTTTTGCGGAACCACGAGGAGGAAACCATGGCAGCCGAGCCCGCAAACTGGACCACCGTTCCGGCCGATTATCGCGGCGATGCGCTGGTGGCATCGATGGCGCTGGGCGGCGTCGATCACATCTTCTTCACCTCGGGGTCGGAGCTCGCCTTCTACCAGGAATCGCTCGCCAAGGCGCGCTACCACAATCGCCCGGTGCCGCGGCTCATCACCGTGACGCATGAGCATGTCAGCCTGAACGCCGCGTTGGGCTATGCCGCGGTCAGCGGCAAGACCCCGGCCACCGCCGCCCATGTCGATGTCGGGACCCAGCATTACGGCTGCGCCGTCCATACCGCGTGGCGCAGCGGCCTGCCGGTGCTGATCACGGCGGGCGCCGCGCCTTCGGCCTATCCGGGCAGCATGATCGGCTCGCGCGAGGAGGGCGCGCATCTCTGGGCGCAGCAGGTGGTCGACCAGAACAGCATCGTCCGGCAATACACCAAGTGGGACAAGCGGCTCGAGTACCAGGACAATCCTGGCCTGATGGTGAGCCGGGCGCTGCAGGTGGCGAAGTCCGAGCCGTGCGGCCCGGTCTATATGAGCCTGCCGCGCGAGATCATCCTGCTGCCGATGAACGAGGCCAAGTTTCCGACCGTGGATCAGCTCGGCGTGCCGCGCCCGCCCGCGCTGGACTCCGACAGCGCACGCGAGATCGCCGAGCGCCTGATCAAGGCGCGCAATCCCTTCGTCGTCGTCGCGGCCTCGGGCAAGAACCCCGAGACCGTGCCGGCGCTCGTGCAATTGTGCGAGCTCCTGGGCCTGCCGGTGGTGGATGCCGCCGGGCGGCTTTATGGCTCGTTCCCGATGAACCATCCGCTGTTCCAGGGCACGGTGAGCCTCAAGGACGCGGACGCGGTGCTGGTGCTCGAGGCGAACGTGCCGTGGATGCCGGGGCCGAACGCGCCCGGCCCCGATGCGTGGATCGCTGTGGTCGATCACGATCCCGCCAAGCTGCGCTATCCGACCTACGAATTCACCGCCCAGGTGCGGCTGCTGGCGAGCCCGCTGCTCGCGATCCGCGCCATCACCGCGGCGGCGGAAAAGCTCCTCGGCGCGAGCGACCGCAGCCGCGCCGCCGACCGGGCGCAGAAATGGGGCGATGCCGCGCGCGCGCAGCGGCGCAAGGTCGAGGAGGAGGCGCAGGCCAAGGGCAAGAGCACGCCGATCGATCCGACCTGGACCAGCTATCAGCTCGCCCAGGCGCTCGACGACAATTGCATCGTCATCGACGATTCCATGCCGTCGCCGCGCCTCAACACCTTCCTGTCGGTGTCGAAGCCGGGCTCCTATTTCCACAACCCCGGCAGCAGCGGCGGCTGGGGACCGGGCGCCGCCTTGGGCGCCAAGATCGCCGCGCCCGACCGCGACGTCGTGCTCGCCAGCGGCGACGGGTTCTGGCAGTTCGGCGTGTCCAACGCCGCGATCTGGTCGGCGGCGCATCACCGCGCGCCGTTCCTCGCCGTGGTGTTCCAGAACCGCAGCTACACCACCGGCACGATCGGCGTCACCAACGCGTTCGGCAAGGACAGCTTCGCGAAGAAGTACGATTACGAGGGCGGCTATTTCGATCCGCCGATCGACTTCGCCAAGGAAGCCGAGGCGGCGGGCGCCTACGGCGAGAACGTGCGCGACCCGGCCGAGGTCGGCCCGGCGATCCGCCGCGGCCTGGCGCAGACCCGCCGCGGCACGCCGGCCGTCATCGCGGTGTGGCAGCCGCGCCTTCTGCACACCGACTGAAGGCGAAGGCGCGGCGCCGTCCGCGTCTCAGTTCTTGGCGCCGCAGCGCCGCGCCCAGTATTCCCAGGCGCGCGAGGTCGGCCCGTGCACGAGTTGCGACATCTCGGCGATCTCGCCGGGGGAGAGATAGGTCGGATCGCCGAAGCGCATCGCCTCGGCTTGTAGCCGCGCGTTGACCTTGAGATAGACCGAGGTGTGGACCGCGTCGTAGACCGAGAGCCCGGCGACGGCACAGCCGTGGCCGCGCATCAGCACGACCCGGTTCGGGCCCAGCGCCTGGGCGAGGTCGCGGCCATGGTCGAGCGTCGTCACCAGCATGTTGGTGTCGCCGAACTTGGTGCGGATGTCCCAGACCGGGATCTCGGCGCCGATCGCGGCGGCGGTGTGCAGAATGGGGCGCAGCTTCGCACCCTTGCTGACGCCGAACGGGATCAGGTCATAGGCGTGGTTGTGCACCACCGAATTGATCTCGGGCCGGAGGCGGTAGATGCAGCCGTGGATCGGGCGCTCGGTGTACATGGCGCGGCCGCGCTGGTCGATCGGGTTGCAGTCGAGGTCGTATTCGATGATGTCCTCGACCGAGACCAGCTCCGGGCTGCGCGAGCCCGACAGGAAGAACCGGTCGGGCCGGTCGGGGTGGCGGAAGCTGATATGGCCATAGGCATCCACCACATCCTCGTGCGCGAGAATCCGGTTGGCGACCACCAGATCGTGCAGCAGGTCTTGCAAGGCGCTCATCCGCCCCCTCCTCAGCGATTGCGTTCGGCGCCTTCCCTAGCACAGACGGCTCATCGTGGCACGCGGTTGATCATGCCGGCGATGTCGCCGGCGAGGAAATGGCGCAGATTGGTCTCGATGATCGGGAACGCCTTGTCGAAATAGGTCTCGTTGAAGCCGGCGATGTGCGGGGTGATGATGAGGTTGTCGAGGCCCCAGAAGGGATGCGCGGGCGGCAGCGGCTCGGCGGCGAACACGTCGAGCATCGCCCCGCCGATGCGGCGCTCCGCCAGCGCCGCCTGCAGCGCGGTCTCGTCGACGATGCCGCCGCGGGCGAGGTTGATGAGGAACGCCGATGGCTTCATCGCCGCCAGCACCGCCGCATCGACGATGTGATGCGTCGCCGCCGAATAGGGCGTCAGCAGGACGAGGTAATCGAGTTCCGGCACGACGGCGCGCAACTCGCCGCGCGGCTCCATCCGGTCGAAGCCCGGAACCGGGCGCGGCGCCGCGGTGATGCCCACGACCGTCATGCCGAACGCCTTGCAGCGCGGCGCCAGCGCCGCGGCGATCGCGCCGACGCCGAGGATGCCGACGCTCTTGCCGTCCATCACCTTGACCGTCCAGCGCTCCCAGGCGTGGCGCTGCTGCGCGCGCAAGCTGCGCGGCAGGTCGCGCGTCAGGGCGAGCATCGCCAGGAACGCGGCCTCCGACATGGCCGCGCCATAGATGCCGTGCATGCTGGTGACGATCACCTCGCGCCGCAGCGACGGCAGGTCGATGATGTTGTCGAGCCCGGCGCCGAGCCCCTGAATCCAGCGCAGCCGCGCCGCGCCGCCGACCAGGCGGTCGGCGTCGGGACCGAGCGGCGGGCCGAAACTCATCAGCACGTCCGCCTCCGCCAGCAGCGGCGCGAGTTTCCGGTGATGGTCGATGACCGTGACGTTCACCGGGAAACGCTCGCCGAGGAAGCGCGCGAAGCGCTGCCGCGTCTCCTCCGGCAGCGTCAGCAGTACGACCACATTCGTCATCTGGCAGCCTCATCCGGTTCGGTCTCGGGCGGCGCCACCGCGTGGATCATCGACGATCGCGCCCGCGCCGGGCTATCCTAGCAGCGCGGATGCGACCCGAACGAGGTCCCGATGAACGATAGAGTGATCACCGCTCCGCGCTCCGCCGCGAAGCCGGCCGCGCGGCCCTCGCGCGAGGAGCTGCTGGAGCGCGCGGCGGCGCTGGTGCCGGTGCTGCGCGAGCGCGCGGCGACGGCCGAGGCGCTGCGGCATTGTCCGGCCGAGACCGTGGCCGATCTGCACGCGCGCGGTCTCCTGCGCATCTGCCAGCCGGCGCGCTATGGCGGCTATGAGCATGGCTGGGACGTGCTGTGCGAGGTGAGCCAGGTTCTCGCCCGGGGCTGCGCCTCGCAGGCGTGGGTCGGCAACATCTACAACGACCACTCCCAGATGCTCGGAATGTTCGATATCCGCGCCCAGGACGATGTCTGGGGCGACAATCCCGACGCGCGGCTTTCCGCTGCGATCGAGCCCGTCGGCAAGGCGCGACCCGTCGCCGGCGGCGTCGTCTATTCCGGCCGCCACCGCTATTCGAGCGGCATCGATCACGTCCATTGGGTGCTGTGCGGCGGCCACATGCATGAGGACGGCAAGGCGCCGCGGCGCTGCTTCTTCCTCGTCCCCAAGGCCGCGGCAACGGTGATCGACGACTGGCATGTGATCGGCCTCGCCGGTACCGGCAGCAAGAGCTTCGCGGTCGAGGACCTGTTCGTGCCGGCCCATCGCATCCTCGACGGCGACGCCTCGGACGAGGGAACCGGGCCGGGCACGGACGTGAACACGGCGCCGGTCTTCCGCATACCGCGGCACGACATTGCGGGCACCGGATTTGCCGCGATCGCCGTCGGCGTGGCCGAGGGCTTCATCGAGGAATATCTCGCTTATACGAGGACGCGGACGTCGCGCGGCGAGGCGGTGGCGCAGCTCATGGGCACGCAGATCGGCCTCGGCCACGCCGCGATCGAGGTGCGCGCGGCGCAGCAGATCTGCATCGACGGCGCGCGCCAGGCGATGGCGGTGCTGGCGCGCGGCGAGCGTCTGTCGCGCCGGCAGCGCCAGCATACGCGCCTTGCGTCGTCCTACGCCGCCCAGCTCGCGCTCGCCGCGGTGCAGCGCCTGTTCAACGCCGCTGGCGGCCGCGCGCTCTTCACCGACAACGCGATGCAGCGCCTGATGCGCGACCTCTACGCGGTCGCCGCGCATCGCGGCCTCGCCTGGGATGCCGCCGCCGCGGGCTATGGCGCCATCCTGCTCGGCTCCGACGGCGCCGCGCCATGACCGCGGCCGCGCGGCCGGCGGCGCTTGCCGGCCTCAACGTCGTCGATCTGACGCGGGTGCGGGCCGGCCCGACATGCGTGCGCCAGCTCGCCGATTGGGGCGCGAGCGTCATCAAGGTCGAGATGCGCGAAAGCGACCCGGCCACCAGCAGCCAGGCCGATTTCGCCGCCCGCCACGATCCCGATTTCCAGAACCTGCACCGCAACAAGCGCTCGATCGCGATCGATCTCAAGCACCCGGACGGCGCCGCGATCTTCCGCCGCCTGGTCGAACGCGCCGACGTGGTGGTCGAGAATTATCGCCCCGACGTGAAGCATCGCCTCGGCATCGACTACGGAACGCTCCAGGCGATCAACCGGCGGCTCGTCTATGCCAGCATTTCCGGCTTCGGCCAGGACGGGCCGTACAAGGACCGGCCGGGCGTCGATCAGATCGCCCAGGGCATGTCGGGACTGATGTCGGTGACCGGCGAGCCCGGGCGCGGGCCGATGCGCACCGGCATCGCGCTGGCCGATCTCTCGGCCGGCATCTTCGCTGCCTTCGGCATCATGGCCGCGCTCTACGAGCGCCAGCGCTCCGGCGAGGGCCAGCGGGTCGAGACCTCGCTGTTGCAGGCGCAGATCTTCATGCTCGATTTCCAGGGCGCGCGCTATCTGATGAAGGGCGAGGTGCCGGGCCAGGTCGGCAACGACCATCCGACCGGCGCACCCACCGGCACCTACCGCACGCGCGACGGCTATATCAACATCGCGCCGACCCCGCCGATGTGGCGCCGGTTCTGCGCCGCGATCGGGCGGCCGGACCTGATCGACCATCCCGACTACGCGACCGCGGCGGCGCGGCGCAAGAACCGCGCCAGCCTCAACGCGCTGGTCGAGGCGATCACGGTCGAGGCGGATTCCGCGGCGCTGATCGACACGCTCAACGCCGCCGGCATTCCCTGCGGCCCGATCTATTCGATCGACCAGGCCTTCGCCGACCCGCAGGTGCGCCATCTCGGCATCGCGCAACAGGTCGCGTCGGCGAGCCTCGGTCCGATCACGCTGCTCGGGCAGCCGGTATCGTTGAGCCGCACGCCGAGCCGGCTCGCCACGGCCGCGCCGGAATATGGCGAGCACGGCGACGCGATCCTCGCCGAGCTTGGCTACGACGCGGCGGCAATCGCCGCGTTCCGCCGCGCCGGCGCGATCTGAGGGGCCGGACGCGCTATGCCGCGTCCGGCTTGGCGATGACGCGGTTGCGCAGCGTGCCGATGCCGGGGGATTTGACCTCGACCGTGTCGCCGGGCTTGAGGAAGCGCTCGGCCGAGGGCGTGCCGTCCGCCAGCAGCGGGCTCGAATCGGCGGCGGTGCCGGCAGCGGTGCCGCCGCTGATGATGTCGCCCGGATAGAAGGTGAGGTCGCACGACAGGAACTCGAGATACTCGCCGAACGAGAACACCATGTCGCGCGTGTTGAAGTATTGCCGGCGCTCGCCGTTGACGAGGGTCTCGACCTGGAGGTCGAGCGGGTCGAGCTCGCCCACGACGATGCACGGGCCGAGCGAGACCGAGGTGTCGAAATTCTTTTGCATCGCAAAGCGCAGCGGCCCCGGCTCGGGCGCGCCGCGGATGCTCCAGTCATTCACCAGCGTCACGCCCCAGACATGCGATTTGAGATCGCCTTGCTTGAGGTCCTTGCCCGCCTTGGCGATCACGATCGCGGCCTCGCCTTCGTAGTCGAGCCGGCGCGCGCGGGCGGGATAGATCACCTCGCCCTCGGGATCGAGCGCCTCGCGCCCCACCTTCCAGAAGCCCCAGATGCCGGTCTTGCGGATCTCGTCGCGCGCATTGCCGGAAAAGGCGCGCATCTCGCCGCGCGCGGCGGCGCGCTTGGCCATCGCCTCGGCATGATCGGCGAAATTGCCGCCGGCCATGGCGATCCGCGCGGCCTCGGGGCGCGGCGCGTGCAGAATCGCCTCGCTGGCGATGTGGATGATCTGCTCGCCGCGCGTGCCCTGCTGGTCGTGCACGTCGCCGAAGAGGTAATCGACCGCCTTCTGCGTCTGCTCGAGCGCGCGCGGACCGGCCGCGATGAAGCGCGCGAGATCGGGCGGCGCGAGCGCGGCGGCCAACGCGCGCGGATGGGGTTCGCCCTGGCGCTCGTAGAGGAACTTGGCAACCGCGTAGGAGACGTCGACGATGGTCTCGTCGCGCAGGATGCCAACGCGCTTGTCCGGGCCGAACACGACGACTTTCATGGATTCCTCCTCGATTTCAGCGTTCAAGCCTGGCGTCGCCGCCGCCGTCTTGCCGCCTCGCGTCGGCGTCGACCCGGAGCTTTTGCGCGAGTCCCGCTCTGCGGTCAAGCCTCGCGCTCGGCCGGCGTCGGCCAACCATGCTCGAATTTCACCGTCTTCACCACTTCCTTGACCACGCCGCACATCGGCACGCTCACACGCATGCGGTCGGCTTCGGCGAGGACGATGCGCATGTCCTTTTCCGCCCACGGCATCGGCGCTTCCTCAGGGCGGGTCTCGAGCGCCCAATTGCCGGCGCTGCTGTCGATCAGGGCCGCGCGCAGGCGTTCGCGATCGACGCCGAGCGTCGCGGCGAGCTTCAGACCCTCGTGATTGGCCGAGATGCAGGACCACAGGATGAGATTGTTGACCATCTTGCCGACCTGGCCCGCGCCCAGCGCACCGAGATGAAAAATGTCGTCGGCGAAGCTCGCAAGCGCCGGCCGGCATGCGGCGAAGACGTCTTCCTCGCCCCCGGCCATGACCAGAAGCTTGCCCGATTCAGCCGCGGGTTCGCCGCGCATCAGCGGCATGTCGATGAGCGCCACGGCGCCGCCGACGCGCTCGGCGAGCCGCACCATGGTGTGCGGCGCCACGGTCGAGGCGATGCCGACGATGAGGCCCGCCGGCGGACCGGCGGCAATGCCGTCGGCGCCGAACATGACCTGCTCGACCTCGGAATCGAAGCCAACCACGATGATGACGAAATCGCTCGCAGCGGCGAGCGCGCGCGGCGTCGGCGCGAGCGCGATGCCGGCAGAAGCCGCCGCCGCGCAGGCCGCGTCGCTGGCATCGTGGCCCGCCACGTGGAAGCCGGCGCCGGCGAGGTGGCGCGCCATCGGCAGCCCCATCTTGCCCAGCCCGACGATGCCGACGCGGCGAATGGCGGTAATGCTCATGATGCGGCCTCCCGGGTGATGACGCGGCCAGAATGCCGCGGTCGCGGGCGCCGCGACAAGGGTGCGCGCGCGGCGCAGCGTTGACACCCCGTCACCCCTATGCAGAATTGCCGCACGTGGCGCGCCGCCGAGGGAGTTCGCCGTGTTCCGTTCCGTCGATGCCCTGCTGCGGCCCAAGGTGATCGCCATCGTCGGCGCCACCGACCGGGGCGGCGATGGCTGGTCGAAGGCGATCTACGACAATCTCGGCCATTGCGGCTTTCCGGCCAAGGTCTATCTCGTCAATCCGCGCCGCGAAGAATTGTGGGGCGAGCGGGTCTATCCCAATTTCGCCGCCATCCCCGAGACGGTCGATCTCGCGCTCACCATCATTCCCGCGCCGTTCATTCCGGACACGCTCGCCGAAGGCGCCGCGAACGGGCTCAAATGCGCGCTCATCTATGCCGCGCGCTTCGGCGAGGGCGGCGACGCCGAGGGGGCGGCGCGCGCCGCCGCCGTGCGCGGCCTGTGCGCGCGCCATGGCTTGCGCGTGTCGGGCCCCAACTGCATGGGCTCGGTCGCGCTGCGCGAGAAGCTCCTGATGTATCCTGCCGCGCGGGTGCGGGCGCTGCCGGTGGGCCCGGTCGGCGTCGTGTTCCAGTCGGGCGGCACGTTCCAGTTCTGGTTGCAGCAGGCGGCAACGCGCGGGCTCGGATTCTCCTATGCCGTGTCGAGCGGCAACGAACTCGATCTCGATCTCGCCGACTACATCAACTTCCTGGTCGAGGACGAGCACACGACGATCATCGCCTGCATGGTCGAAGGCGTGCGCCGGCCGGACGCGTTCATGGCGGCGGCGGCAAAGGCGCTCGCCGCGAAGAAGCCGCTGCTCGTCCTCAAGCTCGGCCGCAGCGAGCGCGGCCGCGCTGCCGCGGCGAGCCATACCGGCGCGCTCGCCGGCGACGACCAGGTCTTCGATGCGGTGTGCCGCCGCTATGGCGTGCTGCGCTGCCCGACGCTCGACGATCTCATCGAGGGATGCCTCGCCTTCAGCGCCGGGCGTCTGCCGCGCGGGCGGCGGATCGCCATCGCCGGGTATTCCGGCGGCGCCAAGGGCCTGCTGCTCGATTACGCGAGCCAGGAGGGGGCGGAGCTTGCGGTGCTCGCGCCCGCGACCGCGGCCGCGCTTGGCCCCCGCATCGATCCGGGGCTGCCGCCCGAGAACCCGCTCGATGTCGGCGCGACGACCGGCGTGCAGGCGCAAAAATTCAGCGCGATCTGCCGCATCATCGTCGCCGATCCCGCGGTCGATCTTCTCATCATCCAGGGCCAATTGCCGTTCACGGCGGAAGAGAATTATTCGCCCGCTCCGTTCCTCGATGTCATGGCGGCGACGGAGAAGCCGGTCATCGCCTATGGCCGCACCGCGCAGAACGTCACCGAGCCGGGCCGCGACTTCCAGCGCAAGGTCGGCGTGCCCTTCATCCAGGGCCTGCCCGAGACCGTGCGCGCCGCGCAGAACCTCGTTCGCTATGCCGAGGCGGTGGCCGCGGGCGTGGCGCCGATCGCGCCGCCCGGCGGCACGGCGGCATCGCTCGACGGCGCCGCGTTCGCCCGGCTCCTGGCCGCGCATGGGCTGAGCGAGCCCAAGAGTGCGTCCGCGCGAACGCCGAACGACGCGGCGCAGGCGGCCGGTTCGATCGGGTTTCCGGTCGCCTTGAAGCTGCAATCGGTCGATCCGCTGCACAAGACCGAGCTGGGCGGGGTCGCGCTCGGGCTGGGCGATGCGGCGGCGGTGCGCGGCGCGGCCGAGGCGATGCTGCGCGCCATCGCAGGCCGCGCCGAGGCCGCAGCGGTCACGGGCTTCCTGGTGCAGGAGATGGTCCAAGGCGTCGAGATGATCGTCGGCGTGCGCGAGGATCCGCTCTATGGTCCCTTCATGGTGGCGGGGCTGGGCGGCGTTCTGGTCGAGGTGCTGCACGACGTCGCGATCCGTCTCCTTCCGGTCGACGAGGCGGAGGCGGGCGCGATGCTGCGCGCGCTCAAGGGTGCGCCGCTGCTCGGTGCGTTCCGTGGCCGCCCGGCCCGGGACGTGGCGGCGCTGACGCGGGCGATGGCGGGCCTGTCGCGGCTCTTTCTCGAGCACCGCCCGTTCCTGCGCGATCTCGAGATCAATCCGCTGATGGTGCTCGCCGAAGGCCAGGGCGTGCGCGCGGTCGATGTCCGGCCGGTGAGGAGATGAGCCGATGGACGGCATGAATTTCGAGCTGCCGGAAGAACTCCGCATTCTCAAGGACGCGGTGCGGCGCTTCGTCGACCGGGAGCTGATCCCGATCGAGCGAACCGCCTGCGACGGGCCCAAGCTCAAGCCCGACATCCGCCGGCATCTCGAGGTGAAGGCGCGCGAGCTCGGCCTCGCCCAGTACGACGTGCCGCGCGCGTATGGCGGGTTGGGCCTCGGCCTCCTCGCCAAGGTGGTGGTGTGGTCGGAGATCGCGCGGAGCATCGCGCTGCCGTCGCGCGCTGCCGAGATCTTCGGCCCCAATGTCAGCCCGATCCTCTATCACCTCGATCCCGAGCAGAAGGAGCGTTATCTCCTGCCGACGATCCGCGGCGAGCTCAAATGGTGCTTCGCCCAGACCGAGCCCGATGCCGGCGGCGATCCGGGCGGCATGCGCACGACCGCGACGCGCGCCGGCGACCATTACGTCATCACCGGCATGAAGCGCTTCATCACCGGCGCCGACGAGGCCGATTACGCCCAGGTCTTCGCCGCGACCGACCGCGCCAAGGGCTCGCATGGCGGCATCTCGGCCTTCATCGTCGACATGAAGGCGCCGGGGGTGAAGCTCCTGCGCGCGCAGCAGACGATGATGGACGACCGCCCGTGGGAGATCGCGTTCGAGGACGTGAAGGTTCCGGTCTCGAACCGCATCGGCGCCGAGGGCGACGGCTTCAAGCATGCGCAGAACTGGATCAATGCCGGCCGCGTCCGCCACGGCGCGCGCGGCATCGGCGTGATCGAGCGCTGCCTCGAGCTCGCCACCAGCTATGCCAAGCAGCGCGTGACCTTCGGGCGGCCCTTGGCCGATCGCCAGGCGGTGCAGTGGATGCTGGTCGATTCCTACATGGAGCTGCACATGCTGCGGCTCATGGTCCATCACGCGGCGTGGAAATACGACCAGGGCGAGGACATAAGGACCGAGGCCTACATGGCCAAGATCTTCGGCGACACCAAATCCTTCATCGCCGCCGACCGCTGCATGGAAATCCACGGCGGCATCGGCCTCACCACCGACCTCCCGATCGAGAAGTTCTGGCGCAACCAGCGCAGCTTCATGATCACCGAGGGACCGATCGAGATTCTCAAGATGACGCTGGCGCGGCACGTGCTGCGCAGCTTCGCATGACCGACGAATGACGGGAGACGCCGAGATGACCGACTACAACTACGAATGCGTGAAGGTGGAGATCAAGGACGGCATCGGCTGGGCGATCATGAACCGGCCGGAGAAGCGCAACGCGATGAGCCCGCAGCTCCATTACGATATGGACGACGCGCTCGCGAATCTCGAGGTCGATCCGGCGGTGAAGGCGGTCGTGGTCACCGGCGCCGGCGGCAATTTCAGCGCCGGCCAGGACCTGCGCAAATTCTTCCGCGAGCTCGAGGGCAATCCGCGCGAGCGCAAGCGGGCGGCCGAGGCGGCGAACCGCTGGCGCTGGCAGCGGCTCTACAATTTCGACAAGCCGACCATCGCCATGGTGCACGGCTATTGCGTCGGCGGCGCCTTCATGCAGCTGCTCGGCTGCGATTTCGCCGTCGCCGCGGAAAACGCGACTTTCTCGCTGTCGGAAATCAACTGGGGCATCCTGCCCGGCGCGCTGGTGTCCAAGGTGGTGGCCGACATGGTGCTGCCGCGCCATGCGCTCTATTACGCCTGCCTCGGCAAGCCGTTCGACGGCACGGAGGCGGCGCGCATCGGCATGATCAATTTCGCCGTGCCCGCGGCCGAGCTCGAGGCGGCGACGATCGAACTCGCCGGCGAGCTGATGAAGAAGAGCCCCAACGTGCTCCGCGCCACCAAGCAGGCGATCAAGCACGTGCGCACGATGGATTTCGACCAAGCCTACGACTATCTCGCCGAGAAGGGCAAGGCGATCCGGGTCGGCGACAAGGAGGATTCCTACAACACCGGCCTGAGCCAGTTCCTCGACGACAAGAGCTACAAGCCGACCTACGAGCCGTTCGCCCTCGGCCGGAAAAAGAAATAGCGCCGGCTCACGGCTTGCGGTCGGCCGTGGATTTCCAGCCGACCACCTGCATGAGGATGTTGACGGCCTGGCGGAAGGGCGGCGAGCCGACCGGGATGAGCGCGGCCTCGAGCGCCTCGAGAATCTCCTGCTCGCTGCAGCCGAGGCGAAGGGCGCGTTCCATGTGCGCCTTCACGCCCCACATCCGCGCCTGGCCGATCATCGCCCCGATCGCCACCAGCTCGCGGTATTTCGCCGCCAGCGCCTTGCCCTCGCGCGGCACGCCCTCGTGTAGCAGGCCGAGGCCCGAAAGCCGGTTATAGGCCTCGAGAAAGACCGGGTCCCGCTCGGCCAGATATTCCCATTCGGGATAGCTATACCCGCGCGCGGCGCCGAGGCGGCGGGCGGTCTCTTCCGGTTCTTCCTGCATGCGTTCCTCCATGATCGGGTGGCTTGGTCTTGGGCGGCCGCGGGCGCGCCCGGCCGGCGGTGGCGCCTGACAGCGCCCGCACGACGCCGGCCGATTTCCCGACCCAGCCGAATATGCCGCCCTGGGCCTTGATCATCGCCAAGGCCGCGGCGTGGAAGTCGGGGAAATACGAGCCGACGCAATCCTCGAGCACGAGGCAGTCATAGCCGCGGTCATTGGCCTCGCGCACGGTCGTGTTGACGCAGACCTCGGTGGTGACGCCGCAGACGACGAGCTGGCCGATGCCGCGGCTCTTGAGGATGGCGTCGAGGTCGGTGGCGAAGAACGCGCCCTTGCCCGGCTTGTCGATGACGGGCTCGCCGGCGCGCGGCTGCAATTCGTCGACGATGTCGTGGCCGTATTCGCCGCGCACCAGGATGCGCCCCATCGGCCCCATGTCGCCAATGCCGCGCTTCAGCCGGCCGCGGCGCCGCTTGGCGGGCGCGAGATCGGACAGGTCGGGGCGATGGCCCTCGCGGGTGTGAATGACCAGCATCCCCGCGGCGCGCGCCGCCGCGAGCACGCGCCGCGTCGGGCCGAGCGTGCGGCGCAGCAGTGCGACATCGTTGCCGAGCGCCGCGCCGAACCCGCCCGGCTCGAGGAAGTCGCGCTGCATGTCGATGACGACGAGGGCGGCGCCTTCCGGCTCGAACGCGAACGGATAGGGTTCTGCCGCGATCGCACGTGTCATGTCATCCCTCTCTTGCCCGCGCCTTGCCGCAGTATCGCACGCAGGCAACGGAACGACCACGGCCACGCCGCCCATTTCTTAGGCAGTGCGCCGCGCACGATGGCGAATTTACGGGCACTGCGCCGCCGCTTGCGGCACGGAGACGGCGACAGCCAGCCGCGCGGCGAGCGCGGCGAGCCGGCGGTCGGCGAAGGCCGGCGCCATCACCGTCACGCCGAAGGGCGCGCCGTCGCGGCGAAATCCTGCCGGAATGGCGAGTGCCGCGAGGTCGAGCAGATTGACGAAATTGGTGTAGCGGCCGAGCTGGACGTTCCGGCCGAAGGGATCGGCGGCAATCTCGGCGGGCGTGAAGATCGTTCCGGCGGTGGGCAGGAACAGAATGTCGACCGCGCGCCACACCGCCTCGGTCTCGCGCCGCAGCGCCGCCAGCGCATAGGACGCACGAAATGCGTCGAGCGCGCTGAATTGGCGGCCGCGCTCGATGATCGTCCGCGTCATCGGCAGGAGCGCGTCCGGATCGCGCGCGAGCAGCGCCTCGGTCGCCTCGAGCCGTTCGGCGAGCCACGGACCGCTATAGAGCAGTTCGCTGACGCGGCGAAACGGCGCCAGCGGAATCTCGACCGCCACGCCGCCCGCGGCGCGACATCGCGCCACGGCCTCGCCATAGAGCCGCGCATAGTCGCCATCGCCGAAGAACTCGCGCTCGTCCGGCGCCGGCACGCCGAAGCGGAACGGCCCGGCCGCGTCCGGTACGGCGTCGCCGCAGGGTTGCGCGCGCGCGAACGGATCGGCGTCGTCAAAGCTTGCCGCGACCTCGAGCACGTCGCGCGCGTCGGCGACGGTCGCGGCGAAGATCGAGACGCAATCGAGCGAGCGGCACGCCGGAACCACCCCGCGCGTGCTGACGAGGCCGCGCGTCGGCTTGAGCCCGACGATATTGTTGAAGGCGGCGGGCACGCGGCCCGACCCCGCGGTGTCGGTCCCGAGCGCGAAGCTCACCAGGCCCGCGGCCACCGCGACCGCCGCTCCCGAGCTCGATCCGCCCGGGATGAAATCCGGCGCCACCGCATTGCGCGGCATGCCATGGGGCGAGCGGGTGCCGACGAGCCCGGTGGCGAACTGGTCCATGTTGGTCTTGCCGACCAGCACGGCGCCCGCCGCGAGCAGGCGCTCGACCACGGGCGCGCTCGCCGCCGGCATATAGGCGAATTCCGGGCAGGCGGC
>Ga0307373_10005899_pt1 | contig 19732 bp, 21 predicted proteins | sample OX2MG_FD_202534 | JGI IMG/M metagenome (GOLD analysis project Ga0307373, IMG submission 202534) | Soil microbial communities from Risofladan, Vaasa, Finland - OX-2 | ecosystem: Environmental > Terrestrial > Soil > Coastal area > Acid sulfate soil | place: Finland: Risofladan, Vaasa | collected...
AGTTAAATAGCTGAACATCGCCGTCTGCTTCTGATCGTCTCCACGCATGCTTCTGTCTTAAATCAAACCTCGGTGGAGAAAAAGTAACTCATGCATGACTTTTTCCGCAGCCTGTTTAGCCCCTGAGTGCTGCTATTCGAATCGCTCCCATGAATCGAATCGTTGAATGAACTTCAGACTCGGGAAGCTAAAAGCTAAAAGCTGGAATCCAAATTCCAGCTAAAATCTACGTATGACCGACCGCATGTCCCGCACCCTCGCCGAGGCTGATCCCGAAATCGCCGCCGCCATCGAACATGAAGTCCTCCGCCAGCACGAAGGCCTCGAAATGATCGCCTCGGAAAACTTCGTTAGCGAAGCTGTGCTTGAGGCCGCCGGTTCGGTCTTCACCAACAAATACGCCGAGGGCTATCCGGGCCGCCGCTACTACGGCGGATGCGAATACGCCGACGTCGTTGAGAACCTCGCTCGCGACCGCGCCACGCAGCTCTTCGGCGCGCAACACGCCAACGTGCAGCCCCACTCCGGCTCCCAGGCCAACGCCGCCGCCTACATGGCCGTCCTTCAGCCCGGAGACACCCTCCTCGGCCTCTCGCTCGCGCACGGCGGACACCTCACCCACGGCCACAAGCTCAACTTCTCCGGCAAGCTCTACAAGATCGCCGCCTACACCGTCCGCAAAGACACTGAGACCATCGACTACGACGAGCTCGAGTCCATCGCCGTCGCCGAAAAACCCAAAGTCATCGTTGGCGGAGGCAGCGCCTACCCCCGCATCTTCGACTTCCCCCGCATGCGCCAGATCGCCGACAAGGTCGGCGCGCTGCTCATGGTCGATATGGCCCACTTCGCCGGCCTCGTCGCCGCCGGAGTCCACCCTTCGCCCGTCCCGCACGCGCAGCTCGTCACCACCACCACCCACAAAACCCTGCGCGGCCCCCGCGCCGGACTCATTCTCTGCGAAGAGGAATTCCGCAAAGCCGTCGACAGCAGCGTCTTCCCCGGCCAGCAGGGCGGCCCGCTCATGCACATCATCGCCGCCAAGGCCGTCGCCTTCCGCGAGGCGCTCGAGCCCGGCTTCAAGACCTACGCGCAGCAAATCGTCACCAACGCAAAGGTGCTGGCTGAAGCCCTCCAGAACCAGGGCCTCCGCATCGTCTCCGGCGGAACCGACACCCATCTCATGCTCGTCGACGTCTTCGCCAAAGGAATCCTCGGCAGTGAGGCCGAAGCCGCGCTCGGCGCCGCCGGCATCACCGTCAACAAAAACGCCATTCCCTACGACGTGAACCCGCCGCTCAAGCCCAGCGGCATCCGCATCGGCACGCCCGCGCTCACCACCCGCGGCATGAAGGAAGCGGAGATGCGCACCATCGCCACCTGGATCGTCCAGGCCCTTGAGCAACGCAACGACCCGCAGGCCCTCGACAAGATCCGCGCCCAGGTCCTCGAACTAGCCAACCAGTTCCCGCTCTACGGCTGGCTCCGCGAACCTATGAGTGTTTAGGAAAACGCGATTGAAGCAGATTCAACTTGTAGGTCTTAAACCTCGCGCGGCCCATGAGTCAGCTTGTGAAACCACGACTTCATAACTGCTGTGGACTCTCGCGACTAGTGGCCACACAAGAGCAACAATTTGATAAGGCGTTGCTCCGCCCGTGTCGTAGTGAGAATACTCAGCTTCAGGCAGGTGATAGAAGCGGCCATCACTCGACTGAATTATGCGAAAAAAAGACGCGGAACGCATCACTTCGTGCAACCGTTGATAGGTATCAATCGTGTAGGGCTGATGGAGTTCTACCCTCACTATGAAGTGCGCCATAACGCCCTCCGCTCTTGAGATTATGTCAAGAATAATCATACCCCGTGTATACTGAAATTGTGATGTGAAGTTTAACGTTTCGGAATATTCGGGTAAGTCTTCAATGACTAAAGGCAAGCCAGAACATGTTGACTCTATTGGAAACAGCCCCCAAACAGGCTCTATACAGGGTCGCAAACTTGATGTAGTATCAATTTCTGGTCAAGTTTCCCCACTTTCGGCCGATGAACTTGCAGCATGCGTATCGAGGATTCTGGCCTATGGCACCGTGCGAGAGTCGTATCATTCGCGGGAGGAAAGGTCGGGCCGTAATATTTCTGACGACGACCTACAGCATGGACTTTCGCTCAGCTGGATTTTGGCAAAAGAGCCAAACTGGGACTCTTACCACAGAAACTGGGAATACCTGATTCGAACAAAAGACATCGAGGGAGACGAGCTCCACATCAAGATCGTTGCCGAACCCGAGTTTAACCGGATCAGAATTATTACGAAGTACTAGCCTATTCGGGCATCGAGGCACTTTAGAATCATGACTGAACTACAGCACAATTGCCACGACTATAGGGAAATGCACGAGGCCTCCGAAGCAAAGCCTTACCACTATGTTGGTTCAGGCCTCGGCAATGTATATCTGGTGGGGATCAAGTACCATGTCTGCAAGCGCTGCGGAAGCGCTGCCGCCGACATACCTGCACTCCCTGAGCTCCTTACCGCGTTAGCGCGTGCTCTGGTAAAAAAGCAATCCAGCCTAACCGGGGAGGAATTACGCTTCCTTAGAAAGCGACTGAAATTTTCAGGTATTGAATTTTCGTCGATGATCGACATTTCAGCCGAGACATTATCCCGAATTGAGAACGGCCGCTACGCTGTACAGCTGAATACTGATAAGCTTGTTCGCTTCATCTACGCAAGCATTGCCCGGGATCGCTTCTTAAATCTAGAGGCCATCGCCAAGTGGTCAGCTGAGCTTCGAACGATCAGCGGCGGTGAACGGATCATCGCAACTCGAGATGCGAACGATCAATGGATCGCGCACGCCGCATAGTAATCCTGCTGGACAACCCACTCGAGTACTCCGTCTGCAACTCCGCGCACAGCAAAAAGCGGGCAGCACCTACGCTGACCGCTTCCTCGCTGACTTGCCGACTCGCTGACTAGCTGACTCGCTGACTCGCTTGCGCCGAAGGCGCGCTGACCGGCCCTTTAGCTGCCCTACACAAACCTCAAGCACTGCGGCCGATCGATAGGATAGCTCTTCCCCTTCGCGCCCAACTTGCCCGTCTTCGCATTCCGCGGGAACACCGCAATGTTCGACGACACCTGGTTCGCCGCCAGAATGAACCGCTCCGTCGGGTCCAGCGCAATAAACCGCGGAATGATCCCGCCGCTATCGATATCGTTCACCTCGGTCAGCGTGCCGTTCATCTGGTTAATCCGGTAGCCTGACAGCCGGTTGTACCCGCGATTCGCCGCATATGCCCACCGCCCGTCGCGCGTCAAAATCACGTCGCACCCGGTCGAGATCGGCCCGTTATAGTTCTTCGGCTTCAACGACAGCTTCTGCACCCGCGTGAACATGCCTTTCGCCGCATTCCAGTGCAGCGTTGACAGGCTCGACTCCATCTCGCACACCAGATACGCCCACTTGCCGTTCGGATGAAACTGCAGCGCCCGCGGCCCCGACCCCGGCGTCGACTCCCACTTCGCCGGCTCATGCGGAGTCAGCTTCGCCGTCGCCGCATCCAGGTTGTAAATGTGGATGCAATCCAGCCCCAGGTCATTCACCAGCACATGCTTGTTATCGGGTGAGGGAATCGCGCGGTGCGCATGCGGCCCTTCCTGCCGCTTCGGATTCACCCCATGCCCGTGATACTGCTCGTGCGACACCGGCCCTTCCAGCCCGCCATCCGCCTTGATCTTGAACGACGACATGCTCCCGCTGTTGTAGTTCGCGCAGAACACGTCCTCGTCCATATTGTCGGTCGAAACAAAACACGTGCCCGACCCCAGCGCCGGAACCTCGTTGATCTTCCTGAGCTTTGACCCATCGATCGCAAACGCCGTCACGCCGCCATGCTCCGGCCGCTCGTTCGCCGCATACAGGTGCCGCTTGTTCGGAGCCAGCGCCAGAAACGTCGGCATATCCACTTCCGCCGCCAGCGTCTGCCCGCTCAGCTCGCCCTTCACTGCATTCCATGTGTACGTGTAAATGCCTTTGCTCGTCCCCGGAGTCGTCTGTGTCCCCACAAACAATGTCCACTCCGAGCGACCCATCGCCTGCTTCGCCCACGCCTGTGCCGCGAACGGAGCAACCGCCATCCCCGCAACAAACTTCCGCCGATTCATAGTGTTCGCCATGTCAACAATAATCGCCGATCAGAGGCATAACGCGCCACTCGCCACCCTCATGCCCGTTCAAAAACGACGTCACTCTGAGCGAGCAAAGCGAGTCGAAGAACCTGCGGTTTGCCAATCCCACCACCAACTCAGTGCGCACTCGGCAAGGGAAAAGAGACACCTCATTCAGTGTCGTAGAGGAGATTTGACAAGTAGCCCCATCCCAATCTCCCGCCTCGCATCGCGAGGCCCGGTGGAAGCCCCGGCCTTTAGGCCGGGGATCAAACCCCCGCTCCGCAGGAGCGCACCTTATTGCCGTTTAACTGACCGCTTCACTAACTGGCAGCTCCCTGGCCAACCCCCTGTCAAGCCATAAATCTTTTAACTCGCATCCCAACAGCAACTTAGAAATGCATCTGAATTATTCCAATTCGCTATAATGGATAGAGAAGCAAAAATTTTAGGGCTGCCCCTGCAACACCAGGGCGCGGCCTTTTTCCGTTGCACCGGAGCCGCAAAATGCCCGCATCCATCCCCCAACCCGAGCCGATCCACCCCGCCGGACGGTACCCGCAACTTCTTTCAAGCAAAGAACTTACGACATCCTTCAACAGAATCAAAGTCTTACCGCCAACCGCAGCCGACTTCGTTCAGAATCAATACCTTCCGCAATTCACCAACGAAATCAACAACTTAACCTTAAACCGCAAAACCTCCCACCCAATAGAATCAATAATTTATACAAAACTACCGAACCACTCGATTCGCACGCAAATCCAGCCCGCAACCACCGGGGCAGCCGGGGCCCGGTGTCGCGAAGAGATATAGACGCAGCCTTCGCTACCTGGACATGGACAGGACACACCCCCCGACCGTCGAAACCGTCACAAATGAGCAATTGTGATCAGCGTTCGACTGCCGTCCTGTTCCACACTTATGCAGTGTATGCACAGCGTTTGCGCCTGCTGCATCTTGATCGGGGTTGATCGAGATCGATACAGCAGAGGATCGCGCGATCCTGCGGTGCCTGGAGAAGATATGAAATTTGCAATCGTAATGGTAGCGCTGCTCGCAGTATGGCCTTTTTCTTCTGGAAAGAAGTACCACATGACATCCAGTGCCGACGTTCCGGCGGCGGTGGGAATTGTGAAAGTTCAAAATGATAAAGACAACGGAAACGTCAAGCTCGATATAAAAGTAGATCATCTTGCCAGACCAGCGAGCCTGACTCCTTCCGCCGATGCCTACATCGTCTGGATCCGCCCAAGCGGCGGAGAGGCATTGAAACAGGGCGCGATCGGCGTAGACAAGAATCTGAGCGGCGAATTGAAAGTGGAAACCGTGTCCAAGGATTTCGACCTGTTCATTACCGCCGAGCAAAGCAACAGCGTGACCTTCCCCTCGGGCGTACAGGTCCTGCGCACACACGTCAGCGCCGACTGAACCGGCCCGGCGCTCCGGCCCCCTGAGAGGTGAGGATCCGGCCACCGCGCCAGAGCGCGCCCAGCCGACGCCCTGTCAAGCCATAAACCACCTAACCAACACGCATCAATTACTTCCAGATGCATGTGAATTCCACAAATCGGCTATCCAGCGAATAGAAACCATGGAAGACGCAGCCATCCGCTGCGTCTTTCGCTTTTTCGTGAGCACCCATGCCCCAACGGCCCGTAACTCTTTATGTTGGAAGGTTTTAGCAATAACCCATTCGGTTGGAAGAGCTTAGCGCCGAAGCCTCTGCAACCATCATGGAATCAATATCCTGGTTTTTAGCTAATAGACCCGCCGCACCCCCGCAGACACCGCCTTCACGGCAGCCCCTCGGGCTTCCCGCCAAATCCAACACAATATTTGACAAGCACACTTGACACACCGCGCATCCTCTATGTAATGTTTACTTGTCTTTAAGGAAAGGAAACATGTTATGCTCTTCTGCCGAAAAAAGCTCAACCCGCTCCAGCGCCGCTTCGCCACGCTCTTTTTCGTCACCCTCATTGCCACCGCGCTCCTGTTCATGCTGGAGGTCAGCTTCAACGTGGGCCACCTCGGCTTCAGTCCGCACACCTCACCGCTGGCACTTTGCTATGTATTCTCTCTGCTGCCTGTCATCCCCTTCCTGGCCATGATGCTCCTCATCCCTCGCTACCTCAGGCAGGAAAAGGACGAGTTCGTCCGCACCCTCGTCCTCCGCGCCTTGCTCCTGGGCTTCGCCGTCCCCATGGTCGTCGACACCGTCGTCGGATTCGCCTGGAAGGCCGCTCCCTTCGCTGACGCCATGCCCATGTTCAACGTCGATCTCTTCTGCATCACCGCACTCTTCGTCCTTGCCTTCCAGGTCAGGAGATACCAGTGAAGAACCGCCTCCGCGTCCTGCGCGCCGAGCGCAACTGGAGCCAGGCCGACCTCGCCGAGCGCCTCGAAGTCTCGCGCCAGAGCGTCAACGCCATCGAGACCGGCAAGTTCGACCCCAGCCTCCCGCTCGCCTTCCGCATCGCGCGGCTCTTCAACAGCTCCATCGAATCCATCTTCCTCGATTCAGACCCGGACTAGCAGATCCGAACCAGCCGCAATAGCCAGCCCGCAAAGCAGAAAGGCCGCCCCCAAAGGAGCGGCCAAAATTAACGGAGTGTCCATTCAGCGACCCGCCCGTGCGGCAAGCACAGTCGAAGAACCCGCATTTCCTTCTCAACCCGCCACCACCGGGGGGGCCCATTCTTGCCGCAGCTTCATCGCGGCAAGGGTGGGGCCGATCGACTCTCAACCACCCACCGCCCGCGCAGCCAGCTCCGACCAACGGGAGCGGCCACAAACGTCAGTTCTACGAAGGCGCCGAAGGCGCGTGTGCCCGTGCGGCAAGCACCCTACTGGATCTGGGGCGCTGCGTTCAGAACCTGTTGCGATACGTCCCGGATATGCGCATTCGAGTCCTGCGTCGCCACCGTATGCAGCACGTCCCGCACGCTCGAGTCGGCCTCGACCGGCGCCAGCAGGTTGATCGCCTCCGCGCGAATATGCGCGTCCGCGTCATTCATCAGCGCTTCCAGCACCGTGTCCCGAACCTGCATGTCCTCGCCCACGTACGGCTGCAGCCCGTCCAGCGCCTTCATCCGCACCGCGGGACTCTTGTCATACAGCAGCGCCAGCATCAGCGCGTTGCGCACCGGCTGGGCATTGCACAGGTTACCCGCGCGGCACTGGTCCGCCAGCAGGCCTACGGAGTCGTCCCGTACCGTCGGCGTCGCCGGATTCCGCACGCCCAGCAGCAGCAGCTGTTGGATTTGCGGGTCATTCAGCGATCCCTCAATCGAGTCCGGCACCAGGCGGTTGTAATTCACCACCACATTGTTCGAGTTTGGAACCTGCTGAATGCTGCTCACATTCGCAATCTTGGCCGGACCAGGATTCTGCTGCACCGCCTTCATAATCAGCGCCGTTTGCGTCGAATCGTGCACGCGCGCGCCCAGGCGATACCCGCCGTATGCGCCTGCGGCAACCCCCAGCATCAGCAGGGCTGAAACCATCACCGGAGCCGACCGCAACCGCGACATCCCCAGCGTGAACCGCTGCGACATCCGCACCAGCCAGTTCTCCCTCGGCAGCGCGTCAATGGCATCTTCCAGCCGCATCCGCGCCCGCGCCATCATGTTGGCTGAGGGCTCCTCAGCCGGCGTCAGCGACATCGCCTTCACCAGCCCCTGTACCGCCTCCAGTTCATCTCTGCAGGACTGGCATTCCGCCAGATGCTCCTCCAGCTGCTGCTTCGTCCCGTCGGGTAGCTCGCCCCATGCTGCCAAGGCAATGTTTTCCTGCGCCTGCTCGCATTTCATGGCGTTTCCTGTGCCTCACTTGCCTCAAAAAATATTGCCGTACTTCTTGCAGCCGACAAGCGGCCACCGGGCATCTTCCGTGCCCGTTCCTTGCTTCTTTCTCGTGCTTCTATCTCTTATCGAACATGCGCCAGGTTTGCTCTTAGCTTCCTGGTCGCGCGAAACAGCGTGTTCTTTGCTGTCTCTTCCGTGGTATTCAGCATTTCACCGATCGTTCTCAGCCGCAGACCCTGGTAGTGCTTTAGCTCAAACACCATCCGCTCCCGCGGTGTCAGCTGGTCCAGCGCCGCCATAATCCGCTCGCCCAGAAACTTCCGGTTCAGCTCCCGGTCCGGATTCGCGCTCGCACGCTCGTCCGACACGTTGCTCAGCAAATCCAGCTCGTCGCCGCTCTGGTCGATCAGCACCGCCTGGTCCTCCCGACGCGACTTCCGCCGCCGCAGCAGATCCAGACAAAGGTTCGTCACAATCCGGTAGATCCACGTGTAAAACGAGCACTCAAACCGGAAGTTCCCCAAGTACCGGTACGCCTTCAGGAACGCTTCCTGGTGAATATCCTCTGCGTCCTGCTCCAAACCGGTCAGGTGCAGCGCCAAACGCAGCACCGCATGATCATATTGACGCACCAGCGCGTCAAAGGCTGCGCGCGAACCCTGCTGGGCCTCGCGAATCAGCTCATTTTCTGTCGCGCGGGCTTCCGCGTCCATCACACGCGAGGTTCGGGCCTTCCGTCCAGCAGCCTGAGCTCGGCCGCCGTCTTCGGCTGGGGAGGGAACAGCTATTCGCAGGGCGTCAGCGGGCATGGGGTACTCCTCTGAGGTGCCGTCCTTCACGTACGTACACCAATCCTTATTCGTGCAGATCCTTATTTGTGCAGACTCCATTTTCCCCGAAAAGTTAGCCTGGCGGTGGAAAAATTCCTACCTCTTACCCCCTGTTCATTTCGATGTCACAAAACCATCAAGCAATGTCATCCCCGGCTCAGACGCCCACCCGGCGTCCCATGCAAGCGGAGTTGGAATCGGCTGGCTGGCCCGCATGGAGGAAAACGCAATCCACGGTTTCATCTACACTCTCCACATGACCCGCGACACCTCCGCATCCCAGGCCTCCCTCTTCCACAACAACAGTACCCTGCGCAGGTTTGAGGATGGCCCCCGCAAGTCCGGGGGTGCCCTCAAGCAAGGCTTGAGTGGGCAAACGCAAGCAACCAGTGCCGGAACCGTCACCGCCTTCTGCGACGGAGGCGCCCGCGGCAACCCCGGCCCCTCCGGATTCGGCGTCTACATTACCGACGAGCGTGGAGAAAAGGTCGCCGAGCTAAGCGAATTCCTGGGCATCCGCACCAACAACTTCGCCGAATACTCCGGCCTGCTCGCCGCCCTCGAGTTCGCCCTCCGCTACGACCACCCCAACCTCCGCGTCATCTCCGACTCCGAGCTGATGGTCAAGCAGATCAAAGGACAGTACAAGGTCAAAAGCCCCGACCTCCGCCCGCTCTACGAGGAGGCCAAACGCCGCATCGCCGGCCTCGAATCCTTCCAAATCGAGCACGTCCTACGCAACAAAAACAAACAAGCCGACCACCTCGCCAACCTCGCCATGGACAAAGGCATGCGCAAGCCCTGAGCACCCCGTCTGCCCAGACTGAATTAAGGAAAAATCTTATGAATTTGTGAGGCGTGAAGACGCCCTCGCAGCTTGCCGTCTACGCCGCCTCGACCGTCAGCTTCAATCCAACAGCTCTTGCGACGGCAACGAGCGTCGACAACCGCGAATTTCCCTTTGCCGATAATGTTCGATGCAGGCTTTCGCGCTCCACGCCGGCCGCTTTCGCAATTTTCACAATACCGCCCTTTGCCTCGGCTATGCGCCGCAGTCTGCGGAAAATATTTTGGCTACGTCTTCTACTGTCTCGGCTTCCATGCCTTCTCTTTGCGTGATACGCTCCTCAGTTTACATCAGCAGATTTGCTCGGCATCTACCGATGCTAAACTTGAGGTTCTGGCTGGGTTTGCGCCGGAATTTCACTCCTGGACAATCCTTTGGCGGAAGCGAAGAAAAAGATCTCTCCTGTTACGTATGCCGATGCGGGCGTCGATGTTTCGAGCGGCGACCGGGCGAAGCAGCGCATCAAGTATCTGGCGCAGCGCACCTTTAACCGTAACGTGCTGAGTGAGATTGGCGGGTTTGGCGGGCTGTTTCGGCTGGACCTGCAGAAGTTCAAGCAGCCGGTGCTGGTGTCGAGCGCGGATGGCGTGGGCACGAAGCTGAAGATTGCGTTTGAGCTGGGCGTGCACCATACGGTGGGCGCGGACCTGGTGAATCACTGCGTGAATGACATTGCGGTGCAGGGCGCGACTCCGCTGTTTTTCCTGGATTATCTGGCGACGGGCAGGCTGGACACCGAGGTTACGGAAAAGATTGTGGTGGGGCTGGCGGAGGCTTGCCGGGCGAACGGGTGCGCTCTGATTGGCGGCGAGACGGCGCAGATGCCGGGTTTTTATGCCGATGGCGAATACGATCTGGCGGGCTTTATTGTGGGCGCGGTGGACCGCGAGAAGCTGATTACGGGCGCGACGATCAAGGTGGGCGATGTGCTGGTGGGGCTTCCGTCGACGGGGCTGCACACGAACGGCTACTCGCTGGCGCGGAAGCTGTTTTTTGAGAAGGCGGGGTACAAGCCGGAGCAGTACATTAATGCGCTGAAGGAAAAAGCCGGCGCGGCGCTGATGAAGACGCACCGGAGCTATCTGCACGCGATCCAGAAGCTGACGGCGAGCGGGCTGGTGGCGGGGATGGCTCACATTACGGGCGGTGGGATCACGGAGAATCTGCCGCGGATATTGCCCAAGGGTGTTGGGGCGGTGGTGGAGCTGGGATCGTGGCCGGTGCTGCCGGTGTTTGAGCATTTACAGGAGCTGGGCCAGGTGGAGCAGGATGAGATGATGCGCACGTTCAATATGGGCGTGGGGCTGATTCTGGTGGTTCCGGCGGAGAAGTTCAAGCGGGTGGCGAGCGCGCTGGAGCGGGCGAACGAGAAGTTCTACGTGATCGGCAAGACGGTGAAGGGCGTGCGCAAGGTTACTTATGCGTGAGGCGGCGGACTTCCACAGGGGCTAAAGCCCCTGAAAAGCGTGGAGATTTGCGGCACGGCTGAAGCCGTGCCCTGATACAAGGCTCCTGATGCCGTTGTCGTTGAATCGGTCTTGAGTTGTGACCTGGCTGGAACTTCAGGACGCAGATTTGCCATAGAGGTTTTATGCGAAAACTTGGGGTATTGCTGTCGGGGCGCGGGTCGAACTTTGTGGCCATTGCCGAGAACATTGAGCAGGGGCGGCTGACGGGTTGCGAGATTGCCGTGGTGATTTCAAACAAGGCCGATGCCGCGGGGCTGGCGGCTGCGCGGGCGCGCGGGCTGAAGGCTGTGGCGATTGAGGCTCGCGGACGGAAACGTGCGGAGCACGATGCGGAGATCATTGCGACGCTGAAAGAGCATGGCGTGGAGCTGGTGATTCTGGCGGGGTACATGCGGCTGCTGTCGCCGGAGTTTGTGGCGGCGTTCCGGGACCGGATATTGAATATTCATCCGTCGCTGCTGCCGGCGTTTGCGGGGCTGGATGCGCAGGAGCAGGCGTTCGATTATGGCGTGCAGGTGGCGGGATGCACGGTTCACTTTGTGGATGAAGAGCTGGATCACGGAGTGATTGTGCTGCAGAAGGCGGTCGCAGTGCGTGAGGACGAGGACGCGCATGCACTGGCGGAGCGGATTCTGGAGCAGGAGCACTTGGCGTACTCGGAGGCGATTGCGCGGGTGGTGTCGGGTGAGTACCGGGTGGTGGGGCGGCGGTACGTAAAGGGTTGAGGCGGAAGCCTCCCATTCCATGCCTTAAGAGTAAGGCATGCGGCGCCCTCGATGTGATTCCTTAAAACTGGTAGTGGACGCCGGTTAATTCTTCGGAGAGATTCCAGAGGCGGGCGGCGATGGGTTCGTCGTAGGCCTGAGCTTCGGGGGTGACCTCGACGGGGTAGCCGCGCATTTCGCGGAAGCCGTGGGAGCCGTAGAAGCGGCCGCTGCGGGCTTCCGGGGCTGTGGCTCCGTAGAGTGTGGGGAGCGCGCCCTGCTGCTCAGATTGCCCGAAGATCGAGATCACGAGCGGGGCGATAAGGCCCTCAAAGTTTTTCTTCTGGCCGGGGCCGGCGGCGAAGAGGTTGGTCTTTGCGACTCCGGGATGGACGGCGATGCTGGCTATGTTGGGGTGCGTGGCCTGCAGGCGCCGGTCGAGATCAAAGGCAAAGTAAAGATTGGCGAGCTTGGTTTGGCGGTAGGCGGGCCAGGGCTTGTAGTCGCGCGTCCAGTTGAGGTCGTCGAAGCGGATGCTGCCGCCGCGATGGGCGATGGAGCTGACGGTGACGATGCGCGGGGAGGGCGCGGTGAAGATGTCGGGTAGGAGGAGTCCGGTGAGCGCGAAGTGGCCGAGATGATTGGTGCCGATTTGGAGCTCGAATCCGTCGGCGGTGAGCTGGCGGGTGGGGATGGCCATGACTCCTGCGTTGTTGATGAGCAGGTCGAGACTGCGAGGCTGCGCGAGGAAGGTCTGCGCGAAGGCGCGGATGGAGGCGAGGCTGGCGAGGTCGAGCGCGGCGGGCTCAAGCTGTGCGGCGGGGACTTCGGCGAGGATTCGATTGCGGGCGGCGTTGGCTTTGTCGATGTTGCGGCAGCCGAGGATGACCCGTGCGCCGGCGCGGGCGAGTTCAAGGGCGGCCTGGAAGCCGACGCCGCTATTGGCTCCGGTGACGAGCGCGAGCTTGCCGGACTGCGGGGGGATGTCGGCGGCGGTCCATGGATTCATGCCATATGAATGATGCAGGAATATGCGGGGAGGTGCAAGAAGTTATGCGGTGGGTGTGACCCCACACACAAAGGCTGGTGTGGGGCACAGATGAGCACCGGCGGGTATGTTTCAGGCGGCGCGCTGGTGGGCTTCACCGAGGGTGATTTTGGTGGTGATGCGGTGGCCGTGGCGGTAGTAGGTGATGGAGATGGTGTCGCCGACCTGGTGCTGGTTCATGATGTTGTTGATGTCCTGGGTGCTGGTGACCCGCTGACCGTCGAGTCCAACGATGAAGTCGCCGCCGAGATAAATTCGCAAATTACCAAGATAGGCAGTCTGATTGCCGCCACGAAGGCCGGTACGCTCGGCGGCTCCGCCGGGGAGGACGCGCTGAACGAGGACGCCGTAGGTGGCGGGGAGTCCCATTTGCCGGGCGAGGTCGGGATCGATGGAGATGGACTCGATGCCGAGCGAGGGACGGCGGACGTGTCCATACTTCTGGAAGTCGCCGAGGACGGCCTTGGCGGTATCGATGGGAATGGCGAAGCCGATGCCGGCGCTCTGCTCGACGGAGCCGTTGGGGTTGGTGGCGATGAGGGTGTTGATGCCGATGACTTCGCCGCGGGAGTTGAGCAGCGGTCCGCCGGAGTTGCCGGGGTTGATGGCGGCGTCGGTCTGAATGGCGTTTTCGATGAGCTGGCCCTGCGGTTCGCGGATGGTGCGGATGGCGCTGATGATGCCGGTGGTCATGGTTCCGCTGAGTCCGAAGGGGTTGCCGATGGCGTAGACCTGCTGTCCGACGACGAGATCGCGCGAGGTGGAGGCGAGGGTGGCGGGGACGAGGTCGGCAGGAGGCGCGTCAATTTTGAGCAGTGCGAGGTCCTGCGAGGGGTCGTGTCCGACGAGGGTGGCGCGGTAGCGCTGCTTGTTGTAGAGAGTGACTTCGATCTGCTGTCCGCCGGCGATGACGTGGTTGTTGGTGAGGATGTGACCCTTCTTGTCGAGGATGAAACCGGAGCCCTGGTCCTGCTGTGGGACGACCTGGAAGAAAAAGTTGTAGGTGAGCGCGGAGGAGGTGATGTTGACGACGGAGGGCAGCGCCTTCTTGTAGACGGCGATGTTGTTCATCTCCTGCGGCGTGTACTGGGGCGCGGCGTGGGCCTCAGTAAGCGAGAGGTCGGAGGCGATGGCGTGGCCGGGGAAGAAATGCTGCTGGAGCGGGCCGAAGCTGAGCGTGGTGAGATACCAGAAGCCGCCCACGATGAGGAGAATGATTACGATTCTGCGAAAGGTCATAGCTGAAATCTTTACCCTGTGAGATAGACGCGCTTCTCCCGAAAGAGGAGCGCAGAAGGGTCACGCGCAAAAGGGAGGCGGACTCTGTTGGTGCAAAGAACTATTTTAACGGAGTCAGGCTGTGTGGCCGGGTGCGGACTGGATGGAGAGGTGGGCGAGTTCGGCGCAGATGCGCTCGACCTGGTCGCGGGTGGTGTCAATGGAGCCGTTGTTCACGATGACGTAGTGGGCGAGGGGGATTTTTTCGCTGTCGGGGATTTGGGCGGCGATGCGGCGCCGGGCATCGGACAGGATTGCCTGCTGGGAGGGCGCGTCTGGAAGGCGCGACATGCGATTGACGTAGCGGGCGAGGCGCATATCCGTGGGCGCGGTGACGAGGATGATGCGGTCGAAGCGCTGTCGCCAGCCGGGTGCAGTGCCCTGCAGGTCGGCCTCAAAGATGAGGGCGGACTCGACGATGGCGACGGCGTTGGGATCTTTGGCGAAGATGTCTTCCGCCCATTTCTGCATGGCGGCAATGACGGGCGGATGGACGATCTGATTGAGCTCGGCAATCCGATTCTGGCGGAAGGCGCGGTCGGCGAGGATGCGGCGGTTAAGGGAGGAATCGGCGCGGACCACATCGGAACCAAAGTGGGAGACGATGGCGCGGTAGACATCGTGGCCGGGTGACATGAGCTTGCGTGCGACGGCATCGGCCTCAATGACATGAGCGCCAAGAGAATGAAAGATAGCGGCGACGGTAGTCTTTCCGCTTCCCAGTCCGCCAGTGAGTCCAACTTGCAGCATGGTGTATTTGGAGAAGCCGAGCCTACTTTGATCCTTTCAAAATGCTTTGCTGAGTACAAGAGAGAGAGAGTTTGCAGGCCGTGTGCCTGGCATATGCCGGATACACTGTTTAGATGCAAGAGCAGGAGCGCATCAACAAGGCCGTGGAGATGATTGTATGCCCGGTGTGCCATGGGCGGCTGGAGATGCAGCCGGACAGCGTTCGATGCACGGCATGCGGGCGGAGTTATCCGGTGGAAGACGGAATTCCGGTGTTGCTGGAAGTGCGTGCCAGCCGTGCGGATTGCATCTAATGATGGAAGAAGGGCAGGATCATCCGGTAGGCAATGGCCAGGGCCAGCAGGATGGCAAGAGCAATAAGGGCGAGCATGAGCGTCCACGAAGGGCCTTTCGGATTCTGAGACATAACTGAACCAGTGTAGACCGCGAGTGGGATGAAGCGGCGCAAAGTGTTTCGGGTCACATATTCAGGGTGGGACGTGCAGGTACTCTGAAGTGCTGCAACCAATGGCTGTTGCAAGGCGTAATGAGAAGAGCAGGAGAGTTGTGGCGATTGAAGCGGGATCAGGAAATGCAATTGGGAAGACAGCAACCCATAGAAGGTTCGGGTGTCTAATTGGACAGAGCCGGAGGGAACGACAATGACTCCAGACAGCAGAGTTGAGAAGTTCACGGCAGGCGAGCTGGCGACACTACGCAATGAGCTGATGCAGTCGGGGATTGATATGCGGCAGGCGGCGGAGGTTTTGTCGGCGTTTCTGGCAGGACGCGGCTATGGAGTGATTCCCGAACAGGCGCGGGACGCGGTGATGCGGATTGAGAATGCAGGCTGCACGCCGGAGTGCATGCAGACGGAGCTGGAGCATCTGGCGCTGGTGATGTAGGGCGCGGCGTGTTGGTAAAGTCAGGCGACGAGCCAGAGTGTGAGCACACTGAGGACCAGTGCGACGGGCATCACTATGAGTCCGGTTTTGAAAAATTGCTTTCGGGTGAGCGGAATGTTTTCGCGGCGGAGCGCCATGAGCCAGAGGATGGTGGCAAGCGAGCCGGTGACGGAGAGATTGGGGCCGAGATTGACTCCAATCAGGACAGCGTGAGTGAGGCGGGGCGTGAGCGGAAGCGCCGAGCCCGCGGCAAGAGCCACGGGCAGATTGTTCATGGCATTGGAGAGCAGGGCCGCGCCGCCTGACGCGGCGAGATTTGCAGCCAGCGCGGGCTGATGGGTGAGCCAGCGCAGCGATGACTCAAGGACGTGCAGCATGCCTGCGCGGTTGAGCGATTCCACCAAAACAAAGAGACCGGCGACCAGGGGCAGAATGCTCCAGGAGACTTCGCGCGCGGCGGCCTTGTAGATGCCGCTGTCCTTGAAGCTGACGAGGACGAGCGCGGCGAGTGCGGCGGCGCAGGTGGGAATACCGAGTGAGATACCGAGTGCAGAGCATGTGAGCAGGACGATGGCGGCGAATATGAGTCCGGCGAATGCGAGGCGGCCGGAGGGGGAGAGCTCGGCCTGCTGCTGCGGGCAATGCACCTGCGACGCGAGCGGCTTGCGCGAGAGCGCGAGGAGACAGAAGTACGTGGCGGCGATGGCGACGACGGAGGGTAGCAGGAAGATGCGCAGCCAGGAGCCGAGGTGCGGCATATGGTGGCCGTATACGACGAGGTTGGCGGGGTTGGAGATGGGGAGCAGAAAGCTGGCGGCGTTGGCGACGAGGGCGCAGGCGAGCAGGTAGGGTTTGGGGTCGACGCGGGCGCGGCGCACGGCGGCGAGGACGGCGGGCGTGAGGACGACAGCGGTGGCATCGTTGGAGAGCAGCGCGGTGACGGCGACTCCGGTGAGGTAGATGAGCAGGAAGAGGCGTGAGGCGGACCCGCGTGAGCGGCTGACGGCGTGGTCGGCGATCCAGTCGAAGACGCCCTCGTGGCGGGCCAGCTCAGCGAGCAGCATCATGCCGGTGAGGAAGAGGTAGACGTTGGTTCCCTTGCCGACGGCGGCGATGGCGACGCGGAATGGGATGAGCCGGGTGATGGTGAGCAGGATGGCGGCGGAGCAGATCCAGACGGCCTCGCGAATGTGCCGAGGACGCAGCAGCATGAGCAGGATGCCGGCGAGCGCGATGATCCAGATAAGGACCGCGTGCGTGACGGAGAGGTGCATGCGCTCAGTAGGCTCCGGTGACGATGTTGAGCAGCGGCTGGCCGGCGAGGTAGCGCTCGACCTGTTGTGCTACGAAGGCGATGGCGCGAGGCAGCATCATGGGGCTGGAAGCGGCGACATGCGGTGTGATGAAGAGGTTGGGCGCGGTCCAGAGCGGGTGGCCGACGGGAAGGGGCTCGGGATCGGTGACGTCGAGCGCGGCGCGGATTCTTTTGGCTTCAAGAGCGGCGACGAGTGCATTTGTATCAACGACGGGGCCGCGGGCGGCGTTGACGAGCAGAGCGCCCTGCGGCATGCGGTCGAGCTCGCGGGCGCCGATGAGGCCGACGGTTTCAGGAGTCTGCGGAACGATGAGGATGACGATGTCTGCGGCGGGGAGCAGATCGAGGAGGCGCGAGACGGGCTCCACTCCGGGGCGCGCGCTGCGGGCGACGCGGACGATATCGACACCGAAGGGCGCGAGGCGTTCTTCAATGGAGCGGCCGATGGAGCCGTAGCCGACGATGAGGGCGCGCTTGCCGTGGAGTTCCTCCTGCAGGACGGGCGGGTAGTTGACCTGCGATGCGTGATGCATCGCGCGGTAGTGCTCGTCGGCGAGGGAGCGCCCGCGCCAGTCATGCGCTTGTTGGAGCGCGTTGTAGAGCGGAAAAAATTTGAGCACGTTGAGAATGGCGGCGACGACCCACTCGGCGGTGGGGATGTTGTGCATTCCCTGACCGTCGCAGAGGGTGATGCCGGGAGAACGCAGCGGCAAGAGCAGATCCACACCCGCGAACAGAGACTGGATGACGCGCACGCCGCGAAGGTGGGAATGGACCTGGGTGATTTCGCGGGCGTAGACGGGCGCGACCCAGAACTCGATGTCGAGCGGGCGGGCGAGGTCGGCCTCAATAGGGATGACAGTGGTCTGCGTGGGGAAGGTACGGACCAGTTCGGGTTTGACCCAGGCTGGAATGCCGACGTTGAGGGTGCGCATGGCTTCGTTTTATCAGATGCGCGGATTTATTTGGTTTTGTGCTGCGTAGCGTGCAGACAATGTTTGAGCGCCTTGAGTCCGGCGGTGATGGCCTCTTTGGGGATGGCGTAGCCGAAGCGGATGTGGCCCTCGCCCTGCGCGCCGAAGACGACGCCGGGGATGGTGGCGATGTGCGCCTTCTCCAGCAGCATGTCACAGACCTTGCGGCTGTCCTTACTGATCTGGGTGACGTTGGGGAAGGCGTAGAAGGCGCCTTCGGGGGTTTCGCATTCGAGGCCGGCCTCGTGGAGTCCGGCGATGAGCAGGTCGCGGCGCTCGCGGTATTCTTCGCGGCGCTTTTCGAGCGCGGTTTGCGGGATGTTGAGGGCCTCAAGCGCGGCCCACTGCATGGGCGTGGCGACTCCGTTGGTGGAGTAGAGGACGAGCTTTTTAAGCGCGGTCATGAAGGGATCTTTGGCGACGGCGTAGCCGACGCGCCAGCCGGTCATGGCGTAGGACTTGGAGAAGGTGTAGCAGGTGATGGTGCGCTGGGCCATTCCGGGGAGCGAGGCGATGGAGACGTGCTCGCCTTCGTAGACGAGGTCCTCATAGGCTTCGTCGGCGATGACGACGAGGTCATGCTTTTTAGCGAAGGCGGCGACCTCTTCGGCTTCCGCGCGGGAGAAGACGATGCCGGAAGGATTTTGCGGCGTGTTGTAGTAGATGGCGCGGGTGTTTTCGGTGGTGAAGCGCTCGAGCGTATCCGTGATTCCGTTACGGCGCGCGGAGGCGGTGGGAACAAGCAGGGCACGGCCTTCCGCGCAGGTGATCATGTCGCGGATGGGCGTCCAGAAAGGCGAGAAGAGGAGGACATCGTCGCCGGGATTGAGCACGGCCTGAAAGGAGACGAAGAGCGCGTGCGCGCCCCCGGTGGTAAGGATGATGTCGTCCTGCGTGGCGGAGATTTGATTGCGCTGGGTGAGCTTTTTGGCGAGCGCGGCGCGTAGCGGATCAATGCCGGACGAGGGCGCGTAGTGGGTTTTGTTTTCGACGATGGCCCTGATGAGCGCGTACTTGATGACCTCGGGCGTCTCAAAGAAAGGCTCGCCGCCGTGGAAGGCGTGCACGGTTTGGCCGGCGGCGCGGAGCTCAAGAACCTTGTTGCGAATGCGGACGATGTCGGAGAATCCGACTTCATCGAGACGCTTTGCTGTACGCAGACCACTTTGCCTAGACGTCATCGCTCGTGCGCCCTCCCTTCGGACTGACCAGCTTAAGCCATTTTTTGGATTGCTGTAAGTGGCGGGGGGAAGGTTTTGTTGACGGGAGCGAGGCGGGCGGGAGGCCGTGGTATGCTGCGGAGGCATGCGACGCTCAATCCTATGGTTTGTACTGGCGGCGGCGCGGTGCATGCTGCTGGTGCTGAATCTGCGGCGCTACCACGACCTGAACACGCTGGTGATGGCGGTGGCCGTGGTGGCGTTTGTGGCGGTGGGCGTGTACTTCCGACGGCGCGAGGCGAAACAGGAGCCGCGCCAGCCTAAATTCAAGTAGAGCGTGTGGTTCTATTCCTTTGAGCCCGCCCCTCAGGGGCTAAACAGGCTGCGGAAAAAGTCATGCATGAGTTACTTTTTCTCCACCGAGGTTTGATTTAAGACAGAAGCATGCGTGGAGACGATCAGAAGCAGACGGCGATGTTCAGCTATTTAA
>Ga0307373_10005900_pt1 | contig 19732 bp, 20 predicted proteins | sample OX2MG_FD_202534 | JGI IMG/M metagenome (GOLD analysis project Ga0307373, IMG submission 202534) | Soil microbial communities from Risofladan, Vaasa, Finland - OX-2 | ecosystem: Environmental > Terrestrial > Soil > Coastal area > Acid sulfate soil | place: Finland: Risofladan, Vaasa | collected...
AGCCCATTTTGGTTCTGCACGGTAAAATTGAAGAGCGGATCACAAAGGGGGGTGGATGTGGTGGCCGTCATCGTATCGTAGGGAGGATAACTTTGAAACGCCGTCGGAATGACCTGGAAGGAGCCGCTGGAAATCGGACCATACTTTTCGCAATTGTTCGATTCGAAGGATGCGGACCAATGAATTGTCACCGGGGAATCGTTAATCGGAATGTTCGGATTAACCTGCATAAGACCGAACACGAAAAAAGAATCGGATTGATTATGGGGAATGGAGTTACCGGTGGAATTACACCACCAGTTGCTATCGGCATTAACGCTCGAGTAATAAAACCATCCGTATTGAGCAGAGTCCGGTCCGGCGTCTCCTGTACTACCATCAAACCGAACGTTCGGAAACGCGGTCGTGTCGAGTGTGAGCGTAATGGCGGTTACTGGCGTAAGGATCGGCCCAAAATGATGGAAGGAGAGGCGCCAGCCGTTTAAATCATATGGATTATTCGTAATGTAAACCCAATCCTTATTCGTTTGTGCGCGCGCGGTTTGGTGGGGCGCGAAAAAGGCGAGGGTAAGCAGAAGAAATGGGAGAACGGTTCTTGGTTTCATAATTCGATGTGGAAAGTTATCGTAAAAAATCGAACGCTGTCGCTGACCTTCAGCGCCGGTGCCCCCTCCAGGGATGCTGCCTCATGGTTGCGGCCTTCCTGGAAGGATCGCCATACTTAAAGAATCCCGCTCGGCCGGGATTGTTACACACGCGTTACACACAAAAATACGAGATTCTAACGCGAGTATTAATAAATCACATTAATTTAACCAAATTCATCCCGGTTGAAATCCCGCTCTGTAGGTTGTGTGCCGGGAAGGGCCACCTTCGCGGCCCGGGTCCCGCCGAACCGGCAAGGAGGCCCTTGCCGGCACACGCGGAGTATTATGCCCCGCCGGAAAGCGAGAACAGAAGCAGTCCGAGCACAACGATCGTCAACGCGACATACATATAGTCCCTCTCATACAGGAATGCGATAACCGATACGGCCACCCGCAAAATCGGCGTGAGGATGAGCAGGAGCATCCCAGCCTGGATAATCGCAGTTCCATTACCGGAAAATGCCGCTCCGATAATGCCGGCGACGGAGCGGAACGCGGCCGGCTCGCTTATAAATTTGTGGTACGTTGGCCGCGTCAGGAATGCCGACGGCAGGTATAACGCCGCGCCGACGAGCACAACCGCGACCGTTGCAATCACGCAGACGCGCAGCAGGTTGCCGATGAAGAGTTCGATCGCGTGCTCTTCGCGAGCCGCGGTAATGTCAAATTTTGCCGGTCGCGCCATTATAGATCATTTCTAATGCAAGAATAAAAATCACGACGCTAAAAACAATACGTAGCACTCGCGGATTGGAGCGGCCGAGGATTTTCGCTCCCACGAGCGATCCGGCCAATACGCCGAGGACCACCGGCATGGCAAGGACGGGATCGATATAGCCCCGATGAAGATAGACTCCGGCGCTCGCGGCCGCGGTAACGCCGATCATAAAATTGCTCGTTGTGGTCGAAACTTTGAACGGCAGTTTCATCGCATGGTCCATCGCGAGCACCTTCATCGCGCCGGAGCCAATACCGAGCAAGCCGGAGAGAATACCGGCGAGCCACATCAATCCAAAGCCGGCCGCCACATTGTGGACGCCGTAGTTGACCATCTCTCCGCTGACGGGATAACTCGATGGGAGTTTCATGCGCACGGCGATGGGATCGGAAGTATGCGCCGGCGCATGTTCCGCCCGCGGACGGCTCGATATATACGCCGAGTAGAGCAGCGCCAACCCAAAAACGACCGCGATGAAATCGGGCGAAAGGAGGCCGCCGAGGAATGCGCCCACGAGCGCGCCGATCGTCGTCGCGATTTCCAGGAACATCCCGATGCGGATATTCGAATAGCCCTCGCGCACATAGGCCGAGGCCGCGCCCGAAGAGGTGGCGATGACCGTAATGAGCGAAGCGCCGATCGCATAGCGAAGATCGACTCCGAAGCCGAGCGTGAGCAGCGGGACGATCACAATGCCCCCGCCCAGGCCCGTAAGCGAGCCGAGAAATCCGGCGAGTATCGCGCCAAAAAAAAGTATAGCGCTAAATTCCGCGACGTTCAGATGCATAAAGTGCGAGGTACAACACCGGCGAGGCAACTCTTGTCCGCGTCGATTTCAAAAAAAATGTCTACAAGTGTCATCCTGAGCGGAGTTTTTCCGACCGAAGGGAGGAAAAACGGAGTCGAAGGATCTCATGTAGTTCAGCAGACTATCGAACGCAAGAGATTCTTCTACTCCGTAGCACTTCGCCATCGCTCCGTTTTGCTTCGCTATCGCTCCGTTTTGCTTCGCTCGGAATGAAAGCTTTATCCGATGCAGGCGAAGCACAGTGGGTTATCTTACTCCTGCTCTACTATTTTCGCACCTATCGTTTTTTCCGGATGTTCCCATAATATAATAATTGAGGAAGAGGCATCATGAAAAAAGTAAATCTGGGTTCGCAAGGCGCAATCGTTTCCCGCATGGGGCTCGGCTGCATGGGGATGAGTGAGTTCTATGGCGAGCGGAACGACGCGGAATCTTCCGCCACGATTCTGCGCGCGCTCGAATTCGGTATTAATTTTATCGACACGGCGGACGTCTATGGCATCGGCCACAACGAAGAGTTGGTCGGCAAAACCATTCGAGGCCGGCGCGCGGAATTTTTTATCGCGACCAAGTTTGGGAACGTTCGAAGCAAGGAGGACCCCTCGAAATGGTCCCGGAATGGAAAGCCGGAGTATGTTCACCAGGCTTGCGAAGCGTCGCTAAAGCGATTGGGGATCGAGCAGATCGACCTTTATTATCAGCATCGCGTCGATCCCGAAACGCCGATCGAAGATACGGTGGGCGCAATGGCGGAATTAGTCAAAGCGGGGAAAGTAAAGTATCTCGGCCTTTCGGAGGCGTCCGCGGAAACGATTCGCCGCGCGCACAAGGTGCATCCGATCACGGCGCTACAAACCGAATATTCGCTATGGACGCGCCATGTCGAAAAAGAAATCCTGCCAACATTGCGCGAACTGGGTATTGGGTTCGTGCCATACAGTCCGCTCGGGCGCGGCTTCCTTTCGGGAAAAATCACAAAGCCGAGCGACCTGGACGAGGAGGATACCCGCACGACGCGGTTCCCTCGGTTCATGGAAGGCTCGTTCGAAAAAAATCTTGCGCTCGTCGAAAACTTAAAAAGAATTGCCCGAAAAAAAGGCGTTACCGCCGGCGAGCTTGCCTTAGCGTGGGTCATGGCCAAAGGCGAAGACATCGTGCCGATTCCTGGAACGAAACACAGGAAATACCTGGAAGAGAACGCCCGCGCCGTGGAGATTACACTTACACTGGCCGATCTTTCCGAAATCGAAAACGCCGTTCCCGCAACCGCCGTTGCGGGAGAGCGATATGTCGCAGGCGGCATGAGGACGGTGCAGGAATAAGACACGGAAGGGCCATACGCGCGCGGAAATTCAAAGCGCACATGGTGGTTGACCTTTTTGCTCCCCCCGCTGTTGCAGGAAGTTCATGGTTGCTTTCGTAATTCGCCGGCTTGCCTACTCGATCCTCGTCGTCTTTGGCGTGGTGACGATCGTGTTCTTTATTATGAACCTGCTGCCCGATCCCTCGCGGATGATGATGGGCGAGCGGGCGGACATCGCCACGCAGACCGCGATTCGTCATGAGTTGGGGCTCGATCTTCCGCCGTGGCAGCGCTACGTTCGGTTTATCGGGGACGTAGCGCGCGGCAATTTGGGGCGGTCGTTTACATCGAACCGGCCCGTCCTCGAAAGCATTTGGGAACGTTTCGGCGCGACGGCCACGCTCGCGATCAGTTCGATGGTGCTGGCCTCGATCGTTGGCGTGGGAATCGGCATTATCAGCGCGATTAGATCATACAGCCTTTTCGATAACGCCACGATGCTCTTCGCGCTGGTGGGACTTTCGGTTCCATCGTTCGTCATGGGATTACTCGCGATGCTCATTTTCGGCTCATGGCTCAATTGGCTGCCCGTCTCGGGATATATGTGGCAGGGTGGGGAACTTCATCTCGAATATCTGGTGCTGCCGATGCTGGTGCTTGCGTTTCAACCCGTCTCGATCATCGCCCGCGTCACGCGATCCAGTATGCTCGAAGTAATGACAAGCGATTACGTGCGCACCGCTAAAGCGAAGGGCGCGACGTGGAAGTCCATCGTCTTCAAGCACACCTTGCGCAATGCGCTCAATCCGGTTGTGACGACGGTGGGCACATGGCTCGCCGGGCTGCTCGTCGGCGTGTACTTCTTAGAATATATCTTCAATTGGCCGGGCATCGGATTGCAGGCGGTCGATGCGATCACGCGCAGCGATTTTCCGATCATTCAGGGAACCGTGATTTTTTCCGCGGTGATTTTCGTCGTCATCAATTTCACCGTGGATATTCTTTATGCGTGGCTCGACCCTCGCGTGAAACTTTCCTAAGTACTGCATGGACGTAATGGACCAAGTGGACGCGCCGGAGCAGGCCGCGATGAAGCAATCACTCCAACCGCGGTTGCCGTCGCCGCGCATTACGAAAGAAGAAACCGAACGGCGAAAGCTCGAGAACGAAAGCGTCCTTCAACAGGAGCCGCACTCACTCTGGTATTATTCGTGGCGCAGGCTTCGGCGAAACCGGCTTGCGATGGCGGGGCTGGTTACCACGATCATTCTCGTTTTTGTCGCCGTGTTTGCGTCCGATCTCGCGCCGTTCGATCCGAATATGCAGGTGCTGGAATATTCGACCGAGCCAATCGGCTTCCAGGGCAATGTCTTGCTCGTAAAGAGCGCGGTCGATTCGAGCCAGACCATTCCCGTGCCGATCACATCGTTTCAAGTGCAGTCCGGCGACAGTGTAAGCTTTATGACGGTCGAGGGGCGCGCGCAAGCGATTCCCATGTCGAGGCTCGCGGGAACTTCGGAATCGGAGTGGCACAAAACTCCGATCTATTATTTTGGCACCGACCGCTATGGGCGCGACGTGCTTTCGCGCCTGATGTTTGGCGCGCGCATTTCGCTTACCGTCGCGTTCTTCGCGGAAATGTGCAGCCTGCTGATCGGCATTCTGATCGGCGCGCTCGCCGGGTTCTATCGCGGTTGGATCGATGACGGGCTGATGTGGTTTACGAATGTGGTGTGGTCGATTCCGTCGCTCCTGCTCATCATCGCGCTCTCGATCGCGCTGGGCTTGGGACTGTGGCAAACGATCATCGCGATTGGAATCACGGGATGGGTCGATATGGCGCGTATTGTGCGCGGGCAATTTTTCGCGCTGCGAGAAACCGAATATGTCGAAGCGACGAAAGCGCTCGGTCTTTCGAATAAGCGGACGATTTTCCGGCACATTCTTCCGAATTCGCTGGGACCGATTATCGTTATCGCTACGGCTGGTTTCGCGAACGCCATTATTTATGAAGCCGCGCTTTCGTTCCTCGGGCTGGGCGTGCAGCCACCGACTTCCACGTGGGGACAGATGATCCACGATGGTTATGGCTTCATCGCCGCTGGCTCGAACTGGGGCCTTACGCTGTTTCCGGCGTTTGCCATCATGACCGCCGTGTTCGCCTTCAATCTCTTCGGCGACGGCCTGCGCGATGCGTTCGATCCGAAGATGAAACGGTAGCCGCGAGCTTCAGGTCGTGCAATTTGAAGGCATTATCTGGAATGCCCATGCGTTTTTTCATACCAATCATCGGAATTACATAATTCAAAGTTCAGACAAGTGCTAACCGAATTCAGTCACGTCTTCGCATTCCTGATTCTCGCGGCCCTCTTCGTCGCGGGCGGACTCGTGACGAGCAAGTTTTTACGGCCACGAAATCCGAATAAATTCAAGCTTGCATCGTATGAGTGCGGCGAAGATACGATCGGCGGCGCGTGGGTGAAATTCAATATCCGGTATTACGTAGTCGCACTGATTTTTATTTTGTTCGATGTCGAGATTTTATTTTTGTTCCCGTGGGCGATGGTATTCAAGCCGATGGGATGGTTCGCGGTCGCGGAGATGTTTACGTTCATTGGAATTCTTGTCGTGGGCTACGTCTATGTATGGGCCAAAGGCGATCTCGATTGGGCGCGGCCCAAGCCATTCGTCGCGCGGCTTCGGGACGTGGTAGATACTCGTAGCCGTGACCTTCAGTTCACGGACGCGGAGCGAAAATATTCGGCACACACCGTGACCTGAAGGTCACGGCTACAAATTCATGGGATTTTTAGATCATCTTGAACTTCCAGTCCTTCCCTCGGATAAGACGGGGGAAGGAAATATTATCGTCACGAGCCTCGACACGCTCTTCGACTGGTCGCGGCTTTCGAGCTTGTGGCAAATGAGTTTTGGCCTGGCCTGCTGCGCGATCGAGATGATGTCCACCAGCGCCTCGCATTACGATATAATGCGTTTCGGAGTCATTCCGCGGCCCAGCCCGCGCCAATCGGACGTGATTATTATCTCCGGTACGGTCACGCTCAAGATGGCGACGCGAATCAAAATGCTCTATGAGCAAATGGCCGATCCGAAATATGTTATCTCGATGGGCAATTGCTCGAACTGCGGCGGCCCGTATTGGGAATATGGTTACCATGTTTTGAAAGGCGTCGATCGCGTGATTCCGGTGGATGTTTATGTGCCGGGCTGTCCGCCGAGGCCCGAGGCGCTGCTCGAAGGGCTGATGAAGCTGCAGGAAAAAATCAGGAGCCAAAACCACGATGACGCGGATGATGCGGATTCTCAGGATTAATATTTTTGTCTGTGAGCCACTCTGAAATTATTGAAAAATTGCGCACCGCTTTCGGCGATAAGCTTGGCGCCTGGCGCGAATCGAATTCCGAAAATGCCTATCAGCGGCGCATGGGATCGTATCTCGAAATTGCGGAACCCTCCGCCATTCGCGATCTCGCGTTTTTTCTTCGCGATGAACCTACGCTCGCTTTTGATAGTCTTCTTCTGATTTCTTCGCTCGATAATGGCGACGGTTCGCTCTCGGTCATCTATCATCTCGAATCAACGAAGCACGCGCATCAGCTGATTCTAAAAGCCACGCTGCCGGCTGAGGTTCCTTCTGTTCCTTCGGTCACTTCCATTTGGTTACATGCCAACTGGCAGGAGCGCGAAGCATGGGACATGATGGGCATTCGTTTCGAAGGCCATCCCGATCACCGGCGCATTTTGCTCGATGACGATTACCCCGGTCACCCGTTGCGAAAAGATTTTAAGGAACCCGATTTTTATCATGGAATGAAGGTGCCATATTGATGCCTGAAATTCTCGAACGCCACACGATCATGCATTCCCCACTCCATGCGAGCGGGCCTATCCACGCACCCGAAGATGTCGAGCGCGGGCGGCTGCATACCGAGGAGATGGTGCTGAATATCGGCCCGCAGCATCCTTCGACGCACGGCGTGCTAAGGCTCGAAGTTGTGCTCGATGGGGAAGTGGTGGTCGATGTGATTCCGCACCTTGGCTACCTCCACCGCTGCTTCGAAAAGCACACGGAGCACATGACCTATCCGCAGGTAATTCCTTACGTCGATCGGATGGACTACATCGCCGCGATGTCCGGCGAGCATGGTTACGTTACGGCTGTCGAGCGGATGATGAATATCGAAGTGCCGGAAAAAGTGGAATACATTCGCGTGCTCTTTGCGGAGCTTCAGCGCATCGCTTCGCACATGATTGCGATTGGAACTTTTGGAATGGATTCCGGCGCGTTCACGCCGTTCCTCTATTGCTTCCGTGATCGCGAGACCATCCTCGAAATGTTCGAGAAGACGTGCGGCGCGCGCTTCCTTTATAATTATATGTGGGTCGGCGGGCTGTCGCATGATCTCCACCCCGAAGTGCTTCCAATGTGCCGCGAATTTCTAAAAACTTCCCGCGCCACGCACAAGGAGATCAACGATCTCCTTACATTCAATCACATTTTCCGTCAGCGGACGGCCGGCATCGGCGTACTCGATGCGGAAGTTGCCGTAAATGGCGGCGCATCGGGACCGATGCTCCGCTCCTGCGGCGTGAAATGGGATATTCGCAAGAACGATCCATACTCGATCTACGACCGCTTCGATTTCGAAGTTGCCGTTGGTTCGAACACCCTTGCCACGCTTGGCGATGCGTTCAATCGTCATTGGGTGCGCATGCAGGAATGGGAACAATCGCTGAATATCATCGAGCAAATTTTGGAGCAATATCCGCGGGATGATACCACGGATGTACAATCGGCAATTCCCAAGCGATTGAGGCCGCCGGAAGGTGAAATTTATTCTCGCACTGAAACGCCGCGCGGCGAGCTGGGATATTATATCGTCTCGAAGGGTGATGTGAAGCCGTGGCGCGTAAAAGTCCGCTCGCCCGCGTTTTCGAATCTCAGCCTTCTTCCGATAATTTCGCGCGGCTATCTCATCGCCGATCTGATCGTGAGTTTAGGCTCGATCGATATTGTGCTCGGGGAGGTGGATAGATAAAACGGTAATGATTTCACGCTATCAAACCGCACTCGGCGAAGAGGGAGAGAAGCAGCCCGGTTCTCATGGTCGCGTCGATAGGAATCTCCTTGGCATCACATCGAAGCGAGAGATGGATCGGATTGAGATGGAATCACTTCGACGGTGCGAGGAATATTTTGCAGGCATCATAACCACACAGACGGCATTCGATCTTAATCTCATTATCGATATCCACCGATGTATTTTTGGTAAGATTTATTCCTGGGCTGGGAAATTTCGAACCGTCAATCTTACGAAGGGTGATTTCACTTGGCCTCCGCCACAATACATTGAAACTTCATTGAAAGAATTCGAGCAAAAGAAATTACGCCTGCTCACCCCAATTGCGCCAGAACCATTCGAAAATATTCCAAAGGCATTGGCGGAGGTACATGCCGATTTTTTGATGATTCATCCCTTCCGAGATGGCAATGGCCGGATAGCAAGAAGCATTGCAAATCTCATGGCTCTTCAGGCCTCTCAGGGTCCCCCTCATTATGGTTTAACGGGAAAAGGATCTCGAAAACAGAAACAGCGCTACCTGAATGCTGTTAGGCAGGGTTATATTGAGAATTACGAACCACTCAGACGCTTCTTCGCTGATGCTTTGGCTGGTCGGATAGAGTGAACTTTCTTGAAAACATCGGGAATAGGTGGACGCTTGAGACCCTGAGCGCCTTCGAACACGCTCGATTCATACGCCAGGAATGCAAAAATTTTTCGCCGCTGCAATCGATCGCGTAGATATGGATTTGCTTCGATGAGCGGAATCCCTTTTTTCTTTTCAGCCATTGTTTGAATAACGATTTATTGCCACTCCCCGTTCGGAGCGCGTTTCCATGAATTCTCAATAATTTTTCTCGCCGTCCTGTTAGAAATGATGCTCTGAGGCATTATACCCTTGGTGGAACAATTAATTTTCCAGAATAAAGGAAACTCTCGCGCCGCTTTGGTGTTTCCGCATTTCCACCACGATTCCGCCGAAGCAGCGAAGCTTTAGCCAACGGCTTCTTCGGGAAAATTTGGCCATTCATACACTAATCCATCCACGTCATTGAAGAAATCATTTCCATTTGTTATTTTCCTTTGTTTGCTTGCTACGATGATGCTCGCGGGTCCGGCTAATGCCCAGAAACGCACGGCCGCGATGCCCTCGTCCGTGGAAGAGGATCACGCGGCAGCAGCGGCAGCGTGGCTTGCGCACTTTATCAATCCAATGGGCGAGGCGAATTACGACAGCTTGCGGCAAGTGGGCTACGAGCAGTTTTATCACATGGATAACCGCCCGGCGATGAAAGCGTTATCGAGCGCCGCGTGGGTCGAAGTGACGAAATCGCAGGGTGGCACCGTGAGCGGGCGGCCCTCCGGGATCGCGTTCGATCCCAATGGTGCGATCTATCTTTCCGTCACGACGGGGGGGCTTTGGAAATCGGCCAATAATGGTACCAATTGGACTTCTCTCAGCAATAATTGGAAAACGCTCGCGGTCGGCGGCGTTGCAATCGATCCGAAGAACCCGCAAACGGTTTATGCCGGAACTGGAATTTATTATGGAAACGAGGCCGGCGCGAGTAATACCACCAACAATATGAATATCCCTGGGATCGGAGTCTATAAGTCTATCGACGGCGGCCTCAATTGGCAACTGTTGGATAGCATGAACAACTCCGTGACCACCCAAATGGAAGTCAATCCCGCGGATGGTTCGCTCATCTACCATGCTACGACTGGCGGTGTCCGCATTTCCACGGATGCGGGAGCAACCTGGAGCACGCCCTCGACGGCATTCTTCAGCGGGCCGGTGAGTATGGTGTTCGATCCCAACAACCCGGCTATTATCTATGCGGGCGGCGGCGGAGCGATCAAAAAGTCCATCGATTCAGGAATGACCTGGACCGCGCTTCCATTGGGCTATCCGGCGGGCTCGCTGATGGTGCTTGCTATGTCGCGCGCTTCTTCCGATACGATTTATCTCAGCACCGGCAATGGTAATCCGCCCTTGCCAGAGTCAGGCAGCAACAGAGAGATCGGGAGTGGCAGCGTGCTCGCGCTTTCGACGGATGCCGGCCAAACCTGGGTCACAAAATCGAGCAATCTCGATTATCTTGGTGGGCAAGCATATTATGCCAACGCCATCGCGGTTAGCCCGACGAATCCTTCGATCGTCGTGGCCGGCGGGCTCGATATTTGTTCATCCACCCGTGCGGGAACCGGCTTAGGGTTGGTAACCGACTGGCTCGCCACTGCTGGTGGCTCGAATTATACTCATGCCGATATCCATGTGCTCAAGTATAATCCTTATACAAACGTGCTCTTTGCACTGACCGACGGCGGAATTTTTTATAGCTCCACCAATGGAAGTTCGTGGAAATCGGATATGAATGCCGATCTTGGTACTATGCTGTTCGTTGGCGGAGACATGGCGGTCGATCAGAGTGGCAAGCCGAGCTTCTTTGCCGCCGGCGCTCAGGATAATGGTTTGAACGGCTTTACTCCGGGGCAGGATAATTCCTATCAAGCCATCCGAGGCGGCGATGGTGGAACCATGTTCGTTTCTCCAACAGATGGACAAACGATCTACGGAACTTATATCTATGCGACGCTCTACTCTTCTCCAGACCGGGGCGCGAATGGCGACCTGGAGCAAGCCGGAAACCTTCTCGGAGGCACGGCAATCAATAATGAAGGCGCGCCATTCTACTTCGAATATGATGTCGCGGATCAAGACCCGAACGTTGTCGCAGTGTGCGGCAATCGGAACCTGTTCCTCTCCACCGATGGCGGCAATGGGGGAACAAACGACTTTCCGAAAGTGACGAATGTTGGCTCGGGTACCACCGTCAGCGGCGCGGCAAGTACCGTCCATATCGCGAAGGACAATGACCAGGATATTTATTTAGGGACAACGTCAGACGCTTTGTATTATAGTCAGGACCAAGGTGCCTCTTGGACGAGAAGTTCGAGCCCCGTCAATTTTGGCGGAACGCCCACGAGCATCACGTCCGACCCGAATGATCCAACGCATGTTTTTATGACCGTCGCAGGTACGAATTCGAAGCACTTCTGGGTTTCCACCGATGGCGGACAGAATTGGACCGCGCCGGCCACCAACCTGCCGAACTTGAATTGCCGCCGGGTAGCTTATGATGGAAAGGTCATTTATATTGGTAACGATTATGGCGTGCTTCGCTCCGGCGATGGTGGCAAGACCTGGTATCCCGTCGCGGATGGGCTGCCGATGACGCTCGTCACCTCGCTACGCGTTCGGAGCAACGGCGTTGGAAATTACCTTTTAGCAACCACGTATGGGCGCGGAATGTATTACGTCGATATCACGCAGCTTTCTCCGATACCGTCCGCGAGCGGAGTGGTTTCCAATGCGGGCGTTACGAATTCCGGAGTAGCCATCAGCTCAATTTATCCGAGTGTGGTACCTTCCGGCTCGGCGCGTTCCACGATTGATTATACTCTTGCCAATAACGACCAGGTAACCGTAGGAGTTTATGATGTGCTCGGACGGCAGGAGCAGATGCTCGTGAATGAGTATGACACCAAAGGCGATCACCAAATTACCGCCGATCTTTCGGGCCTTGCGCCGGGCCAGCATTACGTCGTGCTTACGTCTAACGGAGTATCGGTGACAAAGCCGATCACGATTGAATAACCACCCCCTTACCCCCTCCTTCTGTAGGAGGGGGAGTAGGTTCGGGTGAGGGATTTGTTCTAAAGGCCAGTGAAAAACTGGCCTTTTTCTTTTTCGGCTCTGATCGAAGCGGTCTCGCGCGGCGGCCGGGATGCTCGCGCGCGTCTGGATGAGTTGATCCGTCACCAGCCGCAGGTATTGTTGCCATACGCAAAAGAGCTTGCGGCGCTGCTCGATTCGACGCGCGCACCGGTTCGCAAGGCTTCGATCGAAACGCTCGCGGCGCTTTCGCGCATTTCCCCATCGGCGATGGCGTTTCTACTTCCGAAACTCCACGCCCTGCTTGCAAGCGAGCCGCAGAGTGTAGTGGTAAATCACGCAATTGAAATTCTCGTGAATTATGGAAAGACGAGCGCGCGCGCCGCGAAAAAAGTAATTCCTATCCTGCGAGGGCTGGGGGGCAAACATCGCGCGGCGGCGAAAGCGCTGGATGAAATTACGCCATCATCTTTGTAGCCGTGACCTTTAGGTCACGGTGGCGAAGCCTGTATTCACCGTGACCTGAAGGTCGCGGCTACGAACTTCGAGTTTCCTTATCTAAATACGCATCGAGCGCGCGGCGCGTGAAGGATTCAATTTCCACGATGGTGTGGTCGAGGTTCGGCTGGGTAAAGCGAAAGAACGTGCTTTCTCCGATGGCGAAGTCCGCATCGAGTTTCAATTCTTCGAGCAGCCGCGCTTCGAGGAAATCGCGCCAGGCGCGAAGGGTTTCATCCGCGATGGGGCTGGTTACGCCATGCTTTCGCAGCCAATCCGCACCGATGGTTCCGGTTAAAGTCATTCACGAAAAACACGTAGGATGGTAGCATCATTCATCTCGCGGAAAAATCGGATGTTATGGGACGGATAGGACAGAGCGGAAGACGAGAGCGTATCGAATTTACCCACTGCGGAGAAAAAATTGATTATATTTGCGCTGTCGTAGAGATCGCTTTTAATCACGCTGTTCAATGACCAACCATTTTCGCCGTGCTCGGAACCTGATTTTTATAATCCTGGTGATTGCATTTGCCACCCCTTGCGCGGAAGCACAGCAGGGAACTGCCGGCATCATCACCGGCGAAGTGAGCGGCGCGGACGGCGCCCCGCTTGCCGGTGTGACCGTTCGCGCCGCGCCGGAATCGGATACCGCGCACGCGCGCTACACGAGTACTCATGCCGACGGAATTTTTCGTTTCAATAGCGTCCCACCCGGTTCCTATATGCTGTGGTTCTCGCTGCTCGGGTATCTTTCGGCTTCCAAAGTGATTTCGGTTCCCGGAACGGCTGCGGCTTCCTTGAACATTCAATTGGCGGAAGCTCCCATAGGTTCTCAGGAGGTCATCGTTACCGCGTCCCGGCATCCCGAAAAGGCGACGAATGCTCCGGCTTCCGTGACGGTCGTCCCGGCGCAGGCGATTCAGCAGCAAGTGCTCTCAACGCCGACCGACATTCTTTCGAGCGTGCCGGGCATCGACATTGCGCACGAAGGGATTGCAATGTCCACCTATTCGAGCCGAAGCTTTCACAGCGTGTTCGGCAGCGATATGCTGACGATGAACGATTATCATTCTCTCGAAGTCCCGGCGATCGGCGGATTCTATGGAATTCTCATCCCGGAAATTCCGGCGGATATCGAGCGCGTGGAAATTGTGCGCGGGCCGGGTTCCGCGCTCTATGGGCCGGAGGCCGCTACGGGCGTCATTCACTTCATTTCCAAATCGCCGTTCGAATCGCAGGGAACGGATGTATCCGTTGCTGGTGGGGAGCGCGATTATTTCGATGGCGCGCTCCGCTATGCGCAGGCAGTAAGCGATAATCTCGCATTCAAGGTTAGCGGCCATATCTTGCGCGCCAACGATTGGTCCATTGCTGACGATCCGAAAGAAGACACCGCACGAAAATACGCTCAAGAGCCTCAATTCGCAATGAATCCAAACGAGAATATCGACAGCCTTTCGCGCATCGGCAATCGCGATTCTTTAGTCGAAGTGTATTCCGTCGATGCTCGTGCCGATGCGATATTAGGCGACAATTCGACAGCTAATGTTTCCGCTGGACTTACGCGAATCGTAAACCAAATCGCGCTCACGGAGGATTTTGGCGGCGCGCAAATCAAAAATTGGCAATATGAATATCTGCTGGGGCATGTGAATTTTGGCGATCTTTTCGTGCAGGGGGCGATCAATCATAATGACACGAAAGATTCCTACTTTCTCGTGACCGGCGCGCCCATTATCGACCGCTCGACGACGTACAACGCGCAAATCCAGGATGAATATGATTCCATCGAGCACGAGAAACTAACGTATGGCGCGGATTTCAACGCGATCCATCCTGTCACGGATGGGACGCTCTACGGCGCCGATGACGGGCATGCGAATATCTCGATCTTTGGCGCATACCTTCAATCGCAGACTTCGCTCTTCGATAACGCGCTCGATGTCGTGCTTGCCGGCCGGCTCGATAAGCATGACTATCTCACCAACCCGATTTTTTCTCCGCGTGCCGCGGCGGTCTATCATTTCACGGACCAGCAACTCGTTCGCGCGATGTATAACGAGACCTATTTATTCCCAAGCGTGACAGATTTATATGCGGATATTCTCTTCTCTTCCGATCCATTTGGATTTAGCGCCAATGGGCTTGGGATCGGCCCGGACATCCGCTATGTCGCGCCCTACGTTTCCGGTCTTCACTTTACCGCGAACACGGATGGTTCTTACAATATGTATTCCACACTTGCGCCGGGTAGTGCAATCGCCTCTAATAATGCCGTTACTGCTCTTTGGCCTACGTTTGATAGTCTGGCGAAGCATGCATTGGATGCTAAGCTTTCCCAAAAAGATTCGCTGGCTGCGTATCTTTTAGGAACCGTTCCCGCGCCGAACGCGAAACAGGTGAAGACCTACCTTGCGTATCTCAATCTTCATCCCAATGCGAATTTGTCGAATGCGTTTTTACCAGCGCCGAATGGTCAGCCACTCGATATCAGTCCCGTGCAGGCGCAGCACCAGCGGACGCTCGAAATGGACTATCAGGGGGCATTTGCGAAGTCGATCCAATTCGAAGTCGATGCGTATCAAACGCATTACACGGCCATTCGCGCAAGCACGGTCGCGCTGACGCCAAATGTATTTGCGGATGGCGCGTCTCTAAGGCAATATCTCATTGATAGTCTGACCCCGCGGCTTGGCGCCGCCAATGCCACGGCGCTCGCCGATTCCCTTTCCGGCCAGCTCGCTGCGCTTCCGCTCGGTGTTGTTCCCGCCTCCGGCGGCGCGGCGAATGAGGCGAATCCCTACGACGTGCTTATCGGCACGCGCGGTTATCTCGAAAACGCGATCACATTTTACGGCGTCGATTTTTTCACCACCATCAAAGCGAATGAGGACTGGACATTCGATGGATCGTTTTCGTGGCTGAATAAAATCTATTGGTACGCGAGCGAACTTAATTCCACTGCCGATTCTACACAGCAATCGCCCTTCTCGCTTAACATGCCGAAATATCGCTTCTCCGTTGGCGCGAAATATAGCGGACTCGCAAATGGCCTCAGTGTGGAACTCCGCGACCGATGGTCCGACGCCTTCCTGATGAACGACAATTATTACATCGGCGATGTCGGCGCGCGGCATGTGCTGGATCTCACCGTGAATTACCGCATTCATTCGTGGAACGATTTACTCGTCACGCTTTCGATTACGAATTTGCTGAATAATTATCATCAGGATTTCATCGGCGCGCCGTTCATCGGGCGGCTGGCACTGCTGCGAGCGGATTATACGCTGCCGCCGCTGTAGGTCAATTCTCCGTCCCCACGGGATGATAGCGCCCCGGCGGTGTTTCGGATGGCTGTGAAGATAGCTTTTCTTTGGTTCGGCGTGGTGATCGCGGTCTCGCTAAGTGCTGCGAGGGCAGGGGCACAGCTTGATTCGAATGCGAAAGTGATAATCCACTGCCCGTCAACGTGTGGTTCCTGCGAGATGGATGTCACATACACGAGCTTCCAAGGTGATACCACAGTGGAAAGTTACGATTTTGGCACTTACTCCCAGTATCTTTGCCTGGACTCAATCTCTTTCCGCTATACAGGCAGAGATTCAGCATACTTTGTAACAAGCGGTTTTGCTGACTATTCTTCAGATACGATACAATTCAAAGTCGATACGGCAGGTAAGATGCTACGGGAATTGAGCGTGACTTGGTACCGCGGCAACAACATAATCTATCCCTGACTTGCGGGGCTCGACGGGTTCAAATCACTCGTTGCCGGAATAGACAGCCTTCCTTATGCAGATTCATCCGGCATCTTGTACGCCCATGGCAACTTTACATCGATAAGCTTCACCGCAAAATTAGACTGCGGCATAGCTCCCCATCAGTATTTAACTGGTTCTTGCGTCGGAGGTGAATCACGAGCGTTCGACACCATCTCCATTGAAATAATACCGAATGGTTACCTCAATGTAACTCAAGTCGGAACCATGCCAGAAAAACGCTCCATTTCAATACGGGAGCAGGGTTCGGAATTATTGGTTAGCTCATTCGTTATTTCTGAAGATGTGCGTACCCTCGAAATTTATGATTTGCTTGGAAGAAATGCTGCAACGGTAGAAGTTCCAATCGGTGCGGAATTCGTCGAATTGCCCACAACCTTTCTGATTCCCGGCTGCTACTTCGCCCGTCTCGGCGATCAGGTGGCGAAGTTCGTGGTGGCGCCGAGGTAATGGAGAGCAAAAAATAAAAAGTTCGAGTCTTCGGTGACACAAGCAGAGAAAATTTCGTTAACCATCGCTAACGATGCCGGATGCCGCCGAAGAACACACCCTCTCACCTTCCGAGGAAGGCAATTATCTTCTCGGCGTAAGCCGCCGAGTTCATTTCACGCGCGCGGCAGTCGTTGGGCTGGCGGCCGGCGGGATTTCCACCGCGTTTACCGTATGCTACGAACTTCTGGACCAGGCGCGCGTGGGTTTGCTCGATTTCCTGCATCAATATCCCTGGTGGGGCTGGATTGTGCTGCCTGTTATTGGAGCCGGGTTGGGCGCTCTTTCCGGGTTTCTTACCACGCGGTATGCGTCGGCTTCCTCCGGTGGTGGAATTCCGCACATCCGCGCCGTCCTCCAACGAAAGCGGGTCATGCACTGGAAGAATTTACTTCCCGTTAAATTTGTCGCTTCGCTCATCGCGCTCGGAGCGGGGTTTTCGCTCGGGCCGGAAGGGCCGGCCGTGCAAATGGGCGGATGCGCGGGAGCCGCTGTTTCCGACACGCTGAAGCTTTCCTCGCACTCGCGCCGGAATCTTATCGCTTCCGCCGCCGGGGCGGGATTGGGCGCCGCCTTCAATGCTCCGCTGGCTGGATTTATTTTCGTGATCGAGGAACTCCAGCGGGAAATTTCCTCGCTCACGCTCGTAAGCGCGCTCATCGCATCGGTCATGGCAGTCGCCATCAGCAGAATTTTCACGGGTCAGCTCCCCTCGTTTCATATTCGCGATTATCCACTGCCGCCGCTTACCGCCCTGCCGCTCTTTGCGATTATGGGCGTGGTCGCGGGGTATGCCGGCGTGGCATTCAACCGGACGCTGATGTGGGGAGTGAAAACATCTCGCGCAATGCGCTTTCCCATTTGGAAGAAGGCCGCGGTCGTCGGAGCCTTTACGGGCTTAGTAGGGTGGTGGCTTCCGGATGCACTCGGCGATGGCCACCGGATTGCGGAAAGCATTCTTCGCGGCGATTTCTCGGGCCAAAATGTCGCGCTGTTCCTCCTCCTGCTGTTGATCGGGAAATTCATTCTTACCATGGCCGGATATTCCTCGGGAATCTCCGGCGGAATGTTCGCGCCGCTGCTGGTGCTCGGAGCCATTATCGGGCAACTCTTCGGGCATATCAGCGCGATTTTATTTCCTGCTGCGGGGACGACATCCGCGGCCTACGCCGTCGTCGGCATGGCGGCGATGTTTACCTCGATCGTTCGCGCGCCGCTCACCGGAATCGTGCTCATTCTCGAAATGACTGGAAATCAGGAGCAGCTGTTCGCGCTTATTCTTACCTGCCTCATCGCGTATCTCGTTGCCGAGCATACCCGCACCGAACCGATATACGACGACCTGCTCGAACTCGATTTAGCCGCCGATAAAGGGAAGGCGGAGAAAGAAGAATCTTAAGTTTTCAAGATTTTTTTCTTTCTTGGGAAGCCGATTTTTTTTTTTCAATAGCGAACCAAGATAGAGATGAGCGCGGTTTCATGGTTGACCTTCTCGGGGGAATGAGTCCGTCTCGCGCTTTTTAATAGTTCGTCCGCTCACTGCTTTCATTCCCAGCCCAGGCCCGTTAGCATGAGCGATCATGCTTTTTAGCCACTTATGCTTATCGCATTGGCCATTACCGAAGCCGTGTTCACCGCCATTCTTCAGGCAGTTGCTTTAGCTAACGCCAATGCCGATATTCCAAAGTTTCTCGTACTCCCGGCGCATGATCGATTACGCTTTTTTTCGAGAGCGCGAAAAAAAGGACGAATCGCGCTAAACGATTCGCCCCTTCTAAACCAAAGCCACACTCGCGTGATTTCTCACGCGGGCTTGTACCACCAAACCGACGTGTGGGCTTATAGTCAGAGAACTATAAGCCTAACGCGTCGGAAATCATTCCTTAATTTAACCGACACACGTATGGCACGCAAGCCATTAACTCGATTCCCGAGCGGCAGTAGCCGTTCGGAAGTAGGTAGTGTATCACTGCGGCTCGCTGGCGGGAGCAATCCTGCTATGCGGTTGAACCGCACAAACACTTTGGCATTGAGGGCCAAGCGGCGAGTTCTCGGTTTCACTTACCGATAATCCTGCATCTTCATCCGAGAATGCGACCATTACCGGCATCCCCGGAAGAACTGCTGAACTTCTCGTGCTCGATGTTCTGGGAAAGACCATCCAAAAGATCGACGCCGTGACCATCGGAGGGAATGGAACCAGCGTTCCGCTCGACGTTTCTCAATGGCCGTCGGGTAACTATATTATCGAAGCAATAGGAGATGAAGGCTCGCATGCAAGAGCGATGCTTTCCGTTTTCCATTGATTTAACCACCCCGCCGGGCATTCCCCGGCGGGATTTTTCCAAAAAATAATTTTTGTAACCAGAGCTGATTAGCGCGTTTTTAAGTAAAGGAAATAGCCATCATGAATAAATTACTCGCATTAGTATCCATGCTTTGTATGCTCGGTACAAGTAAGACTCAAGCCCAGACATGGACCGAATTATCCTGGCCCTGTTCATTGTCACATGTTTTGGGCTTTCCTTATAGTTACTTCGTAACGACAAATTATGGATTTATTGCCTGTCCTGGCAGTATGGGTACCTTAAATCGAACAATCGACTCCGGGAATACCTGGCGAGCGTTTTCGACTGGGCTTGGTAGTATTGTTCAGCTTGATTTCCTTAGCCCCGCACATGGTTATTGTGCTAAAGTGAATTTAGGAAATGGAGGAGGTGGTAT
>Ga0307373_10005902_pt1 | contig 19727 bp, 10 predicted proteins | sample OX2MG_FD_202534 | JGI IMG/M metagenome (GOLD analysis project Ga0307373, IMG submission 202534) | Soil microbial communities from Risofladan, Vaasa, Finland - OX-2 | ecosystem: Environmental > Terrestrial > Soil > Coastal area > Acid sulfate soil | place: Finland: Risofladan, Vaasa | collected...
CCGAAGGCGCGGAAGGCCGCGACGGCAAGCGCCACAAGTAAAGCTTTCGCGGCAGGCCCGATTGGCTCGGACTAGCTCTCGCAGCTGGCCGGGACTGGTCCGGCGCTCAGGATTGACGCATGAAAATCGCACTCGGCGTGACCGGCGGAGTGGCGGCTTACAAATCGGCGGAGCTCGTCCGCCGGCTCCAGCAGGAAAAACTCGACATTCAAGTGATTATGACGCGCGCGGCGCAGGAGTTCATCACTCCGCTCACATTCGCCGCACTCACCGGCAATAAAGTGATCGCCGAAATGTTCGCGCGCGATAACGCCGCGCCCGCGAACGTTGAAAGCGCCATCGAGCATATCGCCGTGGCGCAGCGCATCGACTTGCTGCTCGTCGCGCCGGCCACCGCGGACGTGCTGGCGCAATTCGCGCACGGCATCGCCGGCGATTTTCTCGGCACGCTGTATCTGGCCACCAAAGCGCCAATGATTGTTGCGCCGGCAATGAACGTCAACATGTGGGAGCATCCCGCCACGCGCGAAAATCTGGCTGCGCTGCGCGCGCGCGGCGTGCACGTGGTCGATCCCGGCGAAGGCTATCTGGCGTGCGGGATGGTCGGCGCGGGGCGGCTCGCAGCTACGGAAGCAATCGTCGAAAAAGTATGCAGCGTGCTCGGACTGCGCCACGATCTGGCGGGACAGACGGTGCTCGTCACCGCCGGGCCCACGCGCGAAGATGTGGACCCGGTGCGATTTCTCACCAACCGCTCGTCCGGAAAAATGGGCTACGCGCTGGCCGACGCGGCGGCGCGGCGCGGCGCTCGCGTAGTTCTGGTCAGCGGACCCACGAATTTGTCCGCTCCGCAAGGCGTCGATTGGATTCCGGTGCGCACGACGGAAGAAATGCGCAACGCCGTCCGCCAGCACGCCACTGAAGCGAACGTGGTGATCATGGCGGCGGCCGTGGCGGATTATCGTCCCGCGGCGGCGCAGGCGCAGAAGCTCAAGCGCGGCGGCGAGCGCATCACCCTGGAGCTGGAGCCTACGCCGGACATTCTGGCCGAGCTAGGCCGCGAACGTAGCCAGAGCAGCGGCGATTCGAAGCGCGTGCTGGTGGGATTCGCCGCGGAAACGGAGCATCTGGCCGAAAGCGCCCGCGAAAAGCTGGCCCGCAAGGGCGCGGATATGATCGTCGCCAACGACGTGACGCAGGAAGGCGCCGGATTCGACGGCGACACCAACATCGCAACGATCTTCCTGCGCGACGGCCGCGGAATCCCGCTGCCAAAGCTCTCGAAATTCGAAGTAGCCAACCGCATCCTCGATCAGGTCCTCGATCTGCAGAAACGTTAGCTGTCCTTCGCCCAGAGGCCGCCACTCGTGGATACCAGCCATTTGCCGCCAGGCTGGGAAACGTGGAATCCCCGTCACTCGCCCCTGTGTGTTTTTTGTAGCGGCGACCTTCAGGTCGGCGCCTCTGGGGTTTGGTCCCAATCGTCGCCAAACCCGTAATTGCCACCGGCCCACGTACCTTCCAGTTTGCCGACAATACGGCCGGTGTCCCGGGCGCCAGTTTCCAACAAATCCTCACTAGCAAAGGCCGCTGGGACGAATCGCGGATCCGGATTCCTGAGTAGGAAAGGTCTGAATACTTTGCAGCGTGTAGGGTGTCGTTCCAGCCAGGTTCGCGGCACATTGCAGGATCGCCTGCTGAAGGGCAGGAAGCGTGGACGGCAGATTCGGAATCGATTGGTCAGGTTTTTTGAAATTAAAGGCGCTGGTTAGATCCCCGACCGTTGTGCGGCGCCAGGCGCTCAGGTTGGGCACTTCAGCACCGAACAGGGTCTCGATGAATCGCAGCACGGAAGTGTGATCGAAGAGGTCCGACGACACAAAACCGCCCCGGCTGAACGGCGAGACGATCAGCGTGGGAACGCGAAAACCAAGTCCAATCGGGCCAGTAATCGCTGGACTGCCAATTACGGTCGGGTCCGGAACCGGGGGTGCGGTCACATATTCACCTGGCGTGCCAAGAGGCGCCGTCACCGGCGCAACATGATCAAAAAATCCGCCATTCTCATCGAAGGTGACGAATAAGACCGTCTTTGCCCACAGTGCTGGGTTCGCTGTTAGGGCACTTACGATTAGGGAAAGTATATTCTCACCAAAGATCGAAGGCGAAGGCGGGTGATCCGAGGTTAGGACCGACCCCACCAGCCAGGAGACTTGTGGCAAACTCCCAGCCGCGATATCGGCCAGGAAGTCGATGGGAAACTGTGGTCCGAATGCATTCTGATGCAACACTGATGAAGGATCCTGAAAATTTTTGAAGTAGGAGAGAACATTGTCCGAGAGAATCCCGCCGAGAACCGTCTCATCAGGCGACGAGTAGACCTTCCAAGAAATTCCCCGAGCCTGAAGCTGCTCGGGCATTGTCGTATATGTCAGACGGCCGTAAAAGGCTGTACGGTTGGCGACGATGCTCTGCAAAACCGGCCCGCCGTTTTTTCCATCCGGGTCGAGGGAGGCGGCCATCGTGTAGAGGCGATTCGGATCGGTCGGGCCAATCACCGAGCAACAATAGTTGTCGCAGATCGTAAAAGCATCAGCCAGGGCATAGTAATAAGGAAGGTCTGCGCGAGTGTAGTAGCCCATGCTCAATACGGCGTCGTTGGAATCAATCGAAAGACGCGAGCTCACAAAACCGTCCATTGCGCCGTTGTTCCAGCTCTGATGCTGTGGCACCCAGTCGTGGGTGATGTCGTGCGTGCAGGCTGCATTCGTTGTGGAAGTGTCCAGGTGGAATGGTAAGAGCGCTCCCACGGGCGAATTCGTTGTGTTCGCCGGATCGGGCTGCTGGAATGCGGCGCTTCGATCGGAAAATCCACGGACCCCGCGGTAGCTTCCAAAGTAGTGATCGAAAGACCGGTTTTCCTGAATCAGGATTACAACATGCTCGATGTCAGATAATTTGGAGCAAGCGGACGGAACGGAAGGAACCGACGGAGAACCGGCTCCGCAACCGTGCAGACCCAAAGACGCCAGCCCTCCGACAGTAGTTGCAGCTCCGAGTTTCAGTAGTTCTCGGCGAGTGAAATTCTTCATAGGACTGAAGTATTGGATGCGCCCTACGGAACAAAGGTAAGACCGACTTCCGAGGCCTGGCGAGTCGGGTTAGAAGTATGTGGTCCGGCCTGTCTGGCGATTATGTCTGGATCACGGGCTACCCGGAAGCTATGCGAGAGGTCAGCAGTTGCAAGCGTCACGCCAGGTACAGGCGCACGCACCTGTACTTCCGGCCAGTAGAAAACTGTACCCTCACATTTGATATCGTCGATCTGTGATGCTCGGCGTAAACGAAATCGCCGCCGCTAAACCGGCCGCCGTGAGCCGGAGGAAAAGTTCTGCCCCATCGCGCGGGTGCCGTGGATTCGACGCCAAAGTGTGCGCGTCGCGAGTTCTCGGGCGAAGCCGCCAGCGGGCAGCGCGATGCAAAAAGCGAGCGGACGAACACCTGGCAGCAGGCGGGAAATTTACAACGCGCGCGCTACTGGGACGCCGTTTAGGGGGGCGGAGGTTCACCTCCGCCATAAACACGCGCGCGATAGCGCACTTCCTTTTGCGCTGGGTCACCCGCGCGAAATCTTCTGTTTTGGTTTCTGGCTCCCCATTCACTCTGCTCGCCCAGGCGAAGCAGTGGCGAGAACTCAAAGGGCTCTGGCTTGCGCTGACGAAGGAAGCGTTCACTCGCGCGGAGTCGTCGCCTTTTGCCTTCACGAATCACGATTCACGAGTCGCAAATCACGCGATCAGGGGCGGAACGGTCAATCGACCTTCGACACACGTAAGTCATAGAAAACAAACGATCGCCCACGTGCAAGGGCGGAACTTCCCGGTGCATCTTCTTTTTCCAGTTTTCCGCCAAAATCCAATGGCGCTGGCGCTTCGCAGTTTAGGCGGACGGAGCCTTGGCTCCGTCATAAAGAATCGCGGCGAAGCCACACACCTTTCGCGCCGCCTCACCCGCGCGAAGTTTTCGTCTTTCACGAGTCACGAATCACCAATCACGAATCACGCGGTTTTACCCGGGGTCCCCAAAACGCTCCGCGTTTTGGGGTGGTTACCCGGAACAGTCACTCGAGTAGAAACACACCTAAGTTATAGAAAACAAACGGCGCGGTACACGTCTACCCGGAACGTCCCGGCGCATCGTTCTTTTCGTTCCTTCTTCGCTTTTCCGCGCCAGCTCACCCGCTTATGCGCGCCGATTCGTCTGGACTCCGCGCCTCCTTCCGCTGGATTTCGTTTCCGCACTGTCCGTCCTGCGCCGTTTGCTATAGTGGGCGTGCAAATCCCAATTTTAGGAGAGAGCGTGGATTCGAAAATCGCTGGCAAGCACCCGCGCGCGGAGGCGTGGATGCGTTACGCCGATGATATCGGCCTCGGGCCCTTTTATTTAGAGCGCTCCGCATCGCAATTACCGCCAGCGGCGGAAAACGCCAGCGAGCCTGGGGTTGCTGCGCCGCCGCCGAGCTTCGCTGCAGCGGCTGCTTCGGGACCGATTGCCGCCGCGGCGAAGCCTACCGCGCCCGAGTCCGTGCCAACGCGTTCGCGCCCTGCACCACAGGCTCCCGATGTACCGAAGCCGCTTCCATCGCCTTCGCTCGTCCCGCAAGTCGCTGGTCCATCGCTTTTCGAAGAGCGCGTGGGAAACGATTCGCTGGATCGCATCCGCGAAGACATCACTCCGAATTGCACGCGCTGCAAGCTGCACAAGGCGCGGAAGCAAATCGTGTTCGGCGTCGGCAATCCGAAGGCAGAGCTGGTGTTCGTCGGCGAGGGGCCGGGGCGCGATGAAGACGAACAGGGCGAGCCATTCGTGGGGCGCGCCGGCAAGCTGCTGACGCAGATGATCGAAGCGATGAGCCTGCGGCGGCAGGACGTCTACATCTGCAACGTGGTGAAATGCCGCCCGCCCGAAAATCGCCTTCCGGAAAAAGACGAGATCGCCACCTGCTCGCCGTATCTGATTCGGCAGCTCGACGCGATTCATCCGAAAGTGATCTGCTGCCTGGGCGCGTGCTCCGCGCAAACGCTGCTCAACACCACGCAGGGCATTTCGCGCTTTCGCGGCGAATGGTTCGACTTTCGCGGCGCAAAGTTGATCGCCACGTATCATCCCGCATATCTGCTGCGCAATCCCGCCGCCAAGGCCGAAGTTTGGAAGGATTTGCAGAAAGTGATGGCTGTCCTTGGACTCGAAGCGAAACGCCGCAAGACGTCCAGCTAATCCCGTTCGCTTTTCGCGCATGGATGCTCGTCATGACTCGGGCGAGGCGGGCCTCCGAATTTCGCGGGGGCTGCTACACTAGTGCGCACCTATGGCATCCCGCTATTGCGAAGTCGCGCTTCCCGTGCCGCTGCGCTCGGCTTTCACTTACGCGATTCCCGCGTCGTTTGACGGCGAATGCCTGCTGGGTCGCCGCGTGGTGGTGCCGTTTGGACGGCGCGCCATGGTTGGCGTTTGCATTGGCGAATCCGAATTGCCGCCGGCGGGCGCTCCGGCCGCTTCTCAGATCAAGGAAATCGCCAGCCTGATGGATTCGATGCCGGCGCTTCCGCCGAATCTGATCGCGCTGGGACAATGGATCAGCCGCTACTACGCCGCGCCCATCGGCGAGACCATGCGCGCGATGCTGCCGCCGGAAATCGAGCTGCGGCGCGAGCGCGAATACGCGATCACGGACGCGGGCCGCGCTTACGTGAATGAATTAGCCGCCGCTGAAGAACGCACCGACGTCGAATCCGTGGAAATGCAACTGCTGCGCCGTTTTGAAAGAGAAGATGCGAGTGAATCGACGCGGCTGAGACGTTCGCCTCCGGCCGAATCGGTTGCGGAGCGGCTGGTCCGGCTCGGGCATCTCACCGCGAGAGACGTCCTCCGCGACCGTAAGACGCGCATGCAGAAAATCGTCGCGTGGAACCCATCTGCCATGGAGGTTAGCGACTCGGAAGTCACGCCCGCTGAGCAACGCATCCGTGAAACCCTGACCGCCACGCGCGGTCCGCTGCCGATTTCGATGCTGCTCGAAAAAGCGGCTGTATCCCGAGCCGTGGTGTTGCGCCTCGAAAAGCGCGGATTGGTCAGCATCTGGGACGAGCCGATCACCGCAGCTGAAGACCCGTGGGACACGGATTTCGCGCCGCCGTCGAATACGCTCAATGCCGAGCAGAACGAAGCGCTGGGCGAAATCTGGCGCTGGCTGGTGGAGGGGAAATTCGCCGCCGGATTGCTGCACGGAGTAACCGGCAGCGGGAAGACGGAAGTTTATCTCGGCGCAATTGCGGCGGCCCTATCACGCGGAAAATCGGCAATCGTGTTGGTGCCGGAAATTGCGCTGACGCTGTGGGTGGGGCGGCTGGTGCGCGCGCGATTTGGCGAAGGCGTGGCGGTGTTGCACAGCGCGCTTGCCGATATCGAACGCGCGCGCGAATGGTGGCGCGTGCGGCGGGGAGAAGCGCGCGTGGTGGTCGGCACGCGGTCGGCAATTTTCGCGCCACTCGAAAATCTCGGACTGATCATCGTCGACGAAGAGCAGGAGTCGGCCTACAAGCAGGAGGAAACTCCGCGCTACCACGCGCGAGATACGGCCGTGTATCGCGCAAGGCTAGAAAACGCCGTGGCGCTGCTCGGTTCCGCAACACCTTCGCTGGAGACATATCACAACGCGCGCGCTGAAAAATACCGGCTTCTGCGGCTGGCGTCGCGTGTGGAAAACCGTCCGCTTGCGCAAGTGCGGATCGTGGATTTGCGCGAAGAGTTTCGGCGGAATCGTCGCGCTGCTCCGATTTCGGACGCGCTGCGGCAGGCCATTGCCATGCGTCTGGCGGAAAAAACGCAAACGATGGTGCTCATCAACCGGCGCGGCTATTCGTGGTCACTACTGTGCCGCAGCTGCGGCGCGTTCGTGCAATGCCAAAACTGCAGCATCGCGCTTACATATCACAAAAGCCGCCAGCGCCTGGAGTGCCACTATTGCGGCTACACTGCGCCACCGCCAAAGCAATGCCCGAAATGCAGCGCGGAATTCATGTATTTCGTGGGAGACGGCGCCGAGCGCGTGGAGGAATATTTGCGCGAGACTTTTCCAGACGCGCGGATTGCACGCTTGGATCGCGACACGGTGCGCACCAAGCACGAGTATCAAAAGGTGCTCGGCGCGTTCGCAAAATGCGAGATCGATATTTTGGTGGGCACGCAGATGGTTGCCAAGGGGCACGACTTTCAGCGCGTCACGCTGGTTGGCGTGGTGGCCGCCGATCTGGCGCTTGGCAGGCCCGACTTTCGCGCCGCCGAGCGCACGTTTCAGCTGCTCACTCAGGTGGCGGGACGCGCCGGACGCGGCGAGCTTTCCGGCGAAGTTCTGGTAGAGACGCATTATCCCGAGCACTACGCGATTCAGCTGGCAGCGCAGCAGGACTATCTTTCATTTTTCGAGAAAGAAGCGCATTTCCGGCGCGTGTTGCATTACCCGCCGTTCATGGCGCTTGCGGGCATTCTGGTGCGCGACCGAAAAATCGAGAACGCCATACGCTGGTCACGCGCGCTGGCCGGATATTTCGCGCCATTTGAAAAGCGCGGAGTGAAAGTTCTGGGCCCCGCTGCTGCGCCGCTGGCGCGATTGCGGCGCGAATACCGCTTTCAATTCATTCTGAAATCGCCGCAGCGCGGGGCACTCGGGCAAGCTCTCGCGGGGTGTCTGGATTTCTGCGCCGCGCGTGAGATTCCATCCACCGCCGTTATGGTGGACGTCGATCCAGCCAACTTAACTTAATCGCAGTGCCGGAGTGCTGCTGTTTCCCCGCAGATCGCGAATTGTTGGGCTACCAAACCGGCCAGGGCGTAAAGCTCAACACGAGGATCGCAAGGGCCGCGATGGCCCAAAAGCGGCGTGACGGATCGAGCGGCTCCCACGAACTCATCAGCGTTGGATGGCGGAATCGCAGCGAGAGCGCCAGCAGAATAATTCCCCACAGCGCCCATCCGGACCAGCAAGTCACGCCAAGAACCACGAGCGCCAGACCAACCGCCAGCGAAATTCGCTGGTGATGCCGGCTGGTCAGGCTGTAGACGATGTGACCGCCATCGAGCTGCCACATCGGCAACAAGTTCATGGCTGTCGCAAGAAGTCCCACCCACGCCGCCCAGCCAACCGGCCCGAGCAGCACCCAGTTCGGGTCTATATTTGGGTGAAACAGTTTGATTAGGAGAAGAATTAGCGGCGGGTTGCCGAAATGAAAGTACGCATTTGCCGCCGCGTCGGGGACGATCTTCGCGCTAGCAACGGCCCACATCATGGCGGGCAGCGCGAACAGGAATCCAACCACTGGCCCGGAGATGCCGACATCGAAGAGCGCTTTGCGTGTGGGAATTGGGGAACGTATCGAAATCACAGCGCCGAATGTGCCAAATAAGGTGGGCGCTGGAATGAAATAGGGATAGCTGACGTCGATGCCGTAATGCCGCGCGGCGAAGAAGTGTCCGAGCTCGTGGGCCAGTAGGATGGTAAGCAGCGTGACCGCAAAGGGAAATCCGAGCAGAATCAAAGAAGGATCGTGCAGCGCCGCCTGCCAGACGGCGAAGATGCTTTGGGTGCCAGAAAAAGGGGCGGCGTCTTGGGCGTACGAGCGCGCGAATTCCATGCCCATCATGAGCGTGGATACCAGCGTGAGCGCAAACAATGTTATGGACGGCCACAATCTTTGCCGCCGCGCTCGGACCACAACGCGTCGCGGCTCGTCGTCGAGCACACGAAATTGCGCATCCATCGTTCCCGGGATTTCCATTGGAAGGTGGCCGTTGCCGCTCGTCTCACTCATCGGCACCCGCCCGCGCGAATGTAAAAATCACTCATACTGGTTTGGATGCATTGCGGTGCGAAACGGCTTGGATTGACTCGCATTGCGTACCCCGCCGACACTTTGCAGATGCCACGCGCGGCTCAACGTCCTTCCGCGAGGATGTCGCACTCGTCAGGGTTTGGGAGGAGAGGCTGGAAGCGCCTGAAGTTCCTTGCCCGGCTTGAAGCGCACCGCTTTGCCTGGCGGAATATTGACCTGTTGTCCGGTGCGAGGATTTCGGCCGATGCCGGTCTTGCGGGGCTTAACGTTGAAAACGCCGAAGCGCCGCAATTCGATGCGTCGGCCTTTGCCGAGTGCCACTTTCATGGCCTCGAAAACACTTTCAACAGCGTGTTCCGCTTTACCCCGGGGAATGTTGGTCTTGGCTACGATGGCGTTGACGATATCCAGCTTGATCACGGATGCCTCCCGCTGAGCGGAACTCCATGCTAGACAGGGGTTTGCGCCTTGTCAAGCACTGGCACACCTGATACGAGCGGCCCCCATGCGTAATTGGGGACTTTCCCAGGTAATCTCGCGGGCTCTCGCGCAGCCCGCGCACGCCCAATGACCGCGATGATTTTTAGCGATCCGCCGACGAGTGCGGCTCCCGCCGCGTAAAAGGCGCGTCCGCCCAAGCTGACGAACGCGCCTGCGTAGCTGCGGCGAAGGATGTCCCAACCAGCGCCGCAGATTGAGTCCGCTATTTCCCTGTCACTGGATTTTTATAGTGGTAGGGCGGGACGTAAACATCCGGATACAGCTTGTATGTTTCCGTCGGAGGCTCGTCCGGAGGGAATCCAGGGATTGGTCCTGGTGGCGGATCTCCGCCCTGGTCCCAGCCTTTGTAGTAGTTCGCGTAATAAGTGAAGTAGGCGTGCAGCTTTTTGATTTTCCAGACGCCGTCTTCCTTCACATATTCATTTTCGTAAATCGCATCTCCCCATTGCGCGGAGCGATGCAAGATGCCGACTTGCATGATGGCGCGCCAACGGGCCTTGGCGGTCTTTCCATCCGGCGCCACGTCGATCTTCGGCTGCAGCTGCATGTGGTTGAACAGCGTGCCGTATTTGAGCGTCGGCAGCTTGTGCAGGTACGCGCGCACGCGGTCTTGTCCCACATAAACGCCGCGCAAGCCGATTTCAAGCGTGCCGTCTTTGGCGAAGAGATCGGCCGCTTCATCCCACTGGCATTTGTCGACATAGTATCCGTAGGCTGTCTGCAAGTTGTGGATGTCGATATAGTCCTGGTTGAGCTCCACCTGATGTTCCAGAGCAGCGACGCGAGCTTGCAGACTCCTGACCTGCGCGGCCAGATCCGCGGACTCGCTGGCGCCACCGGCAGCCAGCGCCAGAGGACAGAAACACAAAAGCGTGAAGACGACGTAGATCGCACGAAGATGCATGTTGTTGTTGCCTCCCTCTTTGCCGCGAGCATTGGCGCGCGGTTATTTCTGATGGGCGCGCGCGAGAGTATCAACCGGCGGGCGCAGGCGCAACACTTGCGGCGCGTGACCAACGCTGATGGCTGCTTTGAGTCGTGTTTTTGGACTTCGGTTATACCGCATCGGTAACACACATATTCCTATCTCGCAACGTATTACATTTATTGACAGTGTCAGCGGGATTTGTTATAGCCGCGCATACAGTTTGGTTTCTCCGGGCCACGTAGGTCTACAGATCTCAAGGGGGGGCGATGAGATTTCGGCCAGCGGTGGTGATGGTTTTCGTTTTTCTGTTTGTTTCTTTCATCGTTCGCGCACAGGTAATTTCCACAGCTCAAATCCGGGGCACCGTGCAGGACTCATCTGGCGCCGACGTCGCCGGTGCGACGATCACATTAACGCAGACGGCTACCGGCGCGGTGCGGACCGCGACCAGCGGAGCCGATGGAACGTATTCGCTTCCCGATCTGGCAATCGGGCCGTACCGCATGCAAGTGACGCAAGCGGGGTTCAGCAAATACGTCCAAACCGGAATCGTGCTGCAAGTAGGAGCAAGCCCGACGATCAACGTCACGTTGAAAGTGGGCGCTGTTACGCAGGAAGTGCAGGTGAGCGCGGCCGTCGCAACGGTCCAGACGCAAAGTGAAGGCGTCGGCGAAGTTACCGCACCCCAGGAAGTGCAGAATTTACCCCTCAATGGCCGGCAGCTTACCGATTTATTGCCGCTCGCTGGCGCGGTGGGCCAAGGACGGGCATTTCGAGCTTCCTATCCTTCCGCGGCGGTTATTTCGATTGCTGGCGGGGCGCAAGGCAGCGTCGCTTACTGGCTGGACGGCGGCACGCACAACGATCCGCTGAGCAATCAGAATCTGCCGCTGCCGTTTCCGGATACGGTCGAGGAATTCAAGGTCGAGACCAGTTCGCTGCCCGCACAGTACGGCACGCATCCGTCCGGCGCCGTCAACGTGGTCACAAAATCAGGCACCAATGCATTTCATGGCGATGCCTTCGAATACCTTCGCAACTATATGTTCGACTCGCGCAACACTGCGTTTGCCGGCGCCTCGCCAGCCGACTATCCGCAATTGTCACCAGCAGATGCGGCTGCGGCGGCGTTGGCAGCATCGCCCCGCGACGATTTGAAGCGCAATCAATTTGGTGGCACTGTTGGCGGGCCGATCATGAAAGATAAGCTGTTTTTCTTTTTGGGGTGGCAGGACACTATCCAACACGCCACAATTCCCGCACAAACGGTGGTCCCCACGGCGGCGATGCTCGGAGGCGACTTCCAACAATGCGTGGGTAATGGAACGGGCGGTGGCCCTGTTCTGGGCGGGCCGTTTGGCACAGGAACCGCGCTGGACGGAGCGACGGGCGCGAATGCAACCAACCCCAGCAACTTCAGTCCGGTGATTATGGCCCTTGAAAGTCACATGCCGGTGGCGCCGCCGAGCAGCCCGTGCGGCACCTATAATTATCAGGCCCCGCAGACCTTCACTGAGAATCAAGGTCTGGCAAGAATCGACTATCACCAGAGCAATAAGAACTCGCTCTTCGCCACCTATTTCATCACCAATTGGGTGCAGCCACCGGGAACGAACAATCCCAACGACCTTTTGGTCGCCGCCATCGACGGCGCGTCCGACCGGGTGCAGAGTCTGACGCTTGGCGACACCTATCTGATCAGCTCCAACATGGTCAATAGTATCCACGCCACCGGCAATCGAAGCCGCAACCTAACCGTTCAGAATTCGACGATCAATCTGAACGACCTGTTTACTGCCGCCGGGATCACATCGGGGATCAACATCTACCAGTTGCCGACGCCAAAATTTCCAAAGTTCATGCCGGACTTCAATCCGACCGGGGGCTTCTTTGGCCTGACGGCTTCTACGCCGAGCATCCAGCCCTACGATACGTTGGAATTTTCTGACGATGTGGCCTGGACCCGCGGCGCTCACCAATTGACATTTGGCGTCGATTTCATCAACTTGAGGGCTTTCGCTACAAACTACCTGAACAGCCAGGGATCTTTCACGTTTGACGGGACGCAAACGGGTTGCAGTCCGGCCGCCGGGTGCTTTGCCGGCGGACTATCGGACTTTCTTGTAGGCGAAACGTCGGCGAGCGGCGGGTTTACGCAGGCTGCGCCGGTGCCTTCGCTGCAGCACCAGAACGTCTTCGCGTTGTACTTGCAAGATGCGTGGAAGGTGAATCGGAGGTTCACCGTGACGGCTGGGCTGCGCTGGGACCCGTTCTTCGGTCATAGCGTGCCTAGCGGACAAGTGGTGTCGGTCTCGCTGCAGAACATCATCAACAACGTTCACAGCGTGAAATTTCCGACCGCTCCGGCTGGATATCTCTTTAGCGGAGATCCCGGCGGGCCTGTGGGCAATAAGCTGACGGGGAACTCTCTCAACAAATGGAGCCCACGCATCGGGCTTGCCTGGGATCCACGCGGCGACGGCCGGATGGCCATTCGGGCCGGCTTCGGCATCTTCTACGACTTCCCAAATTTCTCGTATGACCAGTTCGGATTCGAGCAGCCGTATGGAGGGTCTTTCACCATACCCGGGGCGGCTTGTGCGAGCTTCCCGTGCAGTACGGATATCGCCAATCCATGGGCAAATTACTCGTTCACTGACCAGCATGGAACTACATATAACGGCGTGAATCCATTCCCGAGCTTCGTCGGACAAGGCCCGGTAAACTCGGCCTATTTACCCGACGCGTTGGTGTTCAGCTACCCGCAGAACATCAAGCCGACCTACGTCATGAACTACAACCTGAGCGTCGAGAAACAGGTTGGACGCAACTGGCTGCTTACGATTTCCTATATTGGCAGCCAGCAGCGCCATCTCTGGGGCAACAACGAAGCGAATCCCGGGCTGCAAGGACCGTGTCCGGGAGCCTATCCCAATGGCTATCCTCTTCCCGCGGGTGTGAACTGCACCGCGCCTGGCGGAGGAGGGAATACCGTGGAAGGAGCTTGCGCACTGGCCGGCCTCTCTGCCCTTCCGCCGTTTGTGTGTGGCGGGATAGCTCCTGGTTTTTCGCTTAACTCGAATCGCCTGTTCTACCATGCCAATGTTAATCCAATTACTAGCGCCCCCAACCCAACGTACCTCGGGTCATTGTGCGGCACCCCATCGGTCGCGACGCCCGACGTGTCCTGCTATGGCGAGACGCTTCTGCTGGAAGAAGGCGGGACCGGAAACTATAACGGCCTGCTGCTTTCGGCGCAGCATCAGTTTGGCAGCCATTTCACGTCCACGACCAACTACACGTGGTCGCACTGCATTTCGGACAATTACACCACCACGCTGGGTTTCTTTCTCGCAGCGGAATCGGTGCCGTACGATCCAAAGGCTGACCGCGGCAATTGTCCCAACGCCGACACGCACAACATCTTCAATCAGTCGGTCGTGGCCGAGACACCTCATTTTTCTGGGCACCTCACCCAGATGCTGCTCGGCAATTGGAGATTATCGCTCTCCGCCATCATTCAGTCCGGCACGGACCTCTCACCGATCAATATCCTGGATTTCTCCGGCAGCGGCAATGGTCTTACACAGCGGCCAGACCTGATCCCGGGCAAAAATCCGTATTGCCAGCATAAGAGCCGCACGTGCTTTTTGAATTCCGCGTCGTTCTCATTTCCGGCGCCCTATACGTACGGCAACCTGAGGAACATGAGCATCTTCGGTCCCGGCTCGATTAGCGTGAACACCGGACTGGATCGGATTTTCCAGATCACCGAAGGCCAGCAAATCGTCTTCTCCTGGCAGGTATTCAACGTTCCGAACCACGCGAATCTCTATCCTCCGGTTAGCGCTGTCGTGGCCCCAACATACGGACAGCCAGCGCCGTCGAGCACGGCGGGACTGGGCGCGCTGAACCAAACTGTGAACGATCCGAGGACGATGCAGTTCGCGTTGAAGTACAGCTTCTAACTACGTCGGACGGACGCGTGGCGAAACGCGGCCGCGCACACGTGTCCGCGGTGAGGCGGTTTTACTCGTTGGCGACATCTCGGCCAAACGCGGGCAGCGTGTTGACCTGTGCTTGTATCTTTGCTTGTTGCGTTCAAGTTTGCTTGCCTTCGCACAATTCGACGGATTCCTTTCAGTATGGCCGTCGCGGTGTGCGAAAGCGGCTGTTGACAGCATCCATTGGATTTGTTAAACCCGCCGAGGCAAATCGCGTATTACGGGCCATTTACGTTTACCAATCTCTAAGGGGGGGGCCATGAGAGTCTGGTCAGCGTTGGCTACGGCCTTGCTTCTTCTTTTTATTTCCGCCACAGCTGGTGCGCAGGTAATTTCCACTTCGCAAATTCGCGGCACGATCCAGGACTTGAGTGGTGCCGGTGTTCCTGGTGCTCAAGTAAAACTGACGCAAACATCCACGGGCGCCGTGAGAACCGCCACGAGTGCGTCCAACGGAGGCTACGCGCTTCCAGACTTGCCCGTCGGCACGTACGAGATGCAAGTGACCAAGGCAGGCTTCCGCAAATACACGGCTACCGGTCTGGTGCTTACGATCGGCGTCAATCCCACGGTCAACGTGACCCTGCAAGTCGGCTCGGTGAGCCAGGAAGTGCATGTCGACGCGGCGGCGGTGATGGTGGAGACGCAAAGCGAAGGGGTCGGAGAAGTTACCCCGCCTGAAGAGGTGCAGCAATTGCCGCTGAACGGGAGGCAACTCGTCGATCTGTTCCAGTTCTCGCCCGGCGTCGGAAACGGCATCGGTGGCCGGCCGGCGTACGGCAACACGACCGACTCAACCTCCAACTACGCGGTAGCGGGAAGCATGCAGGGCGGCGTCTCGTTCTGGCTCGACGGTGCCTCCTATATGGATCCGCTCAGCAACCAAAATCTTCCATTGCCCTTTCCCGACACAATCGAGGAATTCAGCATCGAAACCAGCTCCACTCCCGCTCAGTACGGCGTGCACGCGGGCGGCGACGTGAATACGGTCACAAAATCCGGCACCAACCAGTTTCACGGCGACGCGTTTGATTACCTGCGCAACTATATGTTCGATTCGCGGGCCACGGGCGGCTACCAGTGCGTGCCCACTCCGCTCGACACACCCGCCAGCAATCCTGACACTCGCTGCCCGCGAGACAACCTGCATCGCAACCAGTTTGGCGGCACGCTCGGTGGCCCGATCATCAAAAATAAGCTCTTTTTCTTCGCTGGATGGCAGGACACCGTTCAGAGCACGGCTGCATCGGCCTTTACGACTCTGCCAACGCCGGACATGCTGGCCGGCAATTTCCAGCCTTGCCTAGGAACCACGGCGGCACTCAACGCTCCATTCGGGACGGGCGGCTCCGGTGTGAATCAAACCAGCCCTGCGAATTACAGCCCCGTAATCACCGCGCTGCTGAAGTACTTGCCAGCGCCCAACGTTCCAATCGGTGGCCCGACCGCCTGCGGCACAAATGACTATCAATACAATCTTCCAGTTCACTTTTCGGAAAACCAGGGACTCGGCCGCATCGACTACCACATCAACAATAGCAACACGCTCTTTGCTCGCTACTTCATATCGCATCTTTCGGAGCCATCGCCGGCCGTTCCCACGCTGCCTGATGGCAATCCGAATCTGGTATTTCAGGCAAGCCAAGGCTTCGCGGATCAGGTCGAGGGGCTAGTCCTTGGGGACACGTGGGTACTCGGTAGTGACCTGGTGAACAGCGCCCATGCAAGCGCGAATCGCGTTGTGAATCGCTCGCTCTTGAACCCAATGCCGGTGGGCATCTACGACCTCTTCTCCCAAGCCGGCTTAACCGTGCCTACGACCAACATTTATCAGTTGCCCGCCAGCACTTTTGCTAAGTTTCTCCCAAGCTTCAGTTTCGGCGGCCCTAACACGACAGAAACGGCCAATATTCAGCCCTACGACACGCTGGAATTTTCTGACGACGTTGCCTGGACGCACGGCTCCCACCAGCTTTCTGTCGGCGCGGACTGGATCAATTACCGCGCCTTCGCGCACAACTACCTGGCGAACCAGGGCGAGTATGTATTCGATGGCAGCCGAACAAGCTTGACTGGGTCTGCAACGCTCGCAGGCGACTTTCCCGACTTCCTGCTAGGCGAAACGTCGGCCAGTTCCGGCTTTACGCAGGATGCTCCGATTCCCTCCCTGCAGCACCAAAACGTCTTCGCTCTGTATGCTCAGGATACCTGGAAGGCCACTCGAAAGCTCACGGTCACCGCCGGCCTTCGCTGGGATCCGTTCTTGGCCCATACAGTCCCCGGCGGACTGGATGCCGTCACCTTTTCGATAGCCAACGCTATCGCCGGTGTCCACAGCGTGCGGTTCCCGGGCGCTCCGGCGGGCTACCTCTTCGGTGGAGACCCGGGCGCCCCCACGGGAAATAAGTTGACCCAGAACGCACTCGATAAATGGAGCCCGCGCATCGGGCTCGCCTGGGATCCGCGCGGCGACGGTCGCATGTCCATTCGCGCTGGATTCGGAATCTTCTATGATTTCCCGGCTTTCGCATTCGACCAATTCGGATTCGAAGAGCCCTACGGAGGAATTGTCGCCGGACCGCCCGGCGCCGCCTGCACCAGTTTCCCGTGCAACACGGACCTCACCACTCCGTGGTCCGGAATGAGCTTCATTACCGGCCAGGGCGTAAGCAAAACTGGAAACCCATATCCGCAGTACGTCGGAACCGGACCGGCAAACGCGGCATATCTGCCGGGTGCCGAGCAGTTCAGCTATCCGCAATATGTAAAGCCGACGTATGTGATGCAGTACAACTTGAGTATTGAAAAGCAGGTCGCGAAAAACTGGCTGCTCTCTGCTTCTTACGTCGGCAATCAGATGCGCCATCTTTGGTCGAATATCGAGGCCAACCCAACGATCCAAGGCTCATGCCCAGGCGCATACCCAGGCGGATTTCCTTTGGCTCCGGGAGTCACGTGCACGGGTCCAGGCGGCGGTGGCAATACTGTCGCGGGGCCTTGCCCAAGTAGCCTTCCGCCGTTCGTCTGCGGAGCCATTTTCGGAGCGGGCGCTTCCGTGAATGCTAATCGCATGCTCTACCATTACAACAACGGCAGTCCCGTCTATCTCGGCTCGTTGTGCGGCACGCCGTCGGCATCGTCTCCGGCTGCGTCTTGCTACGGCCAAGATTTCGTACTTGACGAGGGAGGCACCGGAAACTACAACGCTCTGATCCTTTCGGCTCAGCACCGTTTCAGCAATTACACCTCGACCACCAACTTTACTTGGGCGCACTGCATTTCCAGCAACTACACCACGGAGGTTGGGCTGTCCCTGTTCACCAATATGGTGCCTTATGATCCCAAGGCGGACCGTGGAAATTGTCCCGGTGCCGACACCCCTTGGGTATTCAACCAGGCGCTTGTCGCAAATATGCCGAAGCTGTCGATCTCGAATTCAGTGCTTCGGGCGCTGGCCAACGGTTGGACGTTCTCCCTCGACGGCATCGTCGAATCCGGAACAAATCTTTCCGATCTAGGATTCAACGCGCCGTTCCTGGTTCTCGACTATTCCGGCACCGGAAACGGATTTACTCAAAGGCCCGAGTTGGTACCCGGCCAGCCGCTCTATTGCCATCCGAAAGGACGCAGTTGCTGGCTGAATCCAGCCGCATACACCACGCCCGCTCCCTACACGTTCGGCGATCTTGGCCAGGGCTCTCTTTTTGGCCCGGGCCAGGTCACGTTCAACACCGCGTTGGCCAGGACTTTCAAGCTCACCGAACGGCAAAGCCTGATGTTCCGCTGGGAAGTCTTCAATGTCGCTAATCACGCCAATTTGGGTCTCCCAGGTGTGGCCGCTCCGTTGGGAGGGACTACGCCGAGGTTCGGAGAACCGTCCGTGGGCAGCGCCTACGGCGGAGCATTTGCCGGCGGCATCGCGCCTCAGCCACGGATCATGCAGTTCGCTCTGAAATACAGCTTTTAAGAAACGACCGGGCCGGCAAGTAGCGCCAATCGCATGCCGCCGCGCGGTTCGCGACCGGGCGGCTGGGTAGCGTGTCGTAGAGTGCCCAGCCAGCACAGTTCAAGCGGCGGAAAACTCTTTCGAGCAGAGTATTTGTAAGCGACGGACACGAAAGGTCGAGCATAGTCCGCGACGGAACGTCGCGTGCAGGCGGTATGCGAAATTCGTGCTTTCTGTTGACAGCATCCATTGGATTTGTTAAACCCGCCGAGGCAAATCGAGGTTTCGGCGCAGCGTACGTGTGCCGATCTCCAAAGGGGCGATAAGATTCCGGTCAAGGTAGACAGTGGGCCTGGTATTCCTCTCCATTTCCTTGCCAGCTTGGGCGCAGCTCGTTCTGCCGCTGAAATCCGAGATGCTGCGCAGGGCTCTTCCGGCATCACACGCAGTCGTCCAAAACATTTTGAGAATAGAGGCGATTTGAAAGCTGTCGTCTTGCAATCATTTCTGGTTGTGCGCGAGGCTTGAACAAATGCAAATCTTGTATTCGCTCTGTTATTGGCTCGGGAATACTCTATTAGGGAAGTCGATCCACGACTCTACGTGGATGTTTCCCGTGATCGAAACCGTTCATCTTTTTGGCGTTGTCATACTAGTCGGTTTCGCTTCGGTTTTGGACTTGCGCTTGATGGGCATGGCCTTCAAAGACTTCACGGTATCGATGCTGGCGAAGCGGTTTCTCCCATGGATCTGGGCCGGCTTCGTAATTCAACTGGTTACGGGATTTCTACTGTTCGCGTCGGAAGCGGCGAAGATGTACGGCAATGATGTGTTTCGCGCCAAGATGCTGATGATCGTGGCGGCGGGAATCAATGCACTGGTGTTCCACCTGATTGCATACCGGAGCGTCGGCAGGTGGGAACGAGATCCGGTCGCTCCCTGGTCGGCTCGATTTGCCGGGGCATTCTCGATCTTGCTATGGTTCGGAATCGTTGGAGCGGGACGCTGGATCGCTTACAGTTAATGGCGTTTTGAGACATGCGAGAGCGAAAAGGAAGGGATCGATGACGAAGGTTACGTGCGGGCGAATGCTTCACATGCGCGGCCGAAAATCATGACTCCAGCTTACAAATTTTTTTACTGGCTCACGCAAACGTACGTTGGCCAGCAAATGCAAGGTAACGCTTATCTGTTTCCAACGGTGGAGGCGCTTCACATCATGGGCAGCGTGGCCTTGGTTGCGTCTACCGCAATCGTGAGCCTGCGCCTCTCGGGGCTTTTCTTAACCGATATACCCGTCTCGAAAATAATAAAGCAATTTTTGCCGTGGGCCTGGTTCGGTTTTGGATGCCAAGTAGTTACAGGAAGTCTTTTATTCATATCGGAGGCGACGCAGGCGTACGACAACGTGATCTTTCAAGTGAAGATGGCGCTTATTTTGGTGGCGGGCATCATTGCGC
>Ga0307373_10005904_pt1 | contig 19715 bp, 16 predicted proteins | sample OX2MG_FD_202534 | JGI IMG/M metagenome (GOLD analysis project Ga0307373, IMG submission 202534) | Soil microbial communities from Risofladan, Vaasa, Finland - OX-2 | ecosystem: Environmental > Terrestrial > Soil > Coastal area > Acid sulfate soil | place: Finland: Risofladan, Vaasa | collected...
CGGGAAGGGAACTGAGAATTTTTTTGTCGCGCAGGTCGAACAGACTTCGATCGAGTTGCCCCTCCAGGCTGGCCGGAACCAGGAACACCATGTTGCGGGAGCTGTCGCGCGCGTAGAACTGGCCGCCCTGCTGGCGGCCCAGGTCCAGCGTGCGATCGGCGCCCGACTGCAAGTGGACTCGGAGGGAAATGGCGGGGTGCTCAAGGCCGTAGCGGGCCAGTTGACCGGTGCTTTCGCTGACGATTTTAGCCAGTTTCGCGCTGGAGACAGTGTCGATCAGCTGTTCGATGGCGGAGGCGTCGGCGCGGAGCTTGCGCGGCTTCTCGATGGACCAGCCGGATCCGCTGCCGCCCGAGCGGGCGGCCTCGATGGTTCCGGTCCGCGTTTTCAGGTCGAACGATTTCACGTCAGCCCCGGAGATGCCGAGCACGGAATTGTCGCGAAGCTGCTCCACCGTCTTGTTGCCGTCGGTGAAGACGGAATTCGGGATCAGCAGCACCTGGGTGGAATGGCCGGTTTGGGCGTAGACGGAGGTCCCGGTGAAGTCGGCGTTGCCGATCTTCAGCTCATGCTGCTGGCCGTTCTTAAGCTTGAAATCCAGCGTGAGAGACGGGGTGGCGAGACCAAACGTCTTCAACTGGCCGGCGGCGGCAGTGAGCGAGCGGGACGAGTGAGCCAAGGTAGCGTCATTGAGCAGGGCGTTGATGGCGCTCCTGTCGGCGCGCGTCTGGATGGGACGGATGATCTGCCAGCCGTTTCCCTGGCGGTCGACGAGGATCGTCTGTCCCGGCCGTGAAAACGAGACCGAGTCGACGTCCTCGGGCTGGAAATGGAAGACGGCCGGATTCGTCCGCGTTTTCTCGGTCGGGGTTCTCTTGAACTCATACCAATAAACGAAACCCACGACGATGACGGCAACCGCAGCCAGGATGAGAGTGCTCTTCCGCATTCTGCCCTACCGTCTCTTCCACCAGATCCAGATCCCGCCAATCACGAACAGGCCCGGCAGCAACGCCAGGCAGAACCACATGAACAGCCGCTGCTGGCTCTCGGTCATGGTGACGCGGCGATTGGTCGGGCTCTTGGGCCGGATCGAAATGAGACTCTCTTCCCGCGAGAGCCAGTTGACGGTGTTGTAGAAGAGGTCGCCGTTGCGTTGCAGGCCCTCCCATCGGTTGGTGGCGAAAGTCGAATTGCCAATGACGACCAGCCGGGCTTCCTTGCTGCCCACTTTGCGGTCGGCGGTGATGCCCAGGGTGAGCGGTCCCTTCGTGTCTACGGCGGGGTTGAAGCGGACGGTGTGCCCGGTGATCTTCGGCGTCGCCCAACTGGCCGACGACGTATTGAGCAATCGCACTTCGTTGTCGGTGTTCTTGGACGGGTCGGCGATGCTCACCGTGCGCGCCAGAGGGAAAAAGGTCATCGTGCCCTGGAATCCCTCGGTGATCGGCGAATCGCCATAGTCGTGCACCAGGGGAACGGCCGGCCCGGTGCCGAACAGGCGTCCGACGCCGCTGGCGTCGATCACGATGTTGTCGCCCACATTGATGTTCCACGCCTGAAAGATCGGGCTCAGGCCCGTGTGCGTTTCCGGATCGGCGAGGATGAACGCCTTTCCGCCGTCGTTGAGGTACTTTTCGACCATCGTCGTTTCCTGCGGGAAAAAGGCCTGGGTCGGCCCGGCAATCACCAGCACCGTGCAGGCGTCGGGAACGCCGTTGCTGGACACCAGGTTGACCGGCTGGACCTTGTAGCTTTCCTTCGTCAGTTCATCCTTGACGTTGCTATAGCCGCCGGCGCCGGTCGCGTCGATCGACTTTTCTCCGTGCCCCTCGACGAAGCAGACCGTTTTCACCGTGTGATGCGTGAGCTGGATCAGGGTGTTGGTGATGTCTTCCTCGGAGGTGCCTTGCAGGTGGATGCTTCGGGCGCCGCTGACGGCGACCATGTCGCCCATGGAGCGGACGCCGTACTGCTTGGCCTCGTCGGGATGCGCCACGGGATCGATCCGCTGGAAGTGAATGTGGTGATTCAGGCTCGTGTATTCGGCCATGCGCTGAGCCATCGTGGGATTGGGCTGGCTGCTGAAGTAGATGAAGTCGACGTTCGTCTTTAGCTCGCCGGCGATCTTCCGGCTCTCCTGGGACAGGGAATAGAGTTTCCCGCTGCTCAGATCGAAGCGCTTGTCGTGGCGAAAGCCGACGACGTTCACGGCCGTCAGAATCGCCAGGACGGCCAGGACCATGACAAGCGTGTTCGCCCCCATCCGCGAGGAACGGCGGGTGAAGAAGCGTCCGACCGAGCCCAGGTTGAAGGCGATGGCGATCGCCAGAAGCGCCCCGCCGCCAATCATGAGTCCCATGTCCAGGGGCGAAAGGAGGCCCTCGATCGTCGAGCGCAAATAGCCGGCCACGGCCAGGGCCGCGCCGCCGTAACTGATGCTCTTGAAGAGTTCGCCGCGGTTGATCTTCATCGTTTCCCCCTTACGCCCTTCTCCAGCGCGCCGAATCGATCGAGCGCCAGGTGAGGAAAACCATGAAGACGGCGAAACTGACGAGGTAAATCAGGCTGGCCGAGTCGATTACTCCCATCGTGAAATCGTTGTAGCGCTGCACGAGAGACATCTGCTTGAGAAGAGCGCCCACCCCGCCGCTGGAATTCTGCGCGCCCAGGTCGAGCACCCAAAGGACCAGGAAGACGCCGAAGGTGATCACGGCGGCCACGATCTGGTTTTCCGTGAGGGAGGAAAGGAATTCGCCGAGCGCGATCAGCGCCCCGGCCAGCAGCAGCACGCCCAGGTAGCCGGGCAGGAGAATCATCCAGGAAGGCCGCGGATCGCTGTAGTAAAAGAGAAATCCCTGGTAGCAGAGCGTCGGCGCGAGCAGGATCGCGTAGACCGACAGCGTGGCCAGGAATTTGCCCATTACGATGGCCCAGTCGCTGATCGGGGAAGTCATCAGCAGCTCGATCGTGCCCCGCTTCTTTTCCTCGGCGTAGACGCCCATGGTCAGCATCGGCACCAGGAACAGGGTCAGCGAGCCGAGGAGCGAGAAGAAGTTCTGAGCCACCAGGCTCGTCACGTCGATATTCTGCGCGCCGCCAAACTGGGCCGCCTGGAATCCCATCCGCATCGCCTGCTGCATCATGAACGTCAGGATTCCGTTGAAAAAGAATCCGCCCACGCCGAGAAACACGCCGCCGACCACGTAGGCGATCGGGGAGACGAAATAGTGCGACATCTCACGCCGGTAAATGGCCCACAAACTCCTCACGCTTCCCTCCTCGCGCCTTCCTCGACTTCCTCGGTGGTCAATTGCAGGAAAATTTCTTCCAGGCTCATCCGGTCGCTGCGCAATTCGTACAAGTCGAAACCCCTTCCGACCATGCACGCGGCGACGGCGCTGCGAATTTCGCTCCCGGGAGCCACTTCAATCGCCACCGCCAGCGGGCCGTCCGCGCCCGCCGGATTGATCGTCACCTCGCCCACGCCCTCAATTTCCCCGAGCGCCGCCCGCAGGGCCGTCTCATCGGCCCGGACCAGCAAACGCAGGCGTTCTCCTCCGCGCAGTTGCGTGGTCAGGTTGTCCGGGGTGTCTTCGGCCACGATTTTCCCGTGATTGATGATCAGGACGCGGTCGCAGGTCATGCTGACTTCGGGCAGGATGTGCGTCGAGAGGAGAATCGTGTGCGCCCCGGCCAGACCCTTGATCAGCCGGCGAACCTCGATGATCTGCTTGGGATCGAGCCCGGCCGTCGGTTCGTCCAGGATGAGCACGTCCGGGTTGTGAACCAGGGCTTGCGCCAGGCCGACGCGCTGGCGGTATCCGCGCGAGAGCCGGTGGATCAACTCCTTGCGCCGGTCCGTCAGATGCGTCTTTTCCATGGCCTGGGTGACGCTCTGGCCGCGCCCGGCCGATGGCACGCCCTTGATGCGAGCCACGAAGTCCAAATAGGATTCGACCGTCATCTCCACGTAGAGCGGGGGAACTTCGGGCAGGTACCCGATCCGTTTGCGCACTTCCATGGACTGGTCGGCCACGTCAAAGCCGTCGATGCGCGCCCTTCCGCTAGTGGCGGGCAGGTAACCGGTCAGCATCCGCATTGTCGTGGTTTTTCCCGCCCCGTTGGGGCCCAGGAATCCAAGAATTTCACCCTTCTTCACATCAAAGGAAACGTGATCGACGGCGGGAATCGTTTTATAGACTTTGGTGAGGCTGTCCACTTCGATCAAGGCATTTACTCCTCGCAGAGACTCCTTTTATATACCAGACTCCGATACGGCGTGGAGGAGCCGCGAAAAATCTTCTCCCGGTTGCCGCTCCCGCTGCCGCCCCAGTTGCTACCCAAGATAAGAAAGGAATCCCGGCAAGCCGTTCGGGTTGCCCGGCGCTTCCGGCCGCGGGCGCCGGCGGGAGGTTGCAGCGGCGCCGCCCGGTGCTAGAATCGAGTCCAGGCAGCGACGCGCCGCCTTCCTCGTGTACCCAAGGAGAGCGCGTGGCAAACAGGTTGAGGACGCTTCTGCCGGCTCTGGTCGGCGTGGTTCTTTCCGCGGTCATGGTGGTTGCGGTTCCCGCGCAGCAGCGCGGTCCGATAAAAGCGCCCGTGCCGGCCCAACCGGAGCCCCCGGCCAATGCGGTTGGCCGTCCCCTGATCCGCAATGTCAATCTGGTTCTGGTCCCCGTGACCGTTCTGGACCCGTATGACCGCCTGGTGACGGGACTCGAGGCGGATAATTTCCGCATTTACGAGAACGGCGTGCAGCAGGAAATTACCCACTTCAGCGAGGATGACGTGCCGATCTCGATCGGGGTCATTTTCGATTCGAGCGGCAGCATGAGCGACAAGCTTGCCAAGGCCAAAATGGCGGCGATGCAGTTTTTCCAGACAGCCAATCCCCAGGACGAATTTTTCCTAGTAGACTTCAGCAATCGAGCGGAGTTGATTTCGCCATTCACTTCCGACATCAGCCTGCTCCGCGACCGGCTCATGTTCAGCCGCGATTCTGGACGGACGGCCCTGTTCGATGCAATCTATCTGGGCCTCAGTGAAATGCGGAGCGCGCACAACAGCAGGAAGGCTTTGCTCATCATATCAGACGGTGGCGAAAACCATAGCCGGTACTCGGAAGGGGATGTTCGCGAGTTTCTGAAAGAATCCGATGTCCAACTCTACGCCATCGGAATCTACGAGCCGCTGGCCGACCGCTTCCGTACCCCGGAAGAAGGAGAAGGGCCCGAGCTTCTGCAAGAGCTCGCGGAGATGTCCGGGGGCCGTGTGTTCCCCGTCAGCAATATCAACGAGTTGCCGGACATCGCCAGCAAGATCAGCATGGAGCTGCGCAACCAATATGTCTTGGGCTACAAACCGAGCGATCATGACAACAATGGCAAGTGGAGAAAAATCAAAGTTGAGTTGCAACCACCGCCGGGACTCCCTCCCCTGCGCCCCTATTACAAGCGCGGCTATTACGCACCGGGCCCATAGGCCTCCCCGCTTCATCGCCTGGGCCTTGCTCCTGGCCCTGGCCGCCTTCGTTGCGCCCGCGCTGGCGCAGCAGCCCCCGCCCCCACCCCCGCCGCCGGGGGCGCAAATCCGCCGCAGCGTCAATCTGGTCGTTTTGCCGGTTTCAGTGGTCGACAAGCAGGGTAAGTTTGTCGGCAGCCTGAAAGCGCAGAATTTCCGAGTCTACGAGGATAAGGTCGAACAGAGCCTGTCCGTCTTCAAGCGCGAGGATATTCCCGTCACGATGGGACTGGTCATCGACAACAGCGGCAGCATGCGCGACAAGCGGCCCCGCGTGAACGAAGCCGCGCTCACCATGATCCAAAGCTCGAATCCCGACGACCAGGTTTTCGTCGTCAATTTCAACGAGGATTACTATCTCGACCAGCCTTCCGATTTTACGAACAATATCGCCATTTTGAAGCAGGCGATCGATCGCATCGACTCGCGCGGCTCGACGGCCCTGTACGACGCCGTTCTGGCCTCCCTCCACCACCTGCGGCTGGGAACCCGCGAAAAGAAGGTGCTGCTCATCATCACCGACGGGGAAGACAATGCCAGCCGGCACGACCTGGAATATACGGTGGAGGAGGCGGAGAAATCGAACGCGATGATCTATACGATCGGCCTGCTCAGCCAGGACGACCGGAGCGAAGCCCGGCACGCCAAGCGCGCTCTGCGTGCGCTGTCGGAAGCGACGGGCGGCCTGGCGTTTTTCCCGAAGACGGTGGACCAGGTCCATCAGATCTGCCTGCAGGTGGCCCAGGATATCCGCAACCAGTATCTGCTCGGCTACTATCCGACCAATCCCCAATCCACCGGTGGATTCCGACACGTCGAAGTAAAGCTGGTCGACGTGCCCCACGCTCTCGGCAAGCTCTATGTTCGCACCCGCACCGGCTACTACCCGCAAAACGCGCCGACCGCGTCCGGCGCTGCGGGCCATTGAGAGGGCGATTGCGCGGGCGATTACGGGGCGATGAGGCGGTCGAGGAAGCTCGTGCCGTGAGGAATCCGCCCGCCAAAGTTCTCCGCAACGGTCTGGCCCAGATCTGACTGGGTTTCGCGGGTGCCGAGGTCGATTCCGTGGCGCCCGTGGCCGATGCGGGGTCCATAGACCAGCAGAGGCACATATTCGCGGGAGTGGTCCGTCGAAGGGGAGCAGTGGTCGGGATCGCAGCCGTGGTCGGCGGTGATGACCAGAAGATCGGCGGGCCCGAGGCGTTCGAGAAGCGGACCGAGCTCGGCATCGAATTCCTCGATGGAACGGGCAAAACCCTCCACGTCTTTCCGGTGCCCGTAGAGCATGTCGAAATCGACCAGATTCGCGAAGATCAATCCCGCCGGACGATTGCCCATCGCTTCCTCGATTTTTTTCATTCCGTCCGCGTTGCTCCTGGTCCGGACAGACTCGGGCACCCCGCGGCCGTCGTAAATGTCGAAAATCTTGCCGATGCCCAGGACGGGCACGTTCCGTTCGCCGAGCACATCGAGCAGCATCGGGCGCGGCGGCGCGACGGCATAGTCGTGGCGGCGCTCGGTGCGGCGAAAATTTTCCCGGCTCGTGCCCAAAAAGGGGCGCGCGATCACGCGACCCACCTGATGCGGCCCGGCCAGCAGGGACCGGGCGATCTCGCACATCCGGTAGAGTTCCGGTACCGGGATCACCTCTTCATGGGCCGCGAGTTGAAAAACGCTGTCGCCGGAGGTGTAGACGATCGGGCGGCCGGTGCGCAGGTGCTCTTCGCCGAGTTCCTTGAGGATTTCCGTGCCGGAAGCCGACCTGTTGCCGATCGTTTTCCGGCCGATGGCGCGCTCGAAGGGCTCGATGATCTCGGGCGGAAATCCGTGGGGATAGACGGGGAAGGCGCGCTCGAGCCAGATGCCCGCCATTTCCCAGTGGCCGACGGTGGTGTCCTTGCCGGGCGAGCGGGTGGCGGCCTTGCCGAAGGCGCCCAGCGGTTCGGCAGCCGGGTTCAGATGGGCCAGCGGCCTGATATTGGCGAGTCCCAGGCGAACCAGATGGGGCACGGCGAGGGGCCGGGAGCCGGCGATATGGCCCAGGGTGTCGCGGCCGGCGTCGCCGTAGGCGCCGGCGTCGGGCATCGGGCCAATCCCGACGCTGTCGAGAACAATCCAAAGAATCCTGTCGAATCCAGTCATCGCGTTTTCACCGAAAACGGTATCACAAACTCACCCTTTCTTCCTCGGCGGGGGACGAGCGGCCGTCGCGCGCCGGTCTGTTGGGGGCAGGCCATGGACATGGGCAGGGGTGGAAGCTCCCTTCGTCCGACGCTTATAATAGGTTGACGGTCTTCTCGGTCGGCAAAGGTTCACCATAAATGGCTACCCTGATCGCGTCCTCGTCTGCCGGCGTTTCGCAGGCGAGCGATGCCATTTCCGTTCGCGGCGCCCGCGTCCACAACCTGAAGAACATCAGTTTTGATATCCCCGCCAACGCGATCACGGTGGTCACCGGCGTCAGCGGATCGGGGAAGTCGAGCTTGGCGTTCGACACCTTGTATGCGGAAGGGCAACGCCGCTACATCGAATCGCTTTCCGCCTATGCCCGCCAGTTTCTCGAGCGAATCGAGCGGCCCGATATCGACGAAATCAGCGGTATCGCGCCGGCGATTGCCATCCGGCAGAAGAACACCACCCGAAACCCGCGATCGACAATCGCCACGGCAACGGAAATCTACGATTATCTGCGCCTGCTCTTTGCGCGGGCCGGCCGGACCTATTGCTACCAGTGCGGCGAACCGGTGATGCGGGACAGCATCGACCAGATTGCCGACCGCGTGCTCGATGGTTCGCCGGGGCGGCGTTTCCTGGTTCTCTATCGCCTCCATTTCCCTGCCGAACCGGCGCCGCGCCGGAAGGGGCGTCCGAAACGCCGGCAAGTCGGCGAAGCCGTTCGCCGCGCGCTCCTCGAGCTGCAAAAGCGCGGTTTCACGCGGCTCTGGCAGTCGGGCCGCGTCTTCGAGTTGGGTGAGCCCGAGACCCTTCTGGCGATGAACTTCGACGAGCCGGTGTATGCCCTCGTCGACCGCCTGGTTGTGGCGCCGGAATCCCGGTCGCGGCTGGTGGACTCGATGGAACTGGCCTACCGGGAAGGCCGCGGGGAAGCCGTTGTGCAGTTCGTCGACGGCGACCAGGAGAAACTTCTCTTCAGCGAGCGCTTTGAATGCCGGCGCTGCGGCCTGGTCTATCAGGAGCCCGAACCCATCCTGTTCAGCTTCAACAGCCCCTATGGGGCCTGCCCGCGCTGCCAGGGCTTCGGCAATACGGTCGACTACGATCCCGATCTGGTTGTGCCGGACAAGGCTCTCTCGCTCGGCGACGGGGCGATCGAGCCGTGGACGAAGCCGCGTTACCGGTTTCTCGCCGCCGAACTCCGGCGCTTCGCGAAGGCGAACGGCATTCCGCTCGACGTCCCTTTTCACCAGCTCTCCGCCAAAGACCGCGAGGCGGTTTTTCGCGGCGACCGCGCCCAGGGATTCCACGGCGTGCAAGGCTTTTTCGGGTGGCTCGAACGGAAAAAGTACAAGCTGCACGTGCGCGTGTTCCTGAGCCGCTACCGCGGCTACGCGGTCTGTTCCGAGTGCCAGGGAACCCGTCTGCGGCCCGAAGCGCGGGCCGTGAAAATCGGCGGCCTTTCGATCGCCGACGTTTGCCGGATGAGCGTCGAACGGGCTCGGGAGTACTTTGCCTCGCTGGCTCTCACGCGAACCCAGGCGGAAATCGCCCAACGCGTGCTCGAGGAGATCCGCCAGCGGCTCGGCTTTCTCGGCGAGGTCGGGCTGGAATATCTCACTCTCGACCGGCTGACTTCGACCCTTTCGGGCGGGGAAGCACAGCGGATTCAGCTGGCCACTTCGCTGGGCTCGCAACTGGTGGGCGCGCTCTATGTCCTCGATGAGCCTTCGGTCGGCCTGCACCCGCGCGATACCCAGCGCCTGGTCGGCATCCTGAAAAGCCTGCGAGACCTGGGAAACACAATTCTGGTGGTCGAGCATGACCGGGACACCATCGCCGCCGCCGACCATATCCTCGACCTCGGCCCGGGCGCCGGCGAGCAGGGAGGCCACTTGCTCTACGCCGGCCCGCTCGACGGGATCGGGAGCGAAAAACGCTCGCTGACCGGCCGCTACCTGTCCGGAGAACTGCAAATTCAGGTGCCTCCCCATCGCCGCCAGCCGGGGCGCCGGTCGCTGATGGTAAAGGGGGCGCGCGCGCACAACCTGAAGAACATCGATGTCCGGCTGCCGCTGGGATTGATGCTGGCCATCACCGGCGTCAGCGGTTCGGGGAAATCGACCCTGGTTCACAATGTGCTCTACGACGGGCTCAAGGCCCAGCGCCTGGCTGGCGCGGCGGGAGACGCCTGCGACCGCATCGAAGGGGACCATTTCGTGCAGGACGTCGTTCTGGTCGATCAATCCCCCATCGGGCGCACGCCGCGCTCGAACCCGGCGACCTATCTGAAGGCTTTCGATGCGATTCGGGATGTCTTTGCCAGGACTCCCCAGGCGCGCCTGCGCGGCTATTCGCCCGGAACGTTTTCCTTCAACATCCCCGGCGGCCGTTGCGAGGCCTGCCAGGGAGACGGGACGGTCACGGTGGAAATGCAGTTCCTGGCCGACGTGGAGCTGGTCTGCGAGGAATGCAAAGGCACGCGGTACAAGCCGGAAGTACTCGAAGTCACCTATCGTGGCAAGAACATTCACGACGTGCTCCAGATGACCGCTCGTGAAGCGCGCTCCTTCTTCGCCGCCGCGCCCAAAGTCGTCCAGCGGCTGAGGATTCTCGAAGAGGTCGGCCTCGGCTATCTGCGGCTGGGGCAGTCGGCAACGACCCTTTCCGGCGGCGAGGCCCAGCGGCTCAAACTGGGCGCGCATCTGACGCGGCCGGTGAACGAAGGCGTGCTCTACATTCTGGACGAGCCAACCACGGGGCTACATTTCGACGACATCCAAAAGCTGCTGGCCGCTTTCCACCGGCTGCTCGACGCCGGTGCGTCGGTGATCGTCATCGAGCATAATCTGGATGTGGTCAAATCGGCCGATTGGGTGATCGACCTCGGTCCCGAGGGCGGAGAAAACGGCGGACATATCGTCGCCGCCGGTCCGCCCGAGGTTATCGCGCAAAGCCGCCAGTCGCATACGGGCCATTATCTGGCTCCGCTCCTGGCCGGTTCCACGAAGGTCGAGGCGGCGGAGTGAAACGCGAAGCGAACATCGCGGTGGCCATGGCGGTCCTTGTGGCTGCGGCGTCTTTGGCGGTGGCCGGCGGTGTCGCCCGGGCCGCGCAGGCCGTCCGGCGCGGACAGAGGGTTCACCAGACGGTCGAGACAATTCCCAATCCCGCCGCCCACCTGCAAGCCCAAGCCCAGGCGGCGCTCGACCAGAAGGACTACGCGTCGGCCGTGCCATTGTTGACGAGCTATTTGAAAGATGAGCCAGGCGACGCCATCGCCCATTTTCAGCTCGGCTACGCCTACACGGCGCTCCGTCGCTGGGACGACGCGGAAGCCGAGTACCGCAAGGCCGTCGAGCTCAACCCGAAGCTGGCCCCGGCGCAATTGGACCTGGGCCTGATTTTGCTCCAGCACGATCCCGCCGCCGCCGTGGAACCGCTGCGGCAGGCCGTGACTCTCGATCCGAATCAGGCGCAGACCCATCTTCTTCTGGGCCTGGCGCTGGTTCGTTCGGGCAAGCCGGCCGATGCCGTCGCGCAATACCAGGCCGCGGTGAAGCTCGACGACAACAGTTTCCAGGCGCACTTCGAGCTGGCGCACGCGCTTCTCGCCATCCACCGGGCGGCCGAGGCCGAACCGGAATTCCGCCGGGCCCTGGCCCTTCAGGCCAATTCCGCCGACGCCCAGGCCGGTCTTGCCGGCGCCCTGTTGGAAGAGGGGAAGACCGCCGAGGGGATGGCGGAACTCGAAACATATCTGAAGCAGCGCCCGGGCGATGAAACGGCCCGGTTGCAACTGGCCGGTTTGCTGGAGGGCGCAGGCCGCCTGGATGATGCGCTCGCTCAACTCGCCCAAATCCACTCGCCGGGGCCGAACGCGCTGGAGGCCGACCGTCGGAGCGCCCAAATTCTTCTCCAGCAAAAGAAATACGCCGAAGCGGTGCGGCCGCTCCGGGCCGCCCTGGCGCTGGTCCCGAGCGACTCCATGCTCCGCGCCGATCTGGGCCACGCGTTGATGAAGCAAAAGGACTTTAAGGCGGCTTCGCAGGAACTGGCCCTCGCCGTAACGCTCGATCCGAACCTGACTCCCGCGTGGAGCGATTTGACGATTGCGCTGTATCAGACCGGCCAGTGGGCGGGGACGCTCGGCGCTTTGAACCACGTGGAGCAGGCCGAGCCATTGACTGCGGTCGCCTGGTTCGTGCGCGCCACCTGCTACGATCATCTGGGCCTGCTGGCGCAGGCCATCGCCGCCTACAAGACGTTTCTGGATGTGGACAACGGCAAGCTCGCCACCGACGAAGATCTGGCCCGGGAACGATTGCCTGTCGTCGAGGACCTTCTGCAGCATCAACAGAAGAGATAGCGCGATGATCGGCCGTACACAGTTCGCGGGCGTCATGTTGCTGTTCTCCCTGGCGCTTCACGGCCAGCAGCCGACCAGGAAGCTGCTCAAGCTCGAAGCGAAGTTCCAGGATCAAAAGGGCGCGGTGAAGCGGGCCAAGACGCTGGCGAAACTCCTGCCCGAAGAGGTCCGTGTGGCGGCCGAGGAGATTCAGGAGGGGGAATTCGACCAGGGCGTTGCGCGCCTGGAGCACTGGAGCGCCGAGGCGCAGCAGGCGCACGATGCTTTGATCGCCACGGGCCGCAACGCCGTGAAAAAACCCGACGGTTTTACCGAATTGCAGGTGGCCCTCCGGGAGAGCCTTCGCGGGCTGCGGAACATCGTCTTTTACCTTCCGCTCGGGCGCCGTCACTCCGCGGAAACCGTGCAGGCGCACCTCTCCCGGATCAATAGCCAGCTGTTGCAGGAGCTGTTTCCTCCGCCTCCCGCGTCGCCGCCGCAGAAGGGGAAACCGAAATAAAGTGAGGAAAAACGTGTTCGGAAAACCTTGCATGGCCTGGCTCCTGGCCGCGGCGCTCGTCGCGCCCGGGGCGGCGCTTGCCCGGCCGGCGCCGCAACGGCAGGATTTCCTGACCGAAACCGAAGCCGATCGGATTCGAAACGCCGACTCGGCAAACGCCCGCATCGGTCTGCTCCTCGATTTCGCCGCCGACCGGCTGCGGCGGTTCGAGCATGAACTGCAGGTGAAGAGTACGGGTCCGTTGCGGGCGGATTTTCTGAGAGATCTGCTCGACTCATTTTCCGCGTGCGTCGATGAAGCCTCCAGCCGGGTCGACGACGGGATCGGCAACGGCATGGACGTGCGCGGCGGGATTCGGGATATTCGCAAGCGCGTGCCCCGGTTCCTCGACGAATTGAAGAAAATCAAGGCGAAAGGAACCGACTGGAAGCTCTACGAGGACTCCTGGAGGGACGCCGACTCCGACCTGCGGGACGATCTGCGCGACGCCGAAAAGGCCCGGAAGCGGCTTCAATTCAATTCGCCCGGCCCGAAGCCGCGCGGGGCGGGGAAAGATTGAGCCGGCCTGTCCGATCCGGCGCGGCGATACCGGGAGGGGAACGGCTGTTGCAGCGCATGTTCACCCGGTTGGGATGTCAGGGGCGCCCGCCCCATTTCGCCGCCGAGTTTTATCCCTATGCGAACCTGACCCACACGCTGCGGTTCCGCAAGGGCATCGCGCGCGTGCGATTGTCGGACCTGCTGCGCGGGGCGCCGCTCGGCGTGCTGGAAGCGGTGTCGGCGCTGCTGCTGTCGCGGGCCTATCGGTTGCAGCCGCCGTCGGAACTGGTCGGGCTCTACCGCCGCTACTCGCAATCGGCCGGCTTGCGCCGCCGTCTGGCGAAAGTTCGCCGCCGGCGCTGCCAGCCGGTTTTTCGCTATGCCGATCACTACGACATCGCGCCCATCTTCGAGGCGCTCAACCGCCGCTATTTTGACGGCGGGTTGCGCCGTCCGCGCCTGGGCTGGAGCACACGCTCGTGGCGTTCGCAGATGGGTTCCTTCGATCCGGCGATCGGACGAATTGTGCTGAACCGCCGGCTGGACCGGCCGGACGTTCCCCGCTTTGTCGTCGAATACGTCCTCTATCACGAGATGCTTCATGTGAAGCACCCCGGGCAACTGGCCCGGTGCGGACTTCGCGTGCATTCGGCGGCGTTTCGAGTCGAGGAGAAGCGATTTGCCCACTACGCCGAGGCGCGGCGCTGGCTCGAGCAGGTTCGTTAGCCGATTGCCGGAGGGGTTCGCGCGCCGGCAAGCCGGCTTCGATTGCCGCCGGCCGGCTGTTGCTTCCTGTCGCGCAGGTCGCGGGCCAGCTTTTCCATCCGCTGTCTGATCTTCCTGGCGTCTTTCGCGTGGGGATCTTTTTTCAGGTATTCGCGATACTCGGCGAGGGCGCGCTCGGGATCGTTTTTCTTCTCGAAAGCTTCTCCCAGCCATTCGTGCGGCACGGCCCAGGAGGGATCGTGCGCGAGGGCCTCTTGAAAACGGCTGATGGAAGCGTCGTATTTCCCGATCTTCAGATAGAACTGGCCGATCTGAACGTCCTTTTCGGCCAATTTCAATTTGTTGTTGTGTGCGGGGGCCTGGCCGGAAGGGTGCTGCCAATGGACCGGCGAGGGGAAAGCGGCGGCGCTAAAACCGAATATCCCGAGCGCCAGCAAGACCTGCGCCGCCAGGCAAACCGGCCCGCGCCTGGCTGGCCGCGAAACCGCCTTGTTATCATGCTTGTTATGATGAGGGGAGGCGCGTTCCATCGCCTCCATTGTAGGCCAGACAGGTGTAGGCCAGGCGGGCGATCCCATGGATCTCGACGAAAAAGTCTCCTCGTTGCCGTTCGCTCCCGGCGTCTACCTGTTCCGGGACGCCGGCGGCACAATCCTCTACGTCGGCAAGGCGCGGTCGCTGCGTCAGCGGGTGCGGTCCTATTTCACGGGCTCTCGCGGCCTGGACGCCAAGACCGGATCGCTGGTGCGGGAAGCCGCCGATGTCGAAACGATCGTGGTCGACAACGAAAAGGAAGCGCTCGCCCTCGAAAACAGCCTTATCAAGCAGAACCGGCCGAAATTCAATATCCTCCTGCGCGACGACAAGACGTATCCCTACATTCGCTACACGGCGTTTGAAAAATATCCCCGCGTCTACGTCACACGCCGGCTCACCGACGATGGATCGCTCTATTTCGGCCCCTATTTTCCCCACAACCTCGCCTACCGGGTCGCGAAGTTCATCAATAAATATTTCCAGATCCCCTCCTGCCACTGCGACCTGTCGAAGCCCCACCAGCGGCCCTGTCCCGGCTTTCCCATCCAGCGGTGCCTCGGTCCCTGCATGCCGAACCCGGTCACCGACGAGCGTTATGCGGAGGCCGCTCGCGACGCGCGTCTATTCCTCGAAGGGAGGCGTCACGATCTGGGGCGCGGTTTGCGCGAGCGGATGGCGCAGGCCTCGGCGGAAGAGCGGTTCGAGCGGGCGGCCGGCTACCGCGACCTGCTGCGCACCCTCGAAGAGATGGAAGAAAAGCAGAAAATCGCCGCCGCGCGCGGGGACGACACGGACGTGCTCGGCTTCTACGCGGAACCCCCGCAGGCGGCGGTGAACGTGTTCCATATTCGCGGCGGGCAGGTGGTCGACCGCCGGGATTTCTACTGGGAAAACCTCGATGAATTCGAGCCAGTTGAGTTCGTCACGTCGCTGCTCAAACAGCTCTATCTGGACTCCCGCTACCTGCCGCACTTCATCCATATCCCGCTCGAAATCGAGGATCGCGGGTTGCTCGAAGATATGCTGAGCGAACGGGCGGGCCGGCGAGTGGAAATCCACGTCCCGCAGCGGGGAACCAAGCACCAGTTCCTCGAACTGGTGGAGCGGAACGCGCGGCACTCTTTCGAGCAACGCTTCCGCGTGCTGCGGCCCGATTCCGAGGCGATTGTCGAGGCCCTCGAATCCGCGCTCGGCCTCGACACGCCGCCGCGGCGCGTCGAATGTTTCGATGTTTCGCACATCCAGGGCTCGGACACCGTGGCCTCCATGGTGGTTTGGGCGGGCGGCCGGATGCAGAAGTCGGAATACCGGAAATTCATCATCCGCGGCGAGGTCGGCAACGACGATTTCGCCTCGATGCGCGAGGCGGTCGAGCGCCGCTACCGGCGCGTGGCCGCCGAGGGCAAACCGATGCCCGACCTGATCCTGATCGACGGCGGGATCGGGCAATTGCACGCGGCCGCCGAGGCGCTCGACGCGCTCGGCATCCTGCCGCCTCCCCTCGCCAGCATTGCGAAGCGGGAAGAGATCGTTTACGTCTACGGCCGGGAGGGCGAGCCGGTCGTCCTCGATCACCATTCGCCCATCCTTCATCTGATCCAGCAGATTCGCGATGAAACGCACCGTTTCGCGGTGAGTTTCCATCGCGCCCGGCGCAGCAGGCGCACGCTGCGAAGCGAGATCGAGGAGATCCCCGGCGTCGGGGCCACGACCGCCAGAAAACTGCTCACGCATTTTGGCAGCGTGGCCAATCTTCGGCGGGCGACGCTCGAGGAGATTGCTCAGGTGGTGCCGCGCGCGCGGGCCGGGATCGTCTGGCGGCATCTGCACGGTGAGGGGTCCTGACCCCCTGCGGGGCCGATGGCAATGCTAGACTGATGTGCTGCCGGCCAGTTGCCCGCCCGATGCGGGCAACGCGAGAACCGCGTTCGGTTACGCGGGCCGTTTGGTCACGCGGACTGTCTTGTCACGAGGACCGGGGTCGGCCGAGAGGAATCGATGCCACAAACGCTTCTCATTTTCGATTTTGGCGTGGACGAAGACGCCGCCCGGCAGGCCCGTCACCGTTTGGAGGGCTGGCGTCAGGCGTTTCACCTGGGCGATCGCCTGAAATTCAAATTCGAGCGGCAGGCGGCGGAGCCTGCCCCGGACTCTTCCAGCCCCGATTCTTCCGTCGAAGATTCGGCGGGCACGAAAAAGGGAAAGCCCAAGGGAAAGAAAAAGGCATCCGGGGCCGAAAAAGCCAAGGAAACCGCGGCCGACCGCCTGCGCCTGATGGTGCGCCTGGATTTTTCGGGCCATGAAAAACTTTCCTATCAGCAATGGGTCGATCGGCTTGGCGCCGAGCCGCTGTTCCAGGGACTGGAAAAGCAGGTTCTCGATCGCGGCCAGGATGGTTTCGATTCCGCCGAGGAAACCTTCGATTCGCTCCCCTAGCGCGAATATTAGAGAAGACCCCGCCTCCAATTTGAATGGAGCGCCGGCGGCTTGCCCTACGGCGAGAGTGTGCCGGAGAGATTCCTCGGGCCGATGCCATCGGCCCTCGGAATGACACAAAGCTCCGAGACGCTACCCACGATAATCCCGCCCCATATTTGCCTGTCATTCCGAGGAGTCCACCGGAGGTGGGCGACGAGGAATCTCTCTGTAGCTGCGTGCCTCGGTCACGGTAGAAACGCCGCCTCACGTCTTACGTACCGAAAGATAGGGGCCCGCACTGTACAGGCAGACGCTAATATTGCCGGTATGGGGAGACGGTCTTAATGACTACATATGTGCTGGGGGCCGGCGCCTCGCTTCATGCTGGCTACCCTCTTGCAAGCCAGCTTGGTAGTGCGCTGTTTGATTGGGCGGTACATAAGAAGCCCCCAGGCGACTGGTATCGAGACTGTATTGAATTAGCGCATGAGACGTACCGGGGACTCGGGGACCTTGAGCGTATTTTGACGGACCTGGACGACTGCCCACCGGGTTCACCAGGGGCAATACTGAGCGCCTCGCAGAGGGGAAACATAAGGCAGTCTTTACTGGTTTCCATATCGGAATTCTTCAGGGCTCTTAGGCAGAGCCCATCTCCACTATATGACCGATTTGCCTACGAGCGAGTTCGCGCGGGGGACGTTATCGTCTCTTTCAACTACGACCTCGCCTGCGAACGTGCGCTGAGGAACGCTGGTCTCTGGGAGATCGATGACGGGTATGGCTTCCGGTTGGGCCTAAACTCTATACCTCATTCGGTTGTCAGGGTGCTGAAGTTGCATGGCAGCATAAACTGGTGGGGGACCATCTTTAACGGCATGACGGGTTTCTTCCAGGGTGGGCCAAATGCGTTCCCGTTCAGGCCGGTCATTCTCTTTCCGGACGACTTCGAATTTTTGTGTTATCCGCGGGGTTTTTCGGATCCGTTGTGCCCATCGGGGAACTCGAAGCTCGCCGCGCTTCCGGCGCTCATCGTGCCCACCCGCCATAAGCGTTTCTACACCCAGACTTCCGCAGGACGCGAGTGGGAGGGTTTTTGGGATCACATCTGGTTGCAGGCCGGCCAGTCTCTCGAAGCCTCGGATAGAATCGTCGTCATCGGCTATGGCATGTCTCCTGCCGACCAGAAAGCGCGTAGACTCCTGCTTGAGAAGTCGAACAGGCAAGCAAAGATCACACTTGTGTGCGGAGACAAGAACGCCCTTCTTCACGGAGAATTCAAGTCTCGCGGATTCGTAGAGGTAGAACAATTCAAGAGAGGCCTCTTCGAGGAATTCCTGGGCGACCAGTCCTCTAGTCGGCTGGATCCGGGGCGGGAATGACACCAACGCGCCCCTGGTCGGGAACAAGAAATTTACGGCTGAATAGGCTATGGCGGGTAGCCGAGTTCTTGATCTTGGGTCCACACGCCCGGATGATACACGGAGACACGTCTTCCTGTGGCGGGATTACGAGCGCGCGTCGCGAGAATCGCGCCTAGCTGGAGATTTCCAGCGTCGATTTGATTCCCTGAACCTCGCGGTTAAACCACTTGGCAAAGTCCGTCCAGGGTAGCCGGGTGGTGAGCAGCCGGGCGAGCGTGCCGGGCCATTTCTTTTCAGCGGATTTCAGCGCCCGGATGGCCAGACGGTAGTGAGTAGGGCTGGCATTCACGCTGCCGAAAACGACGTTGTTGCGCAGCACCAGTTCGCGATTGATTTCCGCCGCATGCACCAGTTCCGTCTTGTCGCCGCCGGTCACGCTCAAAAGGCACAGGATGCCGTCGGCCGCGAGCATCTGCATGGCCGCAAATCCCGCCGTCGTGCTTCCCGTGCATTCGAGGATGATGTCGGGCGCGGGAATCTGTTTGCTGAGCTGGTCGAGCGGGGTGTTCTCGACAGAATGATAGTTGCACCCCAGAGCCTTGGCGATCTGCGCCCGCTCGTCGCTATCGGATTCGCGGCTTACGACCATGGTGTCCAAATCGCGCACTCGCAGAGCAGCCGCACCGAGCAACCCTACGGGCCCCGCTCCCAGCACGAGCGCGGTCTTGGGTTTGGAGGGCAGCCGCTTCTGCATTTCCAGTGCTTCGGCAACGCCCTTTTCGACGATGGTCATCGGCTCGAGCAGCACCCCGATTTCGCGGATCGCGCGGTCGATCTTGAACAGGAATTCGCCCGATTCGCAGTACCGTTCGGCCATGTAGCCGTGACGGCCTTTGATGCCGCGCTCGGTGTACTGGCCGCTGCTGCACAGGTCGGCGCGGCCGTGCAGGCAGTTGAAACATACGGTGCACGGACGGCGCACCGAAGCGACGACATGGTCGCCCGGCTGGATGCCCTTGATCTCGCCGCTGACCGATTCCACGACGCCGAAATTTTCGTGACCCAGAATCAAATAGTTGCTGCCGCCGGGCGCTTCGCCATACAGTCCTTCGCTGATTTCCGCATCGGTGCCGCACAGGCCCACGCGCAACACGCGCACCAGCGCCTCGCCGGGCGCCGGCTGGGGATCGGGTGCGTCCGGAACGAAATGGGTGCTCTGCTTCTGTCCGGGAATAACGGTAATTGCCTTCATGAAATGGCTCCTTTCGTGAATCGTGAAAATCCGTTGATGGTTTCCGCGCGCGCCGCTGGCCACGCGCGGCGTTAGCTCGACAGATGAATGTCGAACAGATGCGCCCGGCCGGGTTCGAGCCGAATGTAAAGTCCCGCAGCCATCTCCTGCCCGGAGCGGGAATATTCCGCCTCGTTCAATTGATCGTAGAGGGTGTAGGTGGCGGCCGGGCTGGCGTCCAGCGCGACGCGTCCCTGGACCGCGCCTCCGGTCGGGTTGGCCGCGACCAGCTTCCAGGCGCTGTCCGATCGCCACTGGTAGACAATGAGGCTA
>Ga0307373_10005905_pt1 | contig 19711 bp, 10 predicted proteins | sample OX2MG_FD_202534 | JGI IMG/M metagenome (GOLD analysis project Ga0307373, IMG submission 202534) | Soil microbial communities from Risofladan, Vaasa, Finland - OX-2 | ecosystem: Environmental > Terrestrial > Soil > Coastal area > Acid sulfate soil | place: Finland: Risofladan, Vaasa | collected...
GCTGCCGTTTCGCACTCGTCCCGTGGGACGGCCATATCCCTGGGCTCCTTTGGCTTTCTCTTGCGATCTGCCAGTCACGAGCAACGCACCGCCACTACGGCGGAGGATTGATGGCGCCGGTGAAGTTAGCCCCCGTCGTGTTCGCGCCCTTCGTATTCGCTCCCGTGAAGTTGGCATGGCTAAAGTCCCCGTAGGACATGGTGCTGTCCATCAGGTTCGCGCCCTGGAACTGGCCACTGGTGAAGTCGCCGTTCGAGAGGTTGGCGTTCATCAGATTATCGCCCTGGAAGTTGACGTTCTCAGCGCTTGCGTTCGAGAGGTCTGCGCCCATCAGGGTCGCACCCGCGGTATTAGAGCCCGTTAGCACCGCCCCGTGGAGATTCGCTCCCTTTAGGTTGGCGCCCATGAGGTTAGCCCCCGCCAGTCCTGCGTACTGGATGTTGGCACCCATGAGGTTAGCGTTGGACAAGTTGTACCCGTTCAAGTTACAGTACTCTAGGTCCGCTCCCTTCAGGTTCTCGCCTCCCGTCCCTCCATTGTTCGGCACGAGACTGCTGCAGTCCTTGTAGTTCTCGGTGACGGTGGTCGATCCCTTACTGGCAAGATTGTTGGTGTCTCCGCCATAGCTACCGGAGATGGTGGGCTTGCCAGCCGCGGTGTCGAGGTAAGTTACAGAACAGGCTCCGCCACTGAGAGTGCACTCAGCATTTTGCGTGAAGACTCCCGCAGGGCTTGACGAGCTGAATGTGACAGTGCTTCCGGGGTGGTATCCGGTGACCGTGGCCGTGCATGTTGAGCTCGAACCAATCGTTATGGGGTTCGGTGTGCACGACAGGGCGGTGGTCGTGGGGGACGGCTGAACGTTGAATGGTTCACAGGCGCTACTCGCCGAATTATAGTTTGCATCTCCGCCGTAGGTCGCCTGGAAGGCGTAGGAACCGACTCCGAGAGGCACCGTAGAAGCGGAAACTGGCACAGACCCGCCGCTTAGCGTCTGGCTACTCGACATCGTCGGAGTTCCGGAGCAGCCACCATCAGCAAACAGGCGGTAGGTCACGGAGCCCAACGGCGTGAATCCCGATACTCCGTTCACTGTCGCGGCGTCATAAGCCGAAGCACCGGCTACCTCGTTACCACTCCAAATTGCATTAGTCGCGGCCTCATGGACAGCGGTGGCCGGTGTCGGCGTCGCTTTCGCCACCGCAAAGACCTCGCAGTTACCCGTTGCAGGGGCGAAATTAGAGTCGCCCGAGTAGGAAGCGCTGAAGGAGTACGATCCGGCGCCTAGCGCGGGTGTGTTCGCGGAGCTCGGCACCGAGCCACCCGAGATGGTGGCCACGCTCTGCCTCCCGATGCCCGTGCACGTCCCATCTCCGTAGAGCGTGTAGGTTACGGTCCCAGAGGGGATGAACGATGGAATGGTGCTCACAGAACTGGTGTCGATGGCCAAGGCACCGGTGACCTCGGTCCCCGACCAAGCACCGCTGGTAGCAGCATCGAAAACGGTGGTCGAAACAGTCGGCGTCGCTCTAGCAACGGTGAAGGGTTCGCAACTGCTCTGAGACTTTTGGTAGTTCGTATCCCCTTGGTAAGCAGCCTCGAAGGAATAGATTCCCGCGCCAAGAGGAGCGGTCGAAGTCGAGGACGGGACGGATCCGCCTGAGAGCGCGACCTGCGCGGTCGCCACCACCTTGCCGCAAGAGCTGTCGCTATAGAGTGTGTAGACAAGACTCCCCGTGGGAGGAAAGCCCGAGACTCCGGCGACCGTGGCCGTGTCGTAAGCCTTTGATCCTGTGACTTCATTGTTGGACCACGCTGCGCTCATCCCAGCATCATACACGGTACTCGCCGTCATCGTTGCGGCTGCCGCAACGGTAAATTGCTCGCAAGTGCTCATTGAACCGAGGTAGTTGTCGTCTCCTGAATAGGAGACCTGGAACGAGTATGACCCAGCTCCTAATGGCCCTACTGCCTGAGAGTTAGGCACGGCGCCGGCGGTGATCATCACCGTGGAGGTGGTTCCTGCACCTGTGCACGAGCCACTACCTGAGTAGAAGATGTAGGTCACCGTGCCTGTCGGCTGGGCGGGGGCCGCTCCTGTTACAACGCTGGTGTCGTAGGCAGCAGCGCCTGTCACTTCTGTCCCACCCCATTGCTGGTTCGTGGAGAGATCGTAGACCGAGGTCGTCAGCGTCGTCGGAAACTTGACTGTGAACGCAGCTGATGCACTCTCGCCGCCTGGGCTACCTGTCGCGGTTATCGTGTACTGGCCGCTGGTAAGAGACGCTGGTATCAACATCGTGCACGAGAAGGAGCCTCCTGAGACTGGACAGCTCGAGGCGTTGAGGACGATGAAGCCACCGATACTCAGCGAAGCCCCCGTGTCGATAGGGAAGAAGCCGTTGCCAGAGACCATGACTTGAGATCCCGGCCCGGCTCCCGTGGGGTTAGTGGAAATCTGCGGTCGAGTGACCATGAGGGTCTCTCCGGTCGAACCGCAGGGGCCAGTGGAACCGGCGTTTTGGGCGTCGCCTGAATAGACAGCCGTCCAATAGTACGAGCCTGTGCTCGCGGGGGTGAAGGAACCAGAGGTGTATGAGGTGGTGGTCGATGTCACCGTCGCTATGCTCGAGAAGACCTTGGTACCACATGATGCGTCAGAGTAGGCGTTGAACGTGATGGTGCCCGTGGGGACGAATGCGTCGGCGAGCGTCGCAGTATCGGAGGCCGATCCCGGCGGCGAAGTTCCAAGAGCGATGAACGCCGGGGAGACAGAGGTCGTCAAGGTAGGAGTCGCGGGGTGGACCGTGACGACCTCCGCGGGGTCATTCAAGTTGGATGCGGCGTTATTGTTCTGGTCACCAAGGTATACGATGTTCCACTGGTAGGTCCCGGTGATAGACCCGGTCATAGGGATAACGTAGCCCAAGGGTACCGCGTAAATGCCATTGCCCGAGACCGTGATGGTTTCCGTATGGACCGTTTGTCCGTTGAAACTGAGCGTGAACGTCAGAGTTCCTGTCGGAGCATATCCAGCCGACAACGTAGCGGTATCTTTCAATGTGGGGGGCACGGTGCCCAGGGTAACGGAAGCGCTGGAGGGCGTGGTCGTGATTGACGGAGTGGCTGGGCTAACCGTGGTCTGCTCGCTCGCTGCGCTGGCGTCAGACCCAACATTGTTGTTGTTCGGATCGCCAGAGTACGAGGTGACCCACTGGTAGGTGCCCGTGACCCCGCCTGCGGTCGGAAGGACATAGCCCGATGGGGTTGTGTAGGTCCCATCGCCGCTTATTGCGGCGGTCTCAGTATCCACCGGGGCGCCATTGAAGATGAGGGCGAACGTGATTGCGCCGGTCGCGTGGTAGCTTCCAGCCAGGACCGCACTATCCTTCAAGACTGGGTGCCCGCTTGAGCCCAGGGTCACAGAGGTAGCTGACGATGCAGTAGTCAAAGTGGGCGACGCAGGAGTGACCGTTACCTGCTCCGTCGGCGAACCATTGTCTGAGACCTGTGCGTTATTGGAATCTCCGGAATATGCGGCGCTCCATTGGTATGTGCCTGCCACTATCCCCGTGGTCGGCAGTGTGTATCCTGCAGATGTGGGGTAGAGACCGTTTCCGTTCACCGGCACTGTTTCGACGTGCACCGTTGCACCATTGAAAGTCAGCGTGAAAGTAATCTTCCCTGTTGGGTGGTAGCCGCCTGCAAGGGTAGCCGTGTCGCTGATGGTCGGGGCGGAGCTGCTGCCGGTGAGCGTGATTGAGGTAATCAAGGGAGTCGTCGACAGCGAAGGCAACGCTGGACTGATAACGACCTGCTCATTGGCTGCGTTGTTATCCGAGACGGCCTGGTTGTTGGCGTCACCCGAATACGAGGCGTCCCACTGGTAGGTTCCCGCTACTGTGCCGACCGCAGGAATAGTGTAGCCTGCCGGCGTAGTGTAGGATCCATCTCCAAATACTGTTACTGTCTCTGTGTCGAGGACCGTCCCGTCAGGAGCGTGGAGCGTGAAAGTGATTGTCCCCGTGGGACTAGTTCCGCTCCCGAGCGATGCGGCGTCCTTCAGTGTAACGGCAAGGCTGGAAAGGGTCACTGAGCTCTGTGACGGGGTTGTGGATAGAGTTACCTGGAAGACCCCGGTATAGGTGGCGGACATGGTAGTAGAGCCCGACACGCTTCCGGAACACCCTGTAGAGCAGGTGAATTGAGCTCCGGCCGAGCTTATCGGCGAGTCGAAACTAAAGCTCTCTGCGTACGAGATGAAATTGACGGTGATGCTAGAACCCGTCCCCGTGTGGTCTGTCCCACCCACAGTTACTCCCCAGGTCACTCCAGTGGAGGGAATTCCCGCCTGCGAGAAATTGACGGTACAGCCTCCCGACGGAATCGCGACACCGTAGGAATCGGAGTTGTTGCCGGTCAGAAGACCGCATCCTTGGTTGGTGAAAGTACCCGAGTTGTAAATGCCGTACTGGCTACTGCCGGCTCCGTTAGAACCGGCGCCGCTTACGTCAGCGGAACCTTCGACATTAACGATTCCCGAATTCAACACGGTGCCTAGGTTGTAGAGTCCAAGTGTGGTCGCGCCGACACCATCCCCAGAATTCTCCACGCTAATCACGCCAGTGTTTGTATTGGTGATCGTGCCATAGTTATCAATCCCATCGTTCCCATCTCGATAATGGTCGGTTGCGGAGCTGTAGATGCCGATTGTTCCGCTATTCACGATGGTGCCATGATTTGTAAGCTGGGTAGTTAGTCCGTTATCGCTATAGCCGCCACCGTTGAGAATGAGTGCGCCTCCCTGATCGATTGTGATTTGTCCATCATTGCTAACGGAGCCCAGTCCGTCTATCGCAAGTGTGACTCCGTTAGGAATCCTCAAAGTCTGTCCTGAGCCAATGCCACCTGTGCTGGTCGTACAGGTCGACCCGCTCCAAGAACCGCCGATTACCGGTCCACATGTTTGTTGGGACAGGATTGCACCTGAGATGTAACCCGCGGTGATGGTCGCAGAGCCTGAGATGGTGCCAGAGCAACCACTTGTGCAGAAGAACAGACCGGCACTACCCGCGGAGATGGAGGGATCAAACTGGTATGGCTGCGGATATGCCAAAACATTGAGCGTCAAGGACGTCGTTCCCGCTTTGGTCTGGGTATTCTCTGCCCCGTTCACACTCACGCCCCATGAAGCGAGGTCGCCCGTGGGCACCCCGGTAATCGAGAAAGTCACTTTGTAGTAGACTGTGGTTAGGATGGTGGGAGAGGTGGTGCCCGAACTCGGGCCATTGATGCTGTCCCCTCCGTAGGCCGCTGTAATCGTAGGGGAACCCTGCTGAGGGTCCGTGTATGTCACGGTGCAAGAGCCAGAAGACAAGGTGCACTGTCCGTTGACAGGACTAAAGTAACCAGATCCGGAGGATGATCGGAAGGTTACCGTCCCAGTCGGGGAGGAGCCACTAACGTTGGCCGTGCACTGGGTAGTGGAGGCACCATTCACGGAAGAGGGACTGCACGAGACTGTGGTCGTCGTCGAGACGAGGTAAGTGGCGGTGAAGGTAGCAGGCGCGGAAATAAGGAGGTTCACGGCGGAATTGCATCCTGACGAGCAATAGTGGCTGACGCCTGAGACAGTGATTGGAGTACCGTATGCATAAATCAGATACCCGGTTATCTGGGTAGTGACGCTACTGCCAGTCGATGTGTAATGCTGATAGACGCCAAATGGAAGGAAAGGTCCCCAGGATGTGGCTACCTCCCACTGAGCCCCAGAAGGGACACCGACCTGCTTGAGGGTCACAGTATAACACGCCGTGCTAGTAGGATGGTTGCTTATGGTGTCAAGAGTGGCTGACAGGCTGTGACCGCAATAGTTGTTAATGGTCCCCAAGTTCTGGATGTCATACCCACCGTCTCCGACCAAGGCGGAACTTGTGATGGTCCCATCGTTATCGATGGTACCGCAGTTGCTTAGGACCTCACCGCTAGTGTCGCAAGTGTTTTGGATTCCGCCGCCGCTGGCAATCGTCCCTGAATTGAGGATGTAGCCGATGCCACCGCTCTTGATGTTGTAGATGTTGCTTCCGCTGGTGCTCATGGTCCCTAGGTTGAGGAGGTCACCTTGGTTGTAAATCCCGGCGTTGCCGCTGTAGCCCGTCCCAGTCATGAAGTCATAGTTGTTGATTTCGCCGTAGTTGGCGATACCATTGCCAGGTCCGTTCAGCGTTCCGTAATTATTTATGGTTCCAACGTTGTTTATGCCATCCCCTCCATTGCCTTCTCCGATTATGGTCCCATAGTTGTTGATGGTGCTCCCGCCGTTTGTGAGGATTCCATAGCATGTTCCACCTGTGTTGCAAATGCCGGTCAACGTCCCATGGTTGTTGATGGTGCCTCCGCTATCGAGAATTCCGATTTGAGTTTCGCCCAGCGAGAACGAACCGCCGGTGACGCTCACACCATTGGCTATGTTGAGGATCGCACCAGTAGAGATACTGAATCCTTGTTCGACCGAACAGGTGGTCCCGCTCCACGCCCCTCCCAAATAGAGAGGGCAATTCGTCCCGCCGTTAGAGGTGTTGATATCGACACTGCCTGTGACACTTACGACGGTAGGGCCTGTATTGGTCCCGCCGTTTTGGAGGACTCCCGTGGGATCAGGGGGACTGCAACCATTGTCTGCTGTGCATGAACTGTTCGTAAGCTCGTTTATGGAGTCCGACGCGTCGAAGTTGAGATGGCCAGAGCTCTGCACCACGACGATGCCGTAGATGTTCAGCGTACTTGACACTAGATTCAGCGTGCCGCCGGAGTCTACCTGCAGGACCGCGGGCGAGGTACAAGACCACCCGATTTGGAACGGGGGAGGAAGATAGGGGGAAGAAGACCACGACCACTCAGGATAGCAGCTCACGCCGTCCACTTGGATGAACGTAGCCTGGGCGACAAGACTCGCCCCGGAGGGGATCTCCAACGAGGCCCCTGGAAGCATCGTGAGAGATTGAGTCAGTGTGCATGTAGATAGGATTGAACTCCATGAACCTCCGGCACCAGAGCACCATGACGAATTTACAGGCGTGTATCCATTAGCATGGAGACCATATGGCAGAACAAGGAAGATGGAAGCAACAAGTAACATGGGAAGAATGGGCGCTCGGGTCCCTAACCTGTTAGGTCGCCAGTGCAAAACCTCAATGCCCTAACCTTGCTACTTAATAAGCCTGGAAGCAAGTTTGTTGAAATGAAATAAGTCACTTACGGAATTTAGAAGTCTTGTAACTGATTGTCCAGTTTGCTGCGCCGAATGGAGGCGCCGGTCCCAATAAGAGCAGCTTGACGCTTCCCTCCAACCCGCTCAGCCGATTAAGAAACCATCGGGAGTGCACTAGATGGATTGTGTAATAGCCCGTCCAGGATTCGAACCCGAATAGGTTCTATTCATCAGCACGATTTGATCCTTGAACCAAGCCAGATTCGGGCCGGAAGCGACTCGCACGGCATCCGTGCGAATCAGATTCCTTGCTTGATACGAGCTTCATCTTTCTGCGCGACGAAACGTCCCATGATTGTATTAGAACCATTTTTGGCGATAAAATGGCACGACGAACATGCCGAGCTGGTGAAGTCGGTGGGAGGCCAGGTCGTCTCCCCCGGGAAGGACGACTTTGCGATTAACCCCATGGACATGGGCCCGGGAACGGAGCCAGCCGAGCACATCGAGATGGTCACGGACATTTTCTCGGACACGTACCACTTCACGCACCCGCAGGCCTACATGTTCCGCAACGCCCTCCAGCGGTGCCTGGGCGAGTCGTCCGAGAAGGAGGTCCCGACGCTCGCCTCGCTGGTGAGCACGATAGAGAGCTATCCGCTCAGGTCCGCGTACGACAACGAGACCAAGGTGGCGCTGCTGAGGAGGCTCGTGCCCCTCACGCAGGGGCACGTGGGCAAGGCCTTCAACTCGCCGTCGAGCCACACGGTCGACGAGCTCCTCGACAAGGTGCTTTGCGTCGAGCTAGGGACAATCAGGGACACACAGTCGAGGGGCATATTCGCGGACATACTGATGAAGCTGGTCTACGAGGCGAGGGTGTCCAGGAGGAGCAGGATCGAGCACCTCCTCATGGTCGAGGAGGCGCGGAACATCGCGCCTGTTAGGAGGGAGGAGGACCCGCCGAGCGTAGGGGAGAGGATGATATCGGAGCTGAGGAAGTTCGGGGAGTCGATGCTATTCATCGCGCAGTTCCCCAGCCAGGTGGCGTCGGAGGTCGTGAAGAACTCAGGGGTCCGCGTCATCCACAGGGTGGCGTGGGCGGAGGACCTCAGGCTCGTGCGGGACTCGCTCAACCTCACGCAGGAGCAGCTGGCGCACGTCTCCAACTTGGGAGTCGGGGAGGCGGTCGTCAGCCTGACCAGGCTGCAAAAGCCCCTCTTGGTTCAGGTCGAGGCGGGTGGCTCCGTCCTTCCCGTGAGGAGGGACCTCAGCCTGGCGGAGGAACCATAGCTCTCGGTCGTAGATCCACCTCGCAGTAGATTGGTCTAACCTGTGCGGACAGACAAAAGGCCCGACCTAGGGGCGCTCCCCTGAAGCCACGGAGACGCTCGCTCCCCTTCCGGTCTCCAAGCCGCGGGCGAACCAGACGGCCGCCCCCACCAGCCCCACAAGCCAGACTCCCAGGTCGAACAGCGTGTACTGGTAGATGTCGAGGCCAGACGCGAGGTACAGGACAGATATGTAGGGGCCGACCGACCACAGCCCCACCAGGGCGAGGAGGCTCCCTCTCCGCGCGGTCGGCCACACCTCCGCCCTCAGGGTGTTCGCGGCCAGGAAGCCGACGCTGAAGAACACGCTGAGCACCACCAGGAGGACCCAGAACAAGGCGGCGCTGGCCGCCAAATCCGGAAGCAGAGCGTACGCTACGATGGAGAACAACGTGGTCCCCGAGAAGGCACCGAGGAGCGTCCACCTCCGGCTGACCCTGTCGGCGAAGACGGTCAGGGGGATGCCGGCAGCCAGCGCAGAGGCGTTCGCGACGAGGACGATAGCGCCGGCGAGGTTGGGGTAGAAGTACGGGCCCAGGACGTAGGTCAACAGGCCGTAGCCGATGACGTTCGCAGCGCCCATCGCCACGCACACGACGAACCTGAGCCAGGCAGATGGGAGGTCGCGGCCAGCGGGCTCCCCCCGGGCCCTCTCTCGGCCCTGCGCTCCTGGAGCCGACTGCACCCCGAAACGTCTCCGAGCCTGGTCGGCTGCTTCCTGCCTCCTCCCCTTCAGCTCCAGCCAAATGACCGACTCGGCCATCCTGTACCTCGTCACGAAAAGGAGGGCGACCGCAACAAGGGCGGCAGCTCCGACCAGGCCCTTTTGGAAGGATATCCCCCCGAACGCGCTGTCAAGGGCGAGATAGGCCAGAGTCAGGCCGCCGAGGTTGACGAAGTTGAGGCTGTTGTACGACACTTTGCTTCGGTGTCTCCGTGGGATCATTTCCTGCATTGCCGCGAGCGCGGTGTTCATCACCCCGCCCGCGGCGAAGAGAAGAAGCGCGAGAGACGTCAGTACAAGGTAGGCGGTGTAGCCGAGCGACGTCACGGCCGAGCCGACCACGAACAGGGCCAGCATCAGAGACAGCGTCCGCTTCCTCCCGACCCGGTCGGCCAGGGGGCCTGCGAAGACGACCCCGATGACAAGCCAGAGGGGCGGCCAGGCGAACAGGAGCGGCTGGAGGCCCGAGCCGGGGGGGAGGTCGTACCAGCCGACTGCCAGAGGGGCCAGCCCGAAGGCCCAGGCTTCGAGGAAGAAGGCGAGCGCGAACACGGCAGCCGTCCAGGCGTACGCGCTTGTCCACCCGCCCTCCTCCACGGCGTCGGAGAGCGGAGTTTCCACGGTCGGCTTCGGTGGCGGGTCCTTGCTCAACCCCTGGCCTCTTCGCGACCCTTCGTCAGGCCCTGTCGACGGCGGACGTTCCCGTTTCTATAGGGTCCATTTCAGCCGCAGCGGACGCCGACGGAGGCACCCGCCTCCACTCGGAGCGAAGGGCGAAGGCCAGGACAGAGAGGAGAGCCACGGCGAACGCCGCCAGCATCAGCGGTGACGGCCCCTGAGGAGCGGAGACCGGCACTGTCAGGCCGCCGGGGTCTGAGATCTGGCCGTTGACTGCCCCGTCGAGGTCGCCCGGACGCACGCCGTCGGTCAGCACCATCTTCAGGGTGTTCCCGCTCACCATTATCGGGTAGTTGTTAGTGACCATCTTCGTCCCCTGGAACTTCATCCACTTGGCGCCCGGCGGCAGCGGGTGCGGGAAGGTGATCGTCACCGTCACGGTCTGCCCCTTGGAGAGGCCTGTTATCGTGAACGAGAAGAAGCCGTAGCCAGGCGTCTGGCCCGAGTCCACGCCGGGGGTGGGCCCGGCGAGGGGGACTACATCGATGACCCCCGCGCTGGTGTGGAAGGTCACCTGGCCCCTCCCGGTGGTCGACGGGATGGTCGCGCTCGACGAGAACGACGGCGTGTCGATGGCGTGGATGAACTCGCCCAGATTGGCGGCCAGCGGCGCGACGAGCCTGTCAGCCACGCCGACCACCTCAGAGAAGGGTCCGGGCGGCGCCTGCATGGCATCCGCCGCGCGCAGCAGGTCAGAGAACTGGGCGGTCACCTGCCTGAATAGGCTCGTGGTGGCCCGGTCGAGAACGTGAAGCGAGTCGGCGAGCGGCGGCGCGGGCGGCCGGGTCGCGTCAGAGACTCCGACCGTGTCCGGCAGGTTCACCGGTATAGTGGCGAGAACGGTCAGGGAGGCGGTCCCGCTGCTCGCCGAGTGGGCTGAATCGCCCGAGTATTTCGCCGTGATCACGTAGGACCCCGCAGACCCCGTCCCGGGTGTGAAGGTCACGGAGCAGATCGCCGCCCCCGTCACGGACGCGCTCAGCGCGCACGACGCGGGCAAGTTGAGCGAGGAGACCGATGGACTGCTCGACAGGGATACGCTCCCTGTTGGAGTGGTCGGCGAGGTCGAGGTGTCTGTGACCGTGGCGGTGCACGTGGTCGGGGAACCCGCGGAGACGCTGCTCGGGGTGCAGGCGAGCGCGGTCGCGGTCGAACTGGTAGGACTGGGAGGGGTGCCCGTGAATATGACCTCGACGGCATAGCCCGGGTCGCTGGGGTTGTTTCCGACGTAGATGTCCCCGTTCATCGGGTCGAACACCACCGCTATCGGCCACGCCCTTTGGTTGGCCGTCGTGGTCATCGCTATTGTGGTGACCACCGTGTTCGTGCTTCCGTCTATCACCGGGACAGAGTTGGTGTCATACCCAGCGACGTAGAGGTAGTTGTTCAGGCTGTCGTACGCGATCGCCCACGCCTCGTAGTCGTGGTCGGGGACGGCCAGATGGATCGTGTCGATGAGCGTGTTCGTCGAGCTGACAACGAACACTTCGTCGAAGTCGATGTCGGTGAAATATACCGCCTGGTTAGCGGGGTCGTACGTCGCGCCGATTATGTAAGACCCGGAGATCAGTATCGTGCTGGTCACGGCGTTGCTCGAAGGGTCGATGATCGCGATGCCGTTGAGTCCCGTCCCCTCTGACCCGACGTAGATTTCGTTGTTGGATGGGTCGTACGCGACCGTCTGGCTTGCCGAGTACTGGGGCAGCGGAACCGTGGCGACAGCCGTGTTGGTGGAGCCATCTATGACGGCGACGGAGCTCGAACCGGTAGCCACGTAGATGTCCCCGTTCGCGGAGTCGAACGTCATCGATTGGGCGTTGGATGAGACGCCCCCCACCACAATCGTGGCGTCCAGCGCGAATGTCGTCCCATCGAATGCTAGGACGGCATAGTTGTTGACGTCGATGGCGTAGAGCTCGCCGTTTGAGGGGTCGAAGACCATGCCGTAGAAGCATGCTGCTTTCTGCGGGAACACCGCCGGAGGGGGATATATCGTGTCGATCACCGTGTTCGAGGTCGGTCCGGTGTTGCTGGAGCCGTCGATGACCGATATGCTCGAACAGCTTGAGGCAAAGACTTCGCCGTTCGCAGGGTTGACGGCTAGCCCGTCCGGGCTGGTCGTGTTCTGAACGGTCGTGTTCACCGTCGGGGTGGGGGTGCTCCTAGGCACGGTGGCTCCCCCCATGGCGTACAGGGCCCCGGTCGAGGAAGAGGTTTGGAAGTTAAAGTAGATCGTTCCGTCCCCGCCTATCGCAGGCGACTCGGCGTCGGTGTACGCCCCGGTGTTGTAGTACCACGCGCCCGTTCCGTCGGCCGGTCTGAACGCGTACATGCCCGGCTGGCTTCCGCCTGACCCGAGGTACACTATCCCGTTCGTGTCCACCGCCGGCGACGAGGAGTCGAAGCTCGCGCCTGAGACGCACGACGACCATCTTAGGCTCCCGTCCGGGTTGACGGCGTACAGGCAGGTGGAACCCGCGGCGTACACGGTGCCGTCGGGGCCTATCGCGGGGGAGCTGCTACCAAACGACCTCCAGTTTATGGCACCGGTGGCGGCGTTGACCGAGTAGAGGGAGCCGCTTAACTGGGTGGCGTAGACTGTGCTCCCGTCCGGGGAGACTGCGGGCGTGTTCACCACGTCTCCCAGCGCCACCTTCCAGACAAGGGTGCCCGTGGTGCTGCCTGGGGTCGTGGGCGGGGAGACGGCGTACAGGTTCCCGTCCTCTCCGCCTATGTAGACCGTGGAGCTCGTCGGCGAGAGGGCGGGCGACGAGGTGAATATGCCGCAGGAGACTTGCACGTCGCACGTGTAACCGCTCGGCGGCTGGGCGGTCAGGTAGTCCCAGGCCAGCGTCGGGGAGCCGCCCGAGGTGGCGAGCGGTGTCAGCGCGTAGAGGTAGCCGTTCTCGCTTCCGAAGTAGATGGTGCCGTCGGGGCCGACCAAAGGCGACGACTCGATCCCAGTGCCGTAGAAGCTCGACCCGCCGCCCGCGCCGTAGGTCCACTCCAGGGCGCCGAGGGAGCTTACCGCGTACAGGTTCCCGTCCGTGGCGCCTACGTATATCGTGCCGTCAGGTCCGACGGCCGGGGTGGAGCCCTCGAACGTCGCCCCGTCGGCGGTGGAGTACGCCCAGCTCTGCGCCCCACTGGAAGCGCTCACAGCGTACAGGGTGCTTCCTGCCGCGTAGTATATCGTGCTGCCGTCGGAGGACATCACAGGAGAGGTGTAATAGTCAGCCGTGTCCACTGAACCGCTCGCCGGGAACTGCCAGAGCGAGGCGTTCGACATCACTCCGGCGTTCGGGGAGAGGCCTGAACGCTGGGCGTCGTGCCTGAAGGTTGGCCATGCGGGGACAGTCGGGGTGGTCGCCGCGAGCGGGACTGCTGGCCCGGAGCTGCCGGGGACCTGGCCGGCGGTCCGTGGGAGGGGAGAAGAGGGAGGGAATCTGTAAGCGTCGGCGGCAAGCCCAGCGGAGAGCGGCGGGGGGATGAGGTTCGTCGACTGTGAGAGCGGCGGGTTGGCGCCAATCCTGGCGCTCGATGCCGCCGAGGCCCGGGGTGCTATGGCGCCTACGAATGCAGTGAAGGAGAAAACCAGCAGGAAGGCGATGAGGATAGCGCACAGCTGCCCTCGAGACTGGCCGCCTCTAAGGCGGGGGCGCGAACGAACTCCACTCCTTTTCGTCTACCTCTCAACTCAGGAGACCGTGAACTGGATGTTGACAGCTAATGTGTCACCGGCGGATATGTAGACCGTCGAAGCGAAAGAGGTGATATTGTCGAACTGAGCCTGATAGGTGGCGCCGCTGACGAACGGAGCCCAGCCCGACGCCACACTCTCCAGGTTGCAGGTTGTCGCGCAGCCAAGCGCCGTTGGTGAGAAGCTTGCGGACGCAGTCCAGCCAGTGCAGGCAGTTTGTAGGCAGGAAGACGGGATTGCCGTGTTTGTAGCCGAAGAGAAGACGCCGCAAGAGCTGTAGGCTTTAATGCATGCATTTAGCCCCACGCCGATTGAAGCGGTTAACGATGGATTCGCAGTCGTGCCGGCCCCTGGACAGTAGGCTTCGCCCCCTGCGCTGCCCGAGCTGGGGCTAGCAGCGTCAGACAGGCAGAGCACGACATGCGAAATCCCGGGCTGCACCAGCGAGTTGTGCGTCTTATACACGCCCAGCGTCTGCCCGGCGGGGCCATAGACCGTGAGGGTGACCGCTCCCTGTATGCCCAAGCTTTCCGTCTGCTTCCCCGATGCTCCCGACGCCGGCCACACTCCAGAGAAAGCCGCACCCAGCACGAGGGCAGCGACCGCCACGACCGCGCCTACTATCACGATACTCCGCTTCTTTGGTGTCATTCGACAGCCGCACGACTTCCGCCGCGGGTATTTAGAACCGCGTGGAACTGCTGTCACCGATTCGGACAAACATATAGGATGGCTGTCCGTTTCGCGAAGCGGCAACCCACAACTTGGACAGGCTCGACATCAGGATAATCAGGGAGCTCTCGCAGGGGAGGAACGTCGGTCTGGTCTGGGGGGACATCAACCCCGCCTACAGGGAGATGGGCCTCAGCCTCGGGGTGTCGAAGGAGACCATCCGCGGCAGGGTCGACAAGATGCGCTCCTCCGGGGTCCTGAAGCCCTTTCCCGTCCAGCCCAATCCAGGCCTCCTGGGGCTGTCCGTGGGAGCCCTGACGGTCGACGTACCAGCCCAGACTTCCACGGCGGAGCTGATGAAGAAGGTCTGCCTCGTCGACGGGATACTGCTCCTTGTCTCCCATATCGGGGGTATGATTGGGGTGATATTCTACTATGAGGATGACGCGTCGCGCCAAAAGAAGGTCAGCCTCATTTCGAGCATCTGTTCTGCCACCGCGGTAGGGTTCACCGCCATCCCGTATCCGCTCTGCAGCGTCGGCCTCTCCCGGCTCGACTGGGAAATCATAGCTGCCCTGCAGCAGCGGGGCGAAAGGTCGCACGGTGAAATCTCAAGCGGGCTCGGCATTTCAGGGAAAACTCTGCAGCGGAGGCTGAAGAGGATGATAGATGGCTGGGCCATCTCAAGACTCATCTCGACGGACATCCGGCTGCTGCGTGGCGCTGTTGTGGGGAGCCTCGTGGTCCACTACTCGCGCGGTGCCGGTAGGGCGGAAGCCGACAAGCGTCTGATCAGGGACCTGGACGAATTCCTCTTCTTCCCAGGCATATGGAGCACCTACAGCGTCTACAGCCTGATCCTCCCGAGCATCCCCGACGCAGCGAAGGTGCTTGAGAGGACGAGAGCTACAAAGTGGGTGACGAGTGCGCGAATCGACCTTGTCGATGGGAGGATTGAACTGTACGACACGCTTCTGGACCAGGTCCAGAAGAAGCTCAAAGGGCTAGCCGCGGCCGCGACATGAAGTAGCGGTGCACGCGGGCCCGAAGGGACTCGCATGGTGTCCGTGCGAGTCCGCCTCCTTGCTGGATACGAACTTCGTCTTCATGCACGACGAAACACACCCTGACTGTATTAGAACCGTTTTTGGGGATGAAATGGCACTGTGAACATTCTGACCTTGTCAAATCCGTTGGCGGGCAAGTAGTTTCCCCGGGGAAGGACGATTTTGCGATAAATCCGCTTGACATGGGTCCAGCGACGGAGCCCTCGGACATGTCGAGATGGCCACCGACATATTCGCGGACACATACCACTTCACTCACCCTCAGGCCTACATGTTCAGGAACGCTTTGCAAAGATGCCTCGGCGAGGCCGCTGATAGGGAGGTGCCGACTCTGGCGTCGCTTGTTAGCACGATCGAGAGCTATCCCCTCAGGTCGGCGTATGACAACGAGACCAAGGTCGCGCTCCTCAGGCGGCTTGTTCCCCTCACGCAGGGGAACGTGGGTCGTGCTTTCAATTCCCCTTCGAGCCGCACGGTCGACGAACTGCTCGATAAGGTCCTCTGCGTGGAGCTTGGGAACATCAGAGAGACGCTCTCGAGGAGCATCTTCGCGGACATACTGATGAAGCTGATCTACGAGGCGAGGGTGTCCAGGAGGAGCAGGATCGAGCACCTCATCATGATCGAGGAGGCGCGGAACATCGCCCCGGTCAGGAGGGACGAGGACCCGCCGAGCGTGGGAGAGAGGATGATATCGGAGCTGAGGAAGTTCGGCGAGTCGATGCTCTTCATCGCGCAGTTCCCCAGCCAGGTGGCGTCCGAGGTCGTGAAGAACTCGGGGGTCCGCGTCATCCACAGGGTGGCGTGGGCGGAGGACCTCAGGCTCGTGCGGGACTCGCTGAACCTCACGCAGGAGCAGCTGGCGTACGTGTCGAGCCTCGGGGTGGGCGAGGCGGTGGTGAGCCTCACCAGGCTCCAGAAGCCACTCTTGGTTCAGGTCGAAGCAGGAGGCTCCGTTCTGCCCGTGAGGAGGGACGTCAGCGTGGTAGAGGAACCATAGCCTCGGTCCAGTCGGTCCGTCAGAAGTGAGTCTATCTCTTCTTCGAGAATCGACGCCCTATCGACTAGCGACTCCAGTTTGCTCGAGACTAGAAAGATCGATACCTCCATCTTCTCAATCTGGCAAAAGAGTTGCCAAACGGTCCGGCGAAGGACGAAATATCCGACTCTCCGGTATTGTTCAGAGTAGCCAGGAAACCGGATACCAGCTTGGTGGAGTTGGGCCCTCCGGCTGAGCCGACCATGTGAGAAATCACCGTCGACATCCAAGAAGTGCGCGCGGAGACCATTGAGGGCGCGCATCTGGTCAACCGGGAGACGCTGCGGAAAGCCCAAGGCCGCCTATGCAGGTTTCCTGAGGAACACTAAGACGCAAGGAGGAATTCCCAGAGGGGGACGACCTCCGCTCCCTCAGCAGTGCCCCTTTCGGCCGTTACCAGTATGGCCTTTGCGACCCTCTTGGGGAAGTGTTTCGAGAAGAGCTTTAGCTGCCTGACGTCCATCTGGCTCTCCTTGACCTCGATTCCTGTCAGAGCCCCATCGTTCACAAGGACAAAATCGACCTCGAAGGAATTCCTGTAGAAGAATCTGGCGCCGGTCTTCATCAGCACCAAATTCTCGAGGAGCTTTGAGGTGATGCCGGACGGGGGCGGGCCGAATGCGAGAGCGATGTTCGGAGTCCCCAGGTACGCCTTCTTCATCTTCCTCGCGCTGGCCAGCGGGCTGCCCCTGTAGTTGTAGACCAGCCTGACCAGGAGGCCGTACTCGAGGTACTCCATGTAGTTGGAGACCGTCCTCTGGTCCCTTCCCAGGTTCTTGGAGAGCTCCCTGTAGTTCACCACCGCCCCGGGGTTCCTAGCCAGGACGTAGAGGAGAGACCTCAGCAGCTCCACATCTCTCAGGCCGAACTCCTGCGGAATATCCCTGTAGACGACCCTCTCTACCACGTTGTTGAGGATGTAGTTTCTCGCGTATTCCTCGTCGTCCTCCCCGACCAGCTCGGGGAATGACCCGTACTTCACGTACTTGTTGAGGAGCGGCGCCATCTCCCTGTCCCAGAGCTTTGGGTTCTTCCTTATCGCACCGACATCCTTCCCTGAGAGTTCGAGGAACTCCTCAAAGGATAAGGGCTCGAGGAGAAAGGTAGCAATCCTTCCTGCCAGGCTCTCCTTGGATCGCTTCCTTAGGGCGACAGAGGCGGACCCTGTCAGCACGAATTTGATGCGGGGGTAAAGATCGTAGTAGACCTTGATCTTGCTCTCCCAGTCCTGCACCTTCTGGACCTCGTCGAAGAAGACATAGACCGTGTCTTCCGTCGCTTCGAATGTCGCCTCCAGGACCTGCTTTTGATAGGTCTCAAGGACATCCCGCACGTCCGAAGAGGCCTCGTCGAAAGAGAAGTAGAGAACGAACCGCGGGTCCACACCGGTCTTCAGCAGGTCATCGATGAGCTGGAGCGCCAGAACCGTCTTACCGACTCTCCTCATCCCCCAGATGAGAAGCGCCTGCCTTCTCTTCAGATTCTTGCTAAGGTCCTGATAGAGCTTCCGCCTGTACTTCTCTACGAGAGACTCTCTGACGCGTCCCATGGTCCACCAGCTGTTGAAACGGCTTAGCTCCTCTAGCTGCATATTATCGCATCATAATGCTATAACTAATTAAAAGTTATGACATCACAATGCCATAACGCCGTTGGCTGCGGTCAGACCTGCCTGATTTTCTCCTCAAGTAATGGGATGGATGCTTTTCATACAGGATGATGTCCAATCTTCGTTTAGTCTAGCGTGGCATGGACGAGACCCTCACGGCTATGCTATCGAGGCTCACGCGGGAAGGTCATCCCTCACCTTCAGGACAAGGTCGGCCGGGAACTCGCCTTTGACGGAGAGCCGGTCGCCATACAGGAGCTCGATGGCGATGGCGTCGAGCGTGCTCCTCCCGCCGAACGCCAGGCAGTCCAGGTAGACCTTCTCCTTGCTCGTTGACTCCTCTACTTCAGTTGGCATTACCACGAAGTCGGACTTTCCGCTAAAAGGGCTAACGTGTCGTCAGCACGTATCACGAATACCTGCTCAGACGACACAGGTAATTGATTTGGCGGAGGCCGACGAGCTCGCCGCCGGGCTGCTTGAACGCCCTCCCAAATTCAGACCGCCTATGACGAGGAGTCGGGCTTGGATGTCTTCTTCAGGACGTAATCGAAAAAGCGCTGCGTCGTGCCGTCGTCGGAAGCCCACTCGGCGCGCAACCTTGTCTTCTTCTCCGCTCTTCTCAATGCGGAGAGAAGAGTGCGGTTCAGCTCTTTAGCGCTTTCACCCTCCATTTCCGCCTCGACGACGAACTCGCCTCCTGCTTCTTTGACGCTGCCTTTCGTGATGGCCTTCTCCAGGATGGGCTTGACGGCCTTGGGATTGGAACTGCTCACTCGTGCCACGACCCTGAAATGCTTCCTTACCATTCGCGGTCCGACATCAAGACGACCGAAGGCTTAGAAAAGCGTTTCTTGGAGCGACCAACCGTGGGCCGGAAGGTATGCAATTAATGTTTAGGCGAATCCTAACGCTTGCTTCAGGGTTAAGATTTGTGTTGCGCCCTTCTGATAATCACGAGCCCAACGGTAATTGACACAAGTAGCACGAATCCCAAACCGACGTTCGGAAACTCAGGAGTCGAGGTTGTAGTCGTTGAGGAGGTGGATGTGAGGGGAGCCTTTCCGAAGGTGAAGCTGGACTGCAACTGTGAGAGGGTTCCATTGAAGTAGTTCAAGTCAGTGGCGCCGTTGATCCCGCTCACATTTCCGGCATCGGAATACTGCCAATAGCCCCACCCCGAGAACTTCCCGGTGTTGGGCGATGAGACCCCCCAATTCGCAATCCAGAGGGGATAGGACGTCACCGAGGAGTCCACACAAGCCGCCGCGTAGGTTGCTGACATGTAGATGACGGGGGTAATGGACTGCCCCTCGTTCGTCTTGATGTAGGACTCGACGGTGTTCATCCAGGTGACGATCCATTGGGACATTTGCGAGACGTTCAGAGTGCCGCACCCCTCCTCCAAATCGAGAGCTGGAGCCAGGTATCCCGTAGAGAAATACTGCCCAGCCACGCTGTCGAAGAAGTTGGCTTGACTGACAGCGCTGGTAGCGTTGGCGGACGGATGGGCGAAGTCGTACGCTCCCATGTACAGGCCGGCAGACTTGCCATTCACCATGTTGCTCGTGAAATCTGGATCGGTGATCGTGGTACCCTCGGTCGCCTTGGCGAATGCGAAGGTGTACCCAGCCGAGTGGACGGACGTCCAGTTCGGGCTGCCCTGGTAAATCGACACATC
>Ga0307373_10005907_pt1 | contig 19709 bp, 15 predicted proteins | sample OX2MG_FD_202534 | JGI IMG/M metagenome (GOLD analysis project Ga0307373, IMG submission 202534) | Soil microbial communities from Risofladan, Vaasa, Finland - OX-2 | ecosystem: Environmental > Terrestrial > Soil > Coastal area > Acid sulfate soil | place: Finland: Risofladan, Vaasa | collected...
AGCGGCGGGCCCACCGGAGCTGACCCGCAGCTTCCTCGGACGTTCCCCCTCCGACGGTGGAGCGGACCTCTCCAAGTCGGGCGGCTCCCAATCCGTCCTGGGCCTTGACAAGGCGGAGTCCTGTATCCAGAATCCTACGAAATGAAGACACGCGAGCCCAACGGGCATGGGGCTGCCACGACCGAGGCCTGGCCGCCTGTTTCGCTGTCCCCGCCCGAACCGAGCCCAGATACTGGCCCGACGCTCATCGAGCGACCCTCGCGGCTTGCCGCGGCCGTGGTCGACCAGTTGCGAACCCTGATCTTTCAAGGCCAGTTCCCCCCGGGTACGATCCTCCGTCAGGAGGATCTCGCGGGGCGGCTGGGGGTCAGCCGGACACCTCTCCGCGAAGCCCTGCGTCTCTTGGAAGCCGAGGGCTTGCTGGAGAGCACGGCGAGTGGGGCCAGTCAGGTCGTGGACCTGACCGGACCCGCTGCCGAAGAGGCGATGGAGGTCCGGGAGGTGATCGACGGACTGGTGGCCCGCCTGGCCGCGCGAAGGGGGCTGGCTCAAGTCCAGTTCGAGCAGTTGGAGCGGCTGCTCGATGACATGGACAGGGCCAACAGCGCCGGGGACAAGAAGGCCTATCTGGCCGCCAATGCCAGCTTCCATCTGTCCCTCCTGAGGGGACTCGACCACCGCTGGCTGGATCAGTTCATTCCCCTGGTTCGCGTGTCCTCGCAAGCGACCTACCTGCACCTGCAAAGCCAGACCGACCGTTTGCTGCTGTCCGCCACCGAGCACCGCGACATCCTGGCGGCGATCGTCGCTCATCAGGCGGACCTGGCCGAACGGCGCGCCCGTGCCCATGTCCGCAACGCGCTCAAGCATTGGGTGGCCGATGATCATCCCCACGCGCGCAAGCCGTCGGCAGCGCTCGGGGCAGGAGCCTAGTCGGTGGCACCGAACCGGCACCTCCCACGACGCAGCCCTGCGCTCGTTCGCTTGCCCTGGGGCCTATCCCCAGCCGGGCCGGTGCCAGCGCGGCAATCTGCACGGTTGGGGAGCGGCTGTCCGCGCCTGAGGGCTCACCGCCCTGGGGGGTCAGGGGCCGTCGGCCACGGCTTGGCGGGAGCCGTCTTCCCATGCCGTCCGGGGTAACCATGGGCACTTCCCACCTCGCATCAGAGCGGTCCGAACGGGTCCGCCAGAGAGCCAGAATTCATCCGCCATCCGAATCGGGAGAGCCCATGCCACTTATGCGAAATCGCCATCTCTGGCTCACGACTGCCCTGGCAGTGTCCGCCGCGCTTCTGGTGGCGGCCTGCTCCTCGGGAAGCAGTGCGACCACCAAGTCGACGGGGGGCACCGTCACCTTTGCGGAGTCTCCCGGCAACAATCCCAATTACATCTCGCCGATGACCAGCGGCCCGTACTACACGGTGGCGAACAGCTCCGACTTCTCCTACTCGTTCTATCCTCCCCTCTACTGGTTCGGGGATCACGGCGAGCCGGTCCTGGACCAGGCGCTCAGCTACGCACGCCTGCCGGTGTACTCGGCCAACAACACGGTTGTCACGGTCACCCTCAAGCCCTGGATCTGGTCTGACGGCCAACCCATCACCGCCCGCGACATCGTGTTCTGGATGAATCTCTTGAGTGCGGCGACCGACCCCAGCGCTCCCACCGTGGGCAGCAGCAGCGCCCCCGGCCCGGGTTGGGGAGCGGCCGTGCCCGGTGCCTTTCCCCAGAACGTGGTGAGCTATGTTCAAACTGGGACCTACACAATCCAATTCAAGTTGAATCGCTCGTACAACCCAACCTGGTTCACCTACAACGAGCTGAGCCAGATCAACCCGATCCCCCAGAAATCCTGGGACCGTCTCTCCCTCTCCGGCCCGGTGGGAAATTACGACATGGCGGCCGAGGCCCGGATGCCCGCGCCCGCGTCCGCTGGCCTGCCGCCCAACTCCTATGTTCCGGTGGATCCCGGCACCGCCACCAGCGGTGCCCTGGGCGTCGCCCAGTTCATCAACGTGCAAGCGCAGGACCTGGCTACCTATGCCAGCAATCCTCTCTGGCAGGTGGTGGCCGGCCCCTTCAAGCTCAGCCAGTTCACCTCCAGCGGGTACCTCAAGATGGTACCCAACAAGAATTACTCCGGGTCGCCCAAGCCGACCATCGCCGCGTTGGTGGAGGAGCCGTTCACCAGTGATGCCTCCGAGTTCAACGCTCTCCACAACGGGAACATCACGATTGGCTACCTTCCCATTCAGGATCTGGCCCAGCGCGCCGCCCTGAAGCGAGCGGGCTACAGCTTCAGCCCGTGGTACTCATTCTCGGATGCCTACGTCCTCTACAACTTCACTGACGCTGCGGTCGGGAGCATCTTCAAGCAGCTTTACTTCCGCCAGGCCTTTCAGTCGCTGGTGAACCAGCCCCAGTACATCAAGGACTTCGGGGCCGGCTTTGGCACCATCAACAATGGACCGGTGCCTGGTTATCCGCCCAAAAATCCCGACGAGAGCCCCCTGGAGGCCAAGGGCCAGTACTACCCATTCGACCAGAGCAAAGCCGTGACCCTGCTCAAGGACAACGGCTGGGATGTCAAGCCGGGCGGGGTCACCACCTGCGCTAAGCCGGGCACCGCCGCGGGCGACTGCGGCACCGGCATCGCTTCCGGGCAAGCGCTCAACCTGACCATGCTCTACGCCAACGGCAGTACTGAGTTGACCAACGAAATGCAGGCCATGCAGTCCACCATGAAGGCTGCGGCGGGAATCGACCTGCAACTTTCGACGGCTCCCGGATCGCAGGTATTCAGCACCACCTTGAATGGCTGCACCTCCAGCACCCCGTGCAATAACTGGGAGCTGGCTGATTGGGGGGCGGCCTGGGTTTACTCGCTGGACTACCTGCCCACGGGAGGCGAGATTTTCGCCACCGGCTCGGCCAGCAATGGCGGGTACTATTCCAATCCCACCAACGACGCCAACATCGCCGCCACTCATGTGGCCCCCACCCCGGCCGCCGAAGTCGTGGCCCTCTTCAAGTACGAGGACTACGTGGTGAAGCAACTTCCAGTGGTATGGATGCCCAACACGCCCTATCAGTTCACGGTTTACAAGAGCAATCTGAAGGGCCTGCTGCCCCAGGGGGTGTACGAAGAGCTCTATCCGCAGTACTACTCCTTTGGCTGATCCCGGGGTGAGGGCACCGGCCTGGTGACCAAGGCCAGGGCGGCAGGGGGGCCGGCGGTATCGGCCTCCCTGCCCTGGCTGCTGAGCGACTCTGTGAGTTGGGGCGACCGGGAGGCCGCCCTTGCAGTGGAATCGCGGTGCTGGTTCTCACCCAGCGCGCGGGACCGGGATGGGCAACTCGCATGGGGGGCCCGCCCCGGTGGTCAGATGCTCAGGACCTTTGGCTGGCAGTCGACTGGGCGCGGCGCACAGACGGATGAAGCGCGCGCCGCGGCTGGCCGTCTCAAGTCGCCTGCGCATGGTTGCTCCCAGCAGCCCAGTCCTGGAGCCATCGAACATGGGGCGGGGTATAACTGCGCTGCACAGGCTTGGGTTCGAACTGCTCCTGGCGCCGCACTGCACGGCTGCTGACGGCCACTGCGCAGGTGGTGACGCCGAGCGGGCGGATGACCTGCTGGGAATGCTGGAGCGCGACGACGTCGACGGCGTCATCTGCCTCAAGGGGGGCATGGGCGCGATTGGCACCGCCCTGGCGATGGATCAGCGTCAGCTGGCGAAGCTGAGGACGGCAGCCCCCAAGGTCTTCCTGGGCTTCTCGGACATCACCGTACTTCATGCCCTGGTTGCGAGGGAGCTGGGCTGGGTGACGTTCTACGGCCCCATGGTCACCTCGCTCGCGACCGCGACGCCCTACACCCTGGAGGCCCTGCGGCGGGCGGTGATGGCGGCGGAACCGTTCGAGGTCGAGCCCGACCCCGACGATCCTTACCTGGCGACAATACGTTCAGGGGTTGCCGAGGGCGAGCTGGTCGGGGGATGCCTCACGCTGCTGGCGACCTTGGTGGGAACTCCCTGGGAACCCGACTATCGGGGCAAAGTTCTCTTCTTCGAGGACGTGGCTGAGGATCCCGCCAGGATCGAGCGTTGCCTGGGTCAACTAGTGGCCGCAGGGCGGCTCCAGGCGGCGGCGGGAATCCTGATCGGGGAGCACCACAACTGCGGGCCTAAGCAGCCCGGCCCGACCCTGGGTCTGGAGCGGGTCTTCTCCGACCTGCTCGGACCGCTGGGTATTCCCGTTCTCTACCATCTGCCTGTTGGCCATGGGCGCCACCTCGCGACGCTTCCAATGGGCGCCCCGGCCCGGCTCGACGCCGGGAGCGGCCGGCTCCAGATTTTGGCGGGCGGAGTGACCTGACTGCCGTGGGGGCCGCCGCTCGCTCGCTCAGCGATCGAGTCTAAGCAGGTCGCGGGTGGTCTCGCGCCGCACCGCTATCGAACCGGCTGGCCGGCGAGCTGGAGCCGGCGCCGGACCTCCTCGTGGGGAATGGCGACCACGGTCCGGCCGTGGAAGCCAGTCTGGCTCTCGGCCCGGAACAGGGCGTTGAGGATGCCCTCCTCAGTTGCCTCCACAGCCGCCCGGAAGAACTCGTTGAGGAGATCCGAACGCAGCACCGGTTGAGCTGACCAGGGCGGCGCCTCGTCCTCCCGCACGCCGCGGGTGGAAAAGGCGAGAAAGAGATCGCCGCTGCCATGACTTCCGTAGCTGCCGACTCGCGCCATCCCGAGGGCGGCGCGCTGGGCGAGGCGCCGCAGCTGCGGGTGACCGAGCGGGGCGTCGGTGGCCAGCACCACGATCAGGGACCCGCCAGGTGGTGACGGCTGGGCCCGGCCCCGGTCGACCTCACCGGGCAGGTGGCCAAGCGGGGTCCCGGCCACGATCAGGTCGCCCGGGCTACCGAAGTTGACCAGGCATATCGCCCCCAGGTGGTGGGTGGTGCCGGCCACGCTGAGCTTTCGCGACGCGCTCCCGATCCCACCTTTGAACCCGAAGGAGATCATGCCAGTGCCGGCACCGACCGCGCCCCATTCATCTTGGTCCGCCCGGGCGGCCTTGATGGCCTCGTCCACGTGGGCTGGCAGCAGGGGGCTGTGGCGGGTGTCCGACAGCCACATGTCGTCACACTCGGCCACCACCGGCAGGCATGGCTCTCTGGTCTCGCCCAGGGCACTGGAGTGGCGAAACATGTACTCGGAGAGGCCCTGGAGGACGGTGGGCACCGCGGCCGTGCCGGTGAGCGCGATCGGCGTCTCCATCAGGCCCCATTCGTTGATCTGGTGGAAGCCGGTCATCTCCCCGCTGCCGTTGAACACCACCGCTGCCGCCGGCAGGCACTCCTCGGGCATGTCAGCCTCCGGTAGGACCACCGTGACTCCGGTACGGATTGTGAAGGGGGTGTCCTCGCGCAGCGTCCGATGGCCCACCCGGACGCCGCCCACATCGCAGATTGAGTTCAGGGCGCCAGCCTCCACTTGCCATGGAGATAGGCCCCAGCCTCTCGGCCCAGGGGCGCCACAGCTCCCCAGTTTTTCTGGCGGCACGGTTCCGGAGCCTACCAGACCAGGCCCGGCCCGGCTGGACGGCCCGCTTGCCGCCGACCGCTGGACCCCTTTGCAATTCGGGTGGGCCCGTAGCTGGGGCCACCTCGGGTGGCCGCTGCCTCGATCGAGGCAAGGGCCGGCCGGCCAATTTGCAGGGCGGGACCGGAGTTGACAAAACGGGGTCCAGTATCCAGAATCCTCATGGGTGACAGATGTTACACGGCACGTCGCGGCGGTTTCTTCAGGGCATGATGAGGGGCTCGCGGCGGGGAAAGCTCCTGTGCCTCTGAGCGGCGAACGCTCGTTTTGGTCGGCCCGCTCGCCTCGATGGCAGTCCGATGGCGGAAGCGGCGTCTCCCCGCATTGGGGCGCAGGAGTTTGAACTGGCGCCATCTCCACGATGGTGTTCCCGCGGAGGATCATCCGAGCCGACACAGCCGAGCGGCAGCTAAACAGGAGTAGAAGTCAAGTGCAAATCAGGGAGCGGCACCGGGCGGCCATCATGGCGGTGCAGCCGATGGAGACTCAGCTGGAGCTCGATCGCGGCGAGGGACCATATCTGTTCACCTCCGATGGTCGGCGTTTTCTCGACTTCGCGACCGGGATCGCGGTTAATGCGCTCGGCTACGGTCATCCCCGAGTGCTGGCGGCGGTGGAGGAGCAGCTGCATCGCCATCTCCATCTCTACAGCGGCACCGGCTATCAGGAGGCGCTGGTCGGTTATGCCGAAGCCCTGCGCGCGGAGTTGGCCGGCGACTTTCAGATCTTCTTCGGGAACTCGGGCACCGAGGCGGTGGAGGCGGCGATCAAGCTGGCGCGCTTTGTCAGCCGGCGCCCCGCGGTGATCGCCTTCCGGGGCGGGTTCCATGGCCGGACGCTGGGATCGCTGAGCCTGACGGCGTCGGCCGCCCGCTACCGATCCGGTTACGAGCCCCTGCTGCCATCTGTCTACCACGTCGACTACCCCGCGCCCACCCGACTGGGCCTCTCCCCGGAGGCGGCCTTGAACCACGTCCAGCAGCAGATGGCGGCCCTGTTGGAAACCGAGGTGGAGCCGGAGCGGGTCGCCCTGGTGGTGGTCGAGCCGATCCAGGGGGAGGGCGGGTACGTCATCCCCCCCGAGGGCTTCCTCCCGTGGCTGCGGGAGCTCTCCAGCCGTCACGGGATGCTGCTGGCGGTTGATGAGGTTCAATCCGGCATGGGCCGGACCGGCCGAATGTTCGCCTACCAGCACACCGGACTACAGCCAGACCTGGTCATCATGGGCAAGGCCTTGGGCGGCGGCCTGCCGCTATCAGCCCTCGCTGCGCCCGCTGAGGTGGCCGAGCGCTGGACGGCAGGCGCTCACGGGTCCACCTTCGGCGGCAACCCACTGGCCTGCGCCGCGGGGCTGGCCACGCTCCGGGTGATCCGCGACGAGGACCTCCTGCTAGCTGCCGAGAGGCTCGGCATGATGGCTCTCGAGCAGTTGGCCCCGTTGCGGGACCTACCGGAGGTGCGGGAGATACGGGGGCGAGGGCTGATGGTGGCGGTGGAATTCGCCGCGCCCCGGGGCGGTGAGCTGGCCCAGCGGGTCATGGCCGAGGCCCTGGGCCAGGGAATCGTCCTCCACACCGCCGGGCTGGGTCATGAAGTGATTCGCCTGATGCCGCCGCTGAACATCCCGAGCGACGTCTTTCAAGCTGGCCTAGAGACGCTGTCCTCGATCGTGCGCACAGTGTGCAGCGACCAGCCGGCCGCCAGCATATGAACGGGACCGGCTGCCCAACATCCGGCAGCCGATGGCCGGTCCCCAGGCTGGCGGGAGCGCGTCGAAAGTTCCCCGCCGCCGGCCCAGGGGAGCTGATGCGGCAAGACCTGGACCGGGTGGGGCCGGAGCGGGACCCTGGGTCGGGAATCGGACTAGCGCCGCTTGGCGACCAGGCGTGGCGGCGCCGGTGGGGGCGAAGGGCACCGTCTTGGAGCATGCGGCCGTGGCAGGGCGTCGGACTCAGTGCCGAGGGCAGCTCTTGACCAGCCGTCCGGCCCCGGCGGTGCCAGCAGAGGCTCGAAATGTCGCTTGAGCCCTTTGGCAACGAGCCATTCCTGGACTTCCACGACCCTGAGGAACTCTCCCGCACCAGGGCCGCGGTGGCCGGGGTGCAGGCCAAACTTGGCCAGGAGTACCCCCTCCGGATCGGCGGCCGAGCGGTGCGCGGGTCCCGACTCTTCGAATCCTCCGACCCGGGTGTGCCATCAACTGTGGTGGGGCGTGTCCACATGGCCTCCGGGGAGCAAGCCGCCCTGGCGGTGGCGGCGGCGCATCAGGCGTTTGCCGGCTGGTCCCGGGTCAGCGCCTGGGAACGGGCGGCGCTGCTGCTTCGCGGGGCTGACGTTCTGCGTCAGCGGAGACGCGAACTGATTGGCTGGCTCGCCTATGAGGTCGGCAAGAACTGGGATCAGTCTGACGGGGAGATCGCTGAAGCGATTGACCACTTCGAGTGGAACGCGCGCCAGCTGCTGGCCTGGTCCTCGGGCAAGGAAATTCAGCCTCTCTCCAGCGAGATCAATCAATACCGCTACCTCCCGCTGGGAGTTGGCGTCGTGATCTCGCCTTGGAACTTTCCCAGCACCCTTCCCCTCGGCATGGCGGTCGCGGCGATCGCGGCTGGCAACACGGTGGTCTTGAAGCCGGCTGAAGAGGCTTCCGTGATCGCCCATCAGCTGTATGGCGTTTTCGAGGAGGCGGGGCTGCCTCCGGGAGTGCTGAACCTGGTCCCGGGCTTTGGGCCCGAGGTGGGGGATGCCCTGGTTCGCCACCCGGATGTTCAGTTCGTGGCCTTTGTGGGCTCTCGAGCCGTGGGGACGGCGATCCATGCCCGAGCGGCGGGACTGGTGCCAGGGCAGAAGCAGTTGAAGCGGGTCATGACCGAGATGGGCGGCAAGAATGCCACCATCGTGACCTCCGCTGCCGATGTCGGATGGGCGGTGCGGGAGATCGTCGCGTCCGCGATCGGGTATCAGGGGCAGAAGTGCTCTGCCACCTCCCGCCTGATCTTGGTGGACGATGTCCACGACGGTTTGCTGGAGCCGCTGCTAGTCGAGATCGACCGGGTAGCCAGTGCCTCTGGGCCGGCGGCCGACAACTGGGCCTACGGGCCGCTCATCAGTGTCGCGGCCAGGCAGAAGGTCGAGGGCTTCATCGCCATGGCGCCGCGGTGGGGCAAGGTGCTTCGTGACGGCGGGCGGAGCGGCGAGGGCCACTGGCTCGCCCCAACAGTTGTGGACGAGGTCCCCGTCGACTGCCAGATCGCCCAGGAGGAGATCTTTGGCCCCTTCCTTTCGGTGCTGCGGGCGCGATCCCTGGAGCACGCGGTGGAGCTGGCCAACCAGGTCGACTACGCTCTCACGGGAGCCGTCTTCAGCCGCGACCCAGAGGAGATCGACTACGCACGGGCGAACTTCTTGGTCGGCAACCTGTACCTGAACCGGAGTTCCACCGGCGCGATGGCGGGGGTGCATCCATTCGGCGGATACAAGCTCTCGGGCACCGGGCCCAAGGTGGGGTCGCCGGATTATCTGGGCTTCTTTCTGCAGGCCCAGGCGATCACCCAGAAAGTGCGCCTCCCCCGGAGTCGGTGATCCCATGGACGTGCTCAGCCTCCGGGAAGCGGTGCGGCGCCATGTCGAGGACGGCCAGAACCTCTATCTGGCAGGCTTCACCCACCTCATCCCCTTCGCCTTCGGCCACGAGATCATCCGTCAACGGAGGCGGCACTTGACCCTCAGCCGCGCCACCCCTGACCTGCTCTACGACCAGATGATCGCCGCAGGAGTGGCGGATCGCGTCGTCTTCAGCTATGCCGGCAACCCCGGGATCGGTCTGCTTCAGGCCTTTCGCCGCGCGGTCCAGGCGGGCGAGGTTGAGGTCGAGGAGTACAGCCACTTCGAGCTGGTCGCCCGGCTCGAGGCGGGCGCTGCCGGGCTCCCATTCTGGCCGCTGCGCACCCTCGACAATGACCTCACCCGCCGGCGCGCCCGTCCCCGAGTGAAGAGTCCCTTCGGCGATGAGGATGTGGCGGTCGTTCCGCCCCTGTGCCCTGACGTCACTCTGCTCCACGCTCACTGCGCCGATGAGGACGGGAACGTGTACGCCTGGGGCCTTCTCGGTGAGGTGCGCGAGGCCGCCCTGGCGGCCCACAAGGTCCTGGTATCAGTCGAGGAGATCCGCCCCGTCGGGGCCATGCGCAACCAGAGGGATCACCTGGTCCTCCCGGGCTTTCGGGTGGACAGCGTCTCGGTGGAGCCATGGGCCGCGCACCCGTCCTACGTGCAGGATGTCTACGATCGCGACCAGGACTTCTACGTCGAGTGGGATCGCATCTCCCGTGATCCGGCGGCGACCAGGGCCTGGCTGGAGCGCTTCGTCTACGACATCGCCGATCGGGCCGCCTATCTATCGCTCTGGCCGAAAGAACGCTTCGAAAGACTTCGGGAGGCGGCCCGCATTGGGGTCCAATAGACAGTGTGAGATGGCGGTCGTGGGCGCTCGACTGCTGCGCGACCGGGAGCGGATACTGGTCGGCGTCGGCATGCCCAACCTGGCCGCCAATCTCGCCAAGCGGCTGCATGCCCCAGATCTCGTCTTGGTGTATGAGTCCGGGGTGATTGACGCCTACCCGCCTGAGCTACCCCTCTCCATCGGCGACCCGGACCTGGTCCGGACTTCGCTCTGCGTTCTCCCGATCGCCGATCTCTTCGCTCAATATCTGCAAACTGGCTGGATTGACGTCGGCTTTCTGGGAGGTGCCCAGGTAGACCGTCGGGGCAACCTAAACTCGACCGTGATCGGGCCTTATGACCGGCCCCGGGTGCGCCTGGCGGGGTCGGGAGGGGCGGCTGACGTGGCCAGCTTTGCCCGGCGCACGGTGGTGCTCATCCCGCATGATCGCCAGCGTTTTCCAGCCCAGGTCGACTTCATCACCTCGCCTGGGCACCCCTTGGGGTCCAGGCGCCCGGGCGGTCCTGCCCACGTGGTGACCGATCTGGGGTTGCTGGATTTCGACTCGGAAGGGGAGATGCGCCTGGTCGGCGTGTACCCCGGCGTGACCGTGTCCGAGGTGCGCGATCAGACTGGTTGGCCGCTGCGGGTCGCGAGCGAGCTCCAGGTCTTGCCGCCGCCGAGCTCGGGCGAACTGGCCGTGTACCGAGAGTTGGCCAAGGGCAAGGAGGCGCCGATCGGATGACCGATGTGTTCTACCGGGCGCCAGCCCTCGCCTATCCCCAGATCTCCCATGGCGAGGGCATCTATCTGTGGGACACGAAGGGCCGGCGCTACCTGGACGGCAGCTCGGGGGCGCTGGTCGCGAACCTGGGGCACGGGCGTCTCGAGATCGCGCAAGCCATGGCCGACCAGGCCGCTCAGGTTGCCTTTGCGCACACCGCACGGTTCACCTCCGCGGCCCAGGAGGAACTGGCCAGCCGGATCGCCCACCTGCTGCCCTGGAATCTCCGGCACACGTACCCGGTGTCGGGCGGATCTGAGGCCACCGAGACGGCGGTGAAGTTGGCCCGCCAGTATTACCTGGAGCAGGGCGAGCCCTCGCGGTTCAAGGTGCTGAGCCGTTGGGCTTCCTACCATGGCAACTCGCTCGGGGCACTCTCGGCATCAGGACACCTCGGGCGGCGACGGCCCTACCTGCCGCTGCTCAGCTCCGCCTTCGTCCACTTCGATCCTCCCGACCCCGGCTGTCCTGGGCCCGACTCTGACGGAGATTGCGATTGCACTCGCTCCCTGAGGGCCACTGTCGAGAGGGAGGACCCCAGCAGCGTCGCGGCGATCCTGATGGAGCCGGTGGGTGGCTCCGCCAGCTCTGGGTTGGTGCCTCACCAGGGCTACATGGCAGCGATCAGGCGGATCGCTGACAAGTACGGCATTCTGGTCATCGCCGACGAGGTGATGACCGGCTTCGGCCGCACCGGGGAGATTCTCGGGATGGTGCACTTCGGGGTCGCTCCCGACCTCATCACCTGTGCCAAGGGTCTCTCTGGAGGCTACGCACCGCTGGGAGCCGTGGTCGCCAACGATCGGGTCTACCAGGCAATCCTTCAGGGGAGCGGTCGCTTCGCGCACGGCTTTACCTTCGGCGGCCATCTCGTCGCGTGCGCCGCCGGTGCCCGCGCCCTAGCCATCCTTGAGGGCGAGGGCCTGGTCGAGAATGCCCGCCGTATGGGCACCTTGCTGCGCGAGGGACTGGAGTCCCTCCAGCCCAAATTCGAGGTGTTGAAGCAGGTGCGTGGCCTGGGCCTGATGCAGGGGCTCGTTCTCAACTCTGCGGAGTTCGGAGGGGCCAGTGCCTCTCGGCTCGCGGACCTCGCCTTTAGCGCCGGCCTGATCATCTACCCAGGCTCTGGCGGGCCGGAGGGCCTCGACGGGGAGCACCTCCTCGTGGCACCTCCTCTGATCATTCAGGAAACCGGTGTTCAGGAACTGGTTGGACTCCTCGAGCAGGCGCTGAGGTCGCTGGCATGACCTCACCCTGACCACCGTCGTTCCGGCCCGACGGTCAATCCCCAACCAACCGGAATTCGAAGACAGGTGGCCCGGCCCACCGTCGTCCTAGCCAGATCCCCTGGTCATAAGCCCGGGTCGGGGTAAACCCCTGGCCCCGGGGAGTGACGGTGCCTAAGGGAGTGCTGAGAGTCCGCATTATCAGGATGAGGCGCCAGCGCTCCCCCCACCGACGAAAGCCAACCTCGACCAGGGTCGATGCGAGCGGCCAGGGAATGACCCTGAGTCCCCGACCCGCACCGACAAAATCTTGACAGTCGGCGGGGGACAATCGCAAAGGCAGCTCTCAGTCGAGAGCCTGGGGAAGGTGCAGCGGCGGTCGGTCGAGATGGCGGGCGAGCGCCCGTCCGGACTGGTTGATGCGGTCGACCAACTCGCTCGCGATCGCCACCGAGCGGTGCTTGCCGCCGGTGCATCCGACCGCCACCCGGAGCACCGAGCGGCGCTGGGTCTGATAAAGCGGGAGCAGGTTGATCAGCATCGGGAGGAAGTTGTCGACCAGCTCTTGGGCACCGGTCTGGGCCATCGTGTGCTGGCGCACGGTCGGATCGCTGCCGCTCAGCTCGCGCATTTCGGGTATCCAGTAGGGGCTGTCCAGGAAGCGGGTGTCGACCACCCAGTCCGCCTCCGCCGGCAGGCCATCCCGATAACCGAATGTGAAACAGTCGACCCGCACCAGATCCCGATCCAGCCAGTCGTCGAGCAGCTGGCGAAGGTACTTCCGGCTGGTCTGATTCAAACTCAGGAGGCGACGGTGGGGCTGCCGAGCCGGCGGCTCGCAGCCGGGCCCGCAAGGCGAGCCCACTGCCACCAGCCAGTAGCGGGTCTGTAAGCGGTCGAATTCTCGCACCCAGCGCTGGCCCACACCCTCGCTGACCACCGCCAGCAAGTTGGGAAACTGAGGCAACAATTGGTTGACGACGGCGGTGGCATCGTCAACCTCCTGCTGGGGGTTGAGGAGGTGATAGCCACTCGCCTCCGCGAGCACCTCGAGGTCCTCGCGAAATCGGTCCTCGCAAAAAATCACGGCTAGGGACATGATGAAACGCTCCAAAGTCGACGGCCCAGCCGCCTCACGCACGGGGATCCGGGGCCGGCCTCCCCGCCGGGCCCCAATCTCGGACCATTCCATTGTGGCATCCAGCGACCGGAAACGGAAGCTAGGAAGTGTTCTCTAAGCCTACCTTCAGATTCCAGGGGAGCTTGAAGTTGGGCCCGTGGCCCGACCGCCGCGAGTCGACATCACCGACTGGGCTGCCAGCGAGTGCTCCGCTTCGAGGAGACTGCGAGTCTTGATCTAAGTCACCTTGGCACGCCATGCCGGCCAGCTCCCCCAGAGTCCTGTCCGCCATGTGGGGCAGCTCCTCGAGGTCTCCGCTAGCAGCCAGGACGCGGGCGGGCTGAATCGTGGTACAGAATCTCTCATGAAAATTGGCGTCGTCTTTCCCCAGACCGAGATCGGAGCCGACCCGGCGGCGATTCGTGCCTATGCCAGTGGGGCGCAGAAATTAGGCTTTGCCCACCTCTTGGCATACGACCATGTCCTCGGTGCCGACCCGGCCGTCCACCTGGGCTGGGACGGTCCCTATGACGTCCATACCACCTTCCACGAGCCGATGGTGCTCTTCGGCTATCTGGCGGCGGTCACCTCCATGGAGCTGGTCACCGGCATCGTCATACTGCCCCAGCGCCAGACGGCCTTGGTGGCGAAACAGGCGGCGGAGGTGGACATTCTGACTCGGGGTAACTTCCGGCTCGGAGTTGGCCTGGGGTGGAATGCGGTTGAGTACGAAGCCCTGGGCAAGCAATTCTCCACCCGGGGGGTCCGCTTGACCGAGCAGGTGATGCTGCTCCGGCGGCTCTGGACTGAGACCACGGTGACCCATGAGGGCGAGTACGAGCACGTCACCGGGGCCGGGCTGGCTCCAGCGCCAGTCCAGCGGCCCATCCCGGTGTGGTTCGGGGCCAGCTCGGAGCCAGCCCTGCGCCGTGCCGGCCAGCTGGCTGACGGCTGGTTTCCCCAGGCACCGCCCGGCCCCAAGCTGGACTGGGCACGCTCCATCGTCGAGAAGTCCGCCCATGAGAGCGGCCGTGATCCAGGCACGCTCGGGATGGAGGGGCGGGTCAGCTGGAAGCCCGGCCAGACCCAGCAGCTGGTGACCCAGGTGAATCAGTGGCGAGAGGTCGGCGCCACCCATGTCTCAGTCAACACTATGGGGGCTGGCCTGGGGTCCGTCGAGGCCCACCTGATGACTCTCCACGAGGTGGCGGAGGGTCTCGGGCTGAAATCACGCTGATCTCCGCGAAGCGCCCAGCCTTGGCTCCCACCTCTAAGGCGGCGTCGCGAGCGAGGTGGCCTCAATTCATCGCGCGGGTGCATCGCCGCGCCCACAGGGCGGCTCAAGCCTGCCCCTGGTGGGAACGGCAGCCGCTGGGTTAGAGCAGGTCCGGGAGCCTCCAGTCGGAGCCGTGAACGTGGTGGTCCAGAAAGGCACTGACGGTCTCGTACCAGATCTTCTGGTTGCCGGGGGTGAGCACCCAATGGCCCTCGTCTGGGAAGTACAGCAATTTGGCCTCCACGTTGTGGCGGACCAGGTCGTACCAGAGGGCAAGGCCCTCGCCGATCGGCACCCGATAGTCCTTGTCGCCGTGGATCACGAGCATCGGGGTGCGGATGGCGCCGGCATGAAGGTGCGGGCTGTTACGTTCATATCCCTCTGGGTTGTCGTCGGGATTACCCCACTCCATCGCCCACGTCCCCGGGTGGTCGGTGGTGGCCACAAAGCGATCCAGGGTCCAGAGGCTCGCGTGACTGACGATGGCCTTGAATCGGTCGGTATGCCCAGCGATCCAGTTGGCCATGTAGCCGCCGTACGAGCCACCCATGGCGGCCGTGCGGGAGGCGTCAATGTCATTCCGCTGCTCGACCGCGTCTGTGATCGCCATCAGGTCACCGAACGGGACAGGTCCCCACTGGCCCCAGGCCCGCTGCATGAACTCCTCGCCATAGCCGCGCGACAAACCCGGATCCGGGAGCAGCACCGCCCAGCCACGCGCCACCATCAGCCACGGGTTCCAGCGCCAGCTCCACGAGTTCCAGCTCATCAGTGGGCCGCCATGCACCCAGAGCAGCAGAGGCGCGGGCGCGCTGTCGGTCGGCAGGGCCAGCCAGCCGCGGATCCTGGCTCCATCCGCTGCCCGTGTCTCCACCTCCTCCATCCGGCCCGGCAGCGGTCCCACGGCGCCCGGGGCATCCAGGGTGACGGGATCCTGATTGGCGCTGGCGACCTCCACCCGCACCGGTCGTGGCGGCGAGTCGATGTGGTCCCGCAGGGCGTAGAGGTAACGCCCGTCTGGGGACGGGCACAGGTGGCTGTAGGCGCCGCTTAGAGTTAGGCGCGTCACCTTCCTGGTCGCGACATCGACTCGCCAGACCGGGCAGTGCCCCGCCTCGTCGGCCAAGAAGTACACCGCCGACGAGTCGGGGGCGGCGACCGGCGACATCGGCCACAGGGGGAAGCCGGGCAGCAGGTCTTGCCGCTCCCCACTGGCCAGCTCGACCAGGGCCAGGGTGGCCGCAGGCGCCTGGCTGCGGGACTCCGCGCGGCTATCTACGAAGGCCACCCAACGGCCATCAGGGGCAACTGTGGGGCTGGTGTAGTCGTGCTGGCCCTCAGCCTGCTCGTCTCCGGCCGCCACCACCCAGCGGTTGCCGGAGGCGACATCGATGGCGACCAGTTGGGACGACTCCCGGCCTCCGGGGTGGCTGACATGCCACGCCGCGAAGACAGTCGCCCCATTGGCCGAGATCACGGCCTCGGTGTCCTCCAGCGCACCTCCGGCATCTGGAGTAAGGTCCCGCAACCGCCAGCTGGCGGCGCCGTCCTCCCGCTCGACGGCGAACAGACGAGTCCTTCCCGGGCCGAGATCATGGTCCCAGTGCCGGACCGGCAGGGTCTCGTGCAAAATGGCGGTGACCCCGGCATCCCGGCGGGCCGTCCTCCGCTGGTCGTCCCCGTCAGCTGGCCCGGTCAGGGTTGGGCAGATGACAACCAAGGTCCCCGTGTCCCGGGCCACCAATGCCAACCCGACGCCGCCCGAGCGGCTCAGGACCAGCTCGGCCTCACCGCCGCGCATGGGAAGGCTCCACAACCGGGCGTCGTCGGCGTCGCTCTTGTCGGAGTGCTCCAGGCTGGGCTCTGGGCGCTTCGACACGAACAGCAGGTCGCCATCGGGCATGAAAGCGGGGGCGGCCTCCACGGGTGCAGACCGGGTGAGCTGGCGGGGCGGGCCGCCGGCTGGATCGATCTCCCAGAGCGCGCTCATCCGGCGCTTACGGTCGGGTGACAGGGTCTGCACCGGAGCGACCAGCCGGGATCCGTCCGGCGATAGAACCAGGCCCGTCAGTCGTGGAATTGAGAGGAAATCGTCCAGGGACTCGAACGAGCTGGCTCGATTCATCCCTGCGGATGCTACTAGAAGACCCCGCCCAGGTTCAATTGAGGGCCTGATGGCCCGCTCGCGATTAGCCCGGCCCCGCTCACTCCCAGGGCATGGAATCCCGTGGCCGTGGAGCTGCCGCAGACGCAAGGCCGGGGAGGGTGCCAGCCTTGAGCGGCGCCAGCGCGGGAGAAGTCCGGGAGAGACGCGCTTGGCCTGGGCCCGCTCCGGCACGTCATGCAACCCGGTCTCGTCAAGCGGACCAGGAAGATCTCCGAGCCGAACAAGGTGTGAACGACCCGTTCGTCTTGGCCGATGGGCCGGAAGCGCTGGGAAGCGGTGGTGACGTCGAACTCGGTCGCTGCTCTGTGATCAGGACGACAGCGGACGACGAGACGCCCCGCCGCGCAGTCGCCGATGTTTGCCTGAACCGCCGTTCTTCAAACCCTGACAAATGCGCCACGGGTCTGAGGACCACCGATCGAGCCGGTGGGCTCCGGGGCGATCCCGGTTCCTGCTTCACGGCCACCTGCCGGGCGCGGCCCGGTCTTACGGTCGGCTCCACAGGCAGTTAACGTCTCCGCCGCACTGGCGGTGACGGCCGGGTGGGCCCACCCGGCGAGGTTGATCGCGGCGTTGAGGTCTCGGTCCAGGACCAGGCCACAGCTCTGGCAGCGGTAGATCCGCTCCGAGAGCGACAGCTCCTCCTTGACCGTCCCGCACCCACAGCGTCTCTTGGAGCTGGGGAAGAAGCGGTCTGCGACCACCAGCTCGGAGCCGTACCACTGGCACTTGTAGCTGAGCTGGCGGCGGAACTCCCCGAACCCGGAGTCGGAGAGCGCTCGGGCCAGCTGGCGGTTGCCCAGCATGCCCTTGACATTTAGGTCTTCCACCACGATCCGGCCGTGGGTCTTGGCCAGGCGGGTGGTCAGCTGGTGGAGATGGTCGCGGCGGAGGTGGGCGACCTTGGCGTGATGGCGGGCCAGCCGGCGAGCCGCCCTTGCCCGATTGCGCGAGCCGCGGGTCTTGCGGGAGTGGGACCGAGAGAGGCGGCGGAGCTGGCGCAGACCCCGGCGCAGCGCCTTTGGCCCTGGGATCACCGTCCCATCCGAGAGGGTGGCCAGAGAGAGTACGCCAAGGTCCACCCCGATGGTGTCCCCGGATCCATTGCTGATGGGGATGGCCCGCTCCACCTCGACGGCCAGGGATACGAACCACCGATCAGCCTCCCGGCTGACGGTGGCAGAGGTGACCCGGACACAGCCCTGGGCCATCCGCTCCACCCACTTGCTGGCGTCCTCCAGGGTACGGACCGTGCCGATCCTAGGCAGGGTCACGCAGGAGGAGTGGAGGTGGATGGATCCGGTGAGCCGGAAGCTGTCCCGGCATCGGCCCTACTTCTTAAATCGCGGGAAGTGGGCCTTGGGGCCGGGCCGCTTCCCGGCCCGGCTCTCCCAGAACGCCCGCATCTCCCGCTCCAGGTCCCGGAACGCCTCCTGCGTGACGCACTTAGATACCTCTTTCCACCAGGGAACTCCATCTGTCCCTCTCTTCCAGCTGTTCCACTCCTTGTGCTGTCCCATCGCCGTGGGCATAGGGACGGTGCTCAGTACCCACTACCAGGCGGTCAATGGCACACGTCGGCGAATCTCTGCGGCTCCTGGCGAATTCAATTTTGGTCGGCCCGGTGGGACTTGAACCCACGACCTGAGCTTTATAAGAGCCCCGCTCTAACCAACTGAGCTACGGGCCGATGCTCGAAGGATAAGGTCCCCTGGAGGCCGCCGGGTAATCTGGGTCAGTGCAGCTGCAGGACCGATCCTACTTGTGCCACGGCCAGTACCGGGACGGATCCAATCTCGCCGCCCGACAGCGGCTCCATCGCGAATACGCGCAAACCGGGGTTCCTTGGTGGCGTTTTGTCTTCAGGCAGCTGCGACTACCGGAGCGCAGCCGCATTCTGGAGGTCGGCTGTGGCCCCGGCTGGCTGTGGCGTGAAAACCGGGAGCTAATTCCCAGTGGCTGGAGGATGACGCTGACCGATCTGTCCCCGGGCATGCTCGAGGAGGCGGCTCGTGAGTTGCTGGCCCTTGGACCCCAGGTGACATTCCAGGCCGCCGATGCGGTGGCGCTGCCCTTCAACCCCGGCAGCTTCGACGCGGTGGTGGCCAATCACATGCTGTATCACGTCCCCGACCGCTGCGCGGCGCTGGCTGAGTTCCGACGGGTGCTGACACCGGGTGGGCTCTTGCTGGCGGCCACGAACGGTCCAGGCCACCTCAGCCAGCTCCGCGAGCTGGAACACCTAGTCTGCTCGACGGCCACAACCGCCATCAGTTCCGAGTTCGACCTGGTCAACGGGCCGGTTCAGCTGCGCCCCTGGTTCGCCCATGTGAGCGTGGTTCGGCAGCCAGGTTGGCTGGCGGTGACCGAGGCCGGGCCGGTGCTCGACTACCTGCGCTCCATGCCCGGGCGACGGCTGGCGGGACCCGAGGCGGACCTGGTTAGCCGGTATGTCAATGCGGCCATCAACCGCGATGGAAGCTGGCGGGTAGAGTCGGAGGCCGGGGTGGTCCGGGGCCGGCGGCGAGAGCGAGTTGGGCGGCTACCCGGCTTCGCCTAATCGCCCGCCACCACCAGGTTGACCTGGCGGTCCGGAACCACCACGATCCGGGATGGCTGGCGACCCGCCAACCACTGCTGAATTCGGGGCGAGCCGAGGGCAAGCTCTTGCAGCTCACCCGGGGAGGTCCCTGGCGAGGCCATCAGCTGGTCTCGCTTCTTGCCGTTGATGGAGATCACCACCGCCACCTGATCCCGCACCAGCATGGCCGGATCCACCTGGGGCCACCGCTGCTGGTGGACGGAGTAGGGATTGCCGAGGCGTTCCCAGATCTCCTCGGCAGCATGCGGGCAGTAGGGAGCCAGGAGCAGGGCAAGCGTCTCCAGGGCGGGCCGCGGGACCGGCCCCTGGTGCTCCTTCAGACGCTTGACGAAGCTCATCATGGCGGCGATTGCAGTGTTGAACTTGAGCTCTGGGGTATCGGCGGTCACCTGTTGGATGCAACGGTGGCGGGCCTGGGCCAGCAACCGCGGCTCGGCCTCGGCCTGTCCCTCGCCCTCCATCCTGGCCAGCAGGCGGAAGATCTGGAGCAGAAAGC
>Ga0307373_10005908_pt1 | contig 19708 bp, 17 predicted proteins | sample OX2MG_FD_202534 | JGI IMG/M metagenome (GOLD analysis project Ga0307373, IMG submission 202534) | Soil microbial communities from Risofladan, Vaasa, Finland - OX-2 | ecosystem: Environmental > Terrestrial > Soil > Coastal area > Acid sulfate soil | place: Finland: Risofladan, Vaasa | collected...
GCGCGATGCTGACAGGCGCGATGCTGACAGGCGCGATGCTGACAGGCGCGATGCTGGCGAGCTCGACGCGAATGGATCAGCCGCGGCGGCCGGGCGGCCGGCCCCGCGGTCACTACGGAACAAGGCAGGAACGAGGCAATGAGCACCTGGGACGCGGACGGCTTTGTCTTCACCTCGGAATCGGTGACTGGCGGGCATCCGGACAAGATGGCTGACCAGATCTCCGACACCATCCTGGACGCGGCGCTCGAGCAGGATCCCGGGTCGCGGGTGGCGGTCGAGACGCTGCTGACGACCGGCCTGATCGTGATCGCGGGCGAGCTGACCACCAAAGCCGTGCTCGACTACGCGGGCCTGGCCCGCGACTGCGTGCGCGACATCGGGTACGTGGGCGGCGAGTTCGGGTTCGACGCCGACGCGGTCGGCGTACTGGTCGCCCTGGACAAGCAGTCACCCGATATCGCCCGCGGCGTGGACGCCTCCCGGGAGGCGCGGATCAGCCAGCACGACGACCCCTACGACCAGGCGGGTGCCGGCGACCAGGGGATGATGTTCGGTTACGCCACCAACGAGACCCCCGAACTCATGCCAATGCCGATCACGCTGGCGCACCGGCTCGCCCGGCGGCTGACCGAGGTCCGCAACAGCGGCCTCATGCCGTACCTGCGCCCTGACGGCAAGACCCAGGTGACCGTCCGCTACGACGGCGACGGGCGGCCGGTCGCGGTGGAGAAGGTGCTCATCTCCTCCCAGCACGCCGAGGGCGCGGAGGACAAGCTGCCCGACGCGCTGTGGGAGCACGTGGTCACCCCGGTGCTGCCCGCCGAGCTGTACGACCCGGCGGGCCTGCGGGAGAACTTCTACGTCAACCCGACCGGCCGGTTCGTCATCGGCGGGCCGGTAGGGGACGCGGGAGTGACCGGCCGCAAGATCATCGTGGACACCTACGGGGGCTTCGCCCGGCACGGCGGCGGCGCGTTCTCCGGCAAGGACCCGTCCAAGGTGGACCGCTGTGCCGCCTACGCCGCCCGCTACGTGGCCAAGAACATCGTGGCCGCCGGGCTGGCCGACCGGGCCGAGGTCCAGGTCGCCTACGCGATCGGGGTGGCCAGGCCGTTCTCGCTGCTGGTGGACACGTTCGGCACCGAGAAGATCAAGCGGGCCGGCATCCTCGACCTGGTGCAGGAGAACTTCGACCTGCGCCCGGCCGCGATCTGCGACCACCTCGACCTGCGCCGGCCCCGCTACCGCGCCACCGCCGCCTACGGCCATTTCGGGCGCAGCGAACCCGAGTTCACCTGGGAGCGCACGGACAAGGCGGAGACGCTGCGCCGTCAGGCCGGGCTGGGGTAGGCCGGCTGCCCGGCCGGCTGGGGTAGGCCGGCTACGCGGTTGGCCGCACGGTCGCCTGAGCCGCGGCCGGCTCAGGCAGGAACACCGACTTGGCCTTCAGGTAGGCGCCCAGGCACTCGGGGCCGTAGGTGCTGCCCTGGCCGTTGGCCTTGGTGCCCCACGGCGAGCCCAGGTCGGGCACGTACAGGTTGACGCCGAAGGTCCCGACGTGGATGCGCCGTGCCATGTCCACCCCGTGGTCGGGGTCCGAGGTCCACACGGTGCCTGCCAGCCCGGGCCCGGCGTCGTTGGCGATCGCCACCGCGTCGGACTCACGGGTATAGGGGATCACCGTGACCACCGGCCCGAACACCTCCCGGTCGGCGGCTATCGCACCGGCCGGGTCGGCCAGCACGGTCGGCTCGTAGTAGTAGCCGCGGACCGGGGCGGCCGGCCGGCGCCCGCCCGCGATCACGCGCGCCCCGTCACCGGTGCTGGCGCTCACGTAGGATTCCACGCCCGCCCGCCGGCGCGGGCTGACCAGCGGCCCCATGCTGGTTTCTGGTGCCATCGGGTCACCGACCACCATGGCGCCGGCCTGCTCGACAAGCCCGGCAACCGCTTCGTCATAACGAGAGCGGGGCGCGAGCACCCGTGAGGCCGCGAAGCAGGTCTGCCCGGAATTGGCGAAAGCCAGCCGTCCCAGCGCGGCCGACGCCGCCGCCAGATCGGCGTCTTCCAGCACGATCGCGGCCGACTTGCCGCCCAGTTCCAGGTTGACGGATTTGAACGTCTCGCCGCACGCCACCGCGATCCGCCGGCCCCACGTCAACGGTCCGGCGAAGGCGATCTTGTCCACACCGGGATGGCGGGCGAGCATCTCGGCCACCTCGTGCGGGCCGGTGACCAGGTTGAAGACCCCGGGCGGGAAGTCCGCCGCCTCGAACGCCTCGGCCAGGATGTAGGCGCTCAGGGATGTCTGCGCGGCAGGCTTGAGCACCACCGTGCAGCCCGCGGCGAGCGCCGGGGCGAGCTGGGAGAAGGCGAGCGCCAGCGGGTAGTTCCAGGGAGCTATCACGGCCGCGACGCCGACCGGCTCCCGCCGGACGATGGTGTGGCCACGGAAGTTGACGGCCGTGCGGATCTCCTCCGGCTCCAGCGCACGGGCCAAGGTGGCGTAGTAGCGCAGGATGGTGACCGGCACCTCAGCGTTGTGCAGCCGCGACGCGGTGATGGGCATGCCCATCTCGGCGGTCACCAGCCGGGCGGTGTCCTGCGCCCGGTCGGCCAGCGCCGCGGCCAGCCGGTCCATGGCGGCGGCCCGCTCCGCCCGGTCGGCACGCGGCCAGGGGCCGACGTCGAACGCCTGCCGGGCAGCGCATACCGCGATATCGACGTCTTTCCCGGAGGCGGCCGGGGCGGCGCCCATGATCTCCTCGGTGGCCGGGTTGGCCACCGTGACCACGTCCAGGGACGCTGCCAGCAGCAAGCGGCCACCGGCGTAGATATCCCGGTATTCCAGCAATCCAGGCCACCTTCCCAGCCTGACGAGCCACCATGTGGATGCGTCCGGCCCTGGCAGCGGGGCGCGGCCGCCCTGGCCATGGTTCGTTAACTTCCGGTTCGTTAACTTTCCTGAAATGTGCGCGGCGCGCCACCCGGTTGTCAAGGTTCACGCGCAGGCAGGTACAGACGCCTCCCGGGCGCGGGCGCCGGCCCGGCCATTTCCCCCTACCGGGAGGCCACTGGTTTGTCGTCTCCCACAGGGACGGCACCCGATTCCGGCCTTATGCTGCGCTTGTGACCGACAACCCCCCGGCCGCGGGACGGGCACTCGCACCCGGCCCAGCGCGCGACCTCGGCCGGGAGAACATGGTCCTGCGCGAGCTGGTGACGGTCTACCGGCAGTTGTCCGGCCTGGCGCTGCAGGACGCGGACCTGGCCAGCGTCACCCGGCTGCTCGCCGACCGGATCACGGCGACCGTGGCTGTGGTCAGCCCGGTGATGGACGTGATGGCCGCCGCCGCGCCGGGAGTGCCGCCGGAGAAGGCCGCCGTCATGGTCGCCGATGCCCTGGTCAACCCGCGGCTTGGCCAGGTGCTGCGGGCATCGCGGCAGGGCCACCGCTCGCTCTGGCTGCCCAGCGTCGGCGGGATGCCCGCGATCATCGTGGCGCCGATCCTGGTCGGGGACGAGGTGCCCGCCCACCTGATCACCCTCGACCCGCCGGAGCAGGGCGGCGGCGAGGACATGAACCTGCTGGTCACCGAGCACGCGGCCACGATCTGCGGGGTGATCCTGGGCCGCGAGCACGTGGTCGCGGCCGCCGCCCGCCGGGTGCGTGACGACCTGGTGGAGGGCCTGCTGCTGGGCCGGGGCCGGGACGACGCCGACACCGGGCGGTGGGCGGCGCATCTGGGGTATGACCCCACGCGCGAGCACAACGTCGTGGTCGTCGCGTTCGACGTGCCCGCCCCGCGCATGCCCGAGGACGCCGACGCGCTCCGGCAGCGGGTCCGCGATGTCATCGAGCATTTCTTCGCCACCCGCGCCCCGGATGTGATCATCTCGGCGCGGGAATCGGAAGTCGTGCTGGTGGCAGCCGGCACCGATCCGCAGCGGCTGGGGGCGACCTGCCTGACCCGGCTGGCGGAGCTGTTCCCGGACACCAAGGTCGTCATCGGCATCGGCGGCACCTGCCGCGACCCGCGCGAGATCACCCGGTCCTACGAGGAGGCGCACCGGACGATCGAGACCCTGCGCCGCATCGGCCGGACCGGCACCGTCACCGCCTTCGCCGATCTCGGCATCCACCGGCTGCTGCTGCAGGTGCCCGACCTGTCGGAGCTGCGGTCATTCGCCGCCGACGTGCTCGGCAGCCTGTCCCTGGGCGACCGCGAGCGGCGCGCCGAGTACCTGACGACGCTCGCCTGCTACCTGCGCGAGAACAGCAGCCCGCAGCGCGCCGCCCGGTTCCTGCACGTCCATCCCAACACCGTGGCCTACCGGATCAAGCGGATCGAGGAGATCACCGGGCTGGCGATGGACAACTACCGGGACCGGCTCACCACGCAGGTGGCGCTGGAGATCCTGGACGCGCTGGGGGATGAGCCATGACCGGATTCACCGACCTGCTCGGCCAGCGGCTGCTGGTCTGCGACGGGGCCATGGGCACCATGCTGCACGCGGCGGGATGCGCGCTCGACCGGGCGCTGCCCGAGGTCAACCTGTCCGACCCCAAGCTGGTCGCCGCCATCCACGAGAGCTATCTCGCGGCAGGCGCCGACATCATCCAGACCAACACGTTCGGGGCAAACCGGCTGTGGCTGGCCGGTCACGGCTACCCCGACCAGGTGGAGGAGATCAACCGGGTCGCGGTCGGCATCGCCAGGGAGATGAGCGAGCGCAGCGGCCGTGAGGTCTTCGTGGCCGGCTCGGTCTCGCCCGCCGTGACAGCCCGGCGGCGGCGCCAGGTCGGTGCCGCCGAACGCCGGGCCGTGCTCGCCGAGCAGATCCAGGTACTCGCCGCCAGCGGCGTCGACCTGCTCATCCTGGAGACGTTCGGCTATCTCGACGAACTCGCCGAGGCGGTGGCGGTGGCCGTCGAGGTCTGCGACGTCCCCGTAGTGGCGCAGGCCACCTTCGCTGACGACGGGCGGACTCTCGGCGGGGAAACGCCGTACGAGGTCGTCTCGGTGCTCAGTGAGCTGCCCATCGCGATGCTCGGGACCAACTGCACCACCGGCCCCCAGCGCATGCTCGCCGTGGTGGAGGACCTGGTCCGGTTCAGCGCCGTGCCGGTGAGCGCGCAGCCGAACGCCGGCCAGCCGCGCAAGGTCGGCTACCGGCAGTTCGAGTTCAGCATCGACGCCAGCTATTTCGCCCGCTACCTGCGCCGGTTCGCGGAGGCGGGAGCGGCCATGGTCGGCGGCTGCTGCGGCACCACCCCGGGCCACATCGAGGCCGCCGCCGCCAGCCTGGCCGACCTGCCGGTGACGGGCGCCCGTGCCAGCACCCGGCCGCGGTCACGCCGGCCCGCCCGCGGTCAGGCGGGCGGGGCCACCGGCATCCTCGCCGCCCGGCTCGCCGCCCGCGATTTCGTGGTCGCGGCACAGCTCCCCGCCGCCGACGACGGTGCCGCCAGCCCGGCCGGCGGCCTGGCCGGCGGCCGGGCTGGCAGCTGGGCTGGCGGCACCGTGGCGGCCCTGCGCGGGCAGGGTGTGGAGCTGTTCGCGGTGGCCCCGCCGGACGGCCCCCGCGGCCACCGGGACTCACTCGGCATGGCGGTCCACCTGCAGCAGCACGGCGGCGTGGAAACCATCGTCACGATGACGACGTGGGACAAGACCATCATGACGCTGCAGGCGGACCTGCTCGGCGCGCACGCGCTCGGCATCCGCAGCGTCATCTGCGAGACCGGGAACCCGCCGGTGCTGGGCGACTACCCGGCCGTGGACGGGATCTGGGACGTGGACTCGCTCGGCCTGGTCGCCCTGCTCGCGGGGCTGAACTGCGGCCAGGACCTGGACGGCCTGCCGCTAACCCCGGCCACCTCGTTCTGCATCGGGACCCGGATCAGCCTCGGTGCGGCCGATGGCGCGGCCGAGGCCGAGCGGGTCAGGGCCGAAGTGGCCGCCGGGGCGCACTTCCTCATCACCCGGCCGCAGTATGAGCTGGACTCGCTGCGCCAGCTGACCGCGGCGCTCGCGGGCACGCCGGTGCCGATCCTGCTCACGGTCGCGCCGCTGCGCAGCTTCGAGGAGGCCGAGTATCTCGCCCATGAGGTGCCCGAGGTGACCATGCCCGGGGCGGCACTGCGCACCATGGAGCGGGCGGGGCTGGCCGGTGCCCGGGCGGCCGGCCTGGAACTGGCAGCCGACCTGCTCCGGGAGGCGCGGCCGCTGGTGGACGGCGTGGTACTGGCGGCACCCGAGGGTGACCCGGCCACGCTGGGCGCCCTGCTGGCCGCCAGTGCCTGAAAAATTGCCGTGACCAGCGGCAGGAAACCCGGCGGGGACTTGCGCACACGGGTCGTTGCCGGAGCACAATGGTGCGGGTGGGACGTTGTGGGATATGCCGTAGCGGGCGGCGGGGCCATACCGCATGCTGTACCGCACCCGCAGGGACCGGTCACCGCCAGGCCGCCCGCCTGCCCGGTGACAGGCATGTCTGTGACAAGCAGGGCTGTAAGAATCAGGGCTGTGATAAGTACGGCTGTGATAAGTACGGCTGTGACAAGCACGGCTGTGACAAGCACGGCTTTCGGAAACAGGTCGTCGCAAGCTACGGAGGCTAGATGAGCATCCTGGGTACCCGGGTTGTGCGGACCGAGGACCCGCGCCTGCTGACCGCCGGCGGCACCTATGTGGATGACCTCAGGGTGCCGGAACTGGCGGGAGCGGCGCGGGTCACCTTCGTCCGCAGCCCCTTCGGGCACGCAATGATCACCGGCATCGACGCTTCAGCCGCGCTGGCGGCGCCGGGTGTGGTCGCCGTGCTGACCTTCCAGGACATCAACGACATCCCCCCGCCGCCACCGCCGCCGGAGGGGGGCCCGCCCCCGGGCAGCGAGGCCGCTCCCCTGCCGCTGGGCGGGGTGTGGCAGGAGCCGCTGCTGGCGGTGGACCGGGTGCGGTACGTGGGCGAGCCGGTGGCCATCGTCATCACCGACGAGACCTACCAGGGCGAGGATGCCGCCGAACTGGTCTCGGTGGACTATGACCCGCTGCCCGCGGTCGTGGGCGTCGGTAAGGCGCTGAGCGGCGACACGCTGCTCTTCCCGGACGCCGGGTCGAATATCCCCGTGGACCACGCCGCGGGCGACACCGCGTTCGAGGGCTGTGACGTGGTGGTCGAGCGGGAGATCATGAACCAGCGGGTCGCGCCGGTGCCGCTGGAGGGCCGCGCCACCGCCGCCGTGTGGGCGGACGGCAAGCTGACGGTCTGGGTGAGCACGCAGAACGCGCAGATCAGCCGGTTCATCCTGGCCGGCGCGTTCGGGCTCAACCCCGATGCGATCCGGGTCGTCGCCCCGGACGTGGGCGGCGGGTTCGGCGCCAAGGTCGGCCTCGACCGGGACGCCATCACCGTCGCCTGGGCAGCCAGGCACATCGGCCGGGCCCTGCGCTGGGTGGAGACCCGCAGTGAGAACCTGACCGGCATGACGCACGGGCGCGCCCAGCGGCACAGCATCAAGATCGGCGGGACCAGGGACGGGCGGGTGCTCGCCTACCGGCTCGATGTCGTGCAGGACACGGGGGCCTACTCACGGATGGGCGGCTTCCTGCCCACCCTCACCAACCTGATGGCGGCCGGGCCCTACGACATCGCTCACGTCGAGGCCGGGTACCGGGTGGTGGTGACCAACACCACGCCGATCTCCGCCTACCGTGGCGCCGGGCGCCCCGAGGCCACGGCCGCGATCGAGCGGGCGATGGACCTGTTCGCGGCCGAGATCGGGATGGACCCGGCCGCGGTACGGCGGAAGAACCTGGTGCCGTCGGACAAGTTCCCGTACCAGACCCCCTGCGGGGCGACCTACGACACCGGCGACTACATCGGGGCGCTGGACAAGGTGCTGGCCGGCGCGGGCTATGACGAGCTGCGGGCCGAGCAGGCACGCCGGCGGGAGCGCGGTGACGTAGTCCAGCTCGGTATCGGCGTGGCCAGCTACGTGGAGATCACCGCGGCCGACGCGGACGGCGGTGAGACGGCGCGGGTGGAGGTGCACGATGACGGCACCGCCATGGTCTACACCGGCAGCTCCGCGCACGGCCAGGGACACCACACCGCCTGGGCCATGATCGTCGAGGCTGACCTGGGTATCCCGATGGCCAAGGTCACCGTGAAGCACGGTGACACCGACGAGATCCCGCTGGGCACCGGCACGTATGGGTCGCGCTCGCTGCAGCTCGGCGGGGTCGCCGTGCACCGGGCCAATCTGGAAGTCAAGGAGCAGGCCCGCAAGCTGGCGGCGGAGATGATGGAGGCCAGCGAGGCCGACCTGGAGCTCAACACCGATTCCGGGCTCTGGCAGGTCCGCGGTGACCCGGGATCCAGCCGGACCTGGGCTGACGTGGCCAGCCACGCCGGGGCCGAGGGCCTGACGGCCTTCGTCCACTACACCGATGGCGCGCCGACGTTCCCGTTCGGCTCCCACGTCGCCGTCGCGGAGGTGGACACCGAGACCGGTAAGGTCACCCTGGTACGGCACGTAACTGTGGACGACGCTGGCACGGTGCTCAACCCGGTGCTGACCGAGGGCCAGCGGCATGGCGGCATCGCCCAGGGAGTGGCGCAGGCGCTGCTGGAGGAGATGATCTACGACGCCGACGGCAACCCGCTCACCGGGACGCTCGCGGACTACGCCGCCATCTCCGCCACGGAGCTGCCGAGCTTTGAGTTGCTGGTGAGTGAGACACCGGCCACCATCAACCCGCTGGGGGCCAAGGGAATCGGCGAGGCCGGCACGATCGGTGCCACCCCGGCCATGCAGAGCGCCGTCATCGACGCGGTCAGCCACCTCGGTGTCCGCCACATCGACATGCCGACCACACCAGCGCGGGTGTGGGCCGCGATCAGCGAAGCGAGGAACAGCCAGTGAAGGTGAGTATGACCGTCAACGGCAGCGCGGTCACCGCGGAGGTGGCGGACCGCACCCTGCTGGTCCACTTCCTGCGCGATGTGGCAGGCCTGACCGCGACCAACATCGGCTGTGACACCACGTCATGCGGGGCCTGCACGGTCCTGCTGGACGGGCAGTCGGTGAAGTCGTGCACGGTACTGGCCGCCCAGGCCGAAGGCCGTGAGGTGACCACGCTGGAGGGTCTCGCCGCCGCCGGCGGCGAGATGCACCCGGTCCAGCAGGCCTTCCACGCCGAGCACGGGCTGCAATGCGGGTTCTGCACCCCGGGCATGGTGATGGCGGCAGTCTCGCTGCTCGCCGAGAATCCCCACCCCACTGAGGAGCAGGTGCGCACCGGCCTGGAAGGCAACCTGTGCCGGTGCACCGGCTACCACAACATCGTCCGGGCCGTGCTCGCCGCGTCCGGCCAGGCCGAAGGGCAGGACAGCCAGTGATCCCGGCAGCCTTCACCTACAAGCGGGCCTGGTCGGTGGACGAGGCCCTGGACCTGGCTGCCCAGGGCGGCGAGGACGCGAAGTTCCTGGCCGGCGGGCATTCGCTGCTGCCGCTGATGAAGCTGCGGCTGGCGGTGCCGGAGACCCTGGTGGACATCGGCCGGCTCGCGGAGCTGTCGTCCGTCCGGGACGAGGGCAGCTACATCGCGGTGGGGGCGCTCACCACCCACCACGACCTTGCCACCTCCGGCCTGCTGGGGCAGGAACTGCCGTTGCTGGCCCATGCCGCGGGCGAGGTCGGTGACCCGCAGGTGCGGCACCGGGGCACGATCGGCGGCTCACTGGTGCACGCCGACCCCGCGGCCGACCTGCCGGCGGTGATCCTGGCGCTGGATGCCACCCTGGTCGCGCGCGGGCCCGGCGGCAGCCGGGAGATCGCGGCCGCGGACTTCTTCCACGGCCTGTTCGAGACCGCCCTGGCACCTGGCGAGCTGCTCACCGAGATCCGCATCCCCAAGCCGGCCCAGGCCGGGTGGGCGTTCCAGAAGTTCACCAAGCGCGCCATCGACTGGGCGATCGTCGGCGTCGCGGTGCAGGGCGACGCGGTGGCACTGGTCAACATGGGGCAGACGCCGGTACGGGCGGCCGCGGTCGAGCAGGCGCTGGCCAGTGGCGCGGCGCCGGATGCGGCGGCCGCGCATGCCGCCGACGGGACCAGCGCGCCCGAGGACATCAATGCCGACCGGGGATACCGCGAGCACCTGGCACGGGTCCTGGTGGGCCGCGCGCTGGCGGAGTCACGCTCGCGGTCCTGAGCGCCAGGCGATCAGCGTGTGCCGGCCAGCGTCTGCTGGCCGGCACGGCTGTTCAGCGAGGCCGGATCACGCCGGAGGCCAGCAGGCTGGTCAGCGCCTGCTCGCACGATGGCCGGCGTGGTCCGGGTACGCACGCGGCCAGGGCTTCGGCGGCGCTCGGGAAGTCACCGAGGGACTCCACCAGGGCGACCAGGTCCGGCGCCTTGAGGAAGACGAGGCGGCGGTTCCCATAGTGGTAGGCCAGGCCGCCGAACGCCTCCGGCCGGATGGCCACCTGGGGATGCTTCTCGTACGCGCGGGCCGGGTCAAACTCCATGGGTCAGTAGACGCCGCACATCCCATCGATGGAGATCTCCTCGACCAGCAGTTCCTCCGTGTCATCGAGACCAGCTCCATCGATGCCCGTGTCATCGAGACCCGTGTCATCGAGACCCGTGTCATCGAGACCCGTGTCATCGAGACCGGTGTCCTGGGCAGCGTCAGCTGCCGGCACAGTCACCGCGCTGTCATTCTCCACGGTCACGAGGGGACCACCTTCCGCCCAGCCGCCCAGCGGCGCCAGCATCGTCTCCGCGAGCAGTGTGACACGGCCACACGCCGCGGGCTATGTCCCGGCCAGCAAATCCGCACCGGCCCGGTGTGCGGCGGCCACGAATGAACGTGCTGCCCTGCCAGCTGCCCGTGCCGGCCTGCCAGCTGCCCGTGCCGGCCGGCCTGCGGCTGCGGCCCGATCCCGGGCTGCGCACGCTCGGGGACGGCACCGTGCTGGTGGGCGGCTCGCCGCTGCGCCTGCTGCGGCTGCGTCCCCGGGCCGCGGCGCTGGTAGCCGGCTGGTGGCAGGGCACGCCGGTGCCTGCCCGCCCGGCCGCGCAGATGCTCGCACGGCGGCTGCTGGACACCGGGATGGCCCACCCGGACCCGGGTACCGGCCTCGGGCCGGACGAGGTCACCGGCCTCGGGCCGGACGAGGTGACCGTCGTCATCCCGGTCCGGGACCGCCCCGCCGAGCTCGCCCGGTGCCTGGCCGCACTGGTGGGCCTGCGGGTGATCGTGGTGGACGACGGGTCCGCCGACCCGGCGGCGGTGGCGGCGGTCGCGGCCGCGGCTGGTGCCCGCTGCCTGCACCGGGACACCAGCGGCGGTCCGGGAGCCGCCAGGAACACTGGGCTGGCCGCCGTCACCACCCCGCTGGTGGCGTTCGTCGATTCCGACTGCGTTCCGGGGGCGCAGTGGCTGGCCTCGCTGCTGCGGCATTTCGCCGACCCGGCAGTCGGGGCGGTGGCACCCCGGATCGTGGCCTATGAGCAGAGATTCGGTGAGCAGGGCGCCCATGAGCAGGGCGCCGGAGGGCAGGGCGCCGGAGGGCAGGGCGCGGGAGGGCAGGGCGCGGGAGGGCAGGGCTGGCTGGCGCGCTATGAGCGGGTCCGCTCGCCGCTGGACATGGGCCCGGCCGAGAGCATCGTCCGGCCGGGCGCCCGGGTGCCCTACCTGCCGGGCGCGGCGCTGATCGTGCGCCGGGCGGCCATCCCCGGCGGTTTCGCCGCTGAAATGCCGGTCGGGGAGGACGTGGACCTCATCTGGCGGCTGGTGGCCGCTGGCTGGCACGTACGGTACGAGCCCCGGGCGGCCGTGGGCCACCAGCACCGGCTCCGGCTGGGTGACTGGCTGCGCAGGCGCCGCGACTACGGCACCTCGGCGGCACCGCTGGAGCTGCGCCACCCGGGCTCGGTGCCCGCCTGCGCGATGTCGGGGTGGAGTGCGCTGGCCTGGCTCGCGGTGGCCGCCGGGCACCCTGTCACCGGCGCCGCTGTCACCGGCGCGGCCACGGCGCTGCTGGCCCGGCGGCTGAGCCCGTTCACCAGCGAGGCCGGGAACGGGACGGGTGCCGGAAACGAGGCCGGGACCGGGGCCGGGACGGGGGCCGGGACGGGGGCCGGCAACGGGACGGGTGCCGGGAACGGAGCCTGGCCGCTGGCCGGGCAGCTGGCCGGCCAGGGCACCCTCGCGGCGGGACGGCTGCTCGGCAGCGCGATGGCCCGCACGTGGTGGCCGGTGGCCGTGCCCGCGGCGGCTGTGATTCCGCGGCTGCGGCTGCCGGTGGCGGCGGCTTTGCTCGTCCCGCCCGTCCTCGAGTGGCGGGAGCGGCGCCCGCCGCTGCCGCTGGCCAGCTTTGTCGCCGCCCGGCTGCTCGACGACCTGGCCTACAGCGTGGGGGTGTGGCAGGGCTGCCTGGCCGCCCGCACCGCCCGCCCGCTCGCGCCCTCGCTGTGGTGGTGGTCACGGGCCGGCGAGCCGGGCGGCCCCCGCCCCGGCGTGCCCGGCGGCGGAGCGCCCCGGCCCTGCTAGCCCAGCCCTGCCAGCCCAGCCCTGCCAGCCCAGCCCTGCCAGCCCGGCCCTGCCAGCCCGGCCCTGCCAGCCCTCCCCGGTCCCGCCATGACCGTGGCATGGCTTCCACCATCCCCGCCCATGACCAAAGCCCTGATTTTCCCCATCCCGCGCGTGACCTCAGCTGATGAGGCTCTTGCGGCAGAGAATGTCGGTATGTACATTCCCGGGTAGGTATCAAGCTACCTATTGCTCCGGGCCCGTTCCGCCCGGCTGAGGCGCCCGGGCGGCGCGTGGACTGGAGAGATGATGGCGCGACTCGCGATCACGCTTGCGTGCGGCGACTACGACCGCACGCGCGCGCTCGCGGACGGCCGGGTCCAGGTGGAGGGCGTCGACCTCACGATGCTCGCGCTCTCCCCCGAGGAGACCTTCTTCCGGATGGTCCGGTTCGAGGAGTTCGACGTCGCCGAGCTGTCGCTGTCCACCTACGTGCTCACAGCCGGCCGGGACGCGCAGTTCGTGGCGATCCCGGTCTTCCCCTCCCGCGCCTTCCGGCACAACGGGATCTACGTGCACGCGGGCGCGGGCATCGAGGCACCGCAGGACCTGGTGGGCCGGCGGGTCGGCGTGGCCGAGTACCAGCTGACCGCGAACGTCTGGATCCGGGGCATCCTCGCCGACTTCCACGGCGTCCCGGTGAACTCGGTCCGCTATCGCACCGGCGGCCTGCACGAGCCGGGCCGCGTGGAGAAGGTGGCGATCCCGGCCCTGCCGGATGGCGTCGAGGTGGTCCCGTGCCCGGAAGGCCGGACGCTGTCGGGGATGCTCGTCAGCGGCGAGATCGACGCCCTCTACACCCCCCGTGCCCCGCGTCCCTTCCTGGAGCACGACCCGCACGTGCGGCGGCTCTTCCCGGACGTGCGGGAAGCGGAGGAGAGCTACTACCAGCAGACGGCGATCTTCCCCATCATGCATGTCGTCGCCATCAGGCGCGAGGTGTACCAGCGCAACCGCTGGCTGGCCAGTTCGCTGGTCAAAGCCTTCGAGCAGGCACGCGACATCGCCTTCCAGGGGCTGGACGAGACGGCGGCACTGCCGCTCGTGCTGCCCTGGGTGTACACGGAGATCGGCCGCGTGCAGGCACTGATGGGCGAGGACTACTGGTCGTACGGCCTTACCAGGGCCAACGAGCACGTACTCAGCACCTTCCTCCGTTACGCACGGGAGCAGGGGCTGGCCAAGAACGACATCGAGCCGAAGGACCTGTTCGCCCCCGAGACGCTCGACACCCTGTCGATCTGAATCCACCCGCGCCGGTGACCTCCGACACCGGCCCTAGCGATTCCAGAGGTTGCTATGCCAGCAAGCACTCACCCCAAGCGGCGCTCAGCCGCTCCCGGTGCCAGGCTCGCGCTCGCCGCCGGGGTGGTCGGGCTTGCCCTGACCGCCTGCTCCAGCAGCGCGTCGAGCGGCTCGTCCACCACGGGCGGCTCACAGGTGCTCGAGATCGCCAACTTCAGCCCGTTCACCGGGCCTAACGCACCGTACGGCTACTTCCAGTACACGGGCTGCGTGTCGGCCGTGTACGCCATCAACGCCGCCGGCGGCGTGCTGGGCCACAAGATGACCTGCACCATCGTGGACAACCGCGGCGAGCCCGCGGACGCCGTCCCGGCCGCGAACAACATGCTCGCGAACTCGCCCAACCTGGTCGGGATCGTGGACGGCGACAGCGGCCTGATGTCGTCGACGGTCCCGCTGTTCAACCAGGCACACGTCCCGGATGTGTCAGCCGGCGGGGACGTGCAGTTCGACCACAACCCCTATCCCTACTTCTGGCGGACCACACCGGGTGACGACATCGCCGGATACACACTCGCCGCCTACGTCAAGTTCGCCACGTCCGCCACCAAGATCGCGGCCGTCTTCGGCAACGACCAGGCCGCCCAGGGCAACGTGCCCGGCCTGGTCGCTGGCGCGAAGAACCTGGGCCTGAGCATCGTCACCAACCAGGCGCTCGCGCTCGACCAGACGACCTACGAGACCGAGGTGCAGAAGATCATCGCCGCGCACCCGCAGGTGATCGTCACCGAGTCCGACCCGCAGACCGCGGGCGTGCTGCTCGGCGAGCTGAAGCAGGCGGGCTGGAACGGGCCGATCGTCGGCACCTCGGGCACCCTCGGCACCGACTACGACAAGGCGGCGATCGCCGCGATCGGCAAGGCGGCCTACGAGAAGCAGTTCGTGCGGATCATCTCCTACGCGCAGCAGTCGGGCCCGGCATGGGAGACCTGGAAGACCTCACTGCTCACCGGGGCGAAGGCGGTCAAGGGCGCGTCGGGCGACACCACCGCCTTCTACGCCGAACTCCCCTACGACCACACCAACATGGTCGCGCTGGCCATGCTGGCGGCGCACAGCACCAACCCGGTCACGTTCAACCCCTTCATCGCGAAGATCACCCAGGGCACGACCGTGGTGCACACCTTCGCCCAGGGCAAGGCAGCCCTGGCGGCGGGCAAGACCATCGACTATGTGGGTGTGACCGGGCAGGTGTCCTTCGACAAGTTCCACAACTCCGGCGGGCTGTGGGCCGGCGAGAACCCGGTGACCAACCTGCCGGTGAAGCTGATCTCGGCCAAGGACATCGCCACCTCCGAGGGGCACTAGCCCGTGTCCGACCGGCCTGAGGGCCACCGCTGGGCGGGAGGGTCGTCATGACCCTCCTGCTCAGCATCGGTATCTTCGGCATCTACAGCGCGGCCCTGCTCGCGATCGGCGGAGTCGGGTTCACCCTGCAGTTCGGCGTGACCAACGTGCTGAACCTCGCGTTCGGCTCACTGCTGACCGCGTGCATCTTCATCGAGTACGGCCTGACCGGGCACAGCACGAACCTGTGGGTCGCGATGGCCGTCGGCGCCGCCAGCGGCGCCCTGATCTCGCTGCTGGTCGGCCACGTGGTGGTCGGCGCGTTCCTGCGGCGCGGTGCCACCGGGATCGGGATCGCGATGGTGACCATCGCGATCAGCCTGATCGTCCAGTTCAGCCTGGAGGCGATCCAGGGCCCGTTCATCTTCGCCTACACCGCGAGCACACCCAGCACCTTCAGCATCGGCGGCGTCGTCGTGAGCAGCAGCCAGCTGACGGTGATCGGCGTCGCCGTGGTGGCGATGGTGGCTGTCCACCTGCTGCTGCGCATGACCAAGCTCGGCCTGGCGATGCGGGCGACGGCGGCGGACGTATCGCTCACCCGCAGCTGCGGGGTGTCCCCGGCGCGGACCAGAGCGGCCGCCTGGCTGCTGTCGGGCGCGCTCTGCGGCGTGTGCGGGGTGCTGCTGGGCATCGGCGAGGGCTCGTTCTCGTCGTCGACCGGCAGCGACTTCTTCATCACGCTCGCCGCCGCGGCGGTGCTCGGCGGCATCGGCAAGCCGTACGGCGCGATGCTCGGCGCACTGCTCATCGGCATCGTCAGCCAGGCCGCGGCCGCGGTCATCTCCCCGTCCTACAAGACGATCGCGGCGTGGCTCATCCTGATCGCCGTGCTGATCCTGCGGCCGCAGGGCATCCTGGCGGAATTCGCCTCGGAACGGGAGCTCGTCGCGTGAGCGGAGGCATGGTCTACTACCTCAGCGGCCTGGCGATCCTGCTCGGCATCAACCTGATCGCCATCTGGGGGCTCGACCTCCACTTCGGGCTGACCGGCATCAACAGTTTCGCCTACATCGTCTTCCAGGCGGTCGGCGGATACGCGGCGGCCCTCACCGCGCTGAAGCCACCCGCTGCGTACGGCAGCTTCGAGACCTACGTCGGCGGGTTCAACCTGCCGTTCCCGCTGCCGCTGGTCGCCGCGGCAGCGGCCGGTGCCCTGATCGCGGTCCCGATCGGGCTGATCGCCATGCGGCGGCTGCGCGCCGACTACCAGGCGATGGCGATGCTCGTCCTCTCGCTCATCGCCACCGGGCTGGCGAACGCGCAGACCAAGCTGGTGAACGGCCCGGCCGGGCTCGCGCTTATCCCGCAGCCGTTCGCCGGGGTGTTCACCCTCTCGCGGGACGGCTACAACTGGATCTTCCTCGGCCTCACCGCCGTGTGCTGCGTCCTGGCCTGGTGGGTGGCACGCGGGATCTCCCGCTCCCCCTACGGGCGCCTGCTGCGCGCGGTGCGTGACAGCGAGAGCGCGGTCTCGGCGCTGGGCCGCAACCCGAACGCGCTGCGGATGAGTGTCCTGATCACCGGCGGCGCGCTGGCGGGCCTGTCCGGCGGGCTGCTGGTCGAGTACGTGACCGCGTGGGGGCCTTCGAGCTGGCTGTACCCCGAGACCTTCCTGTTCCTGACCGCGCTGATCGTGGGTGGCAGGGGCAACCTGGCCGGTGGCGCGCTCGGGGCCTTCCTCGTCCCCATCCTGATCGTGGAGGCCACGCGGCACCTGCCGGCCTTCGGCTACCCGGGGCTGATCGACTCACTCGACTGGGTCGCCATCGGCGCCATCCTGCTCGCCTTCCTGTGGTTCCGCCCGAAGGGCCTGCTCCCCGAACGCAAGCGGGTCTTCCGCCCTGCGGGCGGGGGCCCCGGCGCGGCGCGCCCACGGGCAGGACTCGCCGGAGGGCGGGTGGAGTCACCGTGACGGCCGGCCCGGGCGCCGCGGCTGCCGGGGCGCCCGGCACGCTGCTCCAGGTCGAGGGCCTCGCCTGCCACTTCGGCGGCGTGCGCGCCGTCCAGAACGCGACATTCACCGTCAGCCAGGGCACGATCACCGGCCTCATCGGCCCCAACGGCGCCGGGAAGTCGACGGTCATCAACCTGATCAGCGGCCGCACCAAGCCGGATCGGGGATCGGTCCACTTCGACGGGAAACCGATCACCGGCCTGCGGCCGCACGAAGTCGCCCGGCAGGGGATCGTGCGGACCTTCCAGCAGGCGAACGTGTTCGGCGGCATGACAGTACTGGAGAACCTTCTCGTCGGCGCCACGCCATGGGCGGGTGAGAGCCTGCTGGCCGCCCTCGGCCCCAGGCGGGCGTGGTCGCGGGAGCAGGCCGGGCTCCTGGAACGCGCCCGGGACATCCTGGCCCGCTTCGGGCTCGAGGACATCGCCGACGACTACGCCGGGGCGCTCAGTGGCGGCCAGCGGCGCCTGGTGGAGCTGATGCGCGCGCTGATGGCCAGGCCGAAGCTGCTCCTGCTGGACGAGCCGATGGCCGGCGTCAACCCGGCGCTGGCGCTGTCCATCGCCCAGCGGCTGGAGGAGCTACGCGACGAGGGGATGACCATGCTCATGGTCGAGCACGAACTCCGGCTGGTCGAGAAGCTCTGCGACCCGGTGGTCGTCATGGCGGCGGGCAGGGTGCTCGCCGAGGGCTCGATGGCCGAGCTCCAGGCCAACCAGGAAGTCATCGACGCCTATCTCGGAGGCGACGGTGGCCACTGACAGGCCAGAGCAGCTCGTCCGGGCCGAGTCGATCGCATCGGGCTATGGCGACGCGCTCGTGGTGCGCGATGTGAGCGTCAGCGCCGGGCCCGGCGAGATCGTGACGATCCTGGGCCCGAACGGCTCCGGCAAGAGCACGCTGCTCAAGACCCTGGCCGGCATGGTGCCGGTGCGTGGGGGGCACATCTGGCATGGCGGCGTGGATGTGGCCGGGCTGCCTGCGGAAGCCCGGGCCCGGCGCGGCATTGCCTACCTCCCCCAGGAACGCGAGGTGTTCGCGTCGCTCACGGTCAGGGACAACCTCCTCATGGGTGGGTTCGGGCTCGACCGGCGGGCGCTGAAGACCGCGCTCGAACGCGTCCATGCGACCTACCCGGTCCTGCGCAGCCTCGACAAGTCGCTGGCCGGGCGGCTGAGCGGGGGCGAGCGCAAGACGGTCGCGATGGCGCGCGTGATGATGTCCTCGCCGTCGGTGGTGCTGCTCGACGAGCCGACCGCGAGCCTGGCTCCGATCCCGAGCGCGCACCTGCTGGAGCAGGAAATCCCGGCCCTGGCCGCCGCTGGCCTGGCGATCATCTTGGTCGAGCAGCGGGCGGCGGCGGCGATCTCCATCGCGGACTGGGTGTACGTGCTCGTCGGCGGGGCGGTGGCGCTCCAGGGACGCTCAAGCGATTTCGCTGAACGAGATCTCGGTGCGGTCTTCCTCGGCGCGAAGAGCGACCAGGGGACGACGTGACCGGGGCGGTTTCCTACCCGCAGGAGCGCCGGCTGGTCGCGCTCGCCTGCCGGATACTCGCGATGGAGGGTCTCGCCGAGACGACACTCGGCCATGTGAGCCTGCGCGTCGACGGCACCCATCTGCTGGTGCGCGGCCGCCGCCCGAGCGAGCATGGCCTGCTGTTCACCACGGCCGACGACATCGCGCTGGTGGACCTCGACGGGAACCTGCACCCCGGTGAGGCGCCGATCTCGCTGCCCTCCGAGCTGCCGATCCACACCGCGCTGCTGGCCGCACGCCCGGACTGCGCGGCGGTGGTGCACGCCCACTCCCCCGCCGTCGTGGCCTGCACCGTCGCCGACGTGCCGCTGCGCCCGGTCATCGGCGCGTACGACATCCCGGCGATGCGGCTCGCCGCCGACGGCATCCCCACCTACCGCTTCGCGGGCCTGATCCGCAACGCCGAACGCGCCGCCGGGCTGCTCCAGGCCATGGCTGACCGCCCGGTCTGCCTCTTGCAGGGGCACGGCCTGGCCTCCGCTGGCGGCTCGCTCGCCACCGCGGTGCTGGCCGCGATCGACGTCCACATCCTGGCCCGGCTCACGGTCACCTGCTGGCAGATGCAGCGGCCGCTGCTGGAGGTCGACCCGGACGACTACCGCGACCTGCCGGTCTTCGGCCAGGACTACTACGAGCAGGTCTGGCGGTTCTACGCCGCCAAGGCCGGGGAGGTACAGCCGGATGCCTGACACGATCGACGTGGTCCTCGGTGCGGGAGCCGGCGCCTTCCCCGGCGTGCTCGCCGAGCCGGACGGCCCGCCCGCGGGCGGGGTGATCGTGGTCCAGGAGGCCTACGGCCTCACCGGCCATATCCGCAACATCTGCGGCCGGCTCGCCGACGCCGGCTATCTCGCCGTCGCCCCGGCCCTGTTCCACCGGCTGGGCTCGCCCGTGCTCGGGTACGACGAGCTGCAGCGGGCAATGCCGATGCTCGGGCAGCTGCACGCCG
>Ga0307373_10005910_pt1 | contig 19706 bp, 18 predicted proteins | sample OX2MG_FD_202534 | JGI IMG/M metagenome (GOLD analysis project Ga0307373, IMG submission 202534) | Soil microbial communities from Risofladan, Vaasa, Finland - OX-2 | ecosystem: Environmental > Terrestrial > Soil > Coastal area > Acid sulfate soil | place: Finland: Risofladan, Vaasa | collected...
GACCTCGCCGACGGACTGCATCCGGGTGCCGAGGCGGTCCGGCGCCCCGGGCAGCTTCTCGAAGGCCCAGCGCGGCACCTTGGTCACGACGTAGTCGATGGTCGGCTCGAAGCTCGCCGGGGTGGCCTGGGTGATGTCGTTCGGGATCTCGTCGAGCGTGTAGCCGACCGCGAGGCGGGCGGCGATCTTGGCGATCGGGAAGCCGGTCGCCTTGGAGGCGAGCGCGGAGGAGCGCGAGACGCGCGGGTTCATCTCGATGACGAGCCGCTCCCCCGTGTGCGGTTCCACGGCGAACTGGATGTTCGAGCCACCGGTCTCGACGCCGACGCGCCGGATGCAGGCGAAGGCGGCGTCGCGCATCTCCTGGTACTCGACGTCCGAGAGCGTCTGGGCCGGGGCGACCGTGATCGAGTCGCCGGTGTGCACGCCCATCGGGTCGAGGTTCTCGATCGAGCACACGACCACGCAGTTGTCGACGCGGTCGCGCATCACCTCGAGCTCGAACTCCTTCCAGCCGGCGATCGAGCGCTCGACGAGGATCTCCGAGACGGGGCTGGCGGCGAGCCCGGCAGCGGCCAGGCGGCGCAGCTCGTCCCGGTCGGCGGCGATGCCGGTGCCGGCGCCGCCGAGGATGAACGACGGGCGCACCATGATCGGGAAGCCGATCTGCTCGCCGATGGCGAGGGCCTCGTCGAGGTCGTGCGCGAAGCCCGAGTCCGGGCTCTCCAGACCGATCTCGGTCATCGCCTTCTTGAACAGGTCGCGGTCCTCTGCCGTGCGGATCGCCTCCGTCTTCGCCCCGATGAGCTCCACCCGGTGCTCGTCGAGCACGCCTCGCGCCGAGAGCTCCATCGCCAGGTTGAGCGCGGTCTGGCCGCCCATGGTGGGCAGGAGCGCGTCCGGGCGCTCCCGGGCGATGATCGCGGCCAGCACGTCCGCGTCGAGGGGCTCGACGTAGGTACGGTCCGCGGTGTCGGGGTCGGTCATGATCGTCGCCGGGTTCGAGTTGGCGAGGATCACCCGGTAGCCCTCCTCGCGCAGCACCCGGCACGCTTGGGTCCCCGAGTAGTCGAACTCGCACGCCTGACCGATGACGATCGGGCCCGAGCCGATCACGAGGATCGACGAGATGTCCTCACGCCGTCCCATCAGGCAGCGCTCTCCCTCAACTCCGGGCCTCCATCAACCGGCGGAACTCCTCGAACAGGTAGCGGGCGTCGTGGGGGCCGGGACCGGCCTCGGGGTGGTACTGCACGCCGAAGGCCGGGACCGAGCGGCAGGCGAGGCCCTCGATCACCCCGTCGTTCAGGCTGACGTGGGTGACGTCGGCCTCCTCGAGGGTGCCCTCCGCGACGGCATAGCCGTGGTTCTGGCTCGTCACCTCCACCCTGGCGGTGGCGATCCGCCGCACGGGGTGGTTCCCCCCGTGGTGGCCGAAGCGGAGCTTGAACGTCTTCGCCCCGAGGGCGGCGCCGAGGAGCTGGTGACCGAGGCAGATCCCGAAGACGGGCACCCGGCCGAGCAGCCCGCCGACGGTGCCGACGAGGTGGGCGAGCGCGGCCGGGTCGCCCGGCCCGTTCGAGAGGAAGACGCCGTCCGGCCGGCGCTCCAGCACCTCCTCGGCGGGCGTCGACGCCGGCACCACCTCGACGGAAGCCATCCCCGTGAGGTGGCGCAGGATCGTGCGCTTCAGCCCGAAATCGTACGCCACGACCCGCAGCGGGCCGCCCGGCACGGTGTAGGGGCGGTCGACGGTGACCTCGCCGACGAGGTCGACGCCCTCGGTGCCCGGCTCGGCCCGCGCCGCGGCGAGGAGCTCGTGCTCGCCCGCCGTGCCGAGGGCGCACGGCATCGAGCCCGCCTCGCGCACGTGGCGGGTCAGCCGGCGGGTGTCGACACCGGTCAGGCCGCCGATGCCGTGACGCGTGAGGAAGCTCTCCAGGTCCCCCTCGGCGCGCCAGCTGCTCGGCCGCCGGGCGAGGTCACGCACGACGATGCCCCGGCAGAAGGGCCGCCGGCTCTCGTCGTCCTCGGGCGTCACGCCGTAGTTGCCGATGTGGGGGTACGTGAAGGCGACCACCTGCCCGGCGTAGGAGGGGTCGGTGATCACCTCCTGGTAGCCCGACATGACGGTGTTGAAGACGAGCTCGCCGGTCGCGACGCGCGCCGTCCCGTCGGCGAGCGCGCCGACGGCCTCGCCCTCGAAGACCGCGCCGTCGGCCAGCACGAGGAGCCCCGGCGGCCGCGTCATCGCTGCGCCTCCCCGCCGAGGACGACCGGCTCGCCGGCGAGCAGGGTGTGCCGGACGCGGCCGGTGAGCTCGCGTCCGGCGTAGGGGGAGTTCCTGCTCCGGCTCGCCCCGGCGGCGGGGTCGACGACCCAGCGCGCCGCTGGGTCGAACACGCACAGGTGGGCCCGGGCGCCGGGCGCGACCGGGCCGCCGTGGCCCCCGGTGACGTCGAGCGCCGCGATGCGCGCCGGACGCCACGACATCAGGGCGAAGAGCTCGATGGCGGTGCATCGCGGGCCGCCGCCGCCGTCCCCGCCCGGCCGGCCGAGCGCGCCGTAGACCACCGCGAGCGCCGTCTCGAGCCCGAGCATGCCCGGGGGGGCGCTCTCGAACGGCTCCTCCTTCGCCTCGACCGGGTGCGGCGCGTGGTCGGTGGCGATCGCGTCGATGACCCCGTCGGCGAGCGCCCCGCGCACCGCCGCCACGTCGGCGGCGGTGCGCAACGGCGGGTTCACCTTGAACACCGGGTCGTAGGACGCCACGCTCTCCTCGGTGAGGCTCAGATGGTGGGGCGTCGCCTCGGCGGTGACCGCCAGCCCCTCCGACCTGGCGGCGCGGAGCAGCGCGACGGAGCCCACCGTCGACAGGTGCAGGAAGTGCATCGGCGAGCCGGTGAGCCGGACGAGCCCGAGGTCCCGCGCGAGCATCGCCTCCTCGGCGAGCGCCGGCTGGCCGGGGATCCCGAGGCGGCTCGACCATGCCCCCTCGTTCATGTGGCCGCCCGAGGCGAGCGCCTCGTCCTCGCAGTGCTCGGCCAGGACGACGCCGAGGCTCCCGGCGTACTCGAGCGCCCGCCGCATCAGCCGGGCGTCCTGCACGCCCCGGCCGTCGTCGGTGAAGAGGCGGACGCCGAGGGCGGCCATCTCGGCGAACGGCGCCAGCCGCTCGCCCGCCCGCCCGACCGTGATCGCGCCGGCAAGCGCGACGTCGGCGCAGGCGCCCGTGCCGAGCGCGAGGACGTCGCGGACGATCGCGGCGTTGTCGATCGCCGGATCGGTGTTGGGCATGGCGACGACGGCGGTGTAGCCGCCGAGGGCGGCGGCGCGCGCCCCGCTCTCGACGGTCTCTGCGGCCTCGCCGCCGGGCTCCCGCAAGTGCGTGTGGAGATCGACGAGGCCGGGGGCGACCAGGCAGCCGCCGGCGTCGAGCACGGTCGCCCCCCGGGGCGGCTCGATCGCCGGGGCGACCTCGACGATCCTCGCGTCCTCGACCAGCACGTCGGCGCGGCGCTCGCCGGTCTCGTCGACCACGGTCCCGCCCCGCACGCAGACGGTGCGGCTCATCGTGGCGCCTCCGCCGCGCCGTCCCCGCCCGGCGCGGCGCCGAGCAGCAGGAAGAGGACGGCCATGCGCACCGGCACGCCGTTGTGGACCTGGCGGGTGACGAGCGCGCCGGAGCGGGCGAGGACCTCGGCGTCGATCTCCACGCCCCGGTTCATCGGCCCCGGATGCATGACGAGGGTGTCCTCGGCGAGGAGCGCGGCGCGCTCGCGGCTCAGGCCGAACCGGGCCGCGTACTCGCGAAGCGAGGGGACGAAGCTGCCCTGCATGCGCTCGGACTGCATCCGCAGGAGGTAGACGACGTCGGTCTCGGCGAGGACGGGGTCGAGCTCGCCCGAGACCACCGCGGGCCAGCCCTCGAGCGAGGGCGGCAGCAGCGTCGCCGGGGCGACGAGGGTGACCTCGGCGCCGAGCGCTGAGAGGGCGAGCACGTTCGAGCGTGCGACCCTGCTGTGGCGGACGTCGCCGACGATCGCGACGCGCAGGCCGGCGAAGTCGTCGGGCGCGTCGCCGCCCCGGCGCCGCGCCAGCGCCTCCCGGATGGTGTAGCAGTCGAGCAGCGCCTGGGTGGGGTGCTCGTGCTGGCCGTCGCCGGCGTTGACGACCGAGGCCCCGACCCAGCCGGCGACCCGGTGGGGCGCGCCGGCCGAGGCGTGCCGGACCACCATCGCGTCCACGCCCATCGCGTCGATCGTCTCGACGGTGTCGCGCAGGGACTCCCCCTTCGAAAGCGAAGAGGTCGAGGCGGTAAAGGTCATGGTGTCGGCCGACAGGCGCTTCGCCGCGGCCTCGAAGGAGAGCCGGGTGCGCGTCGAGCTCTCGAAGAACAGTGTCGCGACGGTCCGGCCGCGAAGCGCCGGCACCTTCGGGATGTCCCGCTCGGAGACCTCGGCGAAGGAGTCGGCCAGGTGCAGCACCTCGAGGATTCCGCCGCGGCCGAGGTCGGCGACGGAGAGCAGGTGCCGACGGGGCGGGGACGCGGGCCGGGAGCCGGGCGAGGCCTCACCGGGCGCGGCCGTCGCCGGGGGCGCGCTGGGAGCCGGGCGGACCGGCACGGCGCCGCGCGCCGCGCCCGTCGTCGCAGACGGCGTCATCGCGGCCCCAGATCGCCGATGAGGACGCCGTCCTCGCTCACCTCGACCGCCTCGTCCCGGCGGGTGGGCAGGTTCTTCCCGACGTAGTCGGGCCGGATCGGCAGCTCCCGGTGACCCCGGTCGACCATCACGGCGAGCTGCACGGCCCGGGCGCGCCCGAGGTCGCGCAGCGCGTCGAGGGCGGCGCGCACGGTCCTGCCGGTGAAGAGCACGTCGTCGACAAGGACCACGACGCGACCGGCGAGGTCGCACGGCATGCTCGTGGCCTTCTCGGGGTGCACGGGGCGCAGCCCGATGTCGTCGCGGTAGAAGGCGACGTCGAGGGTGCCGAACGGCACGTCCGTCCCGTCGATCTCGCGCAGCAGCTCGACCAGCCGGGCGGCGAGCGGCACGCCCCCGGTCTGGAGGCCGACGACGACGAGGTCCCCGGTGCCGTGGTTGCGCTCGATGATCTCGTGGGCGATCCGCACGAGCGCCCGGCGCACGTCGTCGAGGGACATCACCGACGCCCGGGCAACGAAAACGCGCCCTTCCGGGCGCGTCAACCGCTGCTCTCGTTCTCCCACCGCACTCCCCTGTCGTCCGTACGGGCCTCTCTGGACCCGTTTCACGTCCGAGCAGCCATCATATCGCGCTTCGCGCCCCGAAACCCCGGCCTCGACGTCGGCCCCGGCGGCGCCCGGGGTGGGGTGGCAGGCGGGCAGCTACGCGGAGAGCAGGATCTCGACGGCCTCCGGGAGCGAGCCGACCGAGGCGTCGGGCCGGTACTCCTCGAGCGGCCAGCGTCGCCCCCGGTGCAGCCAGATCGTCCGCAGGCCGGCCCCCCGCCCGCCGCCGACGTCGGGACCGGGGGCGTCGCCGACCATCCAGCCCGCCAGCGCGCCCGGGCCGTCCAACCGCACGCCGCAGCGCCTGGCGGCCTCGTCGAAGATCGCCCGGTCCGGCTTGGCGACGCCGATCTCCTCCGACACGCAGGCGGCGTCGAACAGCCCGGCCAGCCCCGCGCGGGCCACCTTCTCGTGCTGGCTCGGCGGCCCGTTCGTCACGAGGGCGAGCCTCCAGCCGGCCGCCCGGAGCCGCCGGAGGGCGGCGGCGACCTCGGGCTCGGGCGCGACGCACGTCGGGTAGTCGACGCGGTAGGCCGCGATCAGCTCCTTGACGCTCCCGGCGAGCCCGAAGCGCTCCTTCGCCGGCGCGAACACCTCCTCGCGCGTGGCGAAGCCGTCGCGGTCGACCTCCACCAGGAACTCCACCGCCTCGCGCCCGAGCCCCGCGGCCGCTGCGAAGCGCTCGGCCCAGCGGGCGAAGGCGCCCTGGCGGTCGATCAAGGTGTTGTCGAGGTCGAACATCGCCAGGTGGCCCGGCGTCGGCACCGCGGGGCTCACCTCAGGTCGAGCTCCCCGCTCTCGTACTCGGCCCCGACCGGGGCGAGGACGACCCGACGTGGCCCCGCCTCCACCCGGCCGGCGACGAGCGCCGCGTAGCCGAGCTCGCCGGCGAGGGAGACGGTGGTCGCGCCCATGCCGGGCGCGCAGAAGACCGCCAGGCCGACGCCCATGTTCAAGGTGCCGTAGGCCTCGCGCGCAGAGAGCCCGGCGGCGCCGGCCAGGAACGCCAGCACCTCGGGCACCTCGGGGAGCCGGTCCACGCGGTAGGTGAGGTCGCGGTCGGCGCGCATCAGCTTGCGCAGGCCGTGCCCGGTCACGTGGCTCAGGTAGTGGACCCCGACCCCGGCCTCGAGGAGGCGCTCGACGAGGCGGACGTAGATGACGCTCTCGTCGAGAAGGGCGTCGCCGAGCTCCCTGCCGCCGCCGAGCCGGTGGCGGAGCCCGCCGGGCAGGCCGTCGGCCACCTCCCGGGCGAGCGAGGCGCCGTTCGCGTGCAGCCCGCTCGAGGCGACGAGGACGATCTCGTCGCCCGACGCGAGCGCCTCGCCGAGCAGGGGCTCGACGCCCGCGGGGACGACCCCGACGGCGCTGCCGGCGAGGTCGATCTCGGCTGGCGCGACCAGCCCGGAGAGGGTGGGCGACTCGCCACCGCCCCACGCGGCCCCGGCGTCCTCGCAGGCCCGGCGCCAGCCGGCGACGAGGGAGGCGTGGCGGCCGCCCGCGTACCAGCCGGCCGAGCCGGTGGCGAAGTAGGCGTTCACCACGACGGGCAGGGCGCCGACGCAGCAGCAGTCGTTCACGACCGCGGCGACGGTGTCGTAGCCGATGGCGTCGAAGCGGTCGATCCCCGTCGCCTCCTCGTAGGCCCGGGCGATCATCGACTTGGTGCCGAGGCACTCGAGCACGAACCCGAGACGCATCCCGCCGAGCTCGAGGACCGAGGCCGGCTCGCCCCGCGAGGCGTCCACCAGGTGCGCCCCGCGCCGCTCGGGATACGGCGAGGTCGCGGCCGCCCCGGCGAGCGCGGCGCGCTTGGCCGCGTCGAGGGTCGCGTAGTCGACCCCGGCCTGACGGTAGGCGTCCCCCCCGCCCTCCCCGCTCACGCCGGCCTCGTCTCGGCCGGGCGCAGCTCGCGCGCGATGGCCGCGAGCACGCCGTTCACGTAGCGCCCGGACTCCTCGGTCGAGTACTGCTTGGCGAGCTCCACCGCCTCGTCGATGACGACCGCGACCGGGATCTCCCTGCGCTCGAGGAGCTCGTAGGCGCCGAGGCGGAGCAGCTGGCGGTCGACCGCGGGCAGCCGGCCGAGCGACCAGTCCGTCGCGTGCGCCGCGATCAGCCGGTCGACCTCCGCCGAGCGGCTCCCGACGCCCCGGAACAGCTCCTCGGCGTAGGGCTCGGGCGCGAACGGCAGCGCCGCCAGCACCGCTTCGGGTGCGAGCCCCTTCACCTCGGCCTCGTAGAGCAGGCCGAGGGCGCGCTCCCGGGCACGTCGACGCTCGCCCGCGGGCGGCTCCTCGTCCCGGCTACGCCCTCGTGAGGTACTCACCGGACCGGGTGTCGACCTTGATCCGGTCACCCGGGTTGACGAACAGCGGAACCTGCACGACGAGGCCCGTCTCGAGGGTCGCCGGCTTGCGGGCGCCCGACACCCGGTCACCTTGCAGGCCGGGCTCGGTCTCGGCGACGGCGAGCTCCACCGCGGCGGGCAGCTCGACGTCGACGATCTCCCCGTCGTAGAGCTGCAGGACGGCCGAGTCGCCCTCCTTCAGGTAGCTCGAGGAGCCCGCGAGCGAGGACGCCTCGACGTTGATCTGGTCGTAGGAGACGTTGTCCATGAAGACGTACGCGTCGCCGTCGCGGTAGAGGAACTGCATCTCCCGCTTCTCGACGAGCGCCTGCTCGACCTTCTCGTCGGCCCGGAACGTCCGCTCGACGACCGCCTTGGTCCGGACGTTGCGCAGCTTGGTCCGGACGAAGGCGCCACCCTTACCGGGCTTGACGTGCTGGAACTCGACCACGGAGAAGAGGCCGTCGGGCAGCTCGAGCGTCATGCCGTTCTTCAGGTCGTTGGTGGAGAAGGCCATCAGAGGGTGTAGTCCTTCGTCGACTTCGTGAGGACCCGCGCACCGGTCGGGGTGACGACGACGGTGTCCTCGATCCGGGCGCCGCCCCGGCCGGGCAGGTACGCGCCCGGTTCGACGGTCACGACGGCGCCCGCGGGGAGGATATCAGCCGATCCGGCGGCCACCGCCGGGGCCTCGTGGATCTCCAGGCCCACGCCGTGGCCCGTGGAGTGCAGGAACGCCTCGCCGTAGCCCGCCTCGCTGAGCGACTCCCGGCACGCCGCGTCGACGGCCGCACCGCTCACGCCCTCGGTCACGGCGCGAAGTCCCGCCCGCTGCGCGGCGAAGACCGCGTCGACGAGCTCGCGCAGCTCGCCGTCGGGCTCGCCGAAGGAGAGCGTCCGGGTCATGTCCGAGCGGTAGCCGTCGACGGTGGCACCGAAGTCGACGACCACCAGCTCGCCGCGGCCGAGCTGGCGCTCGGTCGGGCGCGCGTGCGGCATGGCGCCGTTCGGCCCGCTCGCCACGATCGTCTCGAACGCCGGCGCCGATGCGCCGCGGCGCCGCATCTCGTACTCGAGCTCCGCGGCGACCTCGGACTCGGTGGACCCCTCGGTGATCCGGCTCTTCACCTGGGCGAGCGCGACGTCGGCCACCTGGCACGCCAGCTCGACGCGCGCGAGCTCCCCCTCGTCCTTCACGACCCGCAGCCGCTCCACGAGGGCCTTGGTCGGGACGAGCGCGGCCCCCTCGAACAGCTCCGCCAGGCGCAGCTGAAACGACCACGTCACCGACGCGGCCTCGAGCCCGATCCGCCCGAGTCCCCGGGCGGCGCGGCCGAGCGCGCCGAGCTGGCCGCCGGAGTTGGCGATCTCCACCTGGACGGACGCGCCGGCAGCGGCCACCTGCTCGGCCGCCTGGTCGCGGTAGCGGCCGTCGGTGACGAGCAGGGCGGCGTCCGCGGTGACGAGGAGCATCCCGGCCGAGCCGGAGAACGCGCTCAGGTAGCGCTGGTTCTCGTGCTTGGTGACGAGCAGGGCGTCACAGCCCGCCGGCTCGAGGGTCTCGCGCAGCCGGCCGAGGCGGCCGGCGACGTCCATGGCCGGCAGGCTATGGAGGTCGATCGTCTGGCTCATGGGGCGAATGTAGGCCGGCCGCATCAGCGGCGATGCTCGGCGAGCAGCGCCGCGACCGCGTCCACGGCGAGCTCGTAGCCGAGCGAGCGGAAGCCGGCGATCGAGCCGTCGACCACCGGCGAGAGGACCGAGCGGTGCCGCCACGGCTCACGGGCGTCGGGGTTGGAGAGGTGGAGCTCGACGATCGGCCCCTCGAACGACGCCAGGGCGTCGTGCAGCGACCAGCCGTAGTGGCTGAGCGCCCCGGCGTTGACGACGATCGCGGCGGCACGCCCGCGCGCCGAGTGGACGGAGGCGACGAGCTCGGACTCGGCGTCGCTTTGGAGGTGCTCGAGCTCGAGCCCGTGGCGCTCGGCCGCGGCGCGGGCGCGGGCGACGTGGTCGGCGAGCGTCTCCGTCCCGTACGTCTCGGGCTGGCGCTCCCCGAGCAGGGCGAGGTTGGGGCCCGAGAGCAGCAGGACGACAGGACCGCTCACCGCGTGACCGCCTCGGCGCCGGGCGCCGAGGGCGCCCGCGCGGGCCCGCCGGCGACGCTCGCGGCGAGCGCCTCGAGGACGAGCTCGCGCCGCACGTCGCGGACCGGCTCGACCCCGTCCGGGCCGTCGAGCACGAAGATCGGACCGGCGAGCGCCTTCTTGTCGCGGCCCATCGACGCGACGAGCGCGTCGAGGTCGAGGCCCGCCGGGATCGCGGCCGGCAGCCCGTAGGCCTCGACCACCTCCAGGTGCCGCTCGAGGCGGCCCTCGTCGATGCGGCCGAGCAGGTGCGCGAGGCGGGCCGCGAAGACGAGGCCGATCGCGACCGCCTCGCCGTGACGCAGGTCGAGCGCCGGCCGGTCTCCGGCGCCGGCGAAGGCCGACGCCTCGAGCGCGTGGGCGAGCGTGTGGCCGTAGTTGAGGGACATGCGGCGGTCCCCTTCGCGCTCGTCGGCGCAGACGACCGCCGCCTTCGCCGCGACGCAGCGCGCGATCTGCTCGACGAGGGGAAGGCCCGGGAGGTCCTCCACGCCCAAGAAGGCGTACTTCGCCATCTCCCCGAGGCCGGAGCGCCACTCCCGCTCGGGAAGCGTCGTGAGGGCGTCGGTGTCGCAGAGGACGGCTCGGGGCTGCCAGAAGGCCCCGACGAGGTTCTTCCCCTCGGGCAGGTTCACGCCGGTCTTGCCGCCGACCGCGGCGTCCACCTGGCCGAGCAGCGTCGTCGGCACGTGTACCACGGCGACCCCGCGGTGGTACGAGGCGGCGGCGAAGCCGGCGACGTCGGTCACGACGCCGCCGCCGACGGCGACGACCACGTCGGCGCGGGTCAGCCCGGCGCCCACGAAGCCGCGACAGAGCGCCTCGACGGTCGAGAGCGTCTTCGCCCCCTCGCCGTCGCCGATGCTGAAGCGGGACGTCTCGACCCCGGGGTCGACCTCGAGGTCGATCCCCGCCTGCGACACCACCGCGGCCCGGCGCGCGCCGGGGGGGAGCACCCCGGCCAGCCGGAGGCGGGCGCCGGGCCCGACCAGGACCTCGTAGGAACGCTCCCCGAGCGGGACCGGCACGTGGCGGAGCAGCGCGCCGAGCACCCGCTCGACGACGCCTCCCGGCGAGAGGCCGTCCACGTCGACGGCGGCGGAGGCCAGCGCCTCGTAGAGGGGGCGGCGGGCCGCGTCGAGCCTGGCGACGGCCGAGGGGGCGTCGTGCTCGAGCAGCGGGCGGCCGTGCCCGTCGCCGACGCGCCGCGCGAGCGTCGCCGGCGACGCCCGCAGCCAGACCACCTGGCCCGCGCCGCTGATGAGCGCCCGGTTGGCCGCGTCGAGCACCGCGCCGCCGGCGACCGAGATCACCGCGGGGCGCCCGGAGGCGACGGCCTCGGCGAGGGCGAGGCGCTCCTCGGCGCGGAACGCCTGCTCGCCGTCGGTGGCGAAGATCTCGGCGACGCCCCGGGCGGTGCGCCGCTCCACCTGCTCGTCGCTGTCGAAGTAGGGGCGCCCGAGGCGCCCGGCGAGCGCCCGGCCCGTCGTCGTCTTGCCGCTGCCCATCATCCCGACCAGCAGGACGTGGTCGCCCGGCGTGCGGGCGCCGCTCACCGGGGGTCCGCCGCCGGTCCGGCACCGACGGGACGCGCCGGCGCGGCGGCGGACGGCGTCTCGGCCAGCGCCCGCTCGTAGGCGTCCCGGTTGCGGACCAGCTCGGCGAGCGAGTCGCCGCCGAACTTGCGCAGCGCCTCGCCGGCGAGCACGAGGGCGACCATCGTCTCGGCGACGACGCCCATCGCGGGGACCGCGGTGACGTCGGTGCGCTCCTTGAACGAGAGCGCCTCCTCCTTCGTCGCGACGTCGACCGTCCTCAGCACCGGCCGGTTCAGCGTCGCGAGCGGCTTCATCGCGGCGCGCACGACGAGGAGCGCGCCCGTCGAGATGCCGCCCTCCACCCCGCCGGCACGCGAGGTCTCCCGCACGTAGGTGTCGAGCGCGGCGTCGTAGAAGATCGCGTCGTGGGCCTCCGAGCCGCGGCGCCGGGCGACCTCGAACGCGTCGCCGAGCTCGACGCCTTTCACCGCCTGGATGCTCATCAGCGCCTGGGCGAGCAGGCCGTCGAGCTTGCGGTCCCAGTGGACGTGGCTGCCGAGCCCGACCGGGACGCCGTAGGCGAGCACCTCGACGACGCCGCCGAGGGAGTCCCCGACCTTCGCCGCCGCCTTGACCCCGGCGATCATCTCCTCGGCCGCCCCGGGGTCGAAGCAGCGGACCGGCGACTCGTCGACCGCGGCGAGATCCTCGGGTCCGGGGCGCGCGCCCTCCGGCGCGGCGGCGTCGCCGAGGGCGACGACGTGGCTCACGATCGAGATGCCGAGCTGCGCGAGGAGCGCCTTCGCGAGCGTCCCCGCGGCGACGCGGGCGGCGGTCTCGCGCGCCGAGGCCCGCTCGAGCACGTCGCGGGCGTCCGCGAACCCGTACTTCAGCATCCCCGCGAGGTCGGCGTGGCCCGGCCGCGGCCTCGTGAGGACCTTGGAGGGCGCGCCCGGCTCGGGCGACATCTCCTCCTCCCACTTCGGCCATTCGGTGTTGGCGATCTCGATGGCGATGGGCGAGCCGAGGGTGCGGCCGTGGCGCACCCCGGCGATGAGGGTCACCTCGTCGCGCTCGAAGCGCATGCGCGGGCCGCGGCCGAACCCGAGGCGCCGGCGGGCGAGCTCGGCAGCGACCTCCCCGGCGGTGATCGTCAGCCCCGCGGGCATGCCCTCGAGGATGACGACGAGGGCCCGGCCGTGGGACTCGCCGGCGGTGAGGAAGCGCAGCATCCGACGAAATCTACTGCCGGCGCCCCGGGGCTACTTCTTGGCGCCCTCGAAGTACGGGTTCGAGCCCTCGGCATGGGCGGTGACGTCGACGATGTCGGTGATGCCGGGCACGGCGTCGCGGATCGCCACCGAGATCCCCTGGCTGAGCGTGACCGCCGCGAGGCCGCAGCCCTGGCAGCCACCCGACAGGCGGAGATAGGCGACGCCCTCGTCGTCGACGGCCACCAGGTCGGCGCGACCCCCGTGCGCCGCGATCTGCGGGTTGACCTGCTCGTCGAGTACCTCGATCACGGCGAGCGCCAGCGCGTTGTCGAGGTCTCCCTTGGGCTCGGGGCCGAGCCCGGCCGACCGCCGCGGCGGCGTGTTCGGGTTGACCATGACGAGCCCGGGCTGGCCGCCGTGGTGCCCGACGTCGAGGGTCGCCCCGCGGATCCGCTCGATGCTCTCGAGGGGGACGACGACGGTCAGGTCGTCGTGGTGCTGGACGGCGTCGCGCGGCCCGGCGTCGGCGCCCGCCTCGAACCACATGTCGTAGGTGTACGTGTCGCCCTCGGCACCGTTCACCTCGAGGAAGAGGGCGAGGCGCTCCGCGTCCGCCTCGGCGCTTCGCGTCTGCAGCACGAGCTCCCGGGCGGCGTCGGTCACTTGCAGCACGGGCTGGGGGGTGCCGGGCACCGAGGGGTCCACTGCCATGGGTCCATCGTAGGTGGCGTGGGCCCCTGCCGTCGCGGCGCGGGGACGTAATACACTCCTGCGCCATCGCTCCGACCTCGCGACGGAGACGGCTGCGCCGAGCGGCGGGTCGGACGATGGCGACGATGGGTAGGCCGCGTGCAGAGTTCGTCATGGTCGTCGTGAACGTCAGCCCTGGCAGGATGGCGTCGTGACCGCCCGGCGCTTCCTCGACGCCACGCGCATCGGTCGTGGTAGACCGGCGACTGCGCAGACCGACCCGCCCGCGCCGGAACACGACCGTGACCTGCCCGGGCGGGGCGCCGGAGGTCCCGAGACGATGACCGCTGAGACGAGCGAGGCGCCGGAGCTGCTGCTCGTCGAGGACGACGAAGGCGACGCGCTGCTCGTCCAGGCACTCCTCGAGGAGGTCGGCGACACGCGAAGCGTCGCCTGGGCGCGCTCGCTCGCGCAGGCGGAGGAGCCGCTGCGGGCGGGGCCCCAGTGCGTCCTGCTCGACCTCGGGCTGCCGGACTCGGACGGCAACGCCGCCGTGCGCCGGGTGGTGACCCTCGCCCCCGACGCCGCGGTCGTGGTGCTGACCGGGCTCGACGACGAGGAGCGCGGCATCGGGGCGATGGCCGCCGGCGCGCAGGACTACCTCGTGAAGGGCACCGTCGACGGCCACCTGCTCGTGCGCTCCGTCCGCTACGCGATCGAGCGCAAGCGCGCCGCCAACACCGCGGCGCGCCTGCGCGAGGCCGAGCTGCGTGCCGAGGAGAACGACCGGCTGGAGCGGGGCCTCCTGCCCCGCCCGCTCCTGCGCTCCAACTCCATCCGCTGCATCACCCTCTACGAGCCGGGCGGCGAGGAGTCCACCCTCGGCGGCGACTTCTTCGACGTGGTCGAGCTGCAGAACGGCACGATCCGGGCGATGATCGGCGACGTCGCCGGTCACGGGCCCGACGAGGCGGCCCTCGGCGTTCGGCTGAGGGTCGCCTGGCGGACGCTCGTCATCGCCGGCATCGGGACCGCGGCCACCCTCGTCGCGCTGGAGGACCTGTTCATCACGGAGCGACCCGAGAGCTCGCTGTTCGCGACGATCTGCGACGTGCAGATCGCCGCCGACCACCAGTCGATGACCGTCGCCCGCGCCGGGCACCTCCCGCCGCTCCTCGTCAACCCCGGGGGCGTCGTGCGCGTCGAGACCCCCGGCGGGCCGCCGCTCGGGGTGCTCGAGCCGGGGCACTGGGAGGCGAGCCGGATCGAGCTCGGGGAACGCTGGTCGGTCGTGCTCTACACCGACGGCCTCGTCGAGAACGTCGTCGAGCGCGACGGCGAGCGGGAGCGCATCGGCGAGGAGGGGCTCGCCGCCATCGTCGGCGCGTGCGTCGCCCGCGGCGACGACATCGCCGACATCGTCGACCACACGCTCGCGACCCTCCACGACGGCCAGCGCTCGGCCCTCTCCGACGACGTCGCGATCGTGGCGCTCTCGCCGAACCTGGCGCCGGTATGACCGAGCTCGTGACTGCAGGGTCGACCGAGTCGCCGCCGCGCACGGAGGCGGTCCCGGTCACCGACGGCGCCGGGCGGCGCGACGGCACGCCGGGCAGGGACGGGGGCTCGCGCTGGACGGCCCGGGGGACCCACGGCTGGAGCGGGCTGCGCTGGTCGCTCGGCCGACGCGTCGTGGTCCTCGCCGCCGGGCTCGCCCTGGCGCTCGCCGGCGCCGGCACGCTCGCGGCGGTCGCGGTCTCGTCGCTCAACTCGGCGCTCAACGACCAGACGGCCCGGATCGACCCCGCGCGGGTGGCGGCCGAGGACCTCATCGAGTCGCTCTCCGGCCAGCAGGCGAACGTCGACGCCTACGTCGCGACGGCCAGCCCGCCGCTCAAGACGGCCTACGCCGCCGACGGCCGCGCCGAGCTCGGCGCGGCGCGCCAGCTGCACACGCTCCTGTCGGGCAAGCCGCAGCTCCTGCGCTCGCTCGACACCGTGCTCACCGACGCGGCGACCTGGCAGACGGCCACCGCGGCCGGCGTCTTCGCGAAGACCGCCCCGCAGCGCACGGCCGCGGCGACCATCAGGACGGACGACACCCGCTTCAGCGTGGTCGCCCGCGCCTTCAAGACCTTCAGCGCGCAGCTCACCGCCGCCTACACGAGCGCCACGGGCCAGGTCCAAGGCGCGACCCGCACCCTCGTGATCCTGCTGATCGTCGCCGGCGCGCTGATCGCCGGGGCGGTGGCGGCGTCGGTGGCCTCCCTGCGGCGCTGGGTGACCCGGCCGATCCTGGCGCTGCGCGACGACGTCCGGGTGGTCGTCGGCGGAGCGCTCGACCACGAGATCGCCACCCAGGGACCGCCCGAGATCTCGAGGGTCGCGAGCGACGTCGAGGAGATGCGGAGGCGCATCGTCGAAGAGCTCGACCGCCTGCGCGCCGCGCAGGACGAGATCGCCCGCCAGGCCGAGGAGCTCCAGCGCTCGAACGCCGACCTCGAGCAGTTCGCCTACGTCGCCTCGCACGACCTCCAGGAGCCGCTGCGGAAGGTGGCGAGCTTCTGCGAGCTCCTCGAGCGCCGCTACCGCGACCAGCTCGACGACCGCGGCAAGCAGTACGTGGACCTCGCCGCGGACGGCGCGAAGCGGATGCAGCACCTGATCCGCGACGTGCTCGCCCTCGCCCGGATCGGACGAGCCCAGCACAAGATGGTGCAGATCGACACCGCCGACGCGCTGCGCCAGGCGATGGAGAACCTCTCGGAGCAGATCGACGCCACCGGCGCGACGGTCACCCACGAGAACCTGCCGACGATCATCGGCGACCCCACGCTCGTCACGGCGCTCTTCCAGAACCTGGTCGCCAACTCCGTGAAGTTCCGCAGCGAGGACCCGCCGGTGATCAACGTGTGGGCGACGCCCGAGGACGACCACTGGCGCTTCTCGGTCCAGGACAACGGGATCGGCATCGAGCCCCAGTACGGCGACCGCGTCTTCATCATCTTCCAACGCCTCCACGGACGCGACGAGTACACCGGTACTGGCATCGGTCTCGCGCTCTGCAGGAGAATCGTCGAGTTCCACGGCGGGCGGATCTGGTTGGGGACGAGCGCCGCCCGGGGGACGACCATCGAGTGGTCGTGGCCGAGCGCCATTGCCGTAGGGACGGGTGGAAACGATGGCTGACACCGGGCGAAGCAAGGCGCTGCAGCTCTTGCTCGTCGAGGACGACCCGGGCGACGTCTTGATGACGAAGGAGGCGCTCGACGAGGGGGCCGGCAACCTGCTGCCGCCGTGCGTCCTCCACGTCGTGAGCGACGGCGTCGACGCGCTGGAGTTCCTCCACCGCGAAGGCCGCTACGCGAGCGCCCCCTCCCCCGACCTCGTGCTGCTCGACCTGAACCTGCCCCGCATCGGCGGGCGCGAGGTGCTCGCCCAGATCAAGGGCGACCCGGTGCTGAGGCGCATCCCGGTCGTGATCCTGACGACGTCGGACTCCGTCGACGACATCGTCAGCAGCTACGAGCTCCAGGCGAACGCCTACGTCACGAAGCCCGTCGGCTTCGACCGCTTCGCCGAGGTGGTGCGCGACGTCGTGCGCCTCTTCTCGCAGGTCGCCACGCTCCCCCCGCGCGTCGAGCACCGCTGAGCCGCCGCCGACGGGCGGCAGCGCCCGGCCGGGGCGGCATGATGGACGGGTGCAACGCGTCCTCCTCCTGCTCCCGACGGCGACCTACCGCGCGACCGAGTTCCTCGCGGCGGCCGCGGGCCTCGGCGTCGAGGTCGTGACGGGCTCGGAGCAGCGCCAGGCGCTGGCCGGGGTGATGGGGGACACCTTCGTCGAGCTGCCGCTCCACGACCCGGACGCGGCGGCCGAGGAGATCGTCCGCTTCGCGCGCCGCGTGCCGCTCGACGCCGTCGTCGCCGTCGACGACCAGGGCGGGCTCAGCGCGGCGCTCGCCGCCGAGCGCCTCGGCCTCCGGCACAACCCGCCCGCGGCCGTCGCGGCGACCCGCGACAAGGCGACCATGCGCGCGCTCCTCGCCCGCCACGGCGTGCCCCAGCCGGAGTTCGCCGTGCTGCGGCCGGAGGCCGGTGCGGACGTCGCGGGCGCCGTCGCCGCGGCGGCGGCGCGGATCGGCTTCCCCGCCGTGGTGAAGCCCTGCTCGCTCTCGGGGAGCCGGGGCGTGATCCGCGTCGACGACGGGGACGGTGCGAGGGCTGCGGCGGCGCGGGTGCGCGCGATCCTCGACGATGCCGGCGAGCCCCAAGCCTCGCCGCTGCTCGTCGAGCGGTTCTTCCCCGGCGGGGAGGTCGCGCTCGAGGGGATCGTCGACGCCGGTCGCCTGCACGTGCTCGCCGTGTTCGACAAGCCCGACCCCCTCGACGGCCCGTACTTCGAAGAGACGATCTACGTCACGCCGTCCCGCCACCGCCCGGAGGCGATCGCCGCCGTCGTCGAGGCGGTGGGCGCGGCGGTGGCGGCCCTCGGCCTCAGCGACGGCCCGGTCCACGGCGAGGCCCGCATCGGGCCCGACCCGCGCGGCGGCCGGCCCGAGGTGGTCGTGCTGGAGGTCGCCGCCAGGACGATCGGGGGGCGGTGCGCGACGGTGCTCCGCTTCGCCACCGGCGAGACGCTGGAGCAGGTGGTGCTCGCCCAGGCGCTCGGCCGCCACCCCGCCGGGGCGCCGCTACGCGAGGGGTCCGCCGCCGGGGTCATGATGCTCCCGATCCCGGTCTCGGGGCGACTCGTCGGGGTGGGCGGCGTGGAGCGCGCCCTCGCGGTGGCCGACGTCACGGGCATCGAGATCTCGATCGCCCCGGGCCGGCCCGTGCGCGCCCTCCCCGAGGGGGACCGCTATCTCGGCTTCCTCTTCGCCCGCGCCGCGACCCCCGAGCTCGTCGAGGCGGCGCTGCGGGCGGCCCACGCCGAGCTCGACGTGCGGATCGCCGCGTGAGGCCGTGATGCGGGTCCTGCTGCTCTCCACCTACGAGCTCGGCACCCAGCCGCTCGGCTGCGCGGTCCCGGCGGCGGCGCTCAGCGCCGCGGGGCACGAGGTGCGCAGCCGCGACCTGTCGGTCGAGGAGTGGCCGGCCGACGACGTCGCCTGGGCGGACGCGGCGGCCTGCTCGGTGCCGATGCACACGGCGCTGCGCCTCGGGCTGGCGGCCGTGACGCGGCTGCATGCCGAGCGGCCGGGGCTGCCGGTCGCGCTCCACGGCCTCTACGCGCCGATCGCGGCGACGACCGGGTTGCTCGGCCCGCGGGACCTCGCCGCCGCCGGCGAGAGCGACGAGCTGCTCCTCGCGTGGCTCGACGGCCTCGGCTCCCCGCCGCCGGACCCCGACGCCGCCGGCCCGGCGGTGCGCGTCGAGCTCGGCCGGGCGCCGGTGACGGGCGGGCGGTCGTCGCCGCTGCCGCGACGCGAGGGCCTGCCGGGGCTCGACCGCTACGCGAAGCTCGCGCTCGGCGGCGAGGAGCGCCTCGTCGGCTCGGTCGAGACCACGCGTGGCTGCAGCCACACCTGCCGGCACTGCCCCGTGCCGGTCGTCTACCGCGGCCGGACCCGGGTGGTGCCGGCCGCGTCCGTGCTCGACGACGTCGAACAGCTCGTCGCGGCGGGGGCCCGGCACGTCCACTTCGCCGATCCGGACTTCCTCAACCGGCCGCGCCACGCCCTCGAGATCGTCCGTGCGCTCCACGGGCGCCACCTCGACCTCACCTTCGACGCCACGATCAAGGTGACCCACCTGCTCCGGCACCGCGCCCTCGTCCCCGAGCTCGCCGCGGCGGGCTGCCTCTTCGTCGTCTCGGCGTTCGAGTCGGCGAGCGACGACGTGCTCGCCCGCCTCGACAAGGGACACCGCGCCGCACAGTGCGCGGAGGCCGTCGAGATCCTGCGGTCGTCGGGGATCGAGCCGCGCCCGTCGTTCCTGCCCTTCACCCCCTGGACCTCGCTCGAGGACCTCGCCGCCATCCTCGACCTCGTCGGCGCCTACGACCTCGTCTGGAACGTCGACCCGGTGCAGTACGGGATCCGCCTGCTCCTGCCACCGGGCTCACTGCTGCTGGAGGAGCCCGACGAGGTGCTCGCCGGCTGCCTCGGCGCCTATGACCCCGCCCAGCTCGGCTTCGGCTGGCGCTCGCCCGACCCGCGCCTCGACGAGCTCCACCAGGTGCTCGCCGGGCGGACGGAGCTGGCCGCGGCGTCGGGTGAGCCGGCCGAGCAGACCTACCGGGCGGTGCGCGCCCTCGTCTTCGCCGCCATCGGGCGCGCCGACCCGGGGCCCGGTCCGCTGCGCTCGGCCGGTGCCGTCCCGGGCCCGGAGCGCCCGCGCCTCACCGAGACGTGGTTCTGCTGCGCGGAGCCGACCACCGCCCAGCTCGGCCAGATCGCCGCGCTCGACGGCTCGCCGGTGCCCGGCGAGCCCGTGGTGCTCGGCGTGGCGCGGCGCGCCGGCAGCCGTTCGCCTGCGGGCTCGTGAGGGCTT
>Ga0307373_10005911_pt1 | contig 19706 bp, 17 predicted proteins | sample OX2MG_FD_202534 | JGI IMG/M metagenome (GOLD analysis project Ga0307373, IMG submission 202534) | Soil microbial communities from Risofladan, Vaasa, Finland - OX-2 | ecosystem: Environmental > Terrestrial > Soil > Coastal area > Acid sulfate soil | place: Finland: Risofladan, Vaasa | collected...
GCGGACCTGGTGGTGTGCAGTGGACCAAGCCCCGCCAGCATCGCCGGCGTCATCGGCGGCAGCACGACCGCGGTCACCGACTCGACGCGGACCGTGCTTCTCGAGGCCGCCACATGGGACGGTCCGGCGATCCGCGCGACCTCGAAGCGCCTCGGACTCCGCACGGACGCGTCGACACTGTTCGAAAAGGGGCTCAGTGACCGGCTCCCGCCGGTGGCGCTCGACCGCGGTGCCGCGCTCATCGCCGAGCTCTCGGGCGGACACGTGCTCCGCGGGGTGCTCGACGAGTGGCCGCGGCCACTCCCGAAGCTCGGCCCCATCGAGTTGACGGCGACGTTCGCCGGCACGCTGCTCGGCATTCCGGTCGACGCGACCGAGATGGCCACAACGCTCGCGCAGCTGGGATTCGCCGTCGAGCAGGCGGGTGCGACTCTGTCGGTCATGCCGCCGTACTTCCGGCGCGACGTGTCATTGCCGGAGGACCTTGTCGAAGAGGTCGGCCGGATGATCGGCTACGCGCGCGTCCCCAGCACGCTCCCCGGCAGGCGGGCGGAGGTCACCACGACCGCGCCCGAGCCGCCTATCGAGGACGCCGTGCGCGAGACGTGCGTCGGGGCCGGATTCGACGAGGCGATCACGTTCTCGTTCGTCGGTCCGCTCGACGCCACGCTGCTCCCCGGCCTCGGCCGCTCGCGGGCGCCGATCGCCCTCCTCAATCCGCTGAGTGACGAATGGAGCGTCATGCGCACCTCGCAGCTGCCGCGCCTCTGTGCAGCGCTCGCCGGCAACGTCAATCGCGGCAACGCCGACGTGATGCTGTTCGAGCTCGGCCGCGCGTTCTGGGAAGGCGAGCGGGACGGTCTCCCGGCCGGCTCAACCACCGACGGCGCCGACCGCGACCTGCCTCCGTTGCCGCTCGAGCCGCTGCTGCTGTCAGTCGCTGTCCACGTTGCGAGCGGCGCGCCTGACGACGCCGCGGTGGCGCTGCGCCGGGTCCAGTCCCTCTTCGACCGGGTTGTCGACGACCTCGTCGGGGACCGCCCGCGAGTGGAACCGTCGGCAGAGCGCGGGCTGCACGCCGGACGGAGCGCGACACTCAGTCTCGACGGCGCCACCGTCGGTGTCATCGGGGAGCTGTCGTACGACACAACCTCGGCCTTCGAGATCCGCGGCCGCGTCGCGGTTGGCGAGCTGCGCATCGATTCGATCGTGCCGCCGCGGCAGCGCCGTCTCCGCTATGGACCGCCACCGCGATTCCCGGCGATCGTGCAGGACCTCGCCGTCACGGTGAGCGCCGATCGGCCGGCAGGTGACGCGATGGATGCCATTCGCGACGCCGAGCAGCCGTTGCTCGAGAGCGCGGAGCTGTATGACGAATATCGAGGCGGCACCATCAGTGCGGGCAGGAAGGGCTGGACCTTCCGCCTGACGTTCCGGGCAGCTGACCGAACCCTGACGGGGGAGGAGGCTCAGACGGCGCAGCGGGCAATCGCCGCAGCGCTGGCAACGCACTGCGACGCGGAGATCCGTCAGTAGGCGGCGTCGAGCGTAACTGGTTCGCGAGACCGACCATTGAGGTGGCTCGAGATCTCATCGGCTGCGCGCTGATCGTCGATGGTGGCGCTCGCGACGCGGTGGTCGCCCGGATCGTCGAGACCGAGGCATACCTCGGGCAGCAGGACCCCGCGTCTCACGCGTTTCGAGGCCCAACTCGGCGGTCAGCGGTGATGTTCGGACCGCCGGCGCATCTCTACGTGTACTTCACGTACGGGATGCACCACTGCGCCAACGTCGTCACCGAAATCGATGGCGTCGCCGGCGCGGTGCTCCTCCGCGCTGCGACGCTTGAGGAGGGACTCGCGACCGTACGCGCTCGGCGCGGCGAGCGCGTTGCCACTGCCGCCCTCTTGAGCGGCCCCGGCAATCTCTGTCGCGGGCTCGGAATCGGCCGGCCCGATGACGGCATGGACCTGCTCGACCCGACAACGCGCGTGACAATCGACGTGCGCCCGAACGTGCCCGCGATCGCCGTGAGCAGGCGTGTGGGCATTCGCGCGGCGGCAGACTGGTTGCTGCGCTTCAGCGCGCTGGGCGATCCCGCGGTATCGCGTCCACGGCCGGCAGCGGCGAGCGCAGCGGCAGCAGGGGACAGCGAGATCGCAGGGGACGAAAAGAAGGGGCCGGACTGAGCCGGCCCCTGTTTTTGCACCGTTTCCATTACGGCAGCCCGGTAGAAATTCCCGGGCGTTCTTGCGGCACCTCAACCGGTGCCGGGGTTCGGAAAGGCCCGGTCCCAAGCACTCAGCCGCGTAACGCGCGCTCGTCCTCTTCAGGACATCCCGGGGTCGCCGATTGCCCAGCGACCTCGACGGGGCGCCGCCGCTACACGATCAGAGGGCCCGTCAGCCGGGCCTCAACCCTCCGCTCGGCCGTGCCGGAAGCGCTGCCAGACGGTAGTGAACATCGGGATGACTACCTCCGTCTGAATGGTCGATGCTCTCTCCACCATAGTCCAGTTGGCGCCTGACCACAACCCTCGTGAGCCCTAGACTGAGCCGAAGGCTGCGTTAGAATCGGCACATCTGTTCGTCTCGGAGGATCCATGTCCGGTCACAGCAAGTGGGCTGGCATCAAGCACAAGAAGGCCATCGTGGACGCGAAACGCGGCCAGGTCTTCACCAAGGTCACCCGCGAGTTGACCGTCGCCGCGCGTGAGGGCGGCCCGGATGTCGAGGGGAATTTCCGGCTGCGCCTCGCGATGCAGAAGGCGCGTGAGGTGAACATGCCCGCCGACAACATCGAACGCGCGATCCAGCGGGGCGCGGGTGGCAAGGATGGCGTCCAGCTCGAGGAGGTTCGCTACGAAGGCTATGGGCCCCACGGCGTCGCGGTGATGGTTGACACGCTCACCGACAACCGCAACCGAACCGTGGCCGGGATTCGCAATGCCTTCACGCGCTCGGGTGGCGCGCTCGGTGAAGCAAACAGCGTTGCCTGGATGTTCAATCAGCAGGGCGTCATCAGCGTCGAGGCCGGCAAACGCGATCCCGAGGAGCTCGCGCTCGAACTGCTCGACGTCGTCGACGTTGGCGAGGACGGCGACGTCGGCGTCGACGGCGATGAGGTCGTTGTCACCGTCGCACCATCGCGATTCGAGGAGGTGCGCCGGACTCTCGAGGAGCGCAAGTACACCGTCGACAACGCCGACGTGACCATGAATCCGACGACGTCCATCGTGCTGGACGCGAGCCAGGCCCGACAGGTCCTCCGTCTGCTCGACGGCCTCGAGGACCACGATGACGTGCAACAGGTCTATGCCAACGCCGAGATACCGGACGACGTCCTTGAGACCGTCGGCTGACGTCGGCGGCGGCGCACACCGGTGAGGGTGCTGGGGGTCGATCCCGGCCTCGCACGCACGGGCGTTGCGATCGTCGAAGGATCGCCCGGACACCTCGTCCTTGTGTACGCGTCGTGCATCGAGACGGTGCCGCAGACCAATGAAGCGGGGCGACTCGCGAGGCTGTTCGACCTTGTCGTCGACGCGTGCACCTCGCTTCGGCCTGATGTCGCGGCCGTCGAGGCATTGTTCTTCTCCACGAACCGGCGCACCGCGATGCGCGTCAGCGAGGCTCGCGGTGTGATCCTCTGCGCGCTCGCCCGCGAAGGCGTGGCCATTGCCGAGTACACACCGAACCAGGTGAAGGAGGCGGTGTGCGGGTATGGCGGTGCGCGCAAACCGCAGGTCTCACGAATGGTGGCAAGCCTGCTCGGGGTCGCTGAGATCGGCGGCCATGATGACGTTGCCGACGCGTGCGCCGTCGCGGTGTGCCATCACCATCGCGGCAGTCTCGGCGCGATCACCGGCCGCGCCGTGCACCAGAAGGAGTCGCCGCTCGATCGCGCCGTGAGCGATGCTCGCGCGGCGCTCATGCGTACAGCGCGATGATCGCACTCCTTCGCGGCACACTCTTCAGCGTCGGCGACGACCATGTCGTGATCGACACGGGCGGCGTGGGCTACGAGGTGTTCTGTCACCTGCGCACCATCACAACGCTAAGCGCGTCGCATGAGCCCGAGATTTCGCTGTACGTGCATACGAGCGTCAGTGCCGACGCCATCCGTCTGTATGGCTTCGCGACGCATGACGAGCTCAAGCTCTTTCGCCTGCTGATCGGCGTTGAACGCATCGGGCCGAAGGCCGCGTTGGGCATCCTTGGCCGCGCTGAGCTGCCGGTGTTGGTGAAAGCGATCGCAGAAGGCGACATCGCGCTCGTTGCCACTGTTCCGGGGATTGGTCGCAAGACCGCTGAGCGCGTCATCCTCGAGCTGCGGGACAAGGTCGGTTCGCTCGAGCCTCCGGGGACGGTCCATCAGACATCCGGGACCCAGCCCGATGCGGTATCCGCGGCGATCGCAGGGTTGATGGGCCTCGGATTCCGCGAGAACGAGGCGCGCGATGCGGTGACGACGATAGCGGGCGGCGGCGATGCGCACGATGTCGCCGATCTCGTCGGTGCGGCGCTGCGCCGGCTCGACAAAGCGGGATCGCCGCGATGACCGAGGAACGCGTGGTCAGCCCCGAAGAGCTTGAGGCCGAGCGGGTTTCCGACACCGCGCTGCGGCCGCGCCGCCTCGACGATTTCGTCGGTCAGGCGACCATCAAGGACCAGGTCCGCATCCTCGTCGAGGCGGCCAAGCATCGTGGCGACGCGCTCGATCACGTGCTGCTGTATGGACCACCGGGCCTCGGCAAGACGACGCTCGCACAGATCATCGCCGTGGAGATGGGGGTGAACGTGCGCCTCACGAGTGGCCCGGCGCTCGAGCACCAGGGAATGCTGGCGTCGATCTTGACGAGCCTCGAGGAACGCGACGTCTTTTTCATCGACGAGGTGCACCGTCTCAACCGCGCGGTCGAGGAGGCGCTCTATCCCGCGATGGAGGACCTCGCATTCGACTTCGTGGCCGGCAAGGGGGCGGGCGCGCAGACGCTGCGGCTCACGCTCAACCGCTTCACGGTCATCGGCGCGACGACTCGCGCCGGCGCGCTCGGCGCCCCGCTTCGCGACCGCTTCGGAGTCACGTTCCGTCTCGACTTCTACGACACAGACGACCTCGTGGCGATCGCCAACCGCTCGGCGAACCTGCTCGGCATCGCGCTCGATGCCGAGGGCGCCACGATGATCGCCAGGCGCTCGCGCGGGACGCCGCGCATCGTGAACCGCCTCCTGCGGCGCGCTCGCGATTACGCGCAGGTGCGCGCCGCGGGACACATCGATGTCGAGGTCGCCGCCGCGGCACTCGATGTCCTCGGCATCGACTCGATCGGCCTCGATGAGCTGGATCGTCGCGTGCTCGGTGTGCTGTGCGGAACGCTCGGCGGCCAGCCGGTCGGCGTGCAGACGATCGCCGTCAGTGTCCAGGAGGATCCGGACACCATCGAGGATGTCGTCGAGCCGTTTCTCATCCGCAGCGGCCTGCTCGCCCGTACCTTGCGGGGACGCCTCGCAACGGCGGCCGCGTACCAGCATCTCGGTCTGACCGTGCCGGCCGGAGCGCATGGGGCGGCGGAGGCGCAGGCAGCGCTCTTCGAGCGTTGAGGACTGCCGACTTCGACTACGCGCTCCCGCCCGAGCGGATCGCGCAGGAACCGCTCGCCGACCGCGACGCGTCTCGGCTCCTGCTCCTTCGCGAGAACGGCGAGCTCGAGGATCGGTGGTTCATCGATCTGCCCGGGCTGCTGCGGCCGGGGGATCTCCTCGTCGCCAACGACACTCGGGTGCGCAATGCGCGCCTGCACGGGATCGACGGCCATGGACGGGATGTCGAGCTCCTCGTCCTCGAGCGGCGATCCGAAGGGTCCTATCTCTGCCTGGCGGGGCCGGCTCGGCTGGCAGCGCCGGGCGCGGTGATCCACATCGGCGAACACCTGCATGCGACGGTGATCGGCCCGTCCGGCGCGCATCCCGGCGGGCGCTGGGTCACGTTCGATGCCGAGGATGCTGACGCCGCCATCGAGGCTGCCGGCGATGCGCCGCTGCCGCCGTACATTCACGAGACCCTCGCGGATCCCAGCCGGTACCAGACTCTCTACGCGACCGGGTCGCCGGACTCCGCCGCGGCGCCCACCGCGGGACTGCACTTCAGCGCCCGTGTGATGGATCGCCTCCGCGATGGGGGAGTCGGGTGGGCGACTCTGCGTCTCGACGTCGGCCTCGGCACCTTCGCGCCCATCCGGACCGAGAGCGTCGAAGACCACGAGATGCACGAGGAGCAGTACTCGCTTCCGCCGGCGACGGTCGAGGCGATCGCGGCGACGCGCCGTGCAGGCGGACGTGTGATTGCTGTCGGAACCACCGTTGTGCGCGTGCTGGAGACATGCGCGACCGAGAGCGGCGTGCCGCACGCCGGCGCCGGTCGCACGCGGCTGTTCATCCGCCCCGGACATCGCTTCCGCGCCGTCGACGGGTTGGTCACGAACTTTCATCAGCCGCGCTCGTCGCTGCTCGTGTTGCTCGACGCATTCGTCGGAGCCGAGCGCCGGCACGCGGCGTACGCGCACGCGCTGCAGAGTGACTATCGGTTTCTCTCGCTCGGCGATTGCATGCTCTGCTGGCGCGCGTCGTGACCGACGCCTTCAGCGTCCTGGCGATTGACGGAGCAGCACGCTCGGGCGAACTGCGTACCGCGCACGGAGCGGTGCGCACACCCGCATTCATGCCGGTGGGGACGCACGCGACCGTCAAGGCGCTGCATCCGGACGAGGTGCGCGGAGCGGGAGTCGACATCCTGCTGTGCAACGCGTATCACCTCGCACTGCGTCCCGGTATCGAGCTCATCGAGCGCGCCGGCGGGTTGCATGCGTTCATGGGCTGGGACCATCCGATCCTCACCGACAGCGGTGGCTATCAACTTGTCAGCCTCGCCGAGGTCGCTGCCGTCGACGATGACGGCGCAACATTCGTCTCCCCGTATGACGGCTCGCGGCTGCAGGTGACGCCCGAGGAGGCGGTGCGCAACCAGGCACGGCTCGGCGCGGACGTGCTCATGTGTCTCGACCACCCGGTGGCGCACGGCACTCCCGAGGCAAGCGCGCGCGACGCGACAGCGCGCACGCATCGATGGGCGGAGCGCTGTCGCGACGCGCATCCCGGCGGCCGACATCTGCTGTTCGGCATCGCCCAGGGCGGGTTCGATGCGGCGGCGCGGCGCGACTCGGCTCAGATCATGGCGGGGCTCGATTTCGACGGCATCGCCATCGGGGGTCTGTCGGTGGGGGAGCCGGTGGAGACGATGCTGACGATGGCCGGAGCGAGCGTCTCGGAACTGCCGTCCGACCGACCGCGGTACTTCATGGGGCTCGGCACGGATGCCGAACTGCTCGCGGCGATCGGCCTGGGGATCGATATGTTCGACTGTGTTGTGCCCACGCGGCTGGCGCGCAACGGCACGGCGCTCACCCCGGACGGCCGTCTCTCGCTCCGCAACGCCGCCGCCAAGGACGATCTCCGCCCGATCGATCCAGAGTGCCCCTGCGCCGCATGCGAGCGGTTCTCGCGCTCGTATCTGCGCCACCTGTTTCAGTCCGGCGAGATCCTGGCGCACCGGCTGGTCAGCCTGCACAACATCACCCATCTGGGGCGGCTGATGGAGGGTGCCCGAACAGCGATCCGCGACCATGCCTTCGCGGCGTTCCGCGCGGAGCGAGACGGCCGAGTCAGCCTTGAGCCCCGGTAGACTGGACGATCGGTGTTCAGGATCACGCGATTCCGCTTGGCCGTCGTCCTCCTGGTGGTGGTCGGCGCCTTCTTCATCGACGGCTACAGCCTCATCTACCGGTACTTCGTCGCCCATCAGCCGCTCGGCCAGACGCTGACGTCGACGCCGTCCTTCCTGGGACGCGACCTCTTCATCCACAAGGGACTGGATCTCCAGGGCGGTACGGAGCTGACGATCGAGGTCTGCCACGGATTCAACAATCCCCCTGGAAGCGACTGCCGGGCAGGGCCTCCGAACGGATCCAGCCCGGCGGCGTTGCAAGCGGCCCAGCAGGCGACGATCCCAATCCTCGACCTGCGCGTGAACTCGCTCGGCGTCTCCGAAGCATCGGTCCAGGCTCAGGGCAACGATCAGATCCTCGTCCAGCTACCGGGTGTGAGCCTGAAACAGGCGGTGGCCACCATCGGCACCACGCAGAAGCTCTACTTCGCCACCGCGGTCGCAGGCGCGGCGGACCCGACCAGTTCGTCGTTCATCGCCGACCAGCAGGGCCTCTACGACCCCGCGCAGTTCAGCAATCCGACTTTGTACCCGACCGGCTATCACTGGAAGATCGACAAGAACCTCCAGGCCACCGACGTCAACTCGGCGACAGTCGGCACGAGCTCGACCAGTGGCGCGATCGCGGTCGACATCAATTTCAACGCGGCAGGCGCGACCGAGTGGGCCAAGATCACCAACGCGGCCTTCGCGGTCTATCAGTCCAACCCGACGAGCCCAAATGCGCAGATCGCGATCTTCCTCGACAACGAAGTGCTCACCGCCCCGCAGGTCACCGGCGGCGGACAGAGCAATCAGACCGAGATCACCGGCAACTTCACATCGGATTCGGCAACGCAGCTCGCCAGCCTCATCAGTGCCGGTGCCTTGCCCGCGAGCATCACCACGGTTGCCAGTAACACGGTCAGCGCGACGCTCGGCCAGCAATCGATCACGCTCAGCCTCATCGCCGGCGCGATCGGGTTGCTGATCGTGATCGTCTTCATGATCGGGTACTACCGCTTTCCGGGCGTGCTCGCGACCATCGCCCTGTTCATCTACGCGGCGATCGTCCTGGCGCTGTTCAAGCTCATCCCGGTGACTCTCAGCCTGGCCGGGCTGGCGGGCTTCGTGCTCAGTGTGGGGATGGCGGTCGATGCCAACGTGCTCATCTTCGAGCGCACCCGTGATGAGTTACGCCACGGGAGAAGTACGCCTGTGGCTGTCGAAACCGGCTTCCGCCGGGCATTTCCTGCCATTCGTGACAGTAACATCTCAACGCTCATCACCTGCGCGATCCTCGCGTTCTTCGGGACCAACGTCATCCGCGGTTTCGCCATCACGCTTGCCATCGGCGTCATCGTGTCCTTCTTCACCGCGATCACGATCACCCGCTCGCTGTTCGCATGGGTCCTGAGCTGGAGGATCGGCCGCAATCCGCGCCTCTACACGGAGATCCACGAGGAGTTCGTCGAGCACCCGCCGCGGGGCCGGTTCGACATCGTCAAGAACCGCAACTGGTTCTTCCTGGGATCGCTGGCGGTCATCATCCCGGGTATCCTCGCGATCATCTTCTGGGGCTTCAACCTCGGCATCGACTTCCGGGGCGGCAACGTCGTCAACATCGGGCTCACGGGATCGGTCAGCCAGGCCCAGGTGACGACGGTCGTCAAGAGCGTGGCCTCCGACCTTCGGCCGGCGGTCCAGGCGCAGGGAACGAACAGCAACGGCGTCAGCCACTTCGCCATCTCGACCCTGCCCTCCGACACCGAGCGACTGTTCCAGATCGACGACGCGCTCGGCGCGAAGTTCACGATCGCCACCGACCCCAAGAGTCACCAACCTGACGTCAGCTTTCAGCAGGTCGGGCCGACGATCGCCTCAAGCCTCGTGACAGGCGCGATCATCATGATCTTCGTCTCGGCCGCGGCGATCGCCATCTATCTGGCATTCGCGTTCCGCCGCCAGCGCGCGATATCGCCGTGGCGCTTCTCCGCATGCGCCTTCTTCAAGCTCCTGCACGACGTCTTCGTCCTGGCCGGTATCTGGGCGATCCTGGGCCACTTCACCGACCTGGGTCAGGTCGACTCCCTCTTCGTCACGGCCGTGTTGACGTCGGTCGCGTTCTCGATCCACGACACCATCGTCGTGTTCGACCGCGTGCGCGAGAACCTGCGTGTCGGTCCACGGCTGACCTTCGATCAGGTCATCAACCTGTCGACGGTGCAGACCATGACGCGCTCCCTGAACACGTCGCTCACCGTCGTCTTCGTGCTGCTCTCACTGGTGATCTTCGGCGGCGACTCGATCCGCGGCTTCGTGCTCGCGCTGCTCATCGGGATCGTCTCCGGAACGTACAGCTCGATCTTCAATGCGAGCACGCTGCTCGTCGCGTGGGATAAGGCACGAGCCTCGCGATCGGCAGCGCCACCAGCCGGCCGGAGACGGGTGGCCACACGGTCCGCGTGATCGAGTAAGCGCCTCGCAGGCGCTGCGTCCCTACATATGAACACCGACAACGCGAGCGTCTCCGGCATCGCCGACGCGATCCGCCCTTCGCTGTCCCATCTGGGTCTCGACCTCGTTGACGTGCAGTGGGCAGGCCATGGCCGCGGAGCCGTGCTCCGGCTCACGATCGACCGCGAGGACGGCGGTGTGACCCTCGACGATTGCGAACGCGCGTCCAACGCCGCGTCGGCGGTGCTCGATGTCTATGACCCGATCGACCATGCCTACCGGCTCGAGGTCAGCTCCCCAGGCGCGGAGCGACCGATTCGCACGCCGGAGGGGTGGGTCGCGGCCGTCGGGCGTCGGGTCAACGTACGCCTGCGCCAGGGCGACGGCGAGCTCGTTCTCGAAGGCAAGCTCATGTCGGTCGCGGGGACCCAGGCGGAGATCCAGATGCGCAGCCGCCAGACGACGCGCGTCACGGCCTTCGACCTCGGCGCAGTGGTGGCGGCGCGGATCGTCGTCGACATCTGATGGCCGCCCCGACCGTGACCCTGAGCGCGTTGCGGGACCTCGCCGCGGCGACTCCGCTGACCGAGGCCGACATCACCGGTGCGGTGGAGGACGGCGTCGCGGCGGCCTACCGCCGCCTCGTCGAGGATGATCCCGGCGTCCGCGCGCGGGTCAGCCTCGACTCGGGGACGTTCGTCGTCTACCGGGTGGGGGACGACGGCGTCGAGGAGACGATCGACGTGACCGTGCCCGATTTCGCCCGCCAGGCTGCGGCAGCGGCGCGCACCGCGGTCGCCGAGCGCCTGACCGGGATCGAGCGACGGCGCATCCTCGGCGAGGCGTCGAACCAGCGTGGTGTGCTGCGCGATGCCATCATCGAGCGCCGGCTCGGCAGCATCTGGTACCTCGATGCGGCGGGCGTCCCGGGAATGCTGCCACCGGAGGAGCAGATCCCGGGCGAGCGGCTGCGGATTCGCGACCACGTCAAGGTGGTGATCGTCGAGGGGCGGAGACGCGGCCCCGACGCCCTGGTCGTGGTCTCGCGCTCGCACCCGCAGCTCGTGCAGCGGCTGATGGAGCAGGAGGTCCCCGAGCTGACGAGCGGGCAGGTGGTGATCCGGGCGATCGCGCGCGATCCGGGGCGGCGCACCAAGGTGGCGGTCGACGCACCAGACGGTGACGTCGACCCGCAGGGCGCGTGCATCGGTCGCAACGGGGTACGCCAACGCGCGGTCACGTCCGAGCTCGGCGAGGAGCAGGTGCAGATTGTCGCGTGGTCGGCCGATCCCGCGACCTTCGTCATGAATTCGCTCATCCCAGCGGCTGCCCAGGGCGTCGAGCTCGATCTCGAGACCCGGACCGCCCACATCGCGGTGGCCGCCGATCAGCTCTCGCTGGCGATCGGCCGCGGCGGGGAGAACGCCCGCCTCGCCGCCAAGCTGACCGGGTGGCGTATCGACATCAGAAGCGGCGAACCGCAAGGCGATCCGCCGGCAGGCGACGACGGTGCAGGACAGTGACTGCGATGCCCGAACGCTCGCAGCTCCGCACCTGCACCGGCTGCCACCGGGTCCGACCCAGGATGGAGTTGATCCGGCTTGCTGTCGCCGCTTCCACCGGGCGCGTTACCCTTGACCCGACCGGTCGCTGCCCCGGCCGCGGCGCGTATCTCTGCCGCGAAACGGGTATCACCTGTCTACGCCAGTCACGGCGGCACCGCTCCCTGGCGCGCTCGCTTCGGGTCGGGGATGATGTAATCGACGAGCCCAGCCTCGCCACAGCGCTGCGGGAGCTCGGCATGGAGGTATCGACATAGCCACGGTAAAGAAGGTCACCCTGCCGGCAGGGCTCACGGTCGCCGAACTCGCCGAACGCCTCGGCGTCTCGGGCACCCAGCTCATCAAGTACCTGATGAGCAACGGGGTCATGGCCGCGCTCAACCAGTCGGTGGACTTCGACACCGCGGCGCTCGCCGCGGACCATTTCGGCTTCGAGGCCGAGTCGGAGGACGCCGTGGCCGAGCAGGCCACGGGCACGTCGCCTGACGGAGGCCGGCGCAAGCACCCCCTGATCGACCTCTCCACTGCCGCTCCGGGGACGCTGGTCACCCGGCCGCCGATCGTGGCGGTGCTCGGCCACGTCGACCATGGCAAGACATCGCTCCTTGACGCGGTGCGCAAGACCAAGGTTGCCGCTGGCGAGGCGGGCGGCATCACCCAGATCATCAGCGCGTACCAGGTCGAGCGCAACGGCCGCCTGATCACCTTCATCGACACCCCGGGTCATGCGGCCTTCACGGCGATGCGCGCCCGCGGAGCGGACGTGACCGACGTCGCGATTCTGGTCGTGGCCGCCGATGACGGGGTCATGCCGCAGACCGACGAGGCCATCCAGCACATCCACGCCGCGGGTGTACCCATCGTCGTGGCGATGAACAAGATCGACAAGGACGGAGTGAACCCAGATCGCGCGCTCCAGCAACTCGCCGAGCGCGGCGTGGTTGCCGAGCAGCCCTACGGCGGCGATGTTCCGGTCGTGAGGACGAGCGCCAGGACCGGGGAAGGCATCGACGATCTGCTGGAAAGCGTGCTGACCGTCTCCGACATCCTGGTCGAGCCGAAGGCGGATCCGAGCGGCCGTGCCGTGGGGACGGTCATCGACTCGCACCTGGAGCGCGGTCGCGGGGCGATTGCGACGCTGGTGGTCCAGAACGGCACACTTCGCGTCGGCGACAACCTCGTCGCAGGTTCCGCATTCGGCAAGGTGCGCGCGCTGGTCGACGACACGGGCAAGCGCATCAAGGAAGCCGGACCGAGCACGCCCGTCGTGGTCACCGGGCTCTCCGACGTGTTGATGGCCGGCGAGATCTTCGAGGTCGTGGAGACCGAGCGCGGCGCTCGCTCCAAGGCAGAACAGCGCGGGTTCGCCGCGAAGCAGCGCCTGGCGCAGCCAGTCCGTCGCATCACGCTCGCGGACCTGGCTCAGAACATCTCGGAAGGCGAGATGAAGAGCCTCAACCTCGTGCTCAAGGCCGAGGCCAACGGCTCACTCGAAGCCCTGCGCAGCCAGATCACTCAGATCGAGGACCCCACGGTCAAGGTCAAGGTCGTCGGCGAAGGGGTCGGGGCGGTGAGCGAGTCCGACGTCAACCTCGCTGCGGTCACCGACGCGATCGTCATCGGTTTCAACGTCCGCCCCGACGACCATGCCAAGGCCGCGGCCGAGGATCAGGGCGTCGACGTCCGCTTCTACGACGTGGTCTACCAGGTGACCGATGACATCGAGAAGGCTGTGAAGGGGCTCTACCAGCCGACGATGATCGAGGTGACGCAGGGCCGCGCCGAGGTTCGCCGTGTCTACCAGGTGGATGGCAAGCCGGCGATCGCAGGCTCGCACGTCCTGGATGGCAGGATCACCCGCAACGCCACCTGCCGGGTGCTCCGCGACAACAAGGAGATCGCACAGAGCCGTATCGACGCGCTCAAGCGCTTCAAGGACGATGTCCGTGAGGTCACTCACGGATACGACTGCGGCATCACGCTCGCGGACTTCGGCGACTTCCACGAAGGCGACATCCTCGAGGCGTTCACAATGGAGCAGCAGAACGCATGACTCTGCGGTCGGGCGCACGCAGCCCCCGCCGCGAACGAGTGGGTGAACAGCTTCGAGAGGAGCTCTCGGCGATGATCCTCACCGAGATGAAGGACCCGCGCGTCCGGCTCGCCTCCATCTCGCGCGTGCGCTGCAGCCCGGATCTGCGCGAGGCGTGGCTTTCGGTGAGCGCCCTCGGCGACGATGCCGAACGCGAGAATGTCGTCGAAACCCTCACGCGCGCCGAGGGATTTTTGCGCGGACAGCTCGGCCGCCGGCTCGAGAACCTGCGGAGCATCCCCCGACTCCACTTCGAGCTCGACGAATCGATCGCCTACGGCGTACGAGTGAGCACGCTCCTGCGCGACCTCGAGGCGGAACGTCCCGCCGAGGCACCCGTGGAGGTCCCCGAATGAGCGTCGCCGCACCCGTGATCTGGCCGACCATCGAAGACGTCATCGATCCGATCCGGTCGATCGTGGAGCGCTGCGATCACATCACCTGCCTGGCGCACAAGGACGCCGATGCCGACAGCCTTGGCTCGGGGCTGGGCTTCGCGCTGGCGATGCGGGCATCGGGTCGGAAGGTCCGCGTGGTCGTCCCCGAGCCGTTGCCTCGCCTGCTCGAGCATCTTCCCGGATTCGACACGGTCGAGACCGGCGGTGCTCCGCTCGGCGACACCGTGTTCACCTTCGACTGCGCCACGCTGACCAGGTTCGGTGAGCGCCGGGACGAGGTGGAGCAGGCGACGACCGTCGTCAACATCGACCATCACCTCAGCAACACCGCGTTCGGTTCGATCAACCTCGTCGACGCGTCGGCGAGCGCCACCGGGCAGGTCGTGTACACGTTGCTGACCATGCTCGGCGCGCCGATCAGCGAGGACGTCGCGACGAACCTCTACGCTGCCCTGTTCACCGATACAGGCGGCTTCCGCCACGAGAACACGACCGAAGCCGCGCTGCGTCTCGGCGCCTCGCTCGTCGCCGCGGGTGCCGATCCGGGTTGGGTGGCGCTGAAGAGCTTCAAGTCGCGCTCCCTCGCGCAGGTCCGGCTCGAGGGCTTGAGCATCTCCGGCATGCACTCCGAAATGGACGGCCGTCTGCTCTGGGCCGAGGTCACCGGCCCGATGCTCGATCAGGCCGGCGCGGACATGCAGGACGCGGAAGGCATCATCGACGCGCTCCAGAGCATCGCCACGATGGAGATCGCTGTCCTCATCAAGGAAGCCTCCCCTGACCGCATCAAGATCAGCGTGCGCAGCCGCGAGCCGTTCGACGCGACGGACGTCTGCACGCCGTTCGGGGGTGGGGGTCACCGGCGCGCCGCGGGCGCCGAGATCGGCGGCTCGCTGCCCGACGCTCGTCGCAAGGTGCTCGAGGTTGCTCGCCGGCTGATCGAAAGCACTCGGTGAACGGCGTCGCCGCCGCCGGCGCCGGACCGCGGCCCGGATCTGCGCTCGCGCGCAGAGGAGGAGTCCTCCCACTCGACAAACCCGCCGGCATCACCTCGTTTGATGCCGTCCGCCAGGTCCGCCGCATCCTCGGCGAGCGCAGGGTCGGCCACGCCGGGACGCTGGACCCAACCGCCACCGGGCTGCTGCCGATCTGCGTCGGGCGCACCACGCGGTTCGTCGACTACTTTCACGCTCAACCGAAGACCTATCACTGCGTGGTCCGACTCGGGGAGCGAAGTGACACCGGCGACACCGAAGGCGTGGTGAGCGCCGGTGCGGACGCCGGCGCGCTCGAGGCGTCGCACATCCGCACTCAGCTGGAGCGCTTCACCGGCGAGATCGATCAGATTCCACCCATGCACTCCGCCGTGCGCCACGAGGGCCGCCACCTCTACGAGATCGCGCGGGCAGGTGAGGAGGTCGTTCGCGAGCCTCGCCGCGTGACGATCCACTCCGCGGAACTGGTCGACTTCCGGCCGGGAGCGATCGCCGAGGCGGAGATCATGGTCGTGAGCGGCAAGGGCGCCTACATGCGCGTGCTCGCCTCGGATCTTGGCGACGCCCTGGGCACCGGGGGTCTCCTCGGCTGGCTCTCGCGCACGACCTACGGCACACTCCAGCTCTCGTCCTCGATCACGCTCGATGCGCTCGGCGCGATGGACGACCCCTGGCCGGCACTGCTGCCTCCCGAGGTCGCAGTCGCCCATCTGCCGCAGGTCAACCTCGGCCCGGCGCAGGTCCAGCAGGTGCGCCGCGGTCAATCGGTCTGGCTTCCCCGCACCGTCCTCCCCGACGTGGCCGGCGAGTGCCGGATACACGATCCGGGCGGCGAGCTCGTCGGCATCGGCGAGCTGAACGGCGGGTTGCTGCGACCGACCAAGGTGCTCACCGCCTGACGTCACGATGGAACTCTTCCACGAGCTCCCCGAACGGGAGGCGGGCGGCATAGGGTCGGTGATCACGATCGGCGCCTTCGACGGCGTGCACATCGGACATCAGCGACTGCTCAGGCGGGTGCGCGAGGCGGCCGACGGATCGGGGATGCGGTCCACCGTCGTCACCTTCGATCCGCATCCACGCTGCATCGTCGACCCGTCAGGCTGCCCGCCGATGCTCTCGAGCCTTGCCGAGCGCATCGAACTGCTCGAGCGGGCCGGCGCCGAACGCGTCGTCGTGCTGGCATTCACGCAGGAGCTGCGGACCTGGAGCGCCGAACGCTTTGCCGCCGCCCTGGTCGATCGGCTCGGCATGCGCCGCCTGCTCGTCGGAGCCGGCTTCGCCCTGGGACACGGCCGTGAAGGGACCATCGAATTCCTGAGCGATATTGGCCGGAAGCGCGGCTACGCGGTGACCAGCGTCGCCCCGTCGAGACGCGGCGGCGCTGCGGTGTCGTCGGGGCGCGTCCGCGAGGCGATCGCGACCGGCAGATTCGCTGACGCGATCGCGATGCTCGGCAGGCCGTATGTCATCGAGGGGATGGTCGAACGCGGCGAGGGCCGCGGCGCGGGGCTCGGCGTGCCCACCGCGAACCTCCGCGTCGACCCCGGCCGGTGCATCCCGTCGGCAGGGGTCTATGCGGGCTGGCTCGACGCGGGCGACGGTTGGCGGCCCGCGGCGACGGGCATCGGCACCCGGCCGACCTTCGGTGGGGGAGCCGTCACCATCGAAGCGCACCTCCTCGACTTCGACGGTGATCTGTATGACCGCGAGGTGCGCCTGGCACTCACGCGCCGGCTGCGACCGGAGCGCGAGTTTGGTTCGGTCTCGGCGCTCGTGGCGGCCATGGTCCACGACATCGATCGGACCCGGGCCGTCGTGGCGCATTCGCAGCCGCCCCGGTGACCGGCGACGCGTTGGTCGTCCTGAACCCGGCGAGCGCGGGTGGACGGACGCTGCGTCGCTGGCCCGCGACCATGCGCGCGCTCCGCTCCGCCGGCGTGACGTTCGACGTGCACCGCACGGTCGGGCCGGGTGACGCGACCCACGCGGTGCGCACTGCGATCCAGCGCGGATGCAGGACGATCGTCGCGGTCGGCGGCGACGGGACGCTCAACGAAGTCGTCAACGGGTTCTTCGACGCCGAGGGCGCACCGATCGGTGGCGACGCGATGCTGGCGCTGCTCCCGAGCGGCACCGGCGGCGACTTCCGCAGAGCTGTCGGCATTCCCAGCGATATCGACGCGGCGGCACGGCTGATCGCGATCGGGTCGGTGCGTCACATCGACGCCGGCCGAATCGAATTCGGTAATGGGGACCTGCGTTTCTTCATCAACATCGCCGACTGCGGGATGGGCGGTGAGGTCGTCGCGCGGGTCAATCGCCGGACCTCCAATCGCGGCGTTCGCGGTAGCGCGATCTTTCTTGGCACATCGCTGGTGACACTGCTGGGCTACACCTCCCGCAGCGCGCGCATCGAAATCGACGGCATGCTGATCGAGCGGGACGTGCGCAGCGTCGTCATCGCCAACGGCCGGTATTTCGGCGGCGGGATGCACGTCGCGCCGAACGCCGCACTCGACGACGGCCAGTTCGACGTCGTCATCATCGGCGAGACGGGACGCGCCCGCGCCTTGACCGGCATCCCGTCGCTGTACCGGGGTCGGCATCTCGGCCGCCGCGAGGTCGAGGTGTATCGCGCGCGGACGGTGCGGGTCGCGTGCGAGGGCGAACCCATGCTCTTCGACGTCGAGGGGGAGCAGGTCGGGACGACTCCGGCAACGCTCACCTGCCTGCCTGATGCCATCAGCCTCTGCGTTCCCGAAGCAAGCGGAGGCCGCTCGCCGTCGATCTCCTGTTAGACTTGCGGCGAACAATCGTGCCAATCGTCAGATCCAAATCCGAGATCATCGCGGAGCATCGGCGCCACGAAACGGACACCGGCTCCACCGAGGTCCAGGTAGCCGTGCTGAGTGAGCGCGTCAGCTCGCTCACCGAACATCTTCGTGATCACCCTAAGGACCATGCGTCGCGCCGCGGGCTGCTGAAGCTCGTCGGGCAGCGTCGCCGGTTGCTCGACTATCTGTCGCGCAATGACGTCGAGCGCTACCGCGCGCTGATCGCGCGCCTCGGTCTGCGCCGGTAGTGTCGGTCGCGCGGACATTCCAGACACCAAATACACACACCATCAACCGACCCGGAGCCGGCATCGTCCGGCGACGTCGCACTCACAGGTGAGACGTTGGGGTCCGTGCATCAGGAAGCGGTGCCGCAGCTGCAGCGCGAGCCGGTCCATCTGATGCCCAGCCTCCAACACCTCATCTCTGCCGGGCGCGACGACGCAGCGTTGCAGTGCGGGTCACCCACAGGAGACACGCGTGGCCATCCCCGACAACCTTAAGAAGACATTTGAAACGGACTTCTGCGGCCGTCCACTGAGCGTCGAGACCGGATACATCGCCGAGCAGGCGAACGGCGCGGTGATGCTGCGCTGCGGTGACACGGTGATCCTCGTCACGGCGGTCGCGTCGAAGGCCCCGCGCGAGGGCATCGACTTCTTCCCGCTGACGTGCGACTACGAAGAGAAGCTCTACGCCGTGGGACGGATCCCCGGCTCGTTCCCCCGCCGCGAGGGCAGGCCGAGTGAGGCGGCGGTCATCACGAGCCGGATGATCGACCGGCCGATGCGTCCGCTCTTTCCCAAGGACTTCCGCAACGACGTGCAGATCGTCGCGACCGTGATCAGCTCCGACCAGGAGCAGGATCCGGCGACGCTGGCGGTCACCGGCGCATCGTGCGCGCTGCAGATCAGCGGCATCCCGCACGGCGGCCCTGTCGCATGCGTGCGCGTCGGCATGCTCGACGGCGAGCTGCTGCTGAACCCGACGCTCACGCAGATCAACGAGTCCGCGCTGGACCTGATCGTCGCCGGCACCTACGACGCCATCGTCATGGTCGAGGCCGGCGCGCACCAGATCTCCGAGCAGAAGATGCTCGAGGCGCTCCGCCTCGCGCACGCTGAGATCCGCAAGCTCGTCGAATTCCAGCGTGGCCTGCACGACGCGATCGGCAAGCCCACCATGAGCTATCCGTCGACCAAGGTCTCGCAGGAGATCGTCGACGCCGTCCATGAACACGTGGCGTCGCGCGTCGGCGATGCGGCGCGCAATCCCCACAAGGCGTCTCGCGAGGCAGCCCTCGACGAGCTCCAGGCGGACACCGCAGCGGCGCTCGAGGCGCGCTTCCCCGACGGGCGCTCGGACATCGCCAAGGCGTACGAGTCCGAGGTCAAGAAGGCGGTTCGCAACGCGATCCTCAATGAGGGCATCCGTCCGGACGGACGCCGTACCGACGAGATCCGGCCCATCTGGTGCGAGGTCGGCGTCTTGCCGCGCACCCACGGATCGGCGCTCTTCACCCGCGGTCAGACGCAGGCGCTCTCGATCGTGACGATCGGTTCCGGTCAGGATCAGCAGAAAATCGACGGCCTCGGTCTCGAGAA
>Ga0307373_10005913_pt1 | contig 19704 bp, 18 predicted proteins | sample OX2MG_FD_202534 | JGI IMG/M metagenome (GOLD analysis project Ga0307373, IMG submission 202534) | Soil microbial communities from Risofladan, Vaasa, Finland - OX-2 | ecosystem: Environmental > Terrestrial > Soil > Coastal area > Acid sulfate soil | place: Finland: Risofladan, Vaasa | collected...
ATGGCCTCTATAACCCCGCGCACTTCAACGACCGCCTGCTGCTCGGTCTCAAAGGCACCATGAGCGAAGCCGAGCTGCACGTCCTACGCGCTCGCCTGCTCGGTGGCCAGCTGGCCAAGGCCAGCCGCGGCGAGCTCGAGATGAAGCTTCCGGCGGGGCTGGTGAACGATGCCGCCGGGGGCGTCATCCTCGACCCCGACCAGCAGGTACAAAGCGCCCTGCGCGCCTTCTTCGACATCTTCCGTCGCACCGGTTCGGCCACCGGCACGGTGCGCAGCTTCCGGGAACAGGGACTGCTGTTCCCGCGCCGGGTAAACACCGGACCGCACCAAGGAGAAGTGGCTTGGGGCGCGTTGCTCCACAGTCGCGCCCTGCGTGTCCTCAAGAACCCCCGCTACACCGGCACCTTCGTCTACGGCCGCAGTCAGACCCGCAGGGCTCCCGGCGGAGGTGAGTGGCGTCGACAGTTGCCGCGCGAAGAGTGGCATACGGTCATCCGCGACGCCCACCCCGGCTACATCTCCTGGGAGGAGTACGAGCAGAACCTCCATCGGCTCCACGAAAATGCCCAGGCCAACGGCGCCGAGCGACGCCAGGGCCCGCCCCGCGAAGGACCGGCCCTCCTCCAGGGCCTGGCCGTCTGCGGGCGGTGTGGCGACCGGATGACCGTCCGTTACTACACACGACACCAGCAGCTGGTCCCCGAGTACGTGTGCCAGCGTGCGGGCGTCGAGCACAGTGAACCACCGTGCCAGCGGCTGCTCGGCGCCGAGCTCGACCGCGCCGTGGGCGAGTTGCTCGTGGAAGCGGTGACTCCCTTGGCGCTGGAGGTGGCGCTCGCGGTCCAACAGGAGCTGGAGGCGCGCGCCGACGGCGCCGACCGTCTCCGTCGCCAACAGGTGGAGAGCGCTCGCTACCAGGCCGAACTTGCCCAGCGCCGCTACCTCCGGGTCGACCCCGACAACCGCCTGGTGGCTGGCTCGCTCGAGGCCGACTGGAACCACAAGCTGCGCGCGCTGGCCCAGGCGCAGGAGGAGTACGAGCGCCAGCGCCAAGCTGATGCCCAGCTCGTTGACGACCAGCAGCGGCAGCAGATCCTCGCCCTGGCCACCGATTTTCCCCGGCTCTGGTGTGACCCAGCCGTCCACCACCGCGAGCGCAAACGCATGATTCGGCTGTTGCTGGAGGACGTCACCTTGCTCCGGACAGATGAGGTTGTAGCCCATGTTCGCTTTCGGGGCGGCGCCACCCACAGCCTCCACCTGCCGCTCCCGCTCAGCGCCCCCCAACTCCACAAGACCGATCCCGCGACCGTTGCTGAAATCGACCGCCTCTTCGACGACCACACGGAGGCCGAGATCGCCACCATTCTCAACGAGATGGGACTTCGTCCTGGTGTGGCAGACCGGTTCTCCCAGCGCAACCTCTGGCTGCTTCGTCGCACTTACGGGATCGAGGACCGCTTCACTCGGCTCCGGCGACGGGGCCTGCTCACCGTTGCCGAGATGGCCGACCGCCTCGGCGTCGATCCGCACACCGTCCTGGTCTGGCGGCGCGCCGGGCTGCTACGGTCCGAGGCCTACAACGACAAGAGTCAGCGGCTGTACTACCCGCCGGGGCCGGACGCCCCCGTCAAGCACAAGCGCAAGTTCGGCAGGCGCCCACCGGCCGAGATCGTCATCCACGGTTCCCATGAGGTGCAGTCAGTTGCGTGACCCTTGGCCTGGGGCGAGCGAGCCAGGATCAGCTCCACTTGGAGCTCCGCCAGCAGCCGCCCCATCTGGGTCAGCTGGGGTCGGCCAGTGAGCTGCTCTTCCAGGCTGGGCTCCTGCTTCCTGGTCTTCAAGAAGATCCCATGGCGGTCTGAGTAGAGCGCCAGCGGTACCCCCTTGCCCACCACCAGCTGGCGCAGCACCTGGAAGTACCCCTGGGCGTCCTCCTGATCCCGGAATGTGGCCCCGTCCACATCTCCACTGGCGTCGTCGATCGCCCCCACCAGGGTCAGGTAGAGACCCCGGCCCTCGAGCCAGTCGTGGCGGCTCCCGTCCACCTGTAGCAGGCACCTCTCCTGGGCCATCCGGTCTCGCCGGTGGTGGGATTTGGCCGGCTTTCGCTTCCTCACCGCCGGAACTCGAGCCGTTCTCAGCCAGCGGTCCACAGTTGCTCGGGAGAGGCAGATCCCCTCCCGCTCCGCCAACATCTCGGTGAGGTGCTGGCGATGGAAGCCCTGGTAGGTCGTCTGGGCCAGATCCAGCACACGCTGGGCCAGTTCCAGATCCACCGAGTTCGCCGGCCGCCGGCCTCAGTTGCCGTGCGCCAAGGCTGCCGCCCCCTCTTGGCGGGTACTCCGCCCGAAGCCGCTTCACCTGCCGCTCCGAGATCCCCAGCAGCCCGGCCGCCTCCCCCAGGGTCACTGCCCCCTTCTCTAGATGGTTCAGCACCACCACCCGCCTTTGCTCACCGGCGCTCAAGGTCACCCGCTCTTTCTCCATGGGGTGACAGATTCCCTGAGCTTCCACAAAACTACAACACGCGGGGTTGACAGGTTCGACCCATTCTTGTAGTCTTATTCCAAGGGATTCCAATCTCATGATACGAGACTCGAACGTAGCCTGACTCGACAGGTCCAGTAAAACTGGACCTGTATGGCTTCCAATGCGCCGACGCGCACGACAGGTCGTATGGCCAGCGTCAGTGCCCTACATATATGGTGGTGTTGAGTAGACAACCAGCAGGGTGTAACCGGGCCGTCTGTGGTGGTCGGAGGAACATGATGACGTTTGAGATGTTGTGGAAGCAAGGGGTGGAGCCTCGTAAGGGGAAATACCCTGGCTTACGGACGGGAGTCACTGAGGAAGTTGAGGGGATGTTGATCGAGCGGGACATCCCAGTCCGAATGCGCGACGGAGTTCGCGTATACGTGGACATTTTTCGGCCCGGCAGCGCGAAGAACCTTCCAGTCATTCTGACTTGGAGTCCTTATGGGAAGCATGCATTTAAGACATTTGCAGTATTTCCAAACTCAGGTGTGCCGGAGGGTGCTGTCTCGCGCCACGCGGTGTGGGAGGGTCCGGATCCTCTCTACTGGACCAAACAAGGCTACGCTGTGATCAACGGGGATTGCCGGGGATCGTGGGGATCAGAGGGCGACCTGGTGATCCATGGCCCAGAGGAAGCCGAGGACGGCTACGACGTGATCGAGTGGGCCGCCCAATTGCCCTGGTGCAATGGGCGGGTGGGAATGGCGGGTGTATCATATCTGGCCATCGTTCAATGGCGAATAGCGGCACTGCATCCTCCGCATCTTGCGTGCATCAATCCGTGGGAAGGCCTGAGCGACGAGTACCGGGAATACGGGTTTCACGGTGGCATACCGGAGACGAACTTCATCAAGTTTATGGAGTGGTCATGTCAGTTTTCGCATGGAAGGGTTGAAGACTGGGTTGAAATGCATCGGTTGCATCCAATGCTTGACGAGTACAATGCCAGCAAGAGTTGTTCTGACTTGTCCCAGATTGTTGTGCCAGCCTACATCGTAGCTGACTGGGGCGATCAAGGACTCCACACGCGAGGGACCATTGAGGCCTTTGCCGCAATCTCGTCGGCGGAGAAGTGGCTGGAGGTACACGGCCGGAAGATTTGGCAATATTACTATCAGCCCTCAAGTGTGGCCCGACAAAAGGCGTTTTACGACAAGTTTTTAAAGGGGATCGATAACGAGGTCGACTCGTGGCCTAGAGTTGTGTTAGAGGTACGCGAGCGGGCCTATCAGGGGGAGATGCGCGCAGAGGATTCGTGGCCGATCGCACGGACGGAGTACGTGAAGCTTTTTCTTGACGGGCCATCTCGGACATTGGTCGAGGACATGGCGCCCAGTGAAGTGGCGCTCAAGTATGATGCGACCCGGCGAGATGATCGTGTCGAGTTTACCTACCGATTCGACCAGCCGACGGAACTGACTGGCGGGATGAAGTTGCGGCTTTGGGTCGAGGCGGAGAGGGGCAGCGACATGGACGTTTTCGTCGCGCTCCACAAGCTTGACCGTGATGGGAGCTTCGTGCCGTTTGTTGCGGCGGCGATGCTGGAGGACGGTCCTGTTGCGCTTGGTTGGCTGAGGGTCAGTCATCGGGAGACTGATCCTCAGCGCTCGACTCCGTGGCGTCCGTGGCATAAGCACGAACGTCGTTTGCTGCTCGAACCCGGGCAAGTCGAACCGGTAGACATCGAGATCTGGCCATCTTCGACCCGTTTTCAAGGCGGCGAGCAACTCAAGCTAATTATTCAGGGCAACGACATTTTCAGGAACGAGCTGCGGCAGGCCCGATTACATGAGGATAGTGTCAATGCCGGTGCCCACGTGATCCACATGGGCGGTCGGTACGACTCACATCTGCTCGTGCCCATTGTGCCGCCATCGAGTGGGCATGGGGAGTAACCCGAGATTCACCGGGCGCCTCAGGGGCCGGCGCGGAGGCGCGCTGGCAGCCAGAGGTCACCGACGCAAAGGCGCTGCAGGGCGTTGAAGCGGTTGACGCCGTTCTTGGCGGCGGTAGAGAGATCGCTGCGGATGGCGAGCCACGCCTCGGCGCCTTCAAAGCTTCGGAGGCCAACTGACACCTTCTGCTGCACTTTCATCATACGGATGTCTCTTCCCGCAACGTTGTTGTCGTTATTCCGATATCGGAATAACGACAACAACGCCGATGTCCCGGTCATGCCGATGTTTGCCTGAAGGCGCCTGGTTCTGGAGGTGATCTCATCGGGTAGTTCGGCATAATTCAGAGGGCTTGGAGGAACGCGAGGAGCTTCTCTGGTGCGGTGTAGCGACCTGTGCGGGTGTGCGGCGGGGCGGTCGAGGGCACGCTGCTTGAGGCCGAGATCAGGGTGATTGTAGGTCCGGATCGATTCGGGAGACTCTTGGCCCAGCCATAACGCGATAGTGGTGATATCGAGCTCGTCGTTAGGGTACTCGAGTGCGTAGAATATTGGATAGTGAGAGGAGGGGCGCAAAAGATGAGACGTTTATGGAGGAGACTGGAGAAAGTGATACGTGTGTGACGAGCACGGCGTCTATCCGGCGACGGCGGGCGAGGGCAAGGTGGGTCGGACTTTGACCGTAGAGCGAGTGCGGCAGTTGAACTCACGAACCTACTTTTACGAGATGCTCAAGGACAATCCCCAGCTCACCTCGATCTACCCCGGGATCGAGGACGAGCTTCTGGCGGGCGCCATCGACCATCACATCCACGCCTACCCAGATTTCGTCCACCGCTCCCAGGACATGCTGCAGATCGCCGTGGACGCCTCGAGGGCCAAGATGCGAGCAGTCGCCTTCAAGGACCACTGGCACCTCACTGCCGGCGCCGCCTACCTGGTGCAGCGGCAGATCGACGAGATGGTGACGGACGGTCGGCTGGAGCATCGAGTCGAGGTCTACGGCGGGCTCGGCATGAACCTGGGTATCAACCCCGAGTCGGTGGAGATTGCGCTCAAGTATCCCAATTTCAAGTGCATCTGGTTCCCCACCTTTAAGTCGTTCGGATGGGCTCGGTCGGCTGGCCTCGAGCCCGATAAGGCTGGTGGGTACGTGCGGCTAGTGGCCCCGTCAGGGGAGGTGCTGCCCGAGGTGAAAGAGGTGCTGGCGATGGCGGCGGAGGCTGGAGTGGCGGTGGCTCTCGGCCATACCGATTACGAGGAGCTTCTCCCCCTGTGTACGCTGTCCAAGGAGCTCGGGGTGCGCACCGTTCTTGACCACCCTCTCTTGGAACTGAACAAGCTGCTGATCGATGAGATGGTAACTCTGGCCGATCTTGGCACCTACGTTGGGACCTATTGTCAGCCGATGATCCCTTCCCTCTATCAGCCGGTTCAGGACCCCATGGAGACGGTGGACGCAATTCGGCGAGTGGGGGCGGATCGCTGCCTGGTCGGCTCGGACTTTGGCCAGGTTCTCCACCTCGACAGCATCGACGGGATCCGAGTGTTCGTGCGGGCCCTGCTTGGCTTTGGTATCCCAGCTGTTGACGTGCAGACGATCATCCGCGACAACCCCGCCAAGCTCCTTGGGCTTGCCCCGATCTCCGGCTGATGGACCGCCTCGATAAGAGGGCGACCATGGCCGAGGGGGCCGGGCTGCTCCCCGAAGGCGGACATCTGGCGCTGTGCGGGTTCGCGATCAGCCGTAATGCGGTGTCCTTCGTCCATGAGCTCATCAGGGCCGGGAGGGCCCATCTGCACCTGACGCAGGTAGTGGGGGGGCTGGAGACGGACCTCCTTGTGGCGGCAGGATTGGTTGACCGACTCACCTACGGGGGCGGATCGCTGGACCGCTTCGGGCCCCTGGCTTCGGTCAACCGTGCCGCCGTGGCGGGTCAGCTCGAACTGTTCGAGTACTCCGCTCTGGCCCTGTCACTCCGTCTTCACGCCGGCGCCTTGGGGCTGCCGTACCTGCCCACGCGCTCCATGCTCGGCTCAGATTTGCTGGACTCGCTCATGGCCTCTGGGGAGGTGAGGTTGAGCACCGACCCGTTCTCGGACTCGCCCTGTCTGCTGCTCTCACCGCTACGGCCGGACCTCGCAGTGGCCCACGTTGACCGTGCCGACCGAGCTGGCAACTGCAGCATCGAAGGACCTGTCTGGAGCATCCCTGAAACCGTGCGGGCAGCCCGGGCCGTGCTGGTGGTCTGCGAGCAGATAGTGGAGATGGGGGAGCTTGATCCGTCACGAGTCACCATTCCGGGTGAGTACGTGACGGCGGTGGCCGTCAGCCCTCGAGGAGCCCATCCCACCGCGGTTTTCGGCCGCTATGACTATGACCGCAAGCACCTTGAGCTCTACGAGAAGGCGGCCACCAGTGGCGAGGAGGCGAGCCGCGAGTACCTCGAGCGCTGGGTGCTGGGTGTCGCCGACGAACAAGCCTACCTGGAGGCGGCAGCTGGATGAACGGGCATACCGGTCTGACCGGCGCGTCGAGCGAGGCTGCGGCCGGGTCGTGGACCCGTGGGGAGATGATGGCCGTGGCCGGCTCGCATCAGGTCCGCGATGACGACGTGGTGGTGGTAGGGCTGGGCCTCCCCCAGGTGGCGGCCCTCTTGGCCAGGCACACCCACGCCGCTGGCGTCTCGCTGCTGCTCGAGGCCGGGATCTTCGGTACCGCGCCCCGAGAGCCAGCGATGGGGGTGGCTGATCCCCGGATGTGGGCTGGAGCCACGGCGTTCGGCTCCTTGCTCGAGGTCTTGGGGGCGATGCTGCATGGGGGCAGGGTGACACTGGGAATGTTGGGCGCGCTGGAGGTGGATCGCTGGGGCTCCATCAACACCACACAGATTCCAACGGCCGGAGGAGGGATCCGCCGCTTCAATGGGTCCGGGGGCGGCAACGACGTCAGCTCCCACGCCGGCCGAACGGTGATCATCATGGCCCACGAGCCTCGTAAGTTCGCCAGTCAGCTCGACTTCGTGACGAGCGCGGGCAGGAAGGTGGGTGACAAAGACAGAGCGGAGCTGGGACTGAGCGGTGGGGGCCCATCTGAGATCGTCACCGACCGCGCCGTCATCAGCCTAGGCGCCGAAGGACCTGTGCTCGCGGCAGTGCACACTGGCGAGGACCCTGAGCTGGTGGCGCGAGACACACCGATCCCCCTGCTGATGCCGAGCGGAGGGCCTGTGGTCACGCCCCCTCCCACTGAGCGAGAGCTCAGTCTGATCCGCTCCGAACTCGACCCCCTTGGCTGGTACACGCGATGACAACACGTCTCTGAGGAAAAGGCCACCAACCATGATCATAGACACCGAGTTCAACTCTGCGGCTCAGATCCCATCTCAGATCTGCATTGAGGCGGCCACTCTCGCCGAGGAGCGTGGCTTCGGATGCATCTGGAAGGGCGAGTCCAACTCCCGGGATCCCATGGTCCTGCTCTCGGCCATGGCCATGGCCACTTCGAAAGTTCACTTGGGTACCGCCATTTACCATGTGTACGGGCGCTCCCCGGTAAGCCTGGCGATGCAGGCGGCGACCCTCAATGAACTCTCCGGCAACCGTCTCATCCTGGGCCTCGGCATAGCCAACCCGGTGATTGCGGGCTGGCACGGGGACACGTATGAGAAGCCCCTGCGGGGGCTGCGCGAGTACATCGAGATCCTGAGGGCGGCCTACTCCGGCGAGCGGGTACCAGACTTTCAGGGCATGTACCACTCCACCCGTGGGGCCTTCCGTCTCGCCTTCACGCCGCCTTCCGAGCCCCTGCGCCTCTGGATCGCAGGGCTCGGCCCACAGATGGCCAGGCTGGCCGGGAAGCTGTCGGACGGCATCATCATCAACCTTGCCAATCCGAAGATGATCCGGCAAGTGGTCGCCGACTTCCGGGCCGGTGCCCGGGAGGCAGGACGAGACCCTGATCGCCTGGACGTCGTGTCTAAGGTCCGCGTGGCGCTCGCCGACGACCCCCAACAGGCCTACTGGACCTTGAAGAAGGTGCTGACGTTCTACTCGCTCCAAAGTGGGTACTCCGACATGCTGGCCAAGATGGGCTGGGGCGAGGTCGTTGACCAGGTCCAGGCGGCTCACCGAGAAGAGGGCTTCACCGCTGCCCGTCGGCTCATCCCCGATGCGATGGTAGATGACGTGCCCATGTATGCTGCCCGGGATCTGGAGCGCTTGCCAGCCAAGATCGCGGAGTACGCGGAAGCGGGGGCCACCCGCTGTGTGGTCGCCTACGTACCTGTCGGCGATGACCTGCGCGGCGAGCTGCGCACCTTTCTGGACTCCGCAGTCTCGCACCACCTGGTCGGCGGGGGAGCCGCCTGAGGCACTGTTCGAGATGGACTTCACCCTCACCGACGAACAGTTGGCTATGAGCAAGGCGGTGGCTCAGATCTGCACCGAATTCCCGGGTGAGTACTGGCAGGAGCTCGAGGAGAGCGGGGCCTACCCTGAGCGCTTCGTCCGAGCGCTCACCGACCACGGCTGGCTCTCTATCCTCATCCCAGAAGAGTATGGGGGAGCGGGACTCGGGCTTACCGAGGCGGGACTGGTGCTGGAAGAGATCCACCGCTCCGGGGCCAATGCCAACGCGTGTCATGCCCAGATGTACACCATGGGCACGCTGCTGCGCCATGGCAGTCCAGATCAGAAGCGGCGGTATTTGCCGGAGATCGCGGCTGGTCGCTTGCGGCTGCAGGCCTTCGCTGTGACCGAACCCGACGCGGGCAGCGACACGACCAAGATCCTCACCCGCGCCCTGACGGTCGCCGACGGCTACCTGGTGAACGGCTGCAAGACCTACATCTCGCGGGTCGCGTACTCCGACCTCATGCTGCTGCTGGCCCGCACCACACCGGCGGCGGAGGTCTCCCGCCCGACCCAGGGGCTATCCGTGTTCCTGGTAGACCTCCGGGAAGCGGGCACGGCGGTCGAGTCGGTACGCATCCCCGTGATGTTCAACCACCACACCTATCAAGTGGCCATCACCGACCTTCACTTGCCAGCGTCCAGTCTGATTGGGGAAGAGGGTCAGGGCTTCCGCTACTTGCTCGACGGCTGGAATGCCGAACGGATCCTGATCGCTTCGGAAGCCGTCGGAGATGGACGCTTTTTCGTCGAGCGGGCGAGCGCATACTCCTCGACCCGAGTCGTGTTCGGCCGCCCCACCGGGGCCAACCAAGGGGTGCAGTTCCCGATCGCCCAGGCGTATGCCGCAGTCGAGGCGGCGAGCTTGATGCGCCACAAGGCAGCGGCGCTCTTCGACCGGGGTCTGGCCTGTGGACCCGAGGCCAACATGGCCAAGTTTCTGGCATCGACCGCCTCCTGGCAGGCTGCAAACGCCGCCATGACCGCCTTTGGCGGGAACGGCTTCGCCCGGGAGTACGACGTGGAGCGGAAGTTCCGGGAGGCCAAGCTCCTGGAGATAGCGCCGGTGAGCAACAACCTGGTGCTGGCCTACATCGGCCAACACGTGCTTGAGATGCCGAGGTCGTACTAGGTGAGCAGGAGGTAGCGAGTGGGCACGGTGCGTCCGGGCTGGCAGGGACGGTTCTTCGAGGACTTCCAGGTAGGTGATATCTATCGTTGCCGCTTTGGCCGCACCGTCACTGAGGCCGAAAACATCCAGTTCACCTTGCTCACCAACAACACCAATCAGATCCACTTCAACAACGAGTACGGCAAGCGCACCCCCTGGGGGCGGTGTCTGATTAACAGCGCGCTCACCCTCGCCATCGTGGCGGGGATGGGGGTAGCCGACATCTCTGAAAACGGCTTCGCCTTGGGTTGGGATGAGATCCGGCTACCCAATCCACTCTTTGCCGGGGACACCCTGTACTCCGAGAGCGAGGTCATGGAGGTCCGCGAGTCCAACAGCCGGCCGGGTCAGGGGATCGTCAAGGTCGAAAGCCGCGGCTACAACCAGCGGGGCCAGCCGGTGATCATCTACCGGCGCAGCGTCATGGTATGGACGCGGGCGGCCGCGCCCTCGACCTCCATCTTCCCCGACGTTGAGAAGGATCTGGGTCCGTGAACGCTCCTCTGGCCGGGATCCGTGTCGTGGCGCTGGAGCAGGCGGTGTCCATGCCCTTCTGCTCCTTCATCCTGGCTGAGCTGGGAGCAGACGTGATCAAGGTGGAGCGCCCGGGCGACGGCGACGTGGTGCGGGGCTGGGACAGCGTGGTCCGTGGCCTCTCCGCCGGGTTCGTGGCTGTCAACGCCGGCAAGCGGGATCTGGCAGTGGACCTGAGCCGACCTGAAGGTCGCGCCATCGTGAGGCGCCTGGCCGAAGGAGCCGATGTCTTCATGGAGAACTTTGCCCCCGGGGTGGCAGACCGTCTGGGGCTGGGGGAGCAGGACCTGAGATCCGCCAATCCAGGACTGATCTACGTGAGCCTCTCAGGCTATGGCCATCGGGGGCCCTACCAGGACGTCAAGGCATACGACCTTCTGATTCAGGGTGAATCTGGAGTTCTGCTCACAAATGGCACTGCGGAGTCGCCGGCCAAGGTCGGCCTGCCGCTGACGGATCTGATCGGCGGGTCGACGGCTGCGATCGGGGTTCTGTCGGCCCTGGTCGAGCGGGGCCGCAACGGCCGGGGGGCGCACCTGGACATCTCTCTGCTCGAAGCCACGGTGTCCTGGCTGGTGTACTTCCCTCAGCGGTATTGGCATACGGGCCAGGAGCCTCCGCGGACCGGTATGCGTCACCAATACCTCTGTCCGTACGGCCCATACCTGGCCGGTGACGGCAGGTACGTCAACCTGGTGGTGGCGTCGGAACCCCACTGGGAGCGCTTCTGCAGGCTGGTGGTGGATCGGCCGGACTGGAGCGCCGATCCCCGCTTCTCCTCCGTCCAGGCGCGCAGCGAGAATCGGACCGCTCTGGAGGGCATGCTGGAGCCACTCGTCGCCTCCAAGCCCAGTCCAGTCTGGATCGAGCGCTTGAGGACTGCCGAGCTTCCCTACGGCGAGGTGCGGCGAATGGCCGAGGTCTTGACGCACCCACAGTTGCTGGACGCTCAGACCTTTGTCGAGGCGACCTCCCCTGTTGGTACCCTGCCTCTGGTGAGATTCCCGCTGTCGCCGCCGGACCGTGAACGGCGGATCCCGGCGCTGGGCGAGCACACGGAAGCGATCCTGACTGAGCTTGGGTACTCGGATGCGCTCATCCAGCAACTGGGTGCGGACGGAGTGGTCCAGTGAGGCTGAAGTGGCCGGCTCGTCCCACACCGGCGGGATCTGCCGGGTTTGCCGGCGTGGAAGGGAGGTCTGTGAGCAGTTACGGGGCGACGGAAAAGGTAGCCGGATGGGGGCGCAGGCCATGAGTGGCTGGCCACCTCCGGGCCGACCCACGCGCTCATGGATGTTCGTACCAGGGAACAAGGAGCGTTTCTTGGTGAAGGCGGCCACGTCTGACGTGGACTGCGTATTCTTGGATCTAGAAGATGGCGTGCCGGTGGCCGAGAAAGCCGCGGCGCGGGAGATGGTGGCCAACATCCTGGGCGCTACGTGGGAAGGACCACTCCGTTTCGTCCGCATCAATTCCATGGACTCGCCTTGGTGGGAAGAAGACCTGGAGGCGGTGGTTGGGTCGCAGATGGAGGGGATCTGCGTGCCCAAGGTCCAGCAACCTTCCGAGATCGAGGCCCTGGACCGGAGCCTACGCAGGCTGGAAGCCGTTCACTCCTTGCCATTGGAAGAGGTGCGGGTCGTGGCCGCAATCGAGAGCGCTGCAGGGTTGCTGAATGCGTCCGCGATCGCGGCCACGAGCTCGAGGATGGTCGGGCTGATTTTCGGAGCCGAGGACTACGCACTCGATCTCGGGCTCGGGACCAACCGGGAGGGCGAGGCCCGGGAGCTTCTCTACCATCGGTCTGCCCTGGTAGCCGCGGCTGCCGCGGCGAGGGTCCTCTCCATCGACGGCGTCTTCCCCAACCTGGACGACCCCGAGGGGCTGTCCCAGGACGTGCTGCAAGCCCGCCGCCTTGGCTTCAGGGGCAAGTCTACGTTCAACCCCCGCCAGGTAGAGGAGATCAACCGAGTGTTCACCCCCACCCCGGACGAACTGACCTACGCTACGCTCGTGGTGGAGGCATTCGAAGCTGCGAAGGCCCGCGGGGACGGGTCGGTGGCGATCGGTGGTCAGCTGGTGGACCTGCCCATCGTCATGAGGGCCAGGCGCCTGTTGGAGGTCGCCGGAGGATCGCTTGGAGGTGAGTGATGGAACGGCCAATAACGTCGGGAGGATCGGGGCCAGGGCGACCTCGGGGAGTCCTTCCCGTGTCCTTCATCACCACGCTCCAACCCGCGGAACTCAGCCTGGGGCGAGGGACTCGGCCGCGGACGTGCCCAAAGTAAGACCTGGCTCGGCGGTGCCGACCGGCAATTCCACCGCGTCACGGGCCATCGAAGTCCTGTTGGTGTTCGATGAAGTGGCTCCCCCGGTTTCCGCAACCGAGGTCGCCGAGCGACTGGGCATGTCGCGTGCCACCACCTATCGCTACTTGCAGAGCCTTAGGTCCACGGGCCTTGTGGAGGAAGACGAAGAGCGAGGAGGGTTTCGGCTCGGCCCGCGCATCCTACGTCTCGCCAAGGCGGCCCGGCAGGGTGAGGGTCTGGTGGAAGTAGCCCAGCCAGTGATGCGCCGACTCGCCGAAGAGACCGGGGAAGCTGTGCTCCTGACCCGCCGGTCAGGTCAGCACGTGGTCTGTCTAGAGCGGCAGGAGAGCTCCTTCCCACTACGGATCTCGTTCGAGCGTGGGCACGTGATGCCGCTGCACGCCGGTGCATCGGCAAAGGTCCTCCTCGCCTGGCTCAAACCAGCGGAACTCGCGACGGTTCTGGAGGGAGTAAGTCTTGACCGGATCACGGCCGAGACGATCACCGACCTCGCTGTCCTCAGGAAGGATCTGGAGAGAAGCCACGCGCGGGGGTGGGCCGTCAGTTGGGGGGAGGTCGACGATGGAGTGGTGGGGGTGGCCGCCCCGATCTGGCGGGACGGCAGCCGAGTGGTGGCGGGCCTCAGCCTGGTGGCCCCCGCCCACCGAGTCGGCGAGGGCAGGCTCGAGGAGCTGGCGGCCCTACTGGTCGCCGCCGCCCGGTCAGTGAGCGAGCGCCTGGCGATTCTGGATGCCTAGTACTACAACGCTGGTAAGTTAGCCCGTGACTGAGTCTGGGGAGTTGCAGTAGGCGGTGGGCACCGTCCACCCCTTACATCCCAACCATGGTGCCCAGCACGAGGGCGCCCTTGATGAATGCTGATGACCTCAACGCCGCGATCCCGGAGCTGGAGCGCTTCCACCAGCGCTTCTTCTGCCGGACGGAGGGACGGGCCGCCAGCCGGCGCTATCTGACCGGGTTGATGCTGCCGATCGAGCGCAAGAACGTGGAGAACGTGGCCGACCAGGTGGGCGTGCCGATCCGCCGCCTGCAGGAGTTCCTCAGCGACTCCCCCTGGGATGACGATGGCTGCATTGATGAGCTGCAACGGTTCGTGGGGGAGCATCTCGGCACCCGGAGCGGAGTGCTGATCCTCGACGACACCGGCTTTGCCAAGAAGGGGACCCACTCCGCCGGAGTCGGGCGCCAGCATTCGGGCACGCTGGGCCGGCGGGACAACTGCCACGTTGGCATGTTCCTCGCCCATGCTTCCAGCCACGGCCACACGCTGGTGGATCGCCGCCTGTACCTCTTGAAGGAGTGGTTCACTAAGGACGGCGCCGCGCGGCGCCGTCTCGCCGGCATCCCCGAGGGATTGGTGTTCCTGTACCCCCTTGGTTTCCTGGACACCGAAACCATAGTAATGATACCAAGGGCGCTGTACTTGCAGCCGCGCACGCCTCGCCTCATGCAGGCGTGGAGTAGTTGTGCTTCGCGACCAGCCACGCCTGGTTGTAGCGTTGCCTGAAGGCATGCAGCGCTTCGAGTAGCTCCGTCAGCGTGGTGAAGTGCTGCAGCCACAGCAGCTGTTCCTTCAAGGTGCGGCTGAAGCGTTCGACGACCGCGTTGCCCTCGGGCTCCCGCTCATAGGCCGGGCTGCTCTCGATCCCCAGGAAGCGCAGCTCATCCTGAAAGTAGCGCGAGCAGTACTGGCTGCCGTTATCGTGGCGGAGGGTCAGCCCTTGTGCGATCTTCTCTTGGTAGGCGCTGTAGCGCTCCCGGATTCCGGTCGTGCCCCATAGAGTGGTGTAAATAGCGCGGTCGATTCCGTGCTCGAGGGGAGCACGAAAAAGGAAAGGCCACCGTGCAACCGACCCTGTTCACAGACCAGGAGACACGATGACCCCCAACAGCATGCCACTGCAAGGATGGGGACTCGGCCGTCAAACGTAGCTCAGGAGGTAGCCGTAGTAGGGATGGAGGTCCGGGGGAAGGGTTGGATAACTCCCCAAACTGTGGACACCGCGCTCGACCAGTGGCAGGCCTTGCGATGATTAGTCCCGCCGGGCGGAACGTGACCTGATAGGAGCCTGTACCAAGGACCCATTGCAGTGCTGTCCGCCCACCCGACTGACGATCACACTCGCTCCCAATGGGAGACACGAGGAAGAACGCGACAGCGCCAAGCATGACACAGACGATTGCGGAAGTAACGGTCGGAATCGACACCCACGCCGAAGTCCATGTGGCCGCCGCCTTCGACCAACTGGGCCGTCCGCTGGGCCACCTGGAGATCCCCACCACACCGGCGGGGTATCGCCAGGTACTGGTGTGGGCCCGCGGACTGGGGTCTGTGGTCGCCTTCGGAGTGGAGAGGACTGGCTCGTACGGGGCAAGTCGGACCCGATTGACGCCGAGGCGGCTGCTCGTCCCGTGCTGGCTGGCGAAGTCCATGGCGTTGCCAAGGCCGACACTGAGACCGTGGGGATGGTCCGGGCCCTCCGGGTCGTCCGCCGCTCTGCCCTCAAGGCTCGGACCCAAGCATCCAACCAGGTGCAAGGGATCCTCGTCTGCGCCCCAGCACCACTGCGTGAGGAGTTCCGCAAGCTGTCGATGGAGAAGTTGGTCCAGCGTGCGGCGGCCTTCCGCCCGGGCCTAGCGACCACTGCCACCGCCGCCAACAAGCTGGCGCTCCGCAGCCTGGCCACACGCTATCAAGCGCTGACCGATGAGATCGAATTCCTAGATTTAGAGTTGCGCCGCCTGACCATGTCCACCGCACCGGCGCTCTGCCGCCTGAAGGGAGTGGGGCCGGACGTAGCCGGTGCACTCGTGGTAGCGGCGGGAGACAACCGTGAGCGTCTGCGGTCGGAGGCGTCCTTTGCCAGCCTGTGTGGGGCTTCGCCCATCCCGGCCTCGTCCGGCAAGACGAACCGGTATCGGCTCAACCGGGGAGGCGACCGAATCGCCAACAATGCGCTCTGGCGGATTGTCATGGTGCGTCTGGCCAGCGACCAGGAGACCCGGAATTACATGGTCCGTCGGACACTGGAAGGGCGCTCCAAGCGAGAGATCATCCGCTGCTTGAAGCGCTACGTAGCTCGGGAGGTGTACCGGACGTTTCTCGCCCCCGCAGTGCTTGCGGTCGGTGCGTGACTGCAACGGCTGCCACTGCGGTGGTCCATTGCCGGGCTGCGCGAGTCCGTGGCCGTGAAGGAACTCGTCGAAGGGCTTGGGCGGATTCAAGCGGTGGTCGCAACGATCTCTGCGAGCTTCTCCAATGGTGCCAGATAGCCGAGTGTCCTGCGTGGCCGGCTGTTGAGGCTGTGCTGGATCCTGAGCAGGGCGGCGGCGGATTAGGTAGAGAGGTCGGTGTCTTTGGGTAGGTATTGGCGCAGGAGCCCGTTGGTGTTCTCGTTCGAACCACGTTGCCAAGGGGCATGGGGATCACAGAAGTAGATTGGGACGCCCCTGGCCACCGTGAAGCTTGCATGGTTGGCCATCTCGGCGCCCTGGTCCCAGGTTATGGTCCGGCAGAGTTCCTCGGGCAGTGTCGCGACCGAAGTGCGCATCGCGGCTTCAACGCTGCTCGCCGAGCGTCCCTCACGGAGAGGCAAGCGCAGGACGAGCCGACTGGTGCGCTCGACGAGGGTGCCCACGGCGCTCCTCCCGCCCTTCCCGAGGATGAGATCCCCTTCCCAATGACCAGGGACAGCGCGATCAGCCGCCTCGGGTGGACGATCGCTGAGCATCACCATCCCGGGGAGCTGCCCGCGCCCCTCGAGACGCCCTCGGGTCCGGCGGGCGGTACGTCCCGAGCGCAGGCAACGGGCCAGCTCGCGGCGCAGCTCGCCGCGACCCTAGACGAACAGCGACTGGTAGATGGTCTCGTGGCTCACACGCATCTCAGGGTTGTCCGGAAAATCCAACGCTAACCGCTGAGCGATCTCCTGAGGCGACCACAGTTCCTTCAGCCAGCGTGAGACCTCGCGGAGGAGCGGGCCCCGGCGAAGCTTGGCCGGCTTGGGACGCCGTGCACAGCGACCTGGCACGCTGATGGGCGTGCCAGGCGGAGTAGCTGCCTCGGCCGCCGTTGGAGCCGACCTCCCGGGTGATCGTCGACGGGGAGCGGCGAAGCTTCCGCGCGACGGCGCTCATGGACTCTCCTCGACCGAGGCCGAGCAGGATCTGTTCACGGTCGAGGATCGTCAGGCATCCCGGCCTCGGCGACCAGGCATCGGGGATGCCTTGCCGGAACCTCCCGTCGCGCACCATCAAGCCGACCATGGGAGCGGAGCAGCCAATCTCTCGTCCGATGTCGACCAAAGACCATCCCTGGGCCTTCAGCCGGAACCCCATTTGCTTCTGTTCGTGGGTCAAATAGCCTCGCACCAACGTCCTCCTGTGATCGATCATCCTGATATCTCACAGGGTCGTTGCCCTCACCACTTGAATCCGCCATCTCGTTGGCCCGCCGCAGCTCACGGCTCTCCCGTTTCAGCTCCCGGATCCGCGCCCGTTCCAACGTCGTCACACCGCTCCGCAACCCCCGTCCACCTGGGCTCGGCGCACCCACCGCCGCAACGTCTCCTTGGTCATCCCCAACTTGGCCGAGATCGACTCAATCGCTGCCCATTCCGAGGGGTACTCGCCTCCGTGCTCCAGCACCAGCCGCACCGCCCGCTCCCGCAGCTCCTGCGGATACCTCGCCGTGCTTGTCATCTCTCCATCCTCTCAACGAATGGAGTCTCCAACTTTCCCGGGGCGGTTCAGCCCTGGCCCCGGTCAGATTCCTTGACAGGGCAACGATCGCCCGAGAGTCAGATTCTCGGTGAGGCAATGCGAGGTTGTCACAAAGGCGCTAGACTTTCTCGGAGCGACGTTGAGTCGGCATGCGGCACAAGGGTTGGGTGATGGCGACTGAATCGGTACCGCGGCTTGAGTTGTTGCTCCCCGAGCATCTGTCCGCTGAGCAGCGAGGGCTTTATAGGAGACTCCTAGACGACGCGGGCGGTAACGACTCGCACCTGTTGGCCGGTGACGGAAGCCTCCTCGGCCCCTTCAATGCGGTCATCACCGTTCCAGATGTTGGAGAGTGTCTTCGCAGCCTGGCTCGCCAGCTGCAGTCTGGTGAACGGGTTCCGGCGCATCTCTATGAAACAGCGATCCTAACGTCTGGTGCCGTCTGGCAAGCCGAATATATGCTGGCCGTCCACAAGCAGAGGGGCATGCAAGTGGGCTTGTCCTTGGAAGTTGTCGAACAGCTGGTCGACCCAACCATCGGAGACGTTGATGCCCCCGGCGACGTTCGCACAGTGTGGCAGTTTTGTCACGAGCTAACTGTTACGCGATCGGTCAGCGACTCTACATACAGGCAGATGGTTGCACTTGTAGGGACAGAGGGCACGGTCGTAGTCACGATCTTGGTCGGGCATTATGCTCTAATAGGCGGGCTTCTTCGGGCGTTTAGGGTGCCCGGGCTGGGTTCGCGTGAGGGCTAGACGAGTTCACGGAAGGGCTGTTGCTTCCGGAGGTCGGCGTGGCTGGTAGTGCTGGTGGTAGTCAAGTCCCATCGAGGAGGCTGTTGCCGAACTCGGCACGGGATGAGAGAATGGCGCCGGGGACTGGGCGGGTGGGTAGCAAAGATCGAGGGCCCGCCCATGATGGGACAGAAGACCGTCGAGCCGGAGCTCTACATCAACTTCGCGCTGGATGCCGTCGTGCCGCCGGGTCACTTGGTGCGACAGCTGGCCAGTTGTGTCGACTTCAGCTTCATTCGGCCACCGGTCCGGCCGCTCTACAGCCACACTGGACAGCCGTCGGTGGACCCGGTGGTGCTGTTCAAGCTGGCACTGCTGGGCTACCTCTATAACATCCGGAGCGAGCGCCAACTGTGTGAGGAGGCGGCACTCAATCTGGCCTGGCGCTGGTTCCTTGGCTACGAGTTGACCGAACCGATCCCCGACCACAGCGTGCTCACCAGGGCCAGGCAGCGATTCGGGTCAGCCGTGTACGCGCAATTCTTCCAGCGGGTGGTTGGGCTCTGTCGAGAGCGCGGGTTGATCCAGGGCCGTCGCCTCTATGTGGACTCGACCCTGGTGGCGGCCGACGCCTCGACCAAGTCAGTGCAGTCCCGGACCCTGCTCCGGCAGCTGCCGGGGCAGCCAGCGGCCTACCTGGCCCGCTTGGAATGGGAGCCAGAGGCTGGGCGCGCTCGTGGTCAGCCGCACCGACCCGGATGCCGCCTTGATCAGTCACTCACCTCGCCAGAAGGCCCGCCTGATGCACAAGGTGCACATGGCCGTGGACGGTGGCCGATCCCGGATCGTTACCGCGGTCCCGGCCAGCCATGGCGATGGGCAGGGTCTGTCGGCGATTCTCGATCAACACCATGTCACGGTTGGGTCGCCACCACAGGAGGCGGTGGCGGACACTGGCGATGCCACCGTGACCGCCTTCCAGGCTTGCGCCGACCGTGGAGTGGTCGCCAGCATCCCCAGCTGGTCCACCGCGAATCGCCACGGGGGCTGGGATCGCGAGCAGTTCGTCTATGACGCCGAGCACGATCACTACGTCTGTCCTCAAGGGCAGCAACTCCGCCGCACGCACGACAACCTGTCTTCCCGCCAGCAGGTGTACCGTGCCCCATTCGGGGTCTGCCCGACTTGTCCAGTACGCCAAGCGTGCGGTCCTGGTTTACGGGCCCGGACCGTGACGCGATCCTTCGACCATGAGCTGCTCGAAGCCGCCCGCACCCACATGGAGACGGCCGCCGGCCGGGCAGCCCTCCGGAAACGCAAGCAGTTCATCGAGCTGGTCTTCGCCGACGCCAAGGTCCGCCAT